>Ga0073906_1000320_pt1 | contig 86438 bp, 67 predicted proteins | sample Inofromicrocosms_FD_65485 | JGI IMG/M metagenome (GOLD analysis project Ga0073906, IMG submission 65485) | Mouse cecum microbial communities from Vienna, Austria - Inoculum for glucosamine and mucus D2O microcosms | ecosystem: Host-associated > Mammals > Digestive system > Large intestine >...
CCCGGCAGGATAGCCGGCGGTGATTTCCACGGTGCCGCCTTCCAGCAGCGAGAAGAACTGGCGCGCATGACTCAGTTCCTGCTCGGCGGTTTCGAGAAAGACAGCGGCAATCTGCTCATAGCCTTCTTCCTTGGCCTTTTCTGCAAAAAGTGAATAGCGGCTGCGGGCCTGGCTTTCGCCGGCGAACGATGCCAGCAGGTTATGTTCGGTGCGGGTTCCTTTGATACTCTTTGTTGTTTCCATATTAGGTTTGTATTATTCTTTACTTTAAAATGATAACAACAGAGCATCTGAATTGTTCAAAACACACAGAATATTTCCCGCCATAGACTGAAAATGTATTTTCATGTGTTAAATATTATATATAAAACATAGCAACCGCCCATGCAACTATTGCCATAACAAAAATCATGACTATATTTGCAGTGCGTAAGCAACGCCTTGCCTCAACCTTAGACCTGTTGTTATTTACATTCATTATCTACATGATCTAAGCGAAAGGCATACCTACGGTGCCAACGTCGCGACGACAGTCGGCTACCGGGGATTCAAGGTGTTGTCTGTAAGTAAGTATGATATAATCTCAACACTCAGTAAACAGTTTCTGTAAAGCAACTCAACTTGAATCACTCAATCTTAAATGCCTCTTGGCTTAGGTCCCAGTCCATTGTAGAAATGTATCGGGACTTTTTTTTGTACATATTGTTCAAATATGTTACATTTGCAGCGCAATACTTTTGCAAAAGTATTACAACCACACCGGCCAATTCATCACATCAATGCCTGCTTTGCTGAAAAAAAACATATCATACCTATTGCTTACTCTGCTGGCGATATCATGGCCGGGATTCAACGCACGTGCCGGCGTGGGATTCGACCGGCAACAAGCCGAAGCCGAACAGCTGCGACTGCTCTCCCAGGCTGCCAGCCGTGCCGACTCCCTGACAGTCACCTGGAATCTTTTCGACATAGCTCTCGGCACTGCCCGCCGCAAATATATCGACAGCGTGTGGAAGCTCGCAAGAGAGACAAACGACACCACCGCTATTCTTGAAGCCGCCCGACAGCGTGCCAACCAGTATATGACCAACGACAGCGTGCTGGACGGAATCCGGCACGAAATCGGGCAGTATCCCGAAAGCAACGACCGAAACGAGACACTTCTTTTCGTCGACATGCTGCGCATACGCCGCAACGTGACCAGCGGCAGCGACCGCCAGGTACGCGAACGCCTGTCGGCCCTTATGGAACACTACGATTCCGAGCCTCCTGTCGACACCGGCGAACGCGTGCGGCTGCTCTATGCCCTCTGCCTTTATCTGGAACGCACAACCCACGGCGAGCTCCTGGGAAAATACCTCGACCGCCTCGACGGCCTTCTGAGCCACATGCACCTGCCCAACCGCGCCGTCAGAAATCTATTCTACACCCATGCCGCCATTGCGTACGCGCGAAACGACAACTACGCCCGAGTTATCGACATCGACCGCAAGATGCTTGCCACCATGGACACCCTCAGGGAGTATTACCGCGCCAACGGACGTGTGTTCAAAAACTACCAGACCAACCGCTATTCCTGCTACAGACGCCTTTTAGGCTCCTATCCGCTTCTCACCCGCCGACAGATCGATAACTACTACGACTCCATCAAAGCCATCGCCTCCGAGAACAGGCAAGTGGCATACGATCTGCAGCAGTCGCCCCGAGCCACCATCTATTATCTCATGGCCACCGGGCGTCCCACCGAAGCTCTGCCGCTACTCAGACAGTACATCTCGCCCGAAGCCGGCGACCTCTACCGCCGCCAGCTCCTCGAAGCCGCAATCGAGGCCGCAGATGCCGCCGGCGACAACAACACTCAGCTGCAGGCCTCCATGGCCCTCAACAAGCTGCTCCGACAGAATGCTCATGCGCGCTCGCGGCAGAGCCACCGCGAACTGCAGCTCTTCAACGACCTGGCGGAACTCCGCGCCGAAAACTCACTGCTGGAAGCCGAGAACACAGCCGCCGCACAGAAATCATCGCGGCGTATCCTCATATGGGCGGGCATTTCCCTGCTGGTGCTCAGCGGCCTGCTTCTACTACTGTTCGGACAGTACCGCCGCGCCAGACAACTTACCGAAAAACTCGCCAACAGCAACAAGCGCCTGCGCCAGGAACGGGACAACCTGCGCCACGCACAGCAGGAACTGATTGTAGCCCGCGACCAGGCGGCCGCCGCCGACCGCATCAAGACAGACTTCGTCAACAGCGTAAGCCACGAAATATCGGCTCCATTGACAACTATAATGGAATATACACGCCTTATCGTGGACTGCATACCGCCGGAAAAGGCCAAATACCTCGAACGCTTCGCCAACACGGTGAACTTCAACGCCCGCATGGTACTCAGTCTCGTGAAAGAGGTACTGGACGTGGCTGCAATCGACAACGACAAGATAAGCATCGACCGCCAGCCGGTGAGTGTGCACCATCTGTGCTCGATGGCCGCCGACACTATCTTTGAAGGCGGACAGCCTTCCAACCCGAATATCAAGGCGATAGTCAATCCGGAGCATAAACCGGATACCCTGGTGCTCACCGACTGCCACCGTGCCGTGCAGGTGCTCATGAATCTTCTTGCCAATGCCGAGAAATTCACCGACAAAGGCACTGTCACACTCGACTACGAAACGGACAACGAACGCGGCGAAGTGCGCTTCAGCGTAACCGATACCGGCTCTGGCATTCCCGAAGGCATGGAGGACGTTATATTCCTGCGCTTCCGGCAGCTCGACACCAGCCGCGGCGGCATTGGCCTGGGGCTGCATATCGTACGGCGCCTCACCGGCATTCTCGGAGGCAAGGTGTGGGTCGACACCTCGTGGCGCCGCGGCGCCCGCTTCATATTGTCGCTGCCAATGGCACTCCCGACGCCACGGAATCAGAAAGGATAGCCTATGGCCAGGTGGAAGGCCAGCGAGGAGCCGAAGTTGCGCATATTATAGTAGCCTTTCTTGCCTGTATCGTAAGGTGCGTGGATGCCTATGCCGAGGTCGCCGCGTATCACAAGCATACTTATATCGAACCTCAGCCCGACTCCCGTGCCCAAGGCAAGATCTTTCAGGAACGAAGAAGCCCTGAGAGTTCCGCCGGGGCGCATGGGGTCGTCCTTGAGCAGCCACACATTGCCGGCATCGAGGAACACCGCGCCATGCAGCATGCCGGCGATTGGAAAACGGTATTCCACATTGGCCTCGAACTTGAAAGTGCCGGTACGGTCGAAATAGTCGTCGGGTTGTCCTGGTGGTGCCTTGTAGCTGCCTGGGCCTATGGAACGCACAGTGAAGGCACGCACGGAATTGGCACCGCCCACATAGAACTGCTCGGAATACGGCACCTGCGACGAATTGCCATAGGCATACGCCGCACCCACAGCCACGCGGCTCACCAGCCATGAGTCGGCCGGCCCCACCTTCGTGCCCCACACAAGCTGCGTCTGCCCCTTCACGAACTGCGAGAACGGAGTGCCGAAAAGCTTTTTCTCGCCCTTTTTGCCGAAGGCGCTGTACAAGCCCCAGAAAACGTTGCCGGCCTCCTGCACTGTGAACTGCCAGTTCAGTGTGTTCCGCGAACCGAAAGCGCGGTCGTAGGCATAGGTATATATCATCTGCGGGATAAACTGGCTCTTGAAGCTCTGCGCTACCGCAGGGTTGGCCTCCATTATGGAATCGAACTCGGCGGTGGTATTCATAAGATTAGTGTAGGTGAGCTTGAACAGAGTGAGTGTGTTCTGCACATAGCGTCTCAGCCGCCAGTCGTAGCTTATGGATGCGTTGAACTGCGCCATCTTGAAGTAATGCGGTCTGTTCAGCAGATCGGCGTTGAGCTGGAAGCGGGTCCAGTTGAGGTTGAACCGGCTGCGGGGAATGAACCGCGGCGCCAGCAGGCGCGGAAAGGCCAGCGAGCCCGTCAGTCCCAGTTCATAGGAGTTGAATATGTTGTTGTGGTTGCTGCGTCCTGTCTGCCACTCATAGCTGCCGGTGAGCTTCACCGAAAGCTGCTCTCCGCCGCCGAAGATATTCTTGTTGGTAACGCCGAAAGTCAGTCCGGGGCCTATATATGAGTTGCTCTTGGATGATGCGTTCACCTCGAGGGATGTCTCCAGAGGCGTGTCGAAGGTGGCATAGACATTCACATCAAGAATCCTTTCACCGGCAGGAGCGAGAGTGTCCGGCACTACTTCGATGTTGATGGCATTGAAAATTCCCAGACGTGCAAGCTGCGACTGCGTACGGTCCATGGTGCGCACCGAGAATGTGCGCCCCGGCCGGAAGGCCAATGCCTGGGCTATGGTGGAATGGCGCAGACGCGAAGGCTGCATCTGAATAAGCGTGGCCCTCGGCAAGGCTATGGTGTCGGGAGTGCCGCCGCCCTGGTTGCGTGCCACCAGCACCGTTACCTTGCCGGTACGGTATGGCTCGAGAGCGAAGGACGGAACGTTGCTGCCGAGAACCATCTTCAGAGCTATCGAGCCGGGGTTCTCGACACTGTCGGCAAGATACTCGATGAATTCCGGGCGGAAGAAATAGTATCCCCGGTTACGCAGGGCATTGGTTATTCTTGTGCGTGCCATACTCAGAGAATCGGTGCTGTAGCGCGGACTCCGCTGTCCCAGATAGCTGTCGGCACTGGCGATGGAATCAATCATGCGGCCGATGGCTGTTTTCTCCGGCAGGAGCATGATTGTGTCCACGGGGTATTCCGGTCCGGGATTCACACTGTAGCGTATCGACGCCTTCCGGGGATTCTTACCTTGCACCAGCTCGTAGGTGGCCGTGCCGGAAAAGAAGCCGTTGTTGTCGAGAATCTGCTCAATCATGTGGGTGCGTACCTGCGGGCGCACATCGCTCACCAGCACAGGCTCCTCTACCAGTTTGTCGTAGAGCCAGCCCTTGAGTCCGCCGGCCGAATCGTTCCAGTTGTTGTACACCCATAGCCCCACGGGAAAAGGCGAGCGCATGTTCAGCCACGCCCAGTAATTGTTTGGGTGCACGTCCACAGCACTTTTTATTGCGGATTCCACTCCCGGGGCGAAATGTATGCTGTCGCCCACCAAGGCGATTTTCTTGGTTCCGGTATACAGAAGCTCGCCCCCGGGGATTCTCCGGGTGGTCGAGCATGCTGCCAGGACAAGCAGCCCCAGCAGGCACATGGCAGTTCTGCGTAGTGTCGGTTTCATTACTGCTGAGATTTTTTTGCGGCCGGAGCCTGTTGGCGGTCCATATCCAGCTGCTGGCGTTTATGGCGTTTCTCCACCAGCCTTGGCGGCAGGAACATGTCGGAAAGGCGCGACAGTTTGCGCCGGTAGACGAAGCCCACGCCTGTCTGAGTGATTTCGCCCTCGAGGATACTTTCGTAGCCGGTGTGGCGGAACAGGCGGATATACATCGAGCGGGCACTGTTGAGGAAGTACTCGAACGAAATGTCGCTGATCAGATTCTGCGAGAAATTCTCGTCGGCATTGGCATCGGTAGAATAGTTTCCACCCACCACTATCTTGAAACGGTCGTTGAAAAGCGATTTGGACACCTGGTAGGAATAGCTTGTGGTCTGTGAGGTGGAACCGTTGACAGTGCGGTCGTACTGGTCGATACCGAAGGAGATATCCACACCCTTTATGGTGTTCGCCGCCCAGTTGTTGAGCTGGCCAGCCAGGAAAGAATACAACGGATTGGAAATTCCGGAGCCTTTGGTGCCGCCACCGGTATATGTGTGGTACAGCATCAGGTTTATCGCCTGGTTGGCGCGTTGCTCGGCGCTCATGCTCTCAAGCTCGTTGGCCACTGTCATGTCGTCGCGGGTGGAGAGGTCGAAGGCCACGTCCATGCGCTCGAGGGTTCCTGTGACCGACAGCCCGATATCGAAATTCACAAGGCGTGAGTTCTGCCCCTCCTGGGTGACATTGGACTTCACCGTGTTTGTGGCATGGATGTTGAGTGTCGGATTCATCATGTCGCCGCTGAACGCCACATAGCTTCCGCGGACAAACCTGAAGGTCTGTTCCCCGAGCACAGGAGGCATGCCGTAGCGTGCGAAACCCTTGTCGATGTTCAGACGGCCGGTCAGTCGCCCGCTGTTCATCGGAGTCATGGCGAAACTTAGATTGCCGTCGCTCTCGATCTGTATCTTGTTGTTCCCCTGCGGGTCGAGGTCGACATTGATAATGGAGCCTGTCTGTATGTCGAGGTCGGCATCCACCAGCAGCAACATGCCGGCATGCTGAATGGAATCGGCCTTTGCAACGGCAGTGCTGTCGGCGAAAGAAACGAACTTTACCATTTCACCGGACGAGCGGTTCACCAGTTCCGACGACGTTGTTTCCATAACATATGTAACATTGGTCTCGGGCAGCAGAGCCAGGTCGGCGTCGACAGTCAGCATCGATGCCATCGAGCCACGCACTTTCGCATCGAGATCGATATATGCCTTGCCATACACCACGGCATCGCGCGATGGCTTGCGTGAATTCACCAGCATCATATCGGATGCCTCAAGGCGCAGATCCAGTCCGAGGTCGGAAAGATTGGAGAGATCCACCGAGCCGTCGATAGTAAGCGGATTGGCGTTGCTGCCCGTTATCGCGAAGGTATCCAGCGTGGCCATGTTGTTCACCACCGGAATGCGCTTGTCGCTGAAAGTGAATGTAGTACCGAGCATGCCCACCGTAGCCGCCGCCTGGTCGAAGGCCAGGAAGCCGTCGAAAACGGGGGCATCGGGACTGCCGGAAATCTTCAGGGTGCCGTTGAGGGTGCCGCCGAGGCTGCCGGCACTGCGCGGCAGGAAAGGATTGGCGGTGGCGAGGGGGAACTTGATCATCGAGAAATCCAAAGCCAGAGGCGAAGTGGCGGTGCTGTCGGCCTGATTGATTATTCCTCTGACAGTGACAGTGCGTGTGCCGTCGACAAAAAGGTCGGCGTCGGCTGTAAGTTCGCCGCCGCGCGAGGCCGAAACATCGAATGTGGCCTTGAAGTCGGCCACCTTCCGGCGGTCGTAGACAAGATTCATCACTCCGGCACTGCCAGTACCCACAAGCCGTCCGTCGTTGCGACCGAGCCGCAGGTCGGCGCTGACGTCCCCGCTCATAGGCGGAGCGAAGGGATTGAAGGAAATCCAGTCCTGTATGTGGATGTCGGTAAGTTGCACTGCCAGTACCCGGCCCGAGCTTGTCAGCGATGTGCTGTCGGCGCTTTCCGGCGCATCTTCCATGAAAATCGCCAGTGAACTGTTTCCGCCTTCCATGCGGAGGTTGGCATCGAGTTTCCTGTCCGACATATTGTAGGAAATGTAGTTGTCCTCGTTCACGCTCCACCTCTGATAACCTATGGTCGGGGTGTAGGGGCGCACATTGAGCACTAAGGTGGAATCCGCCACATCGGCAGCGGCATGCAGACCGAATTCGAAACCAGTCTTACCCTTCAGGTTCTGCTGCTTCACTCCCAGATCGACAGTACTTCCCTGCAGGCGCCCGCTGAGGTCGACGCTATGCCACTGATCCATATTCCCCGGCCGGTTGCGCAGTCCGGCAAGCATATGGAAGTGTTCGTCATGGCCGCGGGCGTTTATGAATATGGAATCGAGAGTCATCGATTCAGTGGCCAGACGGTACACATAGCCGTTGAGGCAGAGATTGCTGTCGTTGGCTGCCGACAACTCGATATTGCGGATACTCATACCGCTGGCATCGAGAATGTCGTTTATCAGATTGCTGCGTCCGCCGGCCAGATGCAGGCGGAAAGGAGGCAACGCTCTGGCGAGGGTGTCGGCATCGATGAAGAACGATTTCATCTGCCCGGCGAGAATGTCGGAGGTATTCGCGAAGCGCTCTGCCAGAGTGTCGATTCCGCATGGGCTGTCGAAAGTCGCGGTAAGGTCGCGGTTGTCGAGCCGCAGGGTGGTGAGACTGTCGGCAGAGGAGAATACAGCATCCACATCGTTCAGCACAATAGTGCCGCTCAGCCGGCGATAGTATGCCTCATCGAGCCGCAGGGTGGCTCTGTAGCGACGTGCCGAGGGGTTCACAGTGGCACTGATTGCTCCGTTGGCCTCCACGGTGCAGGGCTCGGGGCTGAGCGCCAAGGCATGCAGGTCGATGTGGCGACCGTCGACAGTGGCGTTCCATGTGTAGGTGTCGCCATCGAGATTGCCGGCGGCATCCACGGTAAAGTCAGCATCGGGAGCTGTCGAGTTTATGTTAAGCTTCGCCTGCCCGGCATGTAGTTCGGCGCGTGCGTCGATACCGGAATATGTAGCCCCACGATAGTCCGCCGCAGCGAGTGTGGCGTGAACGTCGGCCTCGGTAGAAGCATCGAAGGGGTCATATCCATGGCCGTCGGCACTGACTGTCGCCGTCACGGAGCCGACGCCAAGTTCCGGCAGGAAGGCCTGGACAGGAAAACGGTCGGCATCCAGGCTCGCACGGTAGCTGCGCGCATCGCTGTTCCACCGGCCCGCCAGACGTATGTCTCCCCCTCGGGTGACAGCCGCAAGATTGCCGGAAACGGTTCCGGAATTCATGTCTACGCGTCCACGGAGAGTCATGGGCGGAATATTCAGCTGGTCGGCAGTCGCAGCGTCCAGAAACCGGTTCTTGAGCTTATCAACATTTATTATATTGCCTCTTAGCGCAATGCGACCACCTATAGCCTCAGGATTCATGCAGTTCTCCACGGTGCCATCAGCGCTCAGGCTCACACAGCGGTTGACCTGCAGATGCATTTTTTCGATTCCAAGCCGTCCGGTAGTGCCACGGGCATCGACGTCCAGTTCCACCGGCGAACCACTGGGCAGGCCTGCCAGCACGGGTGATGCCAGAGGGAACATCGCGGCAAGGTCGGCGGCGGCGAAGGCGCTTTCCAGCGAAAGAGCGAGCGGCAGAGAGGTGTCGGAAACCATGTCGCCCATGCCGAGAACGCCATGGAATGCGGCACGTGTGTTTTCGGGTGTCGACAGGTTGAAATCGCGGAAAGTGAGTGCGGCGGAGTCGATATCGAGAATGCCGGCGACATCGAGCCGTAGCCCGCAGCGCTCGCGGGCGCTGAGTCGCATAGGCACCCGCACGGTGGTGCCACGGTTAAGGAAGTCGCGCACATGCAGGTCGAGATTGTCTACGCTGATATATGCGAAATCGAGTCCAGGCGCCGGAACTGTTCCTGCGGTGGTGTAGAGTGCGGAGGAGGCATCGAATGCCAGGCTGTCGAGTGTAACCGTCCATGGCTGCGGAGCCGGGACTTCCTGCTGCGCTTCCGGATATGGACCGGCGGCGGCGATGGATGCGCTGTCGGGGACAATATATTCCGCCCGCAGGCCGCTTCCTGTGAATGCCGATATCGCTATTGTCTGGGCCTCCAGGTCGATATTGCCCTCACGGAGTTCCGCATCGGCAAATACGGCGCTCAGAGTGTCGATGGTCGGCATCATGTGCATTGTATAGCCGAAGTCGTCGAATCTGAGCCGCCGCACACTGATTCGCATCTTCTGCTGCTCCTGTGCCGGCGAGGAAGCGGTATCGGGATTGAGTGTCATGGCCAGCCGTCCGCCGCTTATGATGCCGTCGGAAAGGCTTATGTCCATGTCGGAAAGAGTCACTCCGGCATCGGACAAAGATATCGAGTCGGCGGCGATGGTCATGAACATAGTGCTGTCGGGTCCACCGAGACGGTAGCGGGCAGCAGTAGCCACTGCGGACGGAATATCCACCTTGCCTACAAAAAGCGGCAACAGGCTAACGCGCGCGCTCAATGTTCCGGCAGCTATCAATGTATCGGAATCCTGACATACCGAAAGTCCTCCCGCGTTCAGTTCCAGAGGGAAACGCAGCGAAAAACTGTCGAGGGCGATGTGTGTGCCGTCCGTGGTGTGACCGTATTTATTCACAAAAGCCTCGCGGAGCATACCTTGCGCCCATGGTGAGTAGAGAACCACAACAACAGCACAGAGCAACACAACGAGGCCAACGGTGACAAAAGCCACCACACGGGCAATATTTCGCAAAATCGACAGTACTTTCACAGAAAAAAAGTTCGGCGGTGTATGTGATGAATTATTTAAGAGGTCGTTTGACAACCACTGTTCACAACCTCTGAGTTTTTAACATTCGTGCCGTGGAATGGTTCATCCTTCCAGGCGGCTAACCCGCACTTTCTTTCCTTTGAGTTTGCACGGTTTCAGCTCCTCGACGGTCTGTCGCGCCTTTTGTGCCGGCACGGCGGCAAAAGCGCAGTTGTCGTCTATATCGATTCTGCCGAGCTCGTCCTTTCCAAGGCCGCTGTTCTTAAGAATGAAACCGGCGATGTCGCCTCTGGAAATTTTCTGGCGCCGTCCGGCATCGAAGTACAGGGTAGCCACACGTGGAAGACATTCCTGCGGCAGGATATTCCCGGCATCGCCCTCACTGTCCCAGTGCACATAGTCGGGAATCCGGTCGACCGGCGATGTTATCACAAACACCTCTCCCGGCGCTCCCTGGCGTGCGGTACGGCCATTGCGGTGTTTCCAGTTCTCCGCTGTCGGCGGCATATGATAGTGCACCACGGCGCCAACGCCGGCGATATCCAGCCCGCGGGCGGCGAGGTCTGTGGCTACGAGCACAGGAGCGGTTCCGTTGGCGAAAAGCACCAGCGCGTTCCGCCGTTCCGACTGATCGAGGGCTCCGTGATATAGTGCCACCGGCATGCCTGCGCGACAAAGACCCGCGGCCACACGTTCGGCGGCATCGCGGTGGTTAACAAACACTATGGCCTTTTCACCGCAACGTCTGGCAAGAAGGGCGGCCAGCGTGTCGAGCTTGTCGGCCGCCGGGCTGGCAATCCTCATGATTGCCGGATTGCCGCATGCCACGCTGCCTTCGGCGTCATAACCCTCGGCTGCGGCATTGCGGAAGTCGCAGACGGTCATTCCGAGCGGATCGATGAAATCCGGCAACTGCACCGACTCCGTGGCTGAAGTGAGAATAAGCGTCGACACCTTGCGCATGCCACTTGTGAGAGCCTTCATCTGCTCGTAGAAACCGGCGTCGAGACTCTTGTCGTACTCATCAAGCACCAGAGTCGACACCCGCTGAAGATTGAGGTGTCCGCGCTGCATATGGTCCAGCATACGCCCGGGCGTACCAACCACAATATCGGGATTTCCCTGCAGCGATGCCTGCTCCAGACGCACCGCATGGCCGCCATAGAGCACCGCGCACTTATATTCCGGAGCCGCAAGCACCCTCAGCACCTCGAACACCTGAGTCGCAAGCTCGCGCGTGGGCACAATCACCGCGGCCTGCACGCAGCAGCCGGGACGGCTCAGAGAGGCAAGCAACGGAATCGCGAAAGCCAGGGTCTTACCAGAACCTGTGGGAGCCAGCAACAAGGCACGCGCAGGCAAAGGCATCTCCGCCATGCTGTTCTGCATGGCATTGAGATGCTCTATACCCATTCGCCCGGCGATGCGTCGGCCTATCTCGCCGGAAGTCATCAAAGGTTGCTGTCGATTATGGCACGGAATTTTTCGGCAGGCAGCAGATCGCCGGTGCCTACATACTTCTGGGTGCTTCCGTCAGGACGGATAACGATCACCGCGGGAATACTCTGTCCCATATTGAAAGATTCGAAGAGGCTGCCGAATGTGTCCACGTCGATGCTTACGAAAGTGACACGTCCTTCATATTCCTTGGCGAGTTCCTCAAGCACGGGAGCGAGCTGCCGGCACGGACCGCACCATACGGCGTTGAAATCGAGAACGGTGAGATTGGAAACTTTTACTCCGGGAGTATAGAGTGTGGCATCGGTGAGTTCGTGAACGGTGCCATTGGCAGGCAGTCCGCCGGTTGCGGGTGCCTCAACCGCCTTTTCCACCGCAGCTTCTGTTTCTGTGGCTGCGTTTCCGTTGTCGGCTTTAGGTGCGCAGCCGCACAGCAGGGCGGCACATGCGAGAATAGCTATGGATTTTTTCATATTGAGATGGGTTTTCAGAAATAGGAGATTACAAAAAGCAGAACCCGGCAGCGCGCCGGATTCTGCCTTATGCATTAAACGTCGGTCTGGCGGCTATTGTTTCAGGCCAGAGCAGCGTTGGTTTTGTGCACTGCGGCTGCACTTGCGGCGAAGAGTGCTTTTTCTTCGTCGGTGAGGTCGAATTCCACCACTTTCTCGATGCCGTTGCGGCCAAGGATACAGGGAACGCCGATGCAGAGGTCTTTTTCGCCATATTCGCCTTCGAGAAGAGCGGAGCAGCTGATCATGCGCTTCTGGTCGCCCAGAACGGCAGCGACAACCTGAGCTGCGGCAGCACCGGGAGCATACCATGCGGAGGTGCCAAGCAGTTTGGTGAGGGTGGCACCGCCGACCATGGTGTCGGCAGCAACCTTATCGAGCTGTTCGGCAGGCATGAGCGATGCTGCGGGAATGCCGCGGTAGGCAGCATAGCGCTTCAGAGGAATCATGGTGGTGTCGCCATGGCCGCCGATTACGATGCCTTCCACTTCGTTGTAGCTGCATTCCAGGGCTGTGGCCAGGAAATAGCGGAAGCGTGCGCTGTCCAGTGCGCCACCCATACCGATGATGCGGTTCTTGGGCAGGTTGCTGGTCTTGTGAATCAGATAGGTCATGGTATCCATGGGGTTGGACACACACAGGATGATGGCTTCGGGAGAGTGCTTGAGCACGCTGTCGACAACAGAACGCACGATGCCTGCGTTGACACCGATGAGCTCCTCACGGGTCATGCCGGGCTTGCGGGGAATACCGGAAGTGATCACCACCATGTCGCTGCCTTCGGTGGCGGCATAGTCGTTGGTCACGCCGCGCAGACGGGTGTTGGTGCCCAGGATGCTGGCGGTCTGCATGATGTCCATGGCCTTGCCTTCGCTGACACCCTCTTTGATATCCAGCAGAACTACTTCATCGGCGATCTGGTTGCACACCAGAACGTTTGCACATGTAGCGCCTACGTTGCCGGCGCCCACTACTGTTACTTTTGACATGTCTGTATTTTTTGTTAGTCAGATTGGTTCCAATATGTCTATGCCACAAAGTTAGCTAAAATTTCAATACCGCAAGCCACGGCAAAAAAATATCTTGGCGCAACCGCGGCGGCAGCCCTGCGCCGGCATATGTTTCACACTTTTTAAAGGGACTGCCGAACGCCACTGTCGTTTTTTGACTAATTTTGTGGAATTATACGTTCCCACATATCAAAAGCAAGTTTATGCGACATATCTTCCGTGCCATCGTGCTGGCCATAGCGTTGTTGTCGGGGGCCTCGCCGCAGGCAACCGCCGCTTCGGGCAATCTTTTCCCCTATCCCGTTCCGCCCGACACCATGATGGCGCTCCAGCCACGCTGCGACTTCATTGTGGGACGCTTCTGGGAACGTTGCAACTTCGGTTCGGCATTCCGCAACCCGGATGCCCTGAACGCCGCATTCGGCGACTGGGTGAGCATAATGCCTCATGCCAGCGCCGACACCGTGCATGCCGCCGTGAACCGCCTGCTCGAGCGCTTCGCCAAGAAAGGGCCGGAAACTCTCGCTCTGGCCACCATGGCCGAGAACTGGATGTACTCCGACACCGCCCCGGCTTTCAGCGAAGAAGTGTACCTGCCTTTTGCCCGCGCCGCTGCCGCGAACAAGAAAATAGGCAAGGCCGAGAAAGCCCGTTTCGCGCTGCATAAAGGCATAATCGAGAGCAGCGGAGTGGGCGCCACCGTGCCCGATATGGCCTTCACCCGCCCCGACGGCAGCCGCGGAAACCTCGGAGAAATACACGGGAGCTCCATATTGCTGTTCATAAACGACCCCGACTGTTCCGACTGCAATCTCGCCCGCGTTCGCCTCAGCGCCGACTACAACACCCGCGAGCTGATTTCGCGCGGAGAGCTCACCATTGTGAGCATATATCCCGACGAACCTTCCGACACATGGAAAGCGGAAGCTGCGGAGTACCCTTCGGAATGGGTTGTATGCGCCATTCCCGACGCCGACCTCCATTTCGACCTGCGCAACTCGCCGGAATTCCTCTTCCTCAACTCCCGGCACAAGGTATTGATAAAAGGAATCGGCATCGATTACCTTCTCGGCGCGTTCCGCGTCGCCAACACCGCCACACAGGAGCGCCTGCGCCAGGAAGCAAACAGCGCCGCCGAGACCGACAGTTCCACAACCTCCATACCATGAGTTCGAAAGAAGCTGCAGTTCTTGTTTCCGGCGGTGTCGACAGCGCCGTGGCCGTGCACTTGCTTGCACAGCAGGAACGACCGATGCACCTGTTCTACATACGCATCGGACTCGACGACGGCAGCAACGACTGCTCAGCCGACGAGGACATAGAGATATGCACACTCATCGCCCGGCGCTACGGCCTGCCTTTCGATGTGGTGTCGCTGCACCAGGAGTACTGGGATAATGTGATGGACTACGCCCTGCGAACCGTCCGCCAGGGACTTACGCCCAATCCCGACATAATGTGCAATTCCATTATCAAGTTCGGCTACTTCCAGGAACGGTGGGGCAAGGACTTCGCAGCCACGGTAACCGGCCACTACGCATCCACCGCCATCGATGAGCAGGGGCGCAAATGGCTGGCCACGGCAGCAGACCCTGTAAAGGACCAGACCGACTTCCTTGCAAGGATCACCGGCAGCCAGCTGGCGCCTCTGGAATTTCCGCTCGGCAGGCTGCCCAAGGCCGAAGTGCGCCGCATCGCCAACGAAGCGGCACTGCCCAACGCCGGCAGACGCGACAGCCAGGGAATATGCTTCCTCGGAAAAATAAACTACAACGACTTCCTGCGCCGGCACCTTGGCGAACGCCCCGGTGCGATTGTGGAACTCGAGACCGGCCGCAGGCTCGGCGAGCACCGCGGCTTCTGGTTCCACACCATAGGTCAGCGCAAGGGCCTGGGTCTCAGCGGAGGCCCATGGTTCGTAGTACGCAAGAACATACACGACAATGTGCTTTATGTGTCCCGCGGCTACGACACCGACAAGCAATACGGGCGCACAATACGCCTGGCAGAGACTCAGTTCATAACCGCAGACATATGGGGAGACGACGCCGATAAGCCTGCGGGAGTTCCTCTGCGTTTCAAAAACCGGCACAGCCCCGAATTCCTGCCCGGGCGCATACACCGCACCGCTCCCGGGGAATATACCATCGAAAGCGATGTGGACGTGCAGGGAATCGCACCGGGACAGTTCACAGCCTTGTACACCGCCGATGCATCGCTGTGTCTCGGAAGCGGAATAATAACCGGCGCAGCCGCAACAAAGCCCGAGAATGGACAATAGAATCAGCCTTGTCGTGCTGGGAGTAACCAGCAACCACATCCAGTCCGGAGCCTACGTGCTGGTGCTTGCCGAAGAAAACGGTCCCAGGCGCATTCCCATTGTCATAGGCCAGGCCGAGGCTCAGTCCATAGCCATTGCCTTCGAGGGCATACGGCCGCCGCGTCCCATCACCCACGATCTTTTCGTTACCTTCGCACATGCATTCGGCGTGCGCCTGCGCCAGGTGCTCATCTACCGCTTCGACGACGGCATTTTCTATTCGCAGCTTACATTCGCCGACCCCGACGGACGCGAAGTAGTGGTGGACTCGCGGACTTCCGACGCCATAGCCATAGCCATCCGGACGGGGTCGCCAATCGTGACAACCGAAAAGATAATGCGTGCCACCGGCTTCGTGATCGACGACGGCACACTGACACGGGCAAACGATACCGAAAACGACACCGGCAATAGCGACGACAGCGATTCTGCGGTCTACGACCGCTCCCGCGGCTACCATGCCGAACCCAGACCCGAGAGTTTCACAATCGAGGAACTCGAGCGCACTCTCGCGAACCTTATCGAGAGGGAGGACTACGAGGAGGCCGCAAGAATAAGCGAGATTCTCGAGAAAAAGCGCCGGCAGAAGTCCGGCAACGACACCTTACCTGAAATCTAAAAAAATACCTTCATAATGAAAAACAGCAACATCAAAGTGCGCCTTGCCACGATGAACTTCATGGAGTTCGCCGTATGGGGTGCATATCTGATTTCGATGGGCATGTACCTCGCCTCCAACGGACTGGGCGACTATGTGTTCTGGTTCTACACCGTCCAGGGGCTCGTATCCATTGTCATGCCCGCCTTGATAGGCATCGTGGCCGACCGCTGGATTCCCGCACAGCGCACCCTGAGCCTTTGCCACCTGCTGGCCGGCCTGTTCATGATTGCCACCGGTGTTGTGGCCGCACGCTCCATGGCATCCGACAACACACTCTCCTTCGGGCCAATGTTCACACTCTATACTGTTTCCGTAGCCTTTTTCATGCCAACCATCGGCCTGAGCAACTCAGTGGCTTTCAACGGCCTGGAAAAACACGGACTCAGCACTGTGACCGACTTCCCTCCCATACGCGTGTTCGGCACCGTGGGCTTCATCTGCGCTGAGCTGTTCGTAAACTTCGTGTCCTTCGGAGGCGTAGAGGTGCAGCACAGCCACACCCAGTTCTACGTTTCCGGCGCTCTGAGCCTCATACTGGCCGCCTACAGCCTCACTCTGCCCGGCAGCCCTGTCAACAGAGGCTCGGGACGCAGCATCGCCGACGCCCTCGGGCTGAAGGCATTCACCCTCTTCCGCCGCAAGGACATGGCCGTGTTCTTTATCTTCAGCATGCTTCTGGGCGTGTCGCTGCAGATAACCAACTCCTACGGTTCAACGTTCATATACCATTTCAACGCCGTTCCTGAATATGCCGGCGGCTTCTGGGCCCGCAACCCGACCTTCCTGATTTCAATCTCGCAATGCGCCGAGGCACTCTGCATCCTGCTGATTCCTTTCTGCCTCAAACGCTACGGCATAAAAGGCGTGATGCTCATCGCAATGTTCGCCTGGGTGCTCCGCTTCGGCTTCTTCGGAATAGGAAACACCGCACCCGCCGGAGTACCGTTCCTGATTCTCTCGTGCATTGTCTATGGCGTGGCCTTCGACTTCTTCAACGTCTCCGGAGGCCTCTATGTCGATGCCCAGACCAACACAGCCCAGCGCTCGTCGGCCCAGGGTCTGTTCATGCTCATGACCAACGGCATCGGCGCATCGCTTGGCACCATCATCGCCGGCTCATGCGTTGTGAACAGACTCGTGTTCGCCCCCGGACTCGACGCCACCGACCAGCTTGACGGATGGCGCACATCGTGGTTCATCTTCGCGGCATACGCCCTGGTTGTTGGCGTGCTGTTCATGCTCATTTTCAAAGAACGCAAAACTTCCGGAAAAACACCCGGACAGGCCGCCGGAAACACCGATGCGGGCGGCATGATTGAAAACGACCTATGATACGTTTCTACGCTCCCGACATAGCCATCGACGCCACTCTCGACCCCACCGAGAGCGCACACGCCGTGCGCGTGCTACGGAAGCGCATCGGCGACCCCGTGGAAGTGGTCGACGGCAAAGGCAATCTCTTCCGTTGCAGAATAGCCGACGACAATCCCAGGGGAGCGCTGCTAACCATCGAAGACCGCTCTCCCCTGCCGAAAGTCTGGAAACCGGCGTTGCACATAGCCCTGGCACCAACAAAGCATATGGACCGCATGGAATGGCTGGTGGAAAAACTTGTGGAAATAGGCGTCGACAGCATAACACCCGTGCTGTGCCGGCGCTCCGAACGCCGCGAACTGAAAAGCGAACGCCTGGTAAAGATAGCCGTCTCGGCCATGAAACAGTCGCTGAAGGCTGTGCTCCCCCAGGTGGCGCCGCTCACTCCTCTGCCACAGTTCCTGGCAGATGCAGCTGCCGGCGACAGGTTCATAGGCTACTGCAGCGACAGCACTCCGCGTTGCCTGCTCGCCAAAGCATACACTCCCGGCCGCGACTGCACCGTTCTCATAGGACCGGAAGGCGACTTCACGCCCGAAGAGGTGCAGGCCGCCATCGACGCAGGCTTCGCACCGGCGACGATGGGCGACAACCGCCTGCGCACCGAAACCGCAGCACTTGTGGCTGCCGACACTTTCCATGTTGTCAATCAACTGAACAACTACTGACATGACCCAAACCAACGCATTGGAAACCCTTCGTTCCGGCTCCGGCTTCTTCCTCATAGCCGGACCCTGCGCGATAGAAAGCGAGGAAATAGTACTCAACACAGGGCGGCACATCAAGGAAGTGTGCTCGCGCCTGGGCATATCTTTCGCCCTGAAGGGCAGCTATCGAAAGGCTAACCGCAGCCGCCTGGACTCCTTCAGCGGCATCGGCGACCTCGAAGCCCTCAAGATTCTCGCCGACGCAGGCCGCGAACTCGGAGTGCCGGTGGTAACCGACATCCACGAGCCCGGAGAAGCCGCAATGGCCGCGGAATTCGCCGACATACTCCAGATTCCCGCCTTCCTGTGCCGCCAGACCGACCTGCTGGTTGCCGCCGCTCACACCGGCAAACCCGTGAACATCAAGAAAGGACAGTTCATGGCTCCCGAAGCCATGCGCTTCGCCGCCGAAAAAGTGCGCTCTGCCGGCAACAACGATGTGATGGTTACCGAACGTGGCACAACATTCGGCTACGGCGACCTTGTGGTCGACTTCCGCGGCGTCCCCCGCATGCAGCAGGCATGCCGGTGCCCGGTGATTGTGGACTGCACCCACTCCCTGCAACAGCCCAACACCGCCGGAGGCGTAACCGGGGGCTGCCCTGAAATGATAGAAACAATCGCCCGCGCCGCCGTGGCCACAGGTGCCGACGGCCTGTTCATCGAAACACATCCCGAACCGGCCCGCGCACTCAGCGACGGCGCCAATATGCTGCGTCTCGACCTGCTGGAACCTCTGCTCTCCCGCCTGGCCGCCATACGACGCTCCATCGACTCCTTCACTGAATGAGACAAGCTATGAAACCAATCAGAAACGCAATTCTCGGCATAATGCTCGCTATCGGAGCCACTGGCGCCGCCGACGCCCAGAACGGAATCCACAACCCCATGACCCAGGCTGTCCTCCAGGTCTATGAGGAAGAGCTGCGCGAAAATCCCGACAACTATTCCGTGCTGCTGATGCGCGCCGACGAATACTACCGCCACCAGGAATATATCCGCGCGCTGGCCGACATCGACCGCGCCCTCACTCTTATTCCCGCGCGCGAAACCGAAAGCATCCTGCAGGCACGCATGCTACGCGCCGGCATCCACAACCAGAGCGGACGCTCCGCCGAAGCCCTGGCCGACCTCGAGGCCGCCGCGCTGCTCGCACCCGAATCGGTATCGGTGCTCCTGCAGAAAGGAAACACGGAAGTGGAACTGGGCAACACCGCCGATGCCCGCGCCGACTTCCAGAAGGTGCTCAGCCTGACTCCGCGCAGCGCCGAGGCATACATTGGCCTGGCAAAAGTGGCAGTGAAGGAAAACAACATGGGCACCGCCAACGAAATGCTTGCGAGCGCAGTGAACATCGACCCATCGAACCCCGACACCTACATCCGCCGTGCCGCCGTGCGCAAAAGCATGGGCAACCACAACGGAGCCGTCGACGACCTCGTTCTCGCCCTCAGCGTAAACGCCGAAAACCCCGTGGCGCTTTCCGAACTTGTAGCCTACGGCAACACCAACTATCCCGCCGCCATGGCCGGACTGTCGAATGCCGTAACGGCAGCTCCCCAGGTGGGACTGTACCGCTATCTGCGCGCCGGCATAGCACAGTCGCACTACCACTACCTTGCAGCGCTGAAAGACTATGAGTATATCATCGAGCAGCGCATCTACAACTACCACGGCATCTACGGCTCAATCGCCGAATGCCAGTTCGCTCTGGGACGCTACCAGGAAGCCCTGGCCAGCGTGGACCGCGCACTGGGAATGGTACGCGACAATGCTTCCTACTTCGTGCTCCGCAGCCGCATCCTCCGTGTACTCGGCAAAGCCGAAGAGGCCGTAGCCGCCGCTGCTGCCGCTCTGGCTGTCGACCGCTCGAGCGGCGATGCCCTGACCGAAATGGCTCTGGCATATATTGCCACAGGCAAATACGACGATGCCGACGCCCTTCTGGCAGAAGCCATCGTAGGCGATGCCGAAGATCCCCGCTTCCCCATGCTGCGCGCATGGCTCATGGAGCGGTTTATGAACAATGCACAGGGTGCCGCACAGCTCTACCGCCGCGTGGCCGATATGGATCACTTTTTTATCGACAATCCCAAGTCGCTCAAAGGATTCGCACTGCTGTTTCTCGGCGAGAAAGACCAGGCGACACGCTGGATGAACAATATCCTCGCCACCGTCGACGACCACGACGGCCTCATCCACTACTTCGGAGCATGCTTCTTCGCCCAGGCCGACAACACCGAAAAAGCCCTCGAATGCACCCGGAAAGCTCTCGAGCTGGGCTACGGCGACTACTACGACTGGACCGACCTCAACGACGGCAGAATAAACGTGGGAGGACTCCGCGACGACCTGCGCTTCCTCAACCTGCTCAGCCGCCACAACTCGATATTCGGTCGTTAATAAGAGTTAAGCCCTGTAACTTTCCGGCGCAACCGGTGTCATATAGATAGAAAATACAGGACACTACTTTTCATAATTGATTGACATTACTGAAACAGCCACTGCCGCCTACGGTAATCGCGAGATTGCCGCGGCGGCAGATTGCTTTTCCCGTTTGTCTATAATCATACAACTACTGAAACACTCCTGAACAATGATTACAGCCTCACAGAAACGTAAGGAAAACATAGCCGAATACCTGCTGTATATGTGGCAGATCGAAGACCTGATCCGTGCGAACGGACTTGACATCGACAAGATACGCGCCAACGTCCTCGAACGATACAATCTCGACGCCGCCACCCTCAGGCAGATGGAGCAGTGGTACGAGTCGCTTATCGACATGATGCGCCGCGAGGATGTGGCTGAGAAAGGCCACCTGCAGATGAACCGCAACACCATCGGCGACCTGGCCGACCTCAACAAGCGCGTTCTGGCCGACAGCCGATTCACCGACTACCACGCGCAATACTACCGCACCCTGCCGTTCATCGTGGAGCTTCGCGCCAGAAGTGCCGGCGAGCCGGCCGGCGAAATAGAAACATGCTTCAACGCCCTCTATGGCGTCCTGATGATGCGCCTCTCGGGAAAAGAGATTTCAAAGGAAACAGAAGCGGCAATCGACCAGATCGCACGCTTCACGGCAATGCTCGCCAAATACTATTGGCTCGACGAACACGACCGACTGTTCAACGACCACGAAAACAGCGGCTCCACTAAAAAAAATTAAAACTTTAGGACGCTAAAGACTTAGTAGACAAAATTAACATCTGCGACAGTCCCCTTATTTGTTATAACAGTATCTTTGCGGAGCATTCACAGCCGGCTCCGGCTGTCGGCATGCCCCTCATCACATCGATTATCAAGACCCTCTTACCGAATACACCCTTTTATGAGCGACAGCGTCAACATCAGGCAACTCAACGAACTGGTGGCCTCCAAAAGCGACTTCATCGCAATGGTCACCAGAGGCATGAACCAGACCATCGTGGGCCAGAAACATCTGGTGGAATCTCTTCTCACAGCCATGCTCGCCAACGGCCACATTCTTCTCGAAGGCGTGCCGGGCCTGGCCAAAACCCTTGCCATCAAAACTCTGGCTCAGCTGATCGATGCCAAATACAGCCGCATACAGTTCACTCCCGACCTGCTCCCGGCCGACGTGCTCGGCACAATGATCTACTCGGTAAAGAACGAGCAGTTCCAGGTAAAGAAAGGCCCTATCTTCGCCAACTTCGTGCTGGCCGACGAAATCAACCGCGCTCCGGCGAAAGTGCAGAGCGCGCTGCTTGAAGCAATGCAGGAACGCCAGGTGACAATCGGCGACCACACATATCCCATGGACCGCCCGTTCCTGGTAATGGCCACCCAGAACCCCATCGAGCAGGAAGGCACCTACCCCCTGCCCGAAGCCCAGGTCGACCGTTTCCTGATGAAGGTGGTAATCGGCTACCCGACGCAGGACGAGGAACGCGAAATCATCCGCATGAACATATCCGAAGGGTATCGCGAAACCGTAGAGCCCCTGCTCAAGCCCGAGGAAGTGGTGGAAGCCCAGAAGGTGGTCGGCAAAATATACGTGGACGAAAAAATCGAACGCTACATCGTCGACATCGTGTTCGCCACCCGCAACCCGGCCCAGTACGGACTGGAGGATCTGGCTTCGTACATAGCCTTCGGAGCCTCGCCCCGTGCCTCAATCTCGCTGGCTAAAGCCGCAAGAGCATACGCGTTCCTCCACCAGAGGGGATACGTGGTGCCCGAAGACGTGATTTCCGTATGCCACGATGTGATGCGCCACCGCATAGGACTCACCTATGAGGCCGAGGCAAACAACTTCACCACCGACATGATAATCACCGACATCCTGGATAAAATCCAGGTGCCCTGACAACATCCCACCACAGTCCCTGAGCGCAAATGGATTCAAACGAACTACTCAAAAAAGTCCGCAAGATTGAGATAAAGACCCGCGGACTGTCGCAGAACATCTTTGCCGGCGAATACCATTCGGCTTTCAAAGGCCGCGGCATGATGTTCTCCGAGGTTCGTGCCTACCAATACGGCGACGACATCCGCGACATCGACTGGAATGTCACAGCCCGTCACAACTCCCCCTTCGTGAAAGTCTATGAGGAGGAGCGCGAACTCACCGTAATGCTGATGGTGGACGTTTCGGGAAGCCGCTGCTTCGGCGCACAGGGACCGCAGAAAAGGGAGATGATTGCCGAAATCGCCGCCACACTGGCATTCTCGGCGATACAGAACAACGACAAGATCGGAGCGCTGTTCTTCTCCGACGGTATCGAGAAATTCATAGTACCGAAAAAGGGACGGCGCCACATCCTCTATATAATCCGCGAGCTGCTGGAATTCCAGCCCGAAGGCCGCGGCACCGATATCGGCGCCGCCGTGCGTTATCTCTCCGACGCCATCAAGCGCCGATGCACAGTTTTCCTCATCTCCGACTTTATCGACAGCGGCGACTACCGCACCCCTCTCACTGTGGCCGCCAACCGCCACGACTTCATGGCAGTGCAGGTCTACGACCGCCGCGATGCCGAAATGCCCGATGTGGGGCTGATGCGCGTGGCCGACCTCGAGACCGGGGCCACACGCTGGGTCGACACCGGCTCCAAAGCCACACGCAAAGCCTACAACCGCTGGTGGTACGACCTCCAGCAGGCCATGTCGGTGGCATTGCGGAGCACCCGCGTCGACTTCGTTTCGGTAGCCACCGACGAAGACTATGTGAAAGCCCTGATGATGCTTTTTAAAAACCGAGCCTCTGTATGAACCGCACAATCGCAGCAATAGCCACCGCAGCCCTTGCGGCACTACCGGCAGTAACAACGGCAGCACAGACACAGCCGGTGGTCAACGCGGCCATCGACAGTGTGGTTGTGACAATGGGTTCCACAGCCACCATGACCGTGGAGGTAACAGTTCCCGCCGACGCTGCCGACCGCCTGCAGCTGGTCGACGCACCGGTGATAACCGACAACGAAATGGGATTCGGCGAATACGGCGGCGTGCAGGTTGTGGCAATCGGCGCCGACACCACCGAAACCGGCGGCAGAAGCAAGATAACCAACACATACACACTGCAGGCATTCAACCCCGGCCTGCAGAGCCTTCCTCCCGTAGGAGCGGTAATAGCCGGCAGCCACGACACCGTGCGGGCCGCCAATCTCCCACTCAAAGTGCTCCCTGTCGATGTCGACACCCTAACCATGGCTCTGATGCCGATGGCCGGCACGGCACAGCCGCAGATGAAATGGCACGACTATATTCCGTTGTCGCTGTTCTGGATTCTGGCTGCCGCACTGCTCATTGCCGCCGGTGTGTTCCTGTGGATGCGCTTCCGGCGCAAACGCGTCGAGGCTTTCGAGGTCACAAAACGACCCGTCCCGCCATATGAGCTGGCCATCGACCGCCTCAGCCGTCTGCGCGCAAGCGGCATAGCGAGCGCCGGCAACGAGAAACGATTCTATACCGAACTCACCGAAATCCTGCGCCAGTATCTCCACGGCCGCTTCGGCATAAACGCCATGGAAATGACTTCCCCGCAGATTCTCCGTGCCTTGCGCCGCAACCCCGAAACCCGCGACAACGCATCTCTGGTACAGGAAGTACTCGTGATGGCCGACTTCGTTAAATTCGCCAAAGAACGCCCGCTGGCCGACGACAACGAACGCGCATTCTCCCGCGCATCCGCATTCGTGGAATCCACCAAACCTCTGCCGCCGCCACCGGTCGATCAGCAAATCAGAAAAGAGGTTAAGAAAAACAGTAAATGACCATGCATTTCGCCCATCCGCACTTTCTATGGCTGTTGTTGCTGCTGATACCTCTCACGGCATGGTACATCCTAAAGCAACGCAACGCACACGCCACCATGAGCCTCTCCACAACGGCGGCATTCAATGCCATGCCGCGCTCGTGGAAGCAATACCTGCGTTATGCCCTGTTCGCACTGCGGCTGGCAGCCATCGCGTGTGTTATTGTAGTGCTCGCCCGCCCGCAGGTACGCGACAGCTGGCGCACAACCTCCACCGAAGGCACCGACATAGTGCTGGCAATGGACGTGTCGTCGTCGATGCTCGCCCGCGACTTCGACCCCGACCGCTTCGAGGCCGCCAAGTCCGTGGCCTCGCAGTTCGTGGCCGGCCGGCCCAACGACAATATAGGCATAGTGGTATTCGCCGGTGAAAGCCTCACGGGGCTGCCCATGACCATGGACCGCTCCATGCTGCTGAGCTACCTTTCCAACCTCCAGATGGGCATCCTCGAGGACGGAACCGCCATCGGCGACGGCATAGCCACCTCGCTCAACCGCCTGCGCGACGGCCAGGCTGCCAGCAAAAGCATTATCCTGCTCACCGACGGTTCCAACAACACCGGCGTTATAGCACCCGTAACTGCCTCGGAAGTAGCCAAAGAGATGGGCGTGAAAATATACACCATCGGCGTAGGCCGCAACGGCACCGCGCCATACCCGGTGCGCACGCTCTCTGGACGAATCGAATACCAGCCACAGCCAGTGGTTATCGACGAGGCGACTCTGCGCACAATAGCCGAAAGTACGGGAGGCCGCTACTTCCGCGCCACCGACAACAGGGTGCTCGCCGACGTGTTCGAGCAGATCGACGCCCTGGAAAAAACGCAGATGGACGTCCGCCATTTCTCCCACACCGAAGACAACTACATGCTCTGGGCATGTCTCGCCCTGGCATTCTTCGCCATCGAAATGCTTCTGCGCTACACCGTTCTCCGTTCCATTCCCTGACCATCCGCCATGTTCAATTTCGCATATCCCACACATCTGTATCTGCTGGCGGCGGTGCCGTTGCTTGCGCTGCTGTTCGTGGCCGCCCGCTACAGCCGCCGTGCCAAGCTGCGCCGGTTCGGCAGGCTCGACGTGGTCGACAAAATGATGCCGGATGCCTCGCGCTATACTCCTGCGGTGCGCATAGTCCTGCAGTGTCTGGCTCTTGCCATGCTGGTGATTGCCGTAGCACGGCCACGCACCGAAGGCACCGTGAAGCAGGAAACAGCCGCCGGCATTGAAATCGTGGTGGCTTTCGACCTCTCGAACTCCATGCTGGCCTCCTCGACCGACCGCGACCGCGACGCCACCAGGCTAGACCGCGCAAAGGTGGTACTCGAACGCCTCTTCGACCGCCTCGAGAACGACAAGGTCGGTCTGGTTATTTTCGCAGGCACATCCAAAGTGCAGCTGCCTGTCACATCCGACTTCTACACCGCCAACATATACCTCGGCGAACTGCATCCCTCGATGATGGCCTACCAGGGTACCGACATAGCATCGTCCATACGCATGGCCATGAACTGCTTCTCGGGAACCGAGGACATGCGCAAGGCCATAATACTGATAACCGATTCCGAAGACCATGAAGGCGAAGCCGTGGAAGCCGCGCGCCTTGCCGCCGAGAACGGCATCCAGGTGGATGTGCTCGGCGTGGGAACTCCCTCAGGAGCAACCGTGCCAGGCATCACCGACGAGAACGGACAACCCGTGCACTCGGCTCTGAACGAGAATCTGGCCAAAGAGATTGCCAACGCCGGCAACGGCATATATGTGAACGCCGCTGCCTCGAGTTCGCTGAACGAACTGGCATCGCATCTGGAAACCCTCCAGAAGAGCGAATTCGACACCGTGGTATATAGTGCCGCCGCCGAACAGTTCCCCACCTTCGCGGCTCTGGCACTGATTCTTCTCATAATCGACATCTTTGTGGTGGACCGCAAAATCAGCTGGCTCAAAGGCATTGAATTCTTCAGCACCAAGACTATCCGCCCGAGCCGTAACACCAAAGACAAGAAGAAATGACCCGTCTGTTTCTCTCACTCGCTCTTGTCGCCGCAGGCGCTGTCACGGTTACGGCACAGAGTCTGACAGCACCCGACGACCCGGCGGCCGCTCCTGCCGTGGCCGTTGCCGACAGCACCACGGCTCCCGCCGTGGAGCCGCTGCACAACACCCCCACCGACTCATACCGCGACGAACGCAACTTCATACGCCATGGCAACACCATGGCCAACGACTCCAACTGGCACCGTGCGCTGGAATACTACCAGAAGGCACTCCACGTCAACGCCGGCAGCATCGTAGGCCGCTACAACCGCGCCGTGGCGCTGCAGCACCTCGCCTCCTCCGACAACAATCTGCGCCAGCAGGCCATGCAGCAGCTCGCCGAGCTGCTCCCCGATGCCCGCAAGCACAACCCCGCAGTCGCACGCGACGCATTCTACAACCTCGGCAACATGGCGTACAACGACCGCGACTACTCCGGTGCCATAGCCAACTACGAGGCTTCGCTGCGAATCGACCCCGACAACTACAATGCACGCTACAACCTGCGCCTGGCCCAGCTCCAGCAGCAGAATCAGGATCAGAACCAGGACCAGCAGGAACAGGAGCAAGAGCAGGAGCAAGAACAACAACAGCAGCAGCAACCCCAGCAGCAACAGCAGCAACAGCAGCAACAGCAGCAGCCTCAGCCCGACATGACCCAGAGCGCGCAGCAGATTCTGCAGAGCATGCAGAACAAGGAAAACCAGACCCGGCAGCGCGTCCAGGAAGAGGAAGAACAGGCTCAGCCATCGCGGCGACAGCCACGCAAACCCTGGTGACAAGCTTCGAGCTACTGACATATAACGACATTCATCGATGACCTTACGACGTTTCATACTCTTCACCGTAGCAATGGCGCTGGCCCTGGCGGCATCGGCCCAGGACGCCACCTTCGAGCTGCTCAAGCCACGCAATGTCGTGGAAGGCAGAAACTTCAACATCACCTACCGTCTGGTCAACGCCGAAGGCAACGCTCCAGAGGCTCCGGAACTCGCGGGCTGCACCCTGCTCTACGGTCCGGCAGTGTCCACCATGGCAAGCACACAGATTGTGAACGGACGCCTGTCGTCGTCGTCGTCGGTCGACTACACTTTCACATACCGTGCCGACCAGGCCGGACATGTCGAGATTCCCGCTGCGGCCATACGCACCGACAACGGCACACTGCGCTCGCAGGGCGCCTCCTTCGAGATTCTGCCTGCCGACCGCGACGGCAGCTCCAACAGCATCGACCGCCCCGCGCAGCAATCGGTACAGAATGTCGACGCCGACGACCTTCTGGTGCGCGTGTTCTTCAGCAAAAACACCGTTTATGAGCAGGAGCCGGTGGTGGCAACCATCAAGGTGTACACCAAATTCGACATCAGCGCCTTCATTCCCACTGTGCAACCCGCTTTCGAAGGCTTCCTCACCGAAGAACTCGAAGTATCGCCCGAGGTATCAATCGAGAACTACAACGGACAGAACTACCATTGCGCCGTGCTCAAGCGCCTGCTGCTGTATCCCCAGCGCTCGGGCAGGCTGAGCGTGAATTCCGGCAGCTACGACGTTACAATCGTGCAGCACGAAATCCTGAACATGGGCTTCTTCCGCACCTCGCGTCCCGTGGAACGGCAGATCACCACCACATCCAACGCCGCATCGCTGAACGTGCGGCCGCTGCCGCAACCGGCACCCGAAGGGTTCGCCGGCGCCGTGGGACAGTTCTCCGCCGCCACAAGCCTCGACCCGGAGGTGATGCGCACAAACGAGGCATCGGTGTATTCTTACACAATCACCGGCACCGGCAACATCAAATTCCTCAGTCCCACGCAGATGTCGTTTCCGGCGTCGGTAGAGAGCTACACCCCGCGCACCGAGGTCGACACCCGGCTGATTGCCGGCGGTGCCAACATGAGCGGCACCTACCGCACCGACTTCACCATCGTGCCCACCGAAGTAGGCAACTTTGTCATCGAGGGCAAGCCTCTGGTGTTCTTCAACCCTTCCGACGGCAAGTACCACACCGTGGAAGTTCCCGACATGCCCATCCGCGTACTGCGCGGCACCGGCGCGGCGGCAGCTCCGGCACCCACCGAAATCGACGCCCACATCGACGATATCCTCCACATACGTCCTTCCGACATCGTGGCCCAGAATGCTGAAATCAACTACGCCTACAGCTCGCCGCTCTATTGGCTGGCCTATGTGCTGCTACTGATTATCCTGCTGGGTACCATATTCCTCTACCGGCGGAACATACGCCTGCGTTCCGACGTTGCCGGACGCAGACTCGCCAAAGCCGGACGCGTGGCGCAGCGACGCCTCAAACAGGCCAGAAGCGCGATGGACGCCAAAGATTCCGACAGTTTCTATGCATCGCTGGCATCGGCGATGTGGGGCTACATTTCCGACAAACTCGGCATAGCCCCCTCGCAGCTCACCCGCGAGAATGTGGCCGGAAAGCTCGAGTCATACGGAGTTTCCTCCGAAGGAACCAAAGACATACTCGACGTGCTCGACAGCTGCGAGATGGCACGCTTCACCCCCATGGGCTCATCAGAAGAAATGGCCGACATCTATGCCCGCGCCGCCGCCGCCGTGGCCGCCGTGGAAAACGTGAAAAAATAGACCCCGCAATGAAACGCATCATAGCCTCGCTGTTAGTCCTGCTGACTCTCATCTCCATACCCTCCCTTTCCGCCGCCGATACAGCCTCACTGGCTCTGCAGGCCGACTCGGCCTATAACCGCGAGGACTACCGCGCGGCTATCGACCTGTACCGCGCGGCAATCGCCGCCGACGGACCGAGCACGGTGGTCTACTACAATCTCGGCAACGCCTACTACCGCAACGACAATATCGGCAAAGCCGTGGTGGCCTACGAACGCGCGCTGCGCATCGACCCCACCAACGACCAGGCCCGGCAGAACCTCTCGTTCGTGCGCTCCCGCATCCAGGATCGCCCGGAGGACGACAGCACCTTCCTGGCAAACCTCCACCGCAGCATCCGCAACAGCATGCACGCCAACGGCTGGGCCGTGGCCGCACTGGTGATTTTCGCCCTGCTACTCGGCGCCGTGGCGCTGTATATATTCGCACCCGGCGTTACCCTGCGCAAAACAGGCTTCTTCGGAGGTGTGGTGCTGGTATTCGTTTTCATCTACGCTCTGGTGCTGGCCCGCGACAGCGCCGCCCATGCCCGCTCCCACGAGTCGGCAGTGGTGGTGGTGCCTATGACTCAGCTCAGTTCGGTGCCACGTGCGGCAGCCTCCGGCGACAACCGCGTTGTGCCAATCCACGAAGGCACCACTGTGGAAATCGTAGACTCCGTTGCCACTCCCGACGACCCCGCCTCGCCCATGTGGTACTTCGTTGAAATAAACAACAGCACACGCGCATGGCTGCGTTCGGCCGACGTAGAAAGAATATGACAGGCCACTGAACATCTTCGCCCGACCATGGGTTATAGTTTCTGAAAAGCTGGTTTTCAGCCAACATCATCCAGAATTCATCTATTATGGACAACTTCTCCTTCTATACACCCACCTTATACGAATTCGGCCGTGGCACCGAGGAAAAAGTAGGCATGCTCACCTTTCTCACAGGCGCGGGCAAGGTAATGATTGTCTACGGCAAAGCATATGCGAAAAACAACGGCCTGGTGCAAAGGATATCCTCCTCGCTGGACACATTAGGCATTGAACATATCGAATTGGGTGGAGTGCAGCCCAACCCCACCGATACACTTGTCTACGAAGGAATCCGCCTGGGACGGGCCAAGAATATCGACGGACTTATAGCCATCGGCGGAGGCAGCGTGATTGACACCGCCAAAGCCATCGCCGCCGGCATACCGTATGCCGGCGACTTCTGGGACTTTTTCACCGGCAAGAGCCAGGTCAAGGAGGCACTTCCCGTAGGCGTTGTGCTCACCATCCCCGGCAGCGGAAGCGAAGGCTCCGGAAACTGCGTGATAACCAAAAGCGATACGGCCGTGAAACTTTCGCTGCGCACCGACAGCATCCTGCGGCCGCGCTTCGCAGTAATCAATCCCGAGATGACCTTTACCCTGTCGGCCTATAAGACGGCCGTGGGCATCGTGGACATGATGACTCATGTTCTCGAACGTTACTTCACCACCACCCCACGCGTCGAAATCACCGACCGCCTTGCCGAAGGGCTGCTCATGGGCCTTATGGCAGAAGCGCCAAGAGCTCTTTCCGATCCCTCCGACTACCATGCACGCGCCAATATCGAATGGGCATCCACACTGGCACACAACGGCCTTGTAGGATGCGGACGCCGCGAAGACTGGGTGTCGCACTTCATGGAACACGAAATCAGCGCCATGTATCCCGATATAGCCCATGGAGCCGGTCTTGCAGTAGTGGTTCCGGCATGGATGGCATACATGGCGCATCACAAGCCTTCCAAGGTGGCACAGCTCGGCAGAAGGATATTCGGCATCGACATGCGCGACGACCGCACGGCGGCCATAGAGACCGTAGCGCAGCTACGCGCCTTCTTCAGCGCCGTTCTGCGCATGCCTCTCAGCTTCAAAGCCCTCGGTATAGAATCGCCCGACATCGACACCATGGTAGAGCGCCTGCATGCCAACAAAGGCGATATCATCGGCGGATATTACAAACTGGGAAGCTCCGACACCCGCCAGATCTACGAGCTGATGCTCGCCCCCGAACAGGTGGCTGCCAGAGCGGCCTCGAAGAATTCTGCGGAACAGCCGGAAGAAGATATTCCGGCAGCTGTCAGCGCCGCGGGCGCCATGTGAAGCGAGCCGCGACGGCGCGCACTGCCTCACGGCTTATCTCGCAGTTGGCTACCGGCGCAGTGATGCTGTCGATGCGCACCAGAGCCTGCTCACCGTAGCGGCATTCGTGATGGAAAAGAAGGTCGACGCGCGCGGCCTCGGAACTGTCGTAGTGCGCGAGCCCCCATTGGTCGAGCAGCAGCTCGAGATAGCGCACGGTGTTCACATGCCTGTTGAAATCGAGATCGCAGAAACGGAACGTGTACACCGACTGCCGGGCTTCCGGCCCTATGTATGGTATGCGCGGAGTGCGCTCAATCGGGCATTCGGCCTCCGACATGGGGCATTCCGAAATTCCGATGGCGGTAAGGTCGGCGCCGGTGCGCTTGCCGAAATCGATAGCGCTCCACACCGAGCGGGCATAGCCGGCCACAGCGCCGTTGCCGTCGAGAATCACAAAATTGCGCTCACTGAACCGGCGGTTTATGCTCTCTATCCAGGTGCGTATGCTGTAGTTCTCGTTTATGCGCGGGTATCGCACCATCTCCACGCTCAGGCGGCTCAGCACCCAGCCTATGTTCTGTCTTATAAGCGCGTCATAGCCTATGCCAAGAGTATTTGCATGGCCTGTGGCGACCTCTATTATGCGCTCCACAAGCAACGGTACGGGCAGGCAGCCCTGCGCGTCGCTCTCGCCGGCACTGAGAAAAAAGCTGGCAGTGTATTCGGCTACACTTTCCATGTCACTGCTTCCTCAGCTTGAAGCCTATGAACACCCCGTCGTAGGAGTTCAGCAGGTCGGTAAGAGCCGAAAGCGTGTTGTTGTTGAGCGTGCCGCTCACCTTTGTGAGTATGTTTATAAGGCGGCTGGCATCGAACGTAAGATTGAGAGTATCGCCTGCCTTTGTGGCGTTGGCCGTGAGTTTGCCCAGCGGCACACGACCGAATGCCGAGAACTCGAATTCCAGACGGTCGTCGTCGGTTTTGGTAATCTTTCCTTTCAGCGCCACCAGTCCGAGTTTGAGGGTGAAATTATCCTGTTCGTCCACAGTGAGGGACGTGCGGTTGAAACCCATCCTGCGGTAATGCGGCTCGAGCTTGCTTTCCAGCGCAGTGGCCGCGGCAGCGCCGCCGAGTCCCTGGAGTACATTGTCGCTCTGGAACGACACGGCCGGCGACACATAGCGCCAGTCGCCACGCATGTCGGCGATGCTGAATCTGTTGTTGGCGATAGTGTTGTTTATAAAATTGCCAAGCGCTCCCAGAGGATTCTCGGGAGCGGCGCAGGCATGGCCGCCTGCGGCCATGAGCAGCAGTGCGGCAAGTATGTACTTTATATTCATCAGATGTTTATTGCAATTTCCGTTTCAGTCATCTTTTCGGAATCATCCGGCCCGATTTCGTTGTCGACCGTCTGCCAGATTGAGTTGTTGGACTTGAATTCCGGAACCATGTGTTTCATTTCCGCCACAATATCGTGGCTTGCCCCCCGCTTCACCAGCTCGGCGAGTCTGTCGATGTGCACGCACACCTCTTCATAGGCATAGGAGCGCACGCGGGCTATCATGATTTTCTTATGGTGAGTGGCTATTGTGCGTTCCTTTTCGTTGAGAAGTTCCTCGTAGAGTTTCTCGCCGGGACGCAGACCGGTCTCCACAATCTCGATATCCTTTCCTGCCTTGAGCCCGGAAAGCGAAATCATGCGCAGCGCCAGATCGTAGATTTTCACCGGCTCGCCCATGTCGAACACGAAAATCTCGCCGCCTTTGCCCATGCATCCTGCCTCAAGCACCAGCGAGCATGCCTCGGGAATGGTCATGAAGTAGCGGATAATGTTGCGGTGAGTGATTGTCACGGGGCCACCCTGCTCTATCTGCTTGCGGAAGAGGGGAATCACCGAGCCGTTGCTACCCAGCACATTGCCGAATCGCGTGGTTATGAAGCGTGTCGAAGGCCGGTCGGAGCGTCGGCTCAGGTCGAAGAAAAGACTCTGAACATAAATTTCGGCGATTCTCTTGCTCGCACCCATCACATTGGTGGGATTCACGGCCTTGTCGGTGGATACCATAACGAACTTCTCCACACCGTATTTCACCGACAGGTCGGCAATGTTCTTTGTACCAAGCACATTGGTGAGCACGGCTTCCGGCGGGTTACGTTCCATCATGGGCACATGCTTGTAGGCCGCGGCATGGTATACATAGCGCGGACGGTACTTGTCGAAAGCATGTTCCATGCGTTCGTAGTTTGTCACATCGCCTACAAAGAGGTGAATCTTCACATTCGGGAACTTGGCTTCCATCTCCAGCTGCATTTCATGCATAGGGGTCTCGGCCTGGTCGAGAAGCACTATCTCGCCTCCCATCGATGCCACCTGGCGCACGATTTCACTGCCTATCGAACCGGCGGCACCTGTAATCATCACCATCTGCGAGCACATCATGCTGCGGATGGCCGGGTTCTCGGTACGGATGGGTTCGCGGCCAAGGAGGTCTTCGATGCGTATATTGTGTACGTGGCTGGAGAGCGACGGCATTGTCTTGCTGTTGAGGTCGAACTCTTCTACCTGATTGAGCATAAGAAGTTTTATGCCGTTCTGCAGAAACACGTCGGCAGTGCCTTCGCGCATGAGTTCCAGCTGGGTGGAGAGGAACAGCAGGGTGTCGCATTTATAGAACCGGAACAGCTCTGCCACTCTCTCTTTGTTGAAAGAGACAACGGGGATGCCGTTTACGGTGCTGTCGGTGTTCTTTCCTCCCATGCTCAGGAGAGCCACAGGATTGAAACGTCCTTCGAACTCACTTTTCAGCGCCGACGCCAGAAAGAAACTGTTGATGGCCGAACCGAGCACTATCACCCGTTTTTTCGAGGCGGCCATGTTGTTCATCACAACATAGAAATATTTCACAGAAAGGCGCATCAGCAGCATCAGCGAGAATGCCATAACACCAATTATCACCACATTCCAGAAACTGAGGTAGTAATATCCCACCACCATGTAGCATGCGAAGTTGATAAGGCTCAGCGATACTGTGGCAGTGAGCACCAGAAGCACAATACGGTAGGTATCCTCAATAACCGACAGACGGATTATATAGCGGCTTGTGCCGAGGCCGGCCGATAGAATAGCATAAACAACGAAAGCGATAGCACTCCGCGTCCAGGGATTGGCAAATATTCCCTCCCCTGTGCCTGTATGGTACCCAAACGCCAATGTGACCAGACAGCTGAATGCAATCATCACAAGATCGGCAACATATACCATCCATTTTGGTGAAGGACGATCCACAAAGTTGCGGACGAGGGTAGAACTGGCTATGGCATTTAGAATCTCTTTCTTCATTGCATTGGCTATATTTTGGCTCTGATTTTGAGTTCGACGCAAAATTACTCATTTTATCCGACATAATACGATAACACCATCTGCATTAGTGAAAAATGTTCTACAATCCACAACACATCCAAAAACCACATTCAAAATACCCCCCCCATAACTCTTTGCAAATCAGCAGTTTATCATTATTGTTAATAATAATTAAATTTTAACCGGAGCAGGCAATAATACAACAAACCCTGCAAGGCCTCTCGGCATCGCAGGGTTTATGTTTGCGCTTCAAGATGGACTCGAACCAACGACCCTCTGATTAACAGTCAGATGCTCTAACCGACTGAGCTATTGAAGCATGCAAGAAAATGTACTGATATGATAATGATAAGCGCTTCAAGATGGACTCGAACCAACGACCCTCTGATTAACAGTCAGATGCTCTAACCGACTGAGCTATTGAAGCAGTTGCTTGCACGCCCTCTGGCGGCTTTTGCGGTGCAAAGATACGGCGTTTTTTGCGACTCTGCAAAATTTCAGTGAACTTTTTTTCAAAAAAATTGTCGCGCCCATACGCGCTTCGCGCCCGCGCAGGATTTTATAAGGCCTAAGTAGTCTGTGGTAAGTAGTTTAACAGGCCGATAAGCTCCGGCCTGACTTTGATGGAGCGTAGCTGCGGTTACGTGACAGAGAAGGAAGGGTGGAGACTGCGGCATAGGGCAAGAAGATGGTATAAACTAATTTTCAAAGACTACTTAAAACCGGTAAACATACATAATGGCCGATGCATCACCCGCGTTGGCATTTGCAAAGGAATATTAAAAGTTGTAACTTTGCACTGTCTAAAACCTTAGGGCAGCATTTGCTCCCAAGCTAATCATTAACATATCATTGCAATGAGACGACTACTATCTGTGTTTCTGGTGCTTTGCCTCGCTCAGGCCATAGCCTGGGCCCAGGGCGCGACAATGAATTGCCGCGGCACCGTAGTGGACGAGGAGGGCGAAGCCGTAATCGGCGCCAGCATCGTCATCACCGGCGGCCGCGCGCTGGGCACAACCGACATCGACGGCCACTTCGATGTTCGGGTGCCTGCCGACACCCGCAGCCTCACCATCACCTACGTTGGCTACAAAAGCGAAACAGTAAACGCCCGTGCCGACATGGGCACCATCACTCTCCAACCTTCCAGCGAGATTCTCAACGACGTGGTGGTTACCCAGAGTCTTGCGCGCACACGCCAGACACCAGTGGCTGTCTCGCAGGTAAACCGCGCCGAAATCGACCTCAAGCTGGGCACCCAGGAACTTCCCGAAGTTCTCAACACCACCCCCGGCGTTTGGGCCACCAAGGACGGCGGCGGCTTCGGCGACGCAAAAATAAACATGCGCGGTTTCCAGAGCGCAAACGTGGCCGTGCTCGTGAACGGCATCCCCGTGAACGACATGGAAGGCGGATGGGTGTACTGGAGCAACTGGGCCGGCCTGGGCGATGTGGCATCCAGCATCCAGACACAGCGCGGCCTCGGCGCAGCCGTTCTCTCGGCTCCGTCGATCGGCGGCACCATCAACATAACCACCCAGAGCCTCGATGCCGAGCGCGGCGGCAACGTGTGGTACGGATTCGGTAACGACGGCATGAACAGCATGGGCGCCAAAGTGAGCACCGGCCTCCTCAAAGGCGGCTGGGCGATAACCGTGCAGGGCTCGCGCAAATGGGGCGACGGTTACATCCAGGGCACCGACTTCAACGCCTACAACTATTTTGTGAACGTGAGCAAGCGCATCAACGCAAACCACCAGCTGTCGCTCACCGCCTTCGGCGCTCCGCAGACCCACAACAAACGCGGCAACAAGGATGGTCTCAGCATCATCAACTACCAGACCTACGCCAAGCGCGTGATGGGCTCCGAAAGCCCCTACCGCTACAACGCCACCTTCGGCTACGACCGCCACGGAAAGGTGCGCTCGTCCAACCGCAACACATACCACAAACCCCAGATTTCGCTCGCGCACATCTGGCAGATTGACAAAAAGAGCAGCCTCTCCACAACAGCCTATGTATCGCTCGCCACCGGCGGCGGATACTCCGGCCAGGGCCGCGGAACCTACAACGGCGCTTCGCTGAGCAACAACAGCTGGTACGGCGCGACCAACGGCGCGGTGAACACCCTCTTCCGCTGCGACGACGGCACTTTCGACTATGCCGCAATCCAGGAAATGAACATGGCCTCCACCACCGGCTCCAACATGGTGATGAGCGAGAGCAACAACTCCCACAACTGGTACGGACTCGTTTCCACCTATCAGAACCGCTTCTTCGACGGCAAACTCAATTTCCTGGCCGGTGTGGACCTTCGCTACTATGTGGGATACCACAACAACAAGATTATCGACCTCTACGACGGCGAATACTTCATGGACGACAGCTCCCGCAAGAACGTGAAGCCCTACAACAACGCCGCAGCCGCCGACCCCAACTGGAAATACGAGAAACTCGGCGTGGGCGACGTGGTGTACCGCGACTATGAAGGCCGCACAAACCAGGAAGGCGCATACGTGCAGGGAGAACTCTCGCTGCTCAAGAAACGCCTCACCCTGGTGCTCTCCGGCTCGCTGAGCAACACCGGATACGAACGTATCGACCACTTCTACTACGACAAGGACCACTCCCACAGCGGAACCTTCAACTTCCTCGGAGGCACCGCCAAGTTCGGCGCCAACTACAACTTCGACCGCCACAACAGCGCATTCTTCAATATCGGCTACATCAGCCGCGCCCCGTTCTTCGCCAACGGCGTGTTCCTGCAGCAGGCAACCTCCAACGCCACCAACCCCGACCCTGTGAACGAGAAAGTGTTCTCCGTGGAAGCCGGCTACAACTTCCGCAGCCGCATATTCTCGGCCACCGTCAACGGATACTACACCAAGTGGCTCGACAAAACCAGCGTGCGCGGCGGCGTGATCGAGCAGGGACAGCATGCCGGCGACCGCTATGCGCTCAACCTCACCGGCGTGAACGCCCGCCACATGGGCATCGAGGTGAACTTCACCCTCGTTCCCGCCAAATGGGTGGAAATAACAGGCATGCTCTCCATCGGCGACTACATCTGGGACAGCAACGCCAAAGGCTACTACTACAACCAGCTCGGCCAGCCCCTCAAGAACAGCGCCGGCGACATCGCCTCCGGCATCATGGCCGAAGACCACGCATGGGGCATCCTGAACCAGAAAGGCGTGAAAGTGGGCGGCTCCGCACAGACCACCGCCGCGCTCGGCGTAAGCTTCCGTCCCTTCCAGGGCTTCCGCATCGGTGCCGACTGGAAAGTGAGCGACCGCAACTACTCCGACTACTCCATCAGCACCCCGAGCTTCAACTCCACAGTCGACATCGCCAACCCCTGGCGCATTCCCTGGGGCAACCAGTTCGACATCAACGCCTCCTACAGCTTCCCCATCGGCGGCGTACGCGCCACCCTCTACGGCAACGTCCACAACCTGTTCAATTACAACTACGTGATGGACGCCTGGGGTAGCTCATCCGAGGATGTGACCTGGGAAAACGTCTACGGAACATTCTACTCCTTCGGACGCACCTATTCCATGAAGCTCCGTATCAACTTCTAACCATCAGCACACAATGAAAGCTAAAAAATATATCCGTGCGGCCGTGGCCGTGGCTGTGGCCCTCGGCGCCGCCGCCTGCGACGAAAACGCCTGGAACGACCACCTCAACGGGTTCGACAAAATCGAAGACCAGCCCGTGGCCGACGTGCAGACAGTGGAATACACCCTCGCCAGTGCCGACTACTCAACAATAGCCGGCCTCGAGGCCAACAAAACCATCGCCGGCGAAGACGGCGCCGCAGCTCTCGCCGCCGTAGGCTCGCTGAAAAGCTTCTCCGCGGAAGCTCCGGCATCGCTGTATGTGCCCGCGTTCCTCTCCACCTCCGGCTTCCCCTACTTCACCCTCACCCAGGGCTCGGCGGTGAAGCTCACCTACAACAAGCGCGTGGCTGAAGATCCTGCACTCCAGCAGGCTCGCGAAGCACAGATTCTCAAAGTCGACGCCGACTATTATACGGAATTCGTATGGGAAAGCGAGGAAAACTTCGTGGACGCCTTCGCTCCCTCCCACCCCGCAGCCGAATATCTGCCGGCATTCCTCACCGACGTAGCCGATCCCAACGACGGCATATATGCAATCGTTTCCTACAAGCAGGCTCTCCAGGAGCCCTCGTTCGGTGGCGGCGGCAGCACCCCTTCGGGACCCGTTGAACTCTTCGCCCAGACATTCACCGAAGACCTCGGCGCATTCACCATCGACAACAGGAACATGCCCGCCGACCTCGAATACATCTGGTCGTGGGGCGGAAGCAACTACGGCGCCAAGGCATCGGCCTTCGCCAACGGCACTTCCTATGCCTCGGAATCGTGGCTGGTATCGCCTGTAGTGGACCTCTCCGGCGCAAGCGGCTGCACAATGGTGTTCGAGCACGTGGTCAACAAATTCCCCGACCTGGAATTCGCCAAAGCCAACTGCACACTCTGGGGACAGGTCGATGGCCAGAACACATGGACCCAGATTACCATTCCCACATACTCGGGCAACGACAGCTGGTCGTTCGTGAGCAGCGGCGACGTGAGCCTGGCAGCCTTCGACGGCAAGAAAATGCGCTTCGCATTCAAATATGTCAGCGAAGACGGCAAGAGCGGAACGTGGGAAGTGAAGAACCTCACCATCACAGGAACACCCGGTGCCAAAGCTCCCGCCCGCGCAGGTGTGTTCGTTCCCACCGAGAACCGCAACGCCATCTACCACTACGACGGCACCAAATGGACAGCACCCGCCGACATGGTAATGCTCCAGCCCGCCGACTATACTGAAATGGGCCAGAGCCACCCCAACCTCAGCAAAGCCGAACCGTTCATCAGCGTATGGCTGATGCGCCAGTTCCCCTATGCTGCCGAAGGCGACGTGAAGAATGTTGTATGGAACCACTACGCTTCCGGAGCTTCCTCCTACGACTGCAGCCAGTATGTATTCGACGGCCTTGTGTGGACTCCCAACAATTTCGTTGAAGAATGCACCGAACAGTTCGTGTACGCACCCACCGGATGGATCTACGACCCCAACGTTACCATCAACCTCCCCGCCGGCAAGAACCAGCCCGAAAGCACAAAGTACTTCCAGGCCTGCGTGGACTGGGTGTTCGAGAACATCTGCAAGCCCCTCGGCGACACAAGCATCAAGAGCGGTCTGTTCTACATCAGCTCCTACGGCAACAACGAGTACTATTCCGGCACCTCGGCATTCCAGGGCAATGTGGACCTGCGCCCCAGCGCCGCACAGGCACAGTACCCGGCCGAATACGGCTCCATGAGCGACGATGAAATCGTGGCTCTCGAAAAGAAACGCTTCATGGAAGAAGTCATGCCCGGCGCTCTTGCCATGCTCCACCCCGACGCCAAGCCCATGGACGGCATCGAAGTGCTGTACATCATCAACTTCAGCGTCTACAACGGCTCTGCCACCACTCCCTACACGGCAACATTCAAAGTAGTTGCCCCCGGCACATTCGAGCCTGTAGGCTGCACCTGGGACGAAGCCGAATAACAATACACATAAAACAATATCCCCATGTCGGGGACATGCCGGTGAGGTATGTCCCCGACTCTTTTTTGCCGTTTCATGTTTCAATCATATCACAAAGATTACAGAAGCGACACAACCTATACAATTCTGCAACGATTCCTATAAAAAAAGATTGCCGGCTTTCGCATTCTGGTTGAAGAGTATAATTTTGCCGGCATAATGAAAAAAGAGATGTCACACAAAGGCACAGGCTCACGCCGCATGTTCATGCTGCTCGACATGGCGGTGCTGCTGCTGGCCATCCTTCCTGCCATAGTGTCCTGCTCCCGGCGCGACATCTACCGCGCCGACCACGGTGTGCCTCAATGCGAGATCACCGGCAGCCTGGACTCACTGTTCGGCTCCATTTTCAAGCCTGGCGAGCCAGGCGGTATAATCTGCGTGACCCGAAACGACAGTGTGGTCTACAAGACAGCATTCGGCATGGCCCGCCTCGACTCCGCCGAGCGAATCACCGACTCCACCATCTTCAATATCTCGTCGGCATCGAAGATTTTCACATCGGCCGCCCTGCTCAAACTCGCCGAACTGGGCACAATCAGCCTCGACGACCCTCTGGCCAAGTACTTTCCCGAGTTCCCGGAAAACATATTCAAGAAAATAACCATCCGCCACATCCTCACCCACAGTTCCGGCCTGCCCGACATGCGGCCGCTGAACATGGAACAGTGGAACCGATATCTCACCTGCCATAATTCAGTATTCGGCCACGACAAAGACTACCGCCTTTATGGCACCGAAGACGAACACATGCAGATATTCCAGAATCTCGACACTGTGGCCTTCGAAGCCGGCACACACTACCAGCGCGACGACCCTGCATATATACTTGTGGCACCGCTGATCGAGCGCATCACAGGCCAATCGTTCGACCGCTGGATGCGCGACAGCATATTCAATCCCGCCGACATGCCCGACGCATTCTACTTCCGCGCCGGATCACGCCGCCCGCGGCTTGCCCACGGATACACCATCGCCGATCCATCCTCACGTCCGCGTTCTTTCAGAAGCAACGATGGCAGATGGGACGAATACGACTACGGCGAAGCCGACTATTTCCTCACCAAGGCCGACCGCGGAGCATGCAGCACCGCCCGAGGATTCCTGCGGTGGAACAAGGCTCTCAGATGCGGGAAAATCATCAGCGACTCCTCGCTGAAACTCATGGAAAGCCCTATTGCCGTAACCGACATTCCCGACACCTGGTACGGACTTGGGACAGCGATATACGCTCCCGATTCGATGCCACGCCGCATCTATCACATGAACAGCAACGGCGGCTTCACAGCCATGGAAATATACTGGCCGGACCGCGATGTAGGCTGCGTGGTGTTTTCCAACCGCAACGATTGGAAGCCTATGACCATCCTGCACAAACTCGACAGCATTTTCATGGCAAAAGACTGGATCTGACATGCATCCAGTCAAAATAGTGGTAGCCTGCGACTCCTTCAAAGGCTGCATGAGTTCAAAGGAAGTAAACGCCGCGGTAGCCCTCGGGCTGCGAGCGGCGTTGCCACATGCCACCGTGCGGTGTCTGGCCGTAGGCGATGGCGGCGAAGGCACAGCAGCGGCAGTTGCCGAATCTGCGGGTATGGATTCATACCCCGTACCGGTGACTCTGCCACATGGCATGCCTGCAAAAGCTTTCTACTACCGCAACAACGACCTTGCATGGCTCGACGCCGCTTCGGCCATAGGCCTTGCTTCCGTGCCAGCGGCCATGCGCGACCCCGAAGCGCTCGCCTCCGCAGGCCTTGGCCAACTTATTGCCGGGGCCCTCGATGCCGGCGTGCGCCGCTTCCGCATAGGCCTCGGAGGCTCGGCCACATGCGACGGGGGAATGGGAGCCATGCATGCTCTCGGCTTCCGCTTTCTTGACTCATCGGGCAGGGAACTCGCGCCATGCGGTGCCTCACTGGGTCGGGTGGCCTCTGTAGACAGGTCTTCCGCCCATCCGCTGCTGCACATGGCAGCCTTTGAAATCGCCTGCGATGTGCGCTCGCCATTGTGCGGCCCAACGGGTGCGGCACGCATGTTCGCCCCCCAGAAAGGTGCGTCCCCCCTGGCGGTGGAACGCCTTGATAAAGGACTGCTCGGCTTCGGCAACATGCTCGACCGCATCGCCGGACGAGACATCGCGTCGATGGAAGGCAGCGGAGCCGCAGGCGGAATTGCCGCTGCCATGGCCGCGTTGCTCGGCGCCGGCCTACACAGCGGCATCGATATGGTGATGGCCGAAATCGGACTCCGCGAAGCTCTATGCGATGCCGACATGGTAATAACCGGAGAAGGCCGTATCGATGCCCAGACAGCCATGGGCAAAACCGCCTGTGGAATCGCAAACGCGGCGGCGGCGGCAGGAGTGCGGGCAATAGCCGTCTGCGGCAGCATGGCGCACGATGTCGACCTCTCGACACTGCCATTCGCCGCTGCAATCGCAGCCACTCCGGCGGATTGCCCGCTCCAGGAGGCCATGAAACCGGCAATAGCCGCCGGATACATAGCAAAAGCCGCACAGACCATTGCCCTGCGGCAGGTGGTCGGTGCGGCCGTATAATCTTTATCAGAATCTGTTTTTCAGAACATATAAGCCACTCTTACGGCAAGCTGGCGGTTCTGAGCCGAGAAATCGTCGAGCTTGCGGGTCTTGGCAATGTAGGTCATGCCCCATGTGTACTGAACAGAAACCTGCCAGCGCTTAAGTAATTCAAAACCACCGCCTACTGCCAGCCCCAGGTCGCCGCCGGCATATTTGAAGGGATGTTCTCCGGAAGTGCCTTTGAAAGTGCTGTGGCCGGCAAGGATGCCGAATTCCGGACCGCCATAGACAAACGGAGCGATATAATCCTCCAGGCCGTTCATACGCGTCCATTTGAAGCGCAGATGCAGCGGAATCTGGATTACATGCAGATTCAGGTTCTCGTTGCCGAAACCTTCGGAAGCCCACAGCTTGCGACTGCCGAGATTGACCTTCGCACCTTCCATGTTGTACAAAAGTCCGAAATCGATGCCGAATCCAATGCCGGGAAACATCATCTCGGCCATAACACCGGCCTGGAAGCCCACGGAATGGCCTACCGGCACCAGCTCCTGCTTGAATTTCAGACTGTTCACGTTCACACCCGCCACAGGTGCGAGCCGGAACTGCGCGGCGGCAGTAACGGGAAGTACCACCAGAAGAAGGGCAAGAAGACGGATATATGCTTTTTTCATGTTCATCGCTTGAGATTGTATATTTAAGAATATGGTTGAAATCAGTCGAATGCACCGGATATGGCCTCGTCGACGGTCTGTTCCTCCTCTGCGGCAACACCTTCGCCGCCACAGAGATCCACGCCTGCCGGGAAGTGGAAGCGCGCATCCTGGTCGTACGGCAGCGTGGGGTCGTCGTAGACACGGCGGATATATTTGCCGTAGATCGGCAACGCCATCGATGCACCCTGGCCCTGAGCCATGCTGTTGAAATGTATATAGCGTTCCTCGCCGCCTACCCATGTGGCACTCACCAGCTCGGGAGTGAACGCCATGAACCAGCCGTCGGCATTGTCGTTGGTGGTTCCGGTCTTGCCGCCGGTCTGCGCGGTTATGCTGTAGGGCGGACGGCGCAGGCGGTTGCCGGTGCCTCCGTCGACCACGTTGAGGAGCACTGAAAGGATGCGGTAGTAGCCCTTGCGGGTTATCACTTCGGTCTGCGAGGGAGCGAAATCGCTGATGATGTTACCGTTGGCATCGGCTATGGCGGTAACATACACCGGATCGGAGCGCATGCCGCCGTTGGCAAAGGCGCTGTAGGCTGTGGCCATTTCCTTCACCGATACCTCACACGGGCCGAGAGCGATACTCTTCACCGCCGGCAACCGGTTGGTAATGCCGTAGGAATGCATGCGCTTCACAAGTTCGGCAGGACTCAGCCGGTCGATTATGCGAGCCGAAATCCAGTTGTTGGAGTTGGTTAGCGCCCAGCGCAAATCCACCATCTCGCCCAGGCGGCTGCGACCGGTATTTCTCGGCTGCCACACACGTCCGTTCTCGTCGTAGAGCGTAGGCTGCTCGTTTAGCATGGTGGTGCATGGGGTAAAGTCGGTCTCGAAAGCGTAGGTGTAGAGGAACGGCTTTATGGTCGAACCTATCTGCCTGCGGCCAGTGCTCACCATGTCGTACTGGAAGAAGCGGAAATCGGGACCGCCGACGTAGGCTTTCACGAATCCTGTGGTGGCATCCATGCTCATGAAGCCTGTGCGCAGGAAACTCTTGGTATACAGCAGCGAGTCGCGGGGAGTCATAACAGTATCGACGGGGCCGTCGTAGCTGAACACAGTCATCTCGAAAGGCCGGTTGAACTCGGCTTCGATTTCCTCGTTGGATTTTCCCGCCACCCGGGCCACCCGGGCACGTTCGCTCTGGCGGATGGCGTTGCGAATCAGTGTGGCGCGCATGGCGTCGGACAACTCTGCACGGTTGGAGGTATAGGGAGCCGTGGACGAATTGCGCTTTTCGCGGAAGAACTGCTGCTGGAGCTGCTGCATGTGCTCGCGCACGGCTTCCTCGGCATATTTCTGCATGCGCGAGTCGATGGTGGTATAGATTTTCAGACCGTCGGTGTAGATATCGTATTTGGTCCCGTCGGGCTTGCGGGTCTTCTCCGCCCATCCGAAAAGCGGATTCGTGGCCCAGGCTATCGAATCGTCGGTGTAGCGCTGCGAATCCCACGAAGGATAGTCGGAACGACGCGGACGCCTGGCGGTGAGGAAGCGACGCAGTTCTTCGCGGAAATATGGTGCCAGACCGTCTTTGTGGTCCACACGCTGGAAATCGAGAGTCAGCGGCAGGGCGCACAGGCTGTCGAACTCGGCACGGCTGAGGCGGTCGTTCTTGTACATCTGCTCCAGCACGGTATTGCGCCGCAGACGGGTGCGCTCGGGATGGCGCACCGGATTGAAATAGCTTGGATTCTTCACCATGCCTACCAGAGTCGCGGCCTGGAGTGTGTCCAGTTCGGAGGCCTCACAGTTGAAATACACCTTGGCGGCACTTTTGATGCCCACGGCATTATATAGAAAATCGAACTGGTTGAGATACATCTTCAGAATCTCCTCCTTGGAGTAGAATCGCTCGAGTTTCACGGCAATCATCCACTCGATAGGTTTCTGTACCGCGCGCTGCAGAATATTCTCCGACCGCGGTGTATAGAGCTGCTTGGCCAGCTGCTGGGTAATGGTGGAGCCGCCGCCGGCATTGCGGCGCTGCATGAGCAGGGTTTTCACTGCCACACGTCCCATGGCGCGGAGGTCGATGCCCGAGTGGTCCTCGAAACGGGCGTCCTCGGTGGAGATCAGCGCATCCACCACTGCCGGCGAAATCTCGTCGAAATCGGCATATACACGGTTTCCCGTGGCTCGGTAGTAACGCCCGAGTTCCTCGCCGTCGGAGGAGTAAACCACCGATGCGAAACGGTCCTGCGGGTTCTTAAGCTGCTCCACCGGAGGCATGTAGCCTATAACACCATTATATACAAGTATAAGAAACAGCGCCGCCAGCACCACGGCCACGACGAACAGAATCCACATCCATCGCACCACGGCGCCTACATAGCGGCGCGGCCTGCTGTTTTCGTTTTTCTTTGTTGCCATCTGATAGCGGTATGAGAACAATGCCCGCGCCCTGCGGCGCAAAGCGGCATTCGGCACAAAGTTAGTGATTAATTTTGAATTCCCGCCAGCAGCCACACATATCCACATGCGCCCGCGCGCACCTCCGAAGGCACCTGCTTTCGCGCCTCACAGTTTTTCCTGCGGGAACATTTTTGCCTTCTTGCCGAAAAAAAGTTATCTTTGCAATAAATCTCAAAGAAACATCCACCCATATTATACAAGCAGCCATGGACTTCGCACGCAAGAGTTACGATATTTTCGAACGTTCGGTTTACGACTACCACATCGACGACGATGTCGACGCCGCCACCCGCCAGCCCTTCGACGCATCCACCATCGAGGGTGTGCTGTACGCCAAAAACCGCATCGATGCCGTGCAATGGCATCTGGAGGACATCATCCGCGATCCCGCCATCGACCCCGTGGCCGCGCTGGAGCTGAAACGCCGTATCGACCGTTCCAACCAGGAGCGCACCGACATGGTGGAAGAACTCGACAGCTACTTCCGCAAGATATATTCGGAAGTGCAGGTCGCCCCCGACGCCACCATCAACACCGAAAGCCCCGCCTGGGCGCTGGACAGGCTTTCCATCCTGGCACTGAAAATATACCACATGAAGGCCGAGGCCGAACGTTCCGACGCCACGGCCGAACACCGTGCGCGCTGTGCCGCCAAACTTGCCGTTCTCGAGGAGCAGCGCGGCGACCTCACCGCCGCAATCGACACTCTGCTTGACGACATCGCCGCAGGCCGCAAATACATGAAAGTGTACCGCCAGATGAAAATGTACAACGACACCGACACCAATCCGGTGCTCTATGGCGCAAAACAGGGATAACACACCCGCGGGCATCCGCAGGGTACTGGCAGCACGCTTCTCGGCCATAGGCGACGTGGCCATGACCATACCGGCGCTATACGGTGCCTGCATGGCCAATCCCGGAATAGAATTCGAGCTGCTTACGCGTCCGGCAATGACGCGCATTTTCGTGAATCCGCCCGCCAACCTCAGGCTCACCGGCGTGGACCTCAGGAAAGAGTATGCCGGCCCCGGAGGAATCGCCCGTCTTTGTTCGCGCATCGTCGCCGACAGGCGCCCCGATGTGTTCGTCGATTTGCACAACGTGCTCCGCACGCACCTCATGTCGGCCCTGCTGCGGCTCCGCGGTGTGCGCTGCGTGCGACTGGAAAAGCCGCGGCGCGCACGCAAACGCCTCACCCGCGGCAATGCCAAGCTCCTGCTTCCGCTGCGCACACAGCTGGAACTGTATGCCGACACTTTCGCCGCCGCCGGACTCACAACGGCACCTTTCGAGGGCCTCTATCCCGGAAGAAACACCGCACCCGCCGCCGACTACGCGGCATTGGCCACGGCAGCGAAAAACGGCGAATGCTGGATAGGAGTGGCTCCTTTCGCAGCCCATCAGGGCAAGATATACCCCTCCGAAAAAATGAAAGAGGTGGTGCGCCTGCTGGCCACTGCAAAGCCCGGAGGCCGGCGCACACGCGTGTTTCTTTTCGGAGGTGGCGAAAAAGAGGAAAAGATTCTATCCGGCTGGCAGACCGAAATCGAAGGAGTGGTGTCCCTGGCAGGACTCCGTGCAGGCTTCGCCGCCGAAATAGCCCTGATGAACCACCTCGATGCCATGCTGTGCATGGACTCCGCCAACATGCACCTTGCCTCTCTGGCAGGAATCCCCGTGGTGAGCATCTGGGGCGCCACGCATCCCTACTGCGGCTTCTCGCCCTGGAACGCCGCACCTGACTCGATGATAGGCCTGCCGGTGGAATGCCGTCCATGCTCGGTGTTCGGAAACAAAGCCTGCCACCGCGGCGACTACATATGCCTTACCGCAATCTCACCGGAGGTGGTAGCGGCAAAAGTGTTCCAGACTATATGAACGACGACTCATTCGACATACGCAACGGCTGCAACGCAGCATCCTCCGAAGCCGAATTCGAGAAAGCCCTGCGACCGGGGCGCTTCGAAGGCTTCAACGGCCAGGAGAAAATCATAGAGAACCTGCGCGTGTTCGTGGCCGCTGCCCGGATGCGAGGGGAGGCTCTGGACCACATTCTCCTGTTCGGTCCTCCCGGACTCGGAAAAACCACCCTGGCAGGAATCGTGGCCAACGAACTCGAGGTGGGAATAAAGATAACCTCGGGTCCTGTGCTCGACAAGCCCGGCGACCTGGCCGGAATTTTAACCTCGCTGCAGCCCAACGACGTGCTGTTTATCGACGAAATCCACCGCCTCAGCCCAATAGTGGAGGAATACCTCTACTCAGCGATGGAGGACTACCGCATCGACATAATGATCGACAAAGGCCCCGGCGCACGCAGTGTACAGCTCTCCCTCAACCCCTTCACTCTCGTCGGCGCCACAACACGCAGCGGCCTGCTCACATCGCCTCTGCGGGCACGTTTCGGCATAAAGTGCCATCTGGAGTACTACGACCACGCCGTGCTCGAACGCATCGTACGCCGTTCGGCGGCACTGCTCCGGACCCCTGTCCAGCCCGACGCAGCCATGGAAATCGCTCTCCGCAGCCGCGGCACACCACGCATTGCGAACGCTCTTCTGCGCCGCGTGCGAGACTTCGCCCAGGTGAAAGGAAACGGGGAAATCACCATAGCAATAGCCCGCTACGCGCTTGAGGCACTGAACATCGACCGCTACGGACTCGACGAAATCGACAACAAGATTCTCACAACAATAATCCGCAAGTTCCACGGCGGCCCCGTGGGCCTGTCCACCATCGCCACTGCCCTGGGCGAGGACCCCGGTACTATAGAGGAGGTGTACGAACCTTTCCTTATCAAGGAAGGTTTCATCAAACGGACACCCCGCGGCCGCATGGTAACACCGCTGGCATTCGAGCACCTCGGGGTGGAACCCATAATCGACGACCTCGGACTTTTCGGATAAAAAGAGCATTCCCGAATTTGGCACTACACGACAAATCGCCGGAACTTAAGGAAAAGATAGCAATCCTCCCCGACACCCCCGGAGTGTACATGTACTACGACTCCGCCGGGACGGTTATCTACGTCGGCAAGGCCAAGAACCTGCGGCGAAGGGTCTCTTCATACTTCAACCGCACCCACGATGTGATGCGCACGAACATTCTGGTGCGCAACATCGCCGATATGAGCTACATCGTGGTACCCACCGAGCAGGACGCACTGAATCTGGAAAACTCCATGATAAAGGAGTACCAGCCGCGCTACAATGTCCTGCTCAAGGACGACAAATCCTATCCCTGGATTGCCGTAACCAACGAAATGTATCCGCGGGTGTTCCTCACCCGCCAGCACATAAAGGACGGCACAAGGTACTTCGGACCGTACACCAACACCGGCGTCGCCCGCACGGTCCTGGACCTTATAGGCAAACTATACCCCGTGCGCACCTGCCGCCTGCCCATCACCCCCGACTACATAGCCAAGGGCAAAGGGCGCCTGTGCCTGCAATACCACATAAAGAAGTGCCGCGGATGCTGCACCGGCGCCATCGACCGCCAGACATACGCCGGATATATAGAACGTATCAGGCAGATACTCCGCGGAGAGACCGGCGAACTGCTTGCCTTCCTCAAGGAACGGATGCAGGAACTCGCCGCTGAGCTGCGTTTCGAGGAAGCCCAGGAACTGAAGGAAAAGTACCGGCTGCTCGAGAACTACCGCTCCAAGAGCGTGATCGTCAGCCAGACGGTGAGCGACGTGGACGTGTTCGGCTTCGACGACGACGGCAGCAACGACGTGTACATAAACTACATGCACGTTCGGCGCGGCGCCGTGGTGAGAAGCGTGACACTGCGCTACCGGCGTTCCATGGCAGAGGAAAGACCACAGCTGCTGGGATACGCCATGGAGGAAATCCGGCAAAGCGTCGGCGCCGAATTCGGCGAAGTGATTGTGGAAGAGCCACCGGAAGTGGAAATGCCGGGAGTCACATTCACAATCCCACGCCGCGGCGACAAAGCCAAACTGCTGGAGGTTAGCGCCCGTAATGCACGCCAGAACCGTCTCGACGACCTCAAGCATCTGGAACGCCACAACCCCGAAGAAAGGACATCGCGGCTTCTCGAGCGCATAAAGGCCGATTTCCGTCTCAGCGAACTGCCAAGGCACATCGAGTGTTTCGACAACTCGAACATCCAGGGCACCAACCCCGTGGCTTCTTGCGTGGTGTTCCGCGACGGCAAGCCCGCCAAACGCGACTACCGCCACTTCAACATCAAAACCGTTGTCGGCCCCGACGACTTCGCCTCCATGCGCGAAGTGCTCACCCGCCGCTACAGCCGCATGATGGCCGAAGGCGAGGCTCTGCCGCAACTGATTGTTGTCGACGGCGGCAAAGGCCAGCTGAGCGCCGCCGTGGAAGCGCTCGACGACATGGGGCTACGTGGCACTATCGCCGTGGTCGGCATCGCCAAGCGACTGGAGGAAATCTACTTCCCCGGCGACTCCGTGCCTCTCTACATCGATAAGAACTCCGAGACACTGCGCGTGGTGCAGCACCTGCGCGACGAAGCCCACCGCTTCGGCATAACCCACCACCGCAACCGCCGAAGCCGCAACGCCATAAGCAGCGAGCTCGACTCCATAAAAGGCATTGGACCGGCAACCGCCGCAGCCCTGCTCGCCGAATTCAAAAGCGTGCAGCGGCTGCGCAACGCGTCCGTGGAGCAGATTGCAGCCGTGGCAGGGCCGGCAAAAGCAGCTCTCGTGGTGGCCGGTCTCGGCAAAGACACCGAATGAAATGAAAACCGACCGCATAATCCGCCTTATCGTTCTTCTGGCACTCTGCATCGCGCCATATCGCGCGGCAGCGAACATCTTTATCGCCGACTCCATCGACCATGCGCCCCTTCCAGGATCATCGTTGGTTTTGCCAGACGGCACCATCCTGGGAATAACCGACGACAACGGAGCTATCGACCTGCAGTGCACAACACTGCCGTTCACAGTCCGCTGTATGGGATATGCCGAAAAAAGCGTGGATGCGATTTCCGACACCGTGTTTCTTGCGCCACGGAACTTTATGCTGCCGGGACTGGTAGTAGTGCCCGTCGACAGGCCGGTACTCAATCTGAAATGTTACATCAGGGAATACACAACCGCGGCATTCGGCAACGACACCATACACATGTTCGGGGAATATATGGCCGATTACTTTCTTGTGGAGCAAAAGGTGAAAGGATTCAAAACGGACAACAAGCCTAAAGTAAGAGCCAGCCGCAAAAGAATCAGGCACAAGAACGCATCAGGCCTCGACTCAACAGCCATTCCCGGCCAAAACGACATATTCATGTCGTGGCTCGCCATCTGTTCCATCGACCCTGCCGGCAAAACTGTTCCTGACAGTGTAATGAACGGCCACACAATGTCAACCGCCGGACAATATGGAGTACTTTCCAGCATGCGTCTCTCCGACAACAGGCTCATGACAACACGCGACGCATTGGCGAACCGAAAAGACCATCATTGGTCTCCTTGGATTTTCAAGCTGCTCGGACTCACAACCGATGTCAAAGACCTGCGGTCGAACAGCATCCATATAATCGACGACCGGAACACCTACTCGCCCCGGAACCTGCAGATGGCATCCTTTACCATAGAAATGACTATGAAAGGCAAATGGATAAAAAAGATATTCCATTCCTCGGAGCCCATTACATGCTACAGCATAATAGAGATATACCCTACCGAAGCCATCCATCTCACAGCCGTGGATGCCAAGGAGACGCGGAACGACGACAGCACTGTGGAAATAATGCCGTCTCCGATGGCTCCGCCACTGCCGCTCAACATCGTAGAGATGCTCGAGGCTGAAATTCCCGAGGCAGACAAATGAACCATCCGGAGACAAAACGGCTGGCAGCCATGGCAACCGGAAAACACGAAAATCTGGACTTGATATGGAAGATGGTCCATTCAGGCGACCGCGAAACAAGCATCAACGCACTCTGGGCTATCACTCATCTCATTAAATCCGATTCCGAATGGCTCCAGTCGCTGCAGAATGAAATAATCGACATGCTGCTGGCTGAAACCGACCCATCCCGGAAGCGGATGTTGTTGCAGATCCTCAGAAATCAGCAATACCGGAGTGATTCCATACGCACCGATTTCCTCGACTTCTGTCTGTCGAAAATAAACTCGGAATCCGAACCTTATGCAGTGAGGGCATACTGCATATACACGGCATTCAAGATGTGCCGCCCTTATCCGGAGCTGCTTTCCGAGCTGCAGGAACACCTGTCGATGCTGCCGATGCAGACACTCTCCCCCGGTCTGGAATGCGCCAGGCGCAAGACCGTCGAAGCCATAAAAACCGTTCGTAACAAAAACTGACCGCCCGTGATAAAGGGCAACCGTGGTTTTCGCAGAATCAGGCATAGCTTTTATATCGCAAATAATTGCTAATTTTGCAGCCGGAAAGCGGCAGGTCGCCGCAATTTGGTGAAAAAGATTCGATGGACAATTTGTTTGATTTATTCCTCCCCGAAAACACGTCGCTTGCGGCAACGATAATCCTTCTCTCGTTTGTAATAGCCGCCGGAATATTCATCGGCAAAATAAAAATTGCCGGCGTTTCGCTTGGGGTTACCTTTGTTCTGTTCGTAGGCATTCTGATGGGTCATTTCCGCTACGAAATCGATCCCGGAATCCTCAAGTTCGTGCGTGAGTTCGGCCTCATACTGTTCATTTTTTCCATAGGCCTGCAGGTCGGTCCCGGTTTCTTCTCTTCTTTCAAGAAAGGCGGACTGCGCCTCAATGGACTCGCCCTGCTGGGTATATCCCTCAACGTAGTGCTGGTGCTCATAATATACTACAGCGGATGGATCGACGACATCCCCGCGCTGGTAGGTGTGATGAGCGGAGCGGTGACCAACACCCCGGGACTTGCCGCCGCCCAGCAGACTGTTGCCACAATCCCCGGAGTCGACCCCGAAGCTGTCAACACCATGGCAAACGGATATGCCGCCGCCTACCCTCTCGGCGTGCTTGGCATTATCCTTAGCATGTTCATTGTAAAATGGGTTTTCCGCATCCGCAACGAGCAGGAAATAAGCAATATCGAAAGAGAGCAGGAGGACAGCCACCTGAAACCTTTCCTTCTCAGCGTTAAAGTGACCAACGCCCTCATCGACGGCCACAGCATGCTGCAGCTCCACGATGTGGTGCAGACCAACTTCGTGGTATCGCGTCTGATGGGTTCCGACGGCAAGGTCACAATTCCCAAATCGAGCACCACCATACACACCGGCGACATCCTGCTGGTGGTATGCTCGGCACACGATGCGGAACGTTTCAAGGCCGTGATAGGCCCCGAAGTGGAAATGGACTGGGAATCGACTCCCACTCCCGTGTACTCCCGGCGTATTCTGGTTACAAAAAGCGAATACAACGGTGTTGCTTTAGGCTCGCTGCGCCTGCACAACGGCTACAAACTAAACTGCACACGTGTGAACCGCGCCGGCGTAGACCTGCTTGCAGCCCCCAACCTGCGAATCCAGATGGGCGACCGCATCACCGTGGTGGGCAACCTCGAGGATATCGACCGCCTGGCATCGCGTCTGGGCAACTCGATGAAGCGTCTCGACCAGCCCAACCTCATCACCATCTTTGTGGGCATTATCCTCGGTATCGTCCTGGGCAGCATCAATCTCGGCTACGGCATGAAGCTCGGCCTTGCCGGCGGCCCCCTTGTGGTGGCCATCCTGCTCAGCCGCTTCGGCTACAAGGCTAAACTGATAACCTACACTTCCTCGGCGGCATCGCTGCTGCTTCGCGAACTTGGCATATGCATGTTCCTTGCGGCCGTGGGTATAGCCGCGGGCCGCGACTTCGCCGCCTGTGTATTCACCCAGCAGGGCATGTGGTGGGTGCTCGCAGGCTTCGCCATCACCCTCATTCCACTCATTGTGGTGGGTATGATTGCCCGCGGAGTCTACAAAATCAACTACCTCACCATCATGGGTCTGCTCTCCGGAGGCTGCACCGATCCCCCAGCCCTGGCCTTCGCGAACAACTCCACCGGCAACGACGCTCCCGCGGTGGCCTACTCCACGGTGTATCCTCTCACCATGTTCCTTCGCGTGGTGGCCGCCCAGGCCTTGATACTCTGCCTGATGTAGTCCGCACGCCGACATTGTGCGCCAGACAGTTGCGGCCGTCGGGCTTAAACAAAGTTAACGAAGTGTCTGCATGCACTTTTTCCGATTCGGAAACGTTATATTTGTAAATCCAGACCGCATATGAATCAGCCGAAACTCTACATAATCGCCGGTTGCAACGGCGCCGGCAAAACCACGGCATCGTACACAATACTGCCGGAGATTTTCGGTTGTCGCGAGTTTGTCAACGCCGATGAGATAGCACACGGACTCTCGCCGCTGAGGCCGGAGAAAGTGGCCATCGACGCCGGACGCATAATGCTGAGGCGAATCGACAAACTTCTCAAAGCCGGCGAAACCTTCGCCATCGAAACCACCCTTGCCACACGCTCATACTTCTCACTTATCCGCCGTGCCCACTCCCTGGGCTACATAGTGGAGCTGATATATGTGTGGCTGTGCAGCGTGGCTCTTGCACGCGAGCGTGTTGCCAGACGCGTTGCCGAAGGTGGCCACGACATTCCCTCGCATGTGGTGGAACGTCGCTACCGAATGGGGCTCAAAAACCTCTTCGAGCTATTTATTCCCGCTGTCGACCTATGGACCATAGTCGACAATTCCGAAGGCCTCCTCGAGCTTGTGGCGGCCTCTGAAGGCATTATAAACCAAGAAACCTATCACAAGATTCGCGCAAACTCATGAATCAGACACTCCAGGCACCACGCCTCGACCGCCTGCGCCAGGGATTGGACCTGGCGGTAGAACGCCTCTACATCCAGAAGGCCCGCAAAGGCTTGCCGGTGGTTGTGGCAGCGCCCTCGGGCGACCCATGCCGCATATCCGCCGAAAAGGCCATCGACAGGCTCGCCGACGCACGAAACAGGAACTCCTGCCGGACACCAGATAGAAACTGACTCTCAGTTTTCTTCTCTCTCTCCTCTCTCCTCTCTCCTCTCTCCTCTCTCCTCTCTCATTATCTTCTTTCTCCTGATCTCCTCTTTCATTCTCCTCCCTCCTCTCTCTCTATCTTAAACACCGCCTCCGCAGAGCCAGAACCCTGCGGAGGCGGTGCTTTATGCAGTGTAAGCCAAAATGCTTCAGAACGAATACTGCACCATGGCCTCGAAACGATTGGCCCGGCCATGCTCGCCATCGGCATTCTTGCGGGTGCCATGGATGTATTCAAGACCAAGGCGGAGGTCTCCCCAAGGATTATAGAACACGTTTGCTGTCACATATTGCCCGTAGCGGTAGGTGTGCGGCCCTATTTCGGCGCTCTTGTAGAGCTGGGCGCGGCTGTAGGAAGCTGTGGCGAACACCTTCGACGAAAAGTCGTAGCGCAGGCCACCGGTCAGCCCGGCTACGGCAGGAGCATGCAGCTTGCCATCGGTGGCCGCCGGAACCAGGTCGAGACCTTCATCGCAAAGATCGTTCACATATGCCGAAATGCCTTTGCCATATGTATAGTGGCCGAAGAATCCCAGACCGCCGGCAATGCTGCCGACAGCGCTCAGCTGCACGCCCCATCCCGTTGTGAAATGATTCGATGCCTGCACGTTGTCGCGATAGGAAAGCTCGCGGAGTATTCCCGAAAGGCGCACATGCGAGCCGGAAGCCCAGCTGTACTGCACATAGGCGGGAATGTCGGGAAAACGCTGGGCTATGCTTCTTGCACCGGCGCCGGTGGTATAGGATGCCGAAGGCAACTCGGCTGATATGGCCCAGGAAAAGCCGCTATAGGAAGGCGAGGCATACTGCACCAGCATGTTCTTTGACGAAACCTGTCCGGAAGGGCCCTGGTCGTCCACCGTAGGCGCCATCGCCGGGCCATCGGCGAAAGTGCTTCGTGCCTTGCCGAGAGTGAGGTGCCCCACTGTCACATAGGCCTGCTTGAGCTGTAGGCCATAGTTGCCGCCATCGCCGCTGAAATTGGTCTGGATATACACGATTACCCGCCCCAGCGGTGTATCGGTAGCCACCATTTTCAGGAAAATGGTGGAATGGTTGGCGGTTGCCCCGAAGCGGTTGCGCTGCGCCGGATCGAATGGAGCAGGTATCATGTTGGTGACAAACAGATTGTTGTCGATTGCGCCGCTGAAGTCGTACATGGCCACAGCCTTGAGGTATCCGCCGATACCCAGTGCCACCTTGCCTTTCTTGTCCAGAAACAGGAAACGCGGCGACGCCGGATCTTCGAAAGCGAGATTCTCGCGCGAATACATGGTAGCGATATTCGCGCGATGGTCGGGATTGTCGGGATTGCCCGAAAGAATGATGGCACGGTGTGGAATTGAGTCGGTGGTCTGTGCGGCTGCTGCGATACAGGCTGTTGCAAACAGTCCGAGAAATAAGTGTTTCATCGTTTTTTTTGCGCCCGAAGGCTATAGGATTCATGATTGATGTTGACTCTGCGGCCTTCGGTGCCTACGCGCCATGTGCCACAAAAAACTAACAAACCCGTGTCTCCAAAAGTTTTCAGTATCTTACCATATATACAAACCGAAGCCACAGCCCGCGCTATCGGCGGCTGTGGCTTCGGTAAAAGATATCTCGTTCCGAATCAGATTCCGGCGGCATAGCCCACATATCCCGAGGGGGTGAGGCTGTGCAGTTCGGCGCGGACATCCTCGGAAATTCCCTGCAGGGAGTCGATGAATTCGCGGATGGAATTGCTGTCGATAGCTTCGTTGGTGCGTGTGAGCTGTTTGAGAGCCTCGTAGGGCTGGGGATAGCCTTCGCGACGGAGAATGGTCTGGATAGCTTCGGCGAGCACGCTCCAGCAGCCGTCGAGGTCGGCGGCAATGGTAGCCGGGTCGACTATGAGTTTGCCGAGTCCCTTGAGGGTGGACTCAACGGCAATAAGCGAGTGTGCCAGAGGAACACCGATGTTGCGGATTACGGTGGAGTCGGTGAGATCGCGCTGCAGACGCGATACCGGCAACTTGGCCGAGAGATGCGCCAGGATGGCGTTGGCGATGCCCATGTTGCCTTCGGAGTTCTCGAAATCGATGGGGTTTACCTTGTGCGGCATAGCCGAGGAGCCAACCTCGCCGGCGACGATGCGCTGGTGGAAGTAGCCCATCGAGATATACTGCCAGATATCACGGTCGAGGTCGATTATGATAGTGTTTATGCGTGCCAGTGCATCGAACACTGCCGCGAGGTTATCGTAGTTGGAAATCTGGGTTGTAGACTGCTCGCGTCCGATGCCGAGAGTTTCGCTCAGGAACCTGTTGCCGAAATCAATCCAGTCGATGCCGGGATAGGCCGCGCGGTGCGCGTTGAAATTGCCGGTGGCGCCACCGAATTTTCCTGTGACAGGGGTCTTGGCCAGCACTTCGAGCTGGCACGAGAGGCGATAGGCGAACACTTCCAGTTCCTTACCCATTGTTGTGGGCGATGCCGGCTGGCCATGGGTGCGGGCAAGCATAGGATACTTGCGGCAGCTGTCGGCAAGCTCGGCGACTGCCGAATGCAGCCTGCGGTAGGCTGGCACGGCAACCTCGGCAAGTGCCTCGGCAAGTGCCATATGGAAGGCTGTGTTGTTGATGTCCTGCGAAGTGAGGCCGAAGTGGATGAACTCGGAATACTTCTCAAGACCAAATTCCTTGAAATGGCGTTTCAGAAAGTATTCCACGGCCTTCACGTCGTGGTTGGTCACTTTCTCTATATCCTTTATCTCGACGGCATCGGCCTCCGAGAAATTCCTGTATATGCCACGCAGACGACCGGCATCCTCCACAGAGAGAGCAGGCAACTGGGGAAGGCCTATTCCGGCCAGGGCTATGAAGTATTCCACTTCCACCAGCACCCTGTAGCGCATTACGGCGTATTCGGAAAAGAAGCGGGCCAAGGGTTGGCTCTTGCGGCGATAGCGGCCGTCGACAGGCGAGATTGCGGTGAGTTCGGAAAGGATTGTTTTGTCGCTCATGGATGAAATGTATTTATGTGTCGGTCTTTTTTTTCTTGCAGTATTTCGTCTATCGCCAGGAATATTCCGCTCTCCTCCACGTTGCCGAAGCTTGAGTTCACTGCCGTGCCGAACATTCTCATCGTGGGGCTAAGACTCATATAGGCATTGACCAGTGGCGGAATATGGTAGCCGTGGCTCTGGACAGCGGCATTCAGTATGCGGTAGTCGGCCTTGAAGTCATCGGCATGGAACATCTCCTCCATCGCCCGGTCCGCTTCAGGCACTTGCAGCGGCTCAATGGGGCGCACCAGCCCGTCGCGATCGGGGAAATGCTTGTGCAGGAAATGGAGTATCATGTTGCGGCACTCTTCATTGTAGCTCGGATACATGGTAACCTTCCCGAACAGGTATTTGATTTCGGGATAAAGCACTGTCAGCGCCCCCAGGCCATCCCACAGGTTGTCGAGCACATAGATGGACTTTATGCCCTCCCGGGAACTCTGATACTCGGTGCGCACGAAACTGCGGCCAAGCTCTATGGTGGCGGGAAGATACTCTTCGAGGAATTTTCTTGAGAAAGAGAACATGTGGGCGGTTGCAATCCGCGGCTTGCCCTCATTGTCGAATTCCATCTCGGCACCTCTGATAAAGCGGTAACCACCGAGAATAAGCTTGTTCTCCGGATCCCATACAATCAGCTGGTGGCACGGAGCCGGCATGGTATCGAATTCGTCGATGTCGCAATCCTTTCCTGTTCCGCCGCCGGCGCCGCGGAATGCGATTTCCCGCAGACGCCCGATTTCGCGCATGGTATTGGGGCATGAATGTGCGTCGACGATGTACAGGCTGTTGTGTCCCTTGTTGGTGTTGCGCAGAAAGCGCCCGGGAGTCAGTTCTGCTTCGATAAGCGCCGCTTCTACAGCATCTATAATCGGGAGGTTCATATATGAATCAGTTTGGCCTGGCTCGTGCGAGATGCCAGAGCGTAGACAATTTCTCTAATTTTTTGTGCTTCTTTATCAGGATTCCCGTTAGCGAGCGTCGCCCAGGGTAATGCCTGGCCACATACGAGGCGGAACGTGTTGCCGTTCTGTCGGAACAGCTCCGAAGGCAGCAGGCTCTGCTCGAGATTCACTTTTATCCCCAGCTTTACGCGCAAACGGCAAAATTTATAGAAACGCAGCGAGTTCATCGCGTCGAAAAACAGCGGCACGACATCGCGCCGCGACTGCAACGCCTTAGTGACAAAGGTCTTGCGCCATTTGAGGTCGCTCACATATCCGTTGCTGTCCATTCGCGACACAAGCCCTGCGGGAAACACCAGTACGGGGTCGTCGCCGGCGAGAACCTTGTCGAAATCGATGGAGCTGCTGCGCGAAAGACGGCCGAACTTATTCACCGGCACAAAGTTTCCGGCAAGAGGCGTCACGGCTGTGAGCAAATCGTTCACCAACACCTTGGGTTCCCGTCCGTACACGGCGGCGAGCCATGCCATCAGCGTGATTCCGTCGAGTCCGCCCAGCGGATGGTTGCACACGAAGACGCACCTTCCCGAGGCCGGAAGCCGGTCGCTGCCGGACACCGCGAGTTTTATTCCCAGCTCGGCAAGCACCTTGCCGCAGAATGCCGACCCGGCAAGACCCGAGGCCTTGCCAAGAAGCTCGTTCATCTGCCGCTGGCATATGAGCCTTTCCAGAGGAATCACAGGCCAGTGCGGCAGCAGGTATCCGTATCTGCCGATGCGTTGGCGCACAATCCGCCACAGGTCGATGTGGATGGCATCGGCACAGTTATCGGCAGCCTGGAATCCCTTGGTCATTGTGTTATCTGTTGCAGTATCGGGCAATTCGGGTGCAAATTTAGCGAATTTTCCCCAATCCAGACAGTATGGGCGACCATGTTGTGGCCGCCCATACACCGTAATTCAATGTTGTATCCAGTTGTCGTGAAGAGGTGCTGCCAGGCGCCTTCAGTCGCCCATGGTGCGCAGAAGCTCGTCGTTGTCGCGGGTGCGCTCCATTCGGTCCTTGATGAATTCCATGGCTTCCACGCTGTTGCGGTCGGAAAGATAGCGGCGGAGAATCCACATGCGGTCGAGTGTTTCCTTGCGCAGCAGCAGGTCGTCGCGTCGTGTGCTCGAGGCCATGATGTCCACGGCCGGGAAAACCCGCTTGTTGGAAAGCTTGCGGTCGAGCTGCAGCTCCATGTTGCCGGTGCCCTTGAATTCCTCGAAGATTACCTCGTCCATCTTGGAGCTTGTTTCGGTGAGCGCCGTGGCAATGATTGTGAGCGAGCCGCCGCCTTCGATGTTGCGCGCGGCACCGAAAAAGCGTTTTGGCTTCTGAAGGGCGTTGGCGTCGACACCGCCGGATAGAATTTTTCCCGATGCCGGAGCCACGGTGTTGTAGGCACGCGCCAGGCGGGTTATGGAATCAAGGAACACCACGACATCGTGGCCGCTCTCGACAAGGCGTTTGGCCTTCTCGAGCACGATTCCCGCAATCTTCACATGGTGGTCGGCCGGCTCGTCGAAGGTAGAGGCGATTACCTCTGCATTGACACTGCGCTGCATGTCGGTGACCTCCTCGGGACGTTCGTCGATGAGCAGTATCATTATGTAGGTCTCGGGGTGGTTCTCCGCTATGGCATTGGCGATATCCTTGAGCAGAAGTGTCTTGCCGGTCTTGGGAGGAGCGACGATAAGCCCGCGCTGCCCTTTGCCTATGGGCGAGAACATATCCACCACGCGTGTGGAAAGGGTGCAGGAGCGACCGGAGGTTATGTCGAACTTCTCGTCGGGGAACAAGGGCGTAAGATGCTCGAAAGCCACACGGTCGCGCACGAACTCGAGGCCACGGCCGTTGACACGCTTCACCCCTGTCAGCGGGAAATATTTCTCCCCTTCACGCGGCGGGCGCACCGTTGCCTCTACAACGTCGCCCTGGCGCAGACCGAAGCTCTTTATCTGAGGCTGGGTCACATACACATCGTCGGGGCTGGCAAGGTAGTTGAAATCGGCCGAGCGCAGGAATCCATAGCCTTCGGGCACGATTTCGAGCACACCGGTAACCTCGAGGATATCATAGAAGTTATAAGCCGCATTATCCTGAGCCTGCTGGTTGAAGCGGTTCTTCTTGTTCTTCTTGCCCTGGTTCTGCTGAGGCTGCTGCGTTACCTGGTTAGGCTCCGTGAGCTGTATTGTTCCTCCGGGCAGAGGTGTATTATGCTGCTGGTGGATATGAGCCTGCTGGCGCTGCTGCGGTTGGTTCTGCTGATTCTGCTGATTAGGATGGTTCTGTTCGCGCTGCGAGCGGGGCACGAACTTGCGACCCTGGCTGCGGGGAAAAAATTCGCCGAGACTGCTGTCGTTGCGCGGCGAGAAGTCGCGTTTGCGCGGTTCGCCGTTTTCGCGTGCGGCAGGCGCTTCGGCCGACGACGGTTCTTCCGTATTGTTTGCGGAAACAGCTTCGGGCTGCGCGGGAGTTTCAGCGCCGGTGTCCGCTGTTGCCTTGTCCGCTTTTTCGGCATCCGTCGTGGAATCATTGGAAATTACGGCAGTGTCATTGTCGGTAGCCACAGGAGCCTTGACAGCCTCTGCCTGCGGCTCTTCGGCCACTTTCTTCTTTGGAGGACGTCCGCGGCGTTTTTTCTCTACCACCGCGGGGGCATTTTCCGCGGGAGCCGAATCGGCCCTGGGTGCATCGCCGGCGGCAGCAGGTGCTTCTTCCACCTGCATGGCGGGAGCCTTGTCACCGTCGTCTACGGTCTCTTTTTTCTTTCGTCCGCGTTTGCGGGGCAATTTATCCGCAGCTTCCTCCTCGCCGGAGTCGGCTTTGCGGCGACCACGCGCAGGCACGGCGGCTTCGGCCACCGCCTGCTGGTCGAGAACGCGGAACATAAGTTCGTCGCGTCTGGACAAATCTATTTTTTTCAGGCCAAGTCCTTCTGCAACCGATTTCAGCTGTTCGTCGGGCATGGCATTAAGTTCTGATATGTTATACATGCTTGTATGGGAATTTTCAAATAAAACGACTCCGGGCATGGAGTCCGCCACGTGTGTGCTATAGCGCTTTAAACAGGAAAAGATGTAAAAAATACAAGAGGAGAGAATGGAGAGGGCTTCCTTGTCTTCCCTTAAAACGCTTTCATCTCAAAAAAAGATGCCTGCAAGATTTTTAGCGCGCCTGTTAAAGACAGATGACCCTAATATCCATCCGGCGGAAATGAAACCGTCGGTAGTTGCCTGCGTGATTCGAAACGGGAATAATCGTGGAGTTGGAGGTCGCAAGTGTGGGAATGTGATGCCGGAGGCTATTTGGTGCGCACTATACCGCTATCGCGGCGGTCAAAGGCAATGCACCTTAAGCAATGTCGCCCGGAGGATTACCTTCACTTTCGACTCTGCAAAAATAGCAATTATTTTTCGCCGGAGCGGCAGCTTCGCTGATTTTTTTATTATCAGCTGAGAAAAAATGCGGAATTTGAGTATCTTTGCATATGCCTTGACAATACGCCGCGGAATTTCGACCGCCAGAAAACCATAATCGACACAATCAACCGTCTGCGGCTCCCCTGCCGGGAGCTTCAAAGGGTGGATTGTGTCTTCTTTTTTCACAGTCCGACAGCAAATGCAGGGCCACAGCCGCAGAACAGAAGTTTGACTTAATGAAAAAAAAGGAAAGATTATGGAAATCAAGAATTCCTATGTGCTGGTAGCATCGTGCACTCGCAAGGGACACTTCCGGCAACTCACATCTCCCGCTGCCGATGAAATCGACAAAAACGCCCGTCGCGAGGCGGCCGCCTGCCGCAATGCAGGCCGCGCCGGACGCATACTCATGGACGCCGCCGACATCTGTCTGGAAACCGGCTACCTGCTGCGCGCCTCACACCTCTACTACGACGCCCTTCTGCTCATGGCCGACTACTCGCTGGAGCATCGCACTCTCAGGCTCGCCCATGAAATGAGTCGTGCAGGACGCGGACTCGAGAATGTGAAGCGGCGTGTAGGCGGCACCACTTCCTACACCGAAGAGATGCGCGTGCGCGACCTGCTGAAAACCGTTACCGCTCTCTACCAGGAAGTCGACCTCAATATGGAGGACATCACAGTGGATGCCGATGTCGACTTCAGCAATGTCGCGGTGTTCTTCGGGGCCGGACACCGGCGCTACATCGAAAAGTGCAACAACGCCTGATAATGGAAACGCCCCGGAGCAAATGTTCCGGGGCGCTTCAGCTATATAATAAGTGCAAAGTTATTCGGCGGGATTGCTCACGAAGTTGAGCGAGCGGTTATCCACTTTGTTTTTGCCCAGCAGAAGCAGCTGCGGGTTGCGGAGCGGAGTGTAGTTGCGCAGGAAGAGCTGGCCATACTCATCTTCGGTGAACGGACGGTTGGCTGTGTTTACCTCGCGCACCTCGAACACCATTATACCATGGTTGCCTTTGATGGGGCCTGCGAACTTACCCTGGGCTGTGCCTGCGATAGCGCCGGCGATTTCATTCTCGCCAATGCCGAGGTTAAGCAGGACGGGACTGTTCACGTTCACATCGCCTTCGGCGATTTCGGTCTCCATTGCCTGTGCATAGCTTGCCAGGTCGGTGCCGCGACCGTTGTATTTCTCCATGAGCTTGTCGGCTTTCTTGGCCTCGAGTGCCTCGGCCTGGAGCTGAGGATAAACGCGGGGGCTGTCGTAGGGACGGTAATCGTCGTAGATGTCGCTTACTGCCAAGGCGATGAGATAAGTCTGCTTGTCGTCCTGGAACACGGGGCTAACCTGGCCTTCGCGGGCTTCCATTACCCATTTCACAAAGCGGCGGCTGTCGTCGGCGTTGCCGATGCGTACCGAGGAGTTACCCACTTCGTCGGACAGCATGGGATAGCCGGACTCGGAAGAGTTGGCGCTGAATTCGGATGCGGAGCTGTTGGCGCTCACATATGTGCGCAGGCGGTCGCTGAGGTCGGTAATGGTTTCCTGCGAGGGATCCACGGTATATGTAGCCACGGCAAAGTCGTAGAACTTGACAGGAGCATGGCGACGGTTCACCTTATATATAACGGTAACAGGATTTCCGGCTACTGTGTCGGTGAAAGCGAAAGCACGGCCGACAGTGGCGTCGGTGAGCGCATTGCGCAGTTTTTCTTCGATACCAGGAGCCTGGAGGTTGCCCCATACGCTGTCCTGGCCCTGCACCTCACCTGTAGCCATCAGAGAAGCCACGGTGCTGCCGCCATTGATGGCGCTCACGATGCTGTCGGCCGAAGCGGCAGGATTTGCAAGCTGAGCCATGCTGACATTGATGGAGTCGATACCCATGGTGATGCCGGTGAGTTTTGCGATGGTGTATTCCTCGGAGCTGCGGCTGACCACGGCTGCGGAGCCTACCGACGCGGTGTCGACAAACTGCTTGAGTGCACGGTCGCTGATCTGAGCCAGGGGAACGGATGCTGTCTCGACGACAAAGCGGCTGTCGCCGGCTACAGCATCGAGTCCTTCGGTTGTCGAAAGACCTAGGACGGCGTTTTCAACAGCATTGGCGGCGGCCACACGGTCGGCCTGCGAGGGTTCGATGCGAACATAGATATAATCGACCTGGCGGCGTTCCTCATCGATAGCGTATTCCTGACGGCGGCTGTTCCAGAGAGCCTGAACGTCGGCATCGGAGAATTCTACTTCATCGTTTGCCACAGCGGAGGCATCCTTCACGGCATAAGCCACACGGCGGGTGGTGGCGATGTTGTCGTAGGTATTGCGGGCATCGAGCTTGTTGTAGGTGAAAAGACCCGATACCAGACGGCCGAACTTCTGGGCAATCATCTGGTTGGTAAGTTCGGTTTCGGTCTGGCGCAGCATTGCGGAAATCTGCTGGGCGTCGTCCTGGGTGATATCGTAGGCAGCGGGGTTGGACACTGCGTTGTAGACTGCGTGGGCATCGGGAGTTGTAAGGCCGAGTGCACCGGAAAGATTGGCAATCAGCTGGGCTGCCATGGGCGACTGGTTGGCACCGAACATGGCTTCGTTGAGTTCGGCATCGGTGACAGTGATTCCCAGACGCTCGTATTCACGGCTCATGAGTCCTTCGGAGATGAGGCTGTTGAGAGCTTCGGCAGCCACTGCATCGGAGCTGAGGTTGCGACCGTTGCGCTGGTTCTGTTCCGAAATCTCGGATATACGGTTCTGATAAGCCTGGTAATCGACGCTGACATCGCCGGCTTTTGCCACAGTTGTGGGCGAGCCGAAATAGGTGCGACCGGATGTGAGGAAGTCGCCCAGGATGAATGCAAGCAATGCCACGATGATGATTACGAACAGCAGCACCGACTTGTTTCTGATTTTCTCTAAGGTTGCCATTTTATGTTTGTGGTTTATTATATAGCACGTTAAGGCTCCTTGCGGCACGCCGCCGACATCCTCGTAAATGATGGGATCCGGCAGGTAGGCTGCAAAAGCGTACAAAGATAAGCAAATTTTTGCACAATCAAGTCAATAGCCTCCAATATTTAACCTCGATTTTACCTCATCGCAGTCAATTGAAAGACAAGCGCCGCCATCTCCGCCCCGACGGACACAACAAGAGGTTGTTCAACAATCATTGTCAAGCAATCTCTAAAAAAACAGCCCGGCCATCGCGTGGCCGGGCTGTCTTATGGTTTATGCGCGTTATTACGAGCTATTCTCAGTCTTTGCGGGGAGGACGTGGACCACGGCGCTCGCCACGGTCGCCACCTTCACGACGGGGACCACGGTCGCCTCGGGGCGCGCCTTCGCGACGGGGGCCACGTTCGCCGCGTGGTGCGCGGACGGGTTCCACATAGCCTTCGGGCTTGGGCTGCAGCGCACGCATCGAAAGGCGGTACTTGCCCGTTTTCTTGTCGATTTCGATGAGTTTGACTTCCACCTGGTCGCCTTCCTTGAGGCCGGATGCCTCCATGTCGTCGAGGCGCTCCCAGGCAATCTCGCTTATGTGCAGCAGTCCGTCGCGGTGGGGCATGAACTCTACAAAGGCGCCGAATTCCATAATGGAACGCACTGTGCCTTTATAAACCTTGCCTTCCTCGGGAAGTTCCACAATGGCGTTGATCATTGCCAGAGCGCGGTCGATGGAGTCCTTGTTGGCGGCAGCCACTTCGATGAAGCCGCCTTCGTCGATTTCGTCGATCGACACCACTGCACCGCTTTCTTCCTGGATACCCTGGATCACCTTTCCGCCCGGGCCAATCACAGCACCGATAAGTTCCTTGGGAATGAGCATGGTAACGATGCGGGGCACATGGGGCTTGTAGTCCTCGCGGGCTTCGGCGATGGTCTCGTGGATTTTCTCCAGGATGTGGAGTCGGCCTTCGCGTGCCTGGTTGAGGGCGCGTTCGAGAATTTCATAGCTCAGGCCATCGCACTTGATGTCCATCTGGGTGGCGGTGATACCGTCGGCTGTACCTGTCACCTTGAAGTCCATGTCGCCGAGGTGGTCCTCATCGCCGAGGATGTCGCTGAGCACTGCATACTTCTCGCCATCGGAGATAAGACCCATGGCGATGCCGCTCACAGGCTTGCGCATCTTCACGCCGGCGTCGAGCAGGGCCAGTGTGCCGGCGCACACGGTCGCCATGGACGACGAACCGTTGCTCTCGAGGATGTCGCTCACGATGCGGCACACATAGGGGAAGTTCTCGGGGAACATGCGCTTGAGCGCACGATGTGCCAGGTTTCCGTGGCCGACCTCACGACGTCCCACACCGCGCACGGGACGAGCCTCGCCGGTGGAGAAGGGAGGGAAGTTATAGTGGAGGAGGAAACGTTCGCGACCCTGGTTGAGAACATCGTCAAGGATTTTCTCGTCGAGCTTGGTGCCCAGAGTCACTGTTGCCAGAGCCTGGGTCTCGCCACGGGTAAACACGGCGGAACCGTGAGGTCCGGGAAGGTAGTCCACTTCCGCCCAGATAGGACGGATTTCGGTGGTCTTGCGGCCGTCGAGACGGATGCCTTCGTCGAGCACGCAGCGGCGCATCGCTTCTTTCTCCACATCGTGGTAGTAGCGTTTCACCAGAGGTGTCTTGGCTTCGCGTTCCTCTTCGGGCAGGGATTCGATATATTCGTTGCAGATGGCTTCGAATGCCTCGGCACGCCAGTGCTTGTCGGCGCAACCCTTGCGGGCCACTTCGTAAGCCTTGTCGTAGCACTTGCTGCGGACATCGGCACGGAGGTCTTCGTCGTTTGTCTCGTGGCAATATTCGCGCTTTGTGGTGGAGCCTACTTCCTGGGCGAGCTCCATCTGGGCCTTGCACTGCACCTTGATGGCTTCGTGGGCCGTTCGGAGAGCATCGAGGAGTTCGGCTTCGCTCACCTCGTTCATCTCACCCTCGACCATCATGATGTTGTCGTAGGTGGCGCCTACCATGAGTTCCATGTCGGCTTTCTGGAGCTGTTCGAATGTGGGGTCGATCACAAACTGGCCGTCGACGCGTGCAACGCGCACTTCGGAGATGGGACCGTTGAAGGGAATATCGCTGACAGCCAGAGCTGCGGAGGCAGCAAGCCCGGCCAGGCAGTCGGGCGCATCGACACCGTCGGCGCTATAGAGAGTGATGTTTACGAATGTGTCGGCGTGGTAATTGTCGGGGAACAGGGGGCGGAGCACACGGTCCACCAGACGCGCGGTAAGAATTTCGTAGTCGCTGGCGCGTCCTTCGCGCTTGAGGAAACCGCCTGGAAAGCGGCCGGCGGAGGAGAATTTTTCCTTATACTCCACCTGCAGGGGCATGAAGTCCACTCCCTCGCCGGCTTCCTTGGCAGTGACTACCGTTGCGAGGAGCATGGTGTTGCCCATGCGCACTTCTACCGCTCCATCGGCCTGCTTTGCGAGCTTGCCGGTCTCGATGGTGATAGTCCGGCCGTCGGGCAGTGCGATGGTTTTCTTGATAGGATTCATAAAATGCTTAATGTTGGTATTTTCTCAATAAATCGCGCAAAGGTAGTAAAAATCCGGCGGACTCGCAAATAATATATGTGTACCACATCACACGCGCGGCGGCACAGCCCGATTAACACTATTTCACAGAATCAGACAAAAGCGCCTTGCAGCTATCTGTGAGGCCGTTATTCCACACCGCCGACACACCTTCGGACAACAATAAATAGCTAATAATTTCCGTAATCGGGGAATAATTACTTACTTTGCACCGCAAAATGTGAATTTACTAATCAAAACCCCAAACCGTCATGTCTGAAATTGCAGATCGCGTAAAAAGCATCGTAGTGGACAAGCTCGGCGTAGAACCCGAGAAAGTAACTGAAGAGGCATCCTTCATCACCGACCTTGGCGCCGACTCCCTCGACACCGTGGAGCTGATCATGGACTTCGAAAAAGAATTTGGAGCAACAATTCCCGACGAAGAAGCCGAGAAAATCAAAACCGTAGGCGACGCCATCGCTTATCTGGAAGCCCACGCTTAAGCACACCGCGAGCAACCCCGCCGGCATCTGCCAGCAGAGCGCGGCGGCCAGCCAAGCAAAACAGCAGTCAGCAAACTGACAGTATAGCCGCCGGAAGTTTCAATCATTGAAAAAACGGCGGTTTTTTGCATATACCACCTGCCATAAGCAGCACCTGACGATACCCATATAACGAAATCTCCCCACTATGGAACTTAAACGAGTCGTAGTTACAGGCCTTGGCGCCATCACCCCCATCGGCAACGACGTGGCCACCACCTGGCAGAACGCCAAGGACGGTGTAAGCGGCGCTGGCCCTATCACCCATTTCGACGCCTCCCTGTTCAAGACACGCTTCGCCTGCGAGGTGAAGGACTTCAACGCCGAGGAGCACTTCGACCGTCGCAAAGCACGCCAGCTCGACCTCTATGCCCAATATGCCATGGTAGCGGCCCGCCAGGCCGTGGCCGACGCCGCTCTGGAAACCGAAGGCAATGGTCTTGACCGCAACCGCGTGGGTGTGATTGTTGCCGCCGGCATCGGTGGTCTTCACACTTTCGAGGAAGAAGCCGGATACTACGCCCTCAACGCCGACAAGGGCCCAAAATACAACCCGTTCTTCATTCCCAAGATGATTGCCGACATCGCTTCGGGTCACATCTCGATGGAATACGGCTACCACGGCCCCAACTACGGCGTGGTGTCGGCTTGTGCATCGAGCAACAACGCGATAATCGACGCCTTCAACCTGATTCGTCTTGGCAAAGCCGATGTGATTCTCACCGGCGGTGCCGAAGCTGCAATCTATCCCGCAGGCGTGGGCGGCTTCAACTCCATGCACGCCCTCTCCACCCGCAACGACAGCCCCCAGACCGCATCCCGCCCCTTCAGCAAAAGCCGCGACGGCTTCGTGATGGGCGAAGGCTCGGCAGTGCTGGTGCTCGAAGAGCTTGAACACGCTCTCGCACGCGGTGCGAAAATCTATGCCGAAGTCGCCGGCGGCGGCCTCTCCGCCGACGCCCACCACCTCACTGCCACACACCCCGACGGCCTTGGCGCCATCCTGGCCATGAGGAACGCGCTCGACGACGCCGGCATGCAGCCCGACGACATCGACTACATCAACGTACACGGCACATCCACCCCCGTAGGCGACATCTCCGAGGTGAAAGCCATAGTGGAGGTGTTCGGCGAAAACGCCCACAAACTCAACATATCCTCCACAAAGTCGATGACCGGACACCTTCTGGGTGCAACCGGCGCGCTGGAAGCAATCTTCAGCGTGAAGGCCGTGGAAGAGGACATCGTACCTCCCACAATCAACCACGACCCCGAAGACCGCGACGAGGAAATCGATTATTCCCTGAACTTCACTTTCGACAAGGCCCAGAAGCGCACAGTGCGCGCCGCGCTGTCCAATTCCTTCGGATTCGGCGGCCATAACGCCACCGTGATTGTGAAGAAATTCCAGAAATAAGCAGAATCCCGATTCAACGCAGCGGCCGCCGGCATTGTAGGCAACTACAGTCCAGCGGCCGCTGCCGGCATCCACAACCACACACAATCCGCAAAATGAAAACAGCCATAATCGTTGCCATGGACAAGGAACTGCGCCTGCTGCTCCCGCTGCTCGCCGACATTTCCGAAGTGGCCATAGGCGATACGACATACTATACCGGACTCCTCGGAGGACATCCTGTGACAGTATGCAAATGCGGCATAGGCAAAGTGAACGCCGCACTCGGCGCCGCGGCCCTCATCGACACTTTCCATCCTGAGCTTGTGGTCAACACGGGCGTAGCAGGAGGAACCGGAATGGGAGAGCCGCCTCTGAAACCGCTCGACGTGCTTCTCGCCGACGCGGTGGCCTACCACGACGTATGGTGCGGCCCCGGCACTGCTCCCGGGCAGGCCGCAGGATTTCCAGAACGCTTCGAGTGCCCTCTTGGCGACAATGTGCGCCGGCAGCTCGGCGCCAGCGGCGGTCTGCTGGCCAGCGGCGACGTGTTCATCGACGGTACGGAAGCCCTCGCCCGCGTGCTTTCCGTTCAGCCGCAGGCCGTGGCCGTGGACATGGAGTCGGCAGCCGTGGCTCAGGTATGCTGTTCGAGAGGTGTGCCCTTCGTGTGCCTGCGCGTAATCAGCGACACTCCGGGCGACGGGGGCAACGCGGCCGCCTACGACAATTTTTGGGAAGATGCTCCGCGGCGCACCTTCGAGGCCGTTGACCGGCTCATGAAGCTCCTGTAACCCCATGAAGGATCTTCCTTGCCGCCCGGGCGCACGACGTGTCCGGGCAATGGTGGCCGAAGGCGAACACCTCTGCCAGGACTTCAAATACGCTATCAGCGATCCCTGCAAGATAGCCCGCTCGCTCAGCGCCTTTGCCAACCACGCCGGCGGACGCCTGCTGATAGGCGTGAAGGACAACGGCGACCTGGCAGGAGTCCGCAACGAGGAAGACGTCTATATAGTGGAGCAGGCGGCGCAGGCATATTGCCGTCCGCCGTTGAGCGTCGATTTCCAGGCATACAGCATCGACGCATCCACCCGCATTATCGTGGCCACTGTGGAAGCATGCACGCCACCGGTCGAAGCGCGCGACGCCTCAGGACGCTGGCATCCTTACTATCGTGTCGCCGACGAAAACATAGCCGCACACCCCCTGCTGGCCGCAGCCTGGCGGCTGAGGACAAACAACGATGCCCTTATACTCTCCGACAGGCACACCCGCGCAATGGGCATCCTCGCCGACGAAAACAGCGCCGACATCCGCGACCTTGCGCTGACACTCGGCACCGACAGCCGGATGGCGGCAGAAACCGTAACGGAACTCGTGGCCGCGGGAGCACTTTCTTTCCGCTACAGCGGAGGATGCTTCCGCATTGTCAAAAGCTGAACATCTACGCGGTCAACGCTCCGACTGCCTGATGGCATCGGCATGCCGCCCGAAATCATAGTGCAGGTCGGCGAGTTTCCAATAGCGTCCCAGCTGATCGTCTCCCGCGAACTCCGGTACAGCCACGACCGACCGCACACCTGGCAACGGAGCTGTGCTGAAAGCCACCTTGTGCGGGAAGGGGAGGGCGTCGAAGCGCCTGAGATGCCCGTCGGTGCATCCGTTGTTGCGGCTGAACTTCACTATACAGTTGTCCCAGTCGAGCCGCGACATGCGCCGCGTCCATTTATCCAGAGCCTCCTCGGCTGTGGCATAATGCAGGAAATGTATCTCTATGCCTCCCGGAAGGATTCCAAGCGGATAAGGAGGCAGGTCGGACAGCCGGCCGGCATAGACCGACTCCGCCGAAGAGGTCATCCGCGGCGGTGTTGCCAGCACTTCCGGATTTTCGAGCATAGCCAGATAGTGGTCGGGCATTATGAACAGCCCCACAAAAGGCGAATTGAAAGGCAGACCATAGAAGCGGTACATGAAACTGCTCCAGCAGTCGTTGCTAACAATACTCACACTGCGGTTCTTCAGCCGGCGACGCCGGAGCGGCATCACCAGGCGGTACATCACCCGCCCTATCGCCTGTAGGAAAGCTTTCATGCCACAAAGATAGCAATACATTCCAACACTCCGGACATCCAGTTCCGGGACACCTCGGCCAGCTTCCCTCTCAGGGATGTCCGCCAAGGCGCATAACGTGGTAAATAATGCTAAGAGTGTGCCGGATACGAAAAATTTGATTAAATTTGCCGCCGCAAAACGTACAACACATATACCAAGGTATAAAACCATATCAAGCAATGAAAATCGAAAAAATCATCGGTCGTGAGGTCCTCGACTCCCGTGGCAACCCCACCGTAGAAGTAGACGTAGTACTGGAATCCGGCGCTTTCGGCCGTGCCAGCGTGCCCTCCGGCGCATCCACCGGCGTCAACGAAGCCCTCGAGCTCCGCGACAACGACAAAAACCGCTACATGGGCAAAGGCGTGCTCAAGGCTGTAGCCAATGTCAACGGCCCCATCGCCTCCGCACTTGTGGGCATGAGCGCCCTCGACCAGATTGCCATCGATGAAGCAATGCTCGCCCTCGACGGCACCGACACCAAGAGCAATCTTGGCGCCAACGCCATCCTCGGCGTATCCCTGGCCGTAGCTAAAGCTGCCGCCAACTACCTCGACCTGCCCCTCTACAAATACATCGGCGGCTGCAACACCTACGTGCTGCCCGTGCCCATGATGAACATCATCAACGGCGGCGCACACTCCGATGCTCCCATCTGCTTCCAGGAATTCATGATCCGCCCCATCGGCGCAACCTCTTTCCACGAAGGCATCCGCATGGGCACCGAAGTGTTCCACAACCTCAAGAGCGTGCTCAAAGCCCGTGGCCTGAGCACCGCCGTAGGCGACGAAGGCGGTTTTGCTCCCACACTCGACGGCACTGAAGACGCCCTCAACGTAATCATCCAGGCCATCGAGAAAGCAGGCTACGTTCCCGGACGCGACATCACCATCGGTCTCGACTGCGCATCCTCCGAATTCTTCAAAGACGGCGTTTACGACTACACCTGGAAACAGGGCGCCGACGCTCCCAAGCTCAGCAGCAAGGAACAGGCCGAATTCCTCAAGAAACTCATCGACGAATTCCCCATCGACTCCATCGAAGACGGTATGGCCGAAGGCGACTGGGAAGGCTGGAAAATCCTTACCGACCTTATCGGCGACCGCTGCCAGCTCGTTGGCGACGACCTCTTCGTAACCAACGTCAAATACCTCGAAAAAGGCATCGAGCTCGGCTGCGCCAACTCCATCCTTGTCAAGGTCAACCAGATCGGCTCGCTCACCGAAACACTACGCGCCGTAGAACTCGCTCAGCGCAACGGCTACACCGCAGTGATCTCGCACCGCTCCGGCGAAACCGAAGACGCCACCATCGCCGACATCGCCGTTGCCACCAACGCCGGACAGATCAAAACCGGCTCGGCTTCACGTTCCGACCGCATGGCCAAGTACAACCAGCTGCTCCGCATCGAAGAACAGCTCGGCGCTGCCGCAGTATACGGCTATGGCCGCAAAAGCCGCCGCTCCGAATAATCTTCGGAAACCGACATAGAGCCACCACAGAGGGAAGCTGCCGCACAGGCGACTTCCCTCTGCCTTTTTTGAGGCCTGGAAAGATTGCAGGATTTTTTATCCGCGGATAATTCCGACGGAAATTCGTATATTTGCAAGAACGGCATCGCACACGCAGCCACACAAGCGACAATGGAACTTAACTTCGACATAGAAAACACCGAACCCGAAAACGATGCGCCCTCGGCAAGCTACACCGAGGACGACATAACAACCCTCGACTGGCGCCAGCACATCCGCCTCCGCCCGGGCATGTACATAGGCAAACTCGGCGACGGCACGTCCGCCGACGATGGCATTTATGTGCTGCTGAAAGAAGTGCTGGACAACTCCATCGATGAATTCATGATGGGCTTCGGCAAAAAGATAGAAGTCAGGGTCGACACTGTCAGTGCCGGAGGGTCGGTATCCGTGACCGACTACGGCCGCGGCATACCCCTCGGCAAAGTGGTGGATGTGGCATCGAAAATCAACACCGGCGGCAAGTACGACTCCAAAGCGTTCCAGAAGTCGGTTGGCCTCAACGGCGTGGGCATAAAAGCCGTTAACGCCCTGAGCACCTCGTTCACCGTTGAAAGCTGCCGCGACGGACAGTGCAAACGCGTGGTTTTCCATCGTGGCGAACTTGTCGAGGATAGTTCCGTGGAACCGACAGAACGCCCCAACGGCACTTCGGTGACATTCACACCCGACAGTGAGATATTCCGCGACTTCGCCTACCGCGAGGAATATGTGGTGCAGCTGCTGAAGAACTACACGTTCCTCAATACCGGTCTGTCGATAGTCTTCAACGGAAAACGGATGAGTTCGCGCAACGGCCTGGTGGATCTGCTTGCCGAAAGCATGAGCGCCGAGCCGCTATACCCGGTAATCCACCTCAAGGGCGACGACATCGAAGTGGCCATAACACATGCCAACCAGTACGGCGAGGAATTCTATTCCTTTGTCAACGGCCAGCACACCACCCAGGGAGGTACGCACCTGAGCGCCTTCAAGGAAGCGGTGACACGCACTGTGAAGGACTTCTACAACCGCTCGTTCGAACCGTCCGATATCCGCAACGGCATGGTGGCAGCAGTGGCCATAAGAGTGCAGGAGCCGGTGTTCGAAAGCCAGACGAAAACCCGCCTCGGCAGCAGGGAGATGGGACCGGATGGCCCGACAGTGGCAAAATTCGTGGGAGATTTCCTGAAAAAGGAGCTCGACAACTACCTGCACCGCGACCGCGACACCGCGGAAATAGTCCTACGTAAAATCCAGGAAAGCGAGCGCGACCGAAAAGCGATTGCCGTCGTGGCCAAGAAATCAAGGGAAACGGCAAAGAAGGTCAGCCTGTACAACCGCAAACTCAACGACTGCCGCGTGCATCTGAGCGACAGCCGCGGAAACGAGGAAAAGAAACTGGCATCAAGCATATTCATCACCGAGGGCGACTCCGCCGGAGGCACCATCGAGAAAGTACGCGACGTCGAAACCCAGGCCGTGTTCAAGCTGCGCGGCAAGCCCCTGAACACCTATGGCGCCTCAAAAAGGGAACTGTATGCCAACGAGGAGTTCTCGCTGCTGCAGGCCGCACTGAACATCGAGGAAAGTATCGACAACCTGCGCTACAACAAAGTGATAATAGCCACCGACGCCGATGTCGACGGCATGCACATCCGCCTGCTCATGCTCACTTTCTTCCTGCAGTATTTTCCCGACCTTGTCAAGAAGGGCCATGTCTATGTGCTGCAGACCCCGCTGTTCCGTGTCCGCAACGGCCGTACCGCCCGCAATACACGTAGCGCGCGGCAGACGCCTCCCGACACCGTGTACTGCTACTCCGACACCGAACGCCTGGAAGCCATACACCGCTTCGGAGCCGATGCGGAGATAACGCGCTTCAAAGGCCTCGGCGAGATATCGCCCGACGAATTCCGCCATTTCATAGGCCCCGACATGCGTGCCGACCGCGTGAGCCTGCGCAAGGACGACGGTATGGCCGAAGTGCTCGAATTCTACATGGGCAAAAACACGCCGGAACGCCAGAACTTCATTATCGAGAATCTTGTTATCGAAGATGACACCGACATCGACCGCGACTGAACGTACTGCCGTATTCGCCGGCTCGTTCCGGCCATTCACCGCCGGCCACGCCGACATCGTGGAACGGGCTCTGGCGCTTTTCGACCGCGTGATAGTGGCCATTGGAGTCAACATAGCCAAGGAAGGCGCCGCCCGGGAAGCCGAAGCGACAGCCGCCACGATTGCCGGACTGTATGCTGCCTGCCCGGCGGTCTCAGTGGAAATATACTCCGGACTCACCGCCGATTTCGCCCGCTCGCGCGGAGCTTGCGCTTTGGTGCGCGGCGTACGCTCGGTGCGCGACTTCGACTATGAACGCGACATGGCCGACCTCAACCGCCGTATCAGCGGCATCGAGACAGTGCTCATGACCAGCCGTCCCGAACTGTCGGCGGTATCTTCGTCGGCAGTACGCGAACTGCAGGCCTTCGGTGCCGATATAAGCTCTTTCCTCCCAAAACCATACAAACCGGAATGAAAAGATTTACAATAGCAATAATAGCGGCATTGGCCCTTGCATCGACTGTCTGCGCACAAAACGCGGACGACAAACTGCGCCGCGCCGAGGCGATAATACAGAACTACTATGTCGATAATGTGGACTCCGACACCCTCGCCACCGAGGCCATACGCGCCATGCTCCGCACCCTCGACCCGCATTCGGCCTACACCACACCTGCCGAAACCGCCGAGTTCACCCAGCCTCTCGACGGAAAATTCAGCGGCATAGGCATCCAGTTCAACATGCTCGACGACACCGTATATGTGATTCAGCCCACAGCGGGAGGACCCTCGGAGCGTGTGGGCATCCTGCCCGGCGACCGCATCGTGGCCGCCAACGACACTGTAATAGCCGGTCGCAAGCTCACCAACCGCAAGGTAATGGGCTATCTGCGCGGTCCCAAAGGCACGGAAGTGAGCCTTAAGGTAAAACGCGGCGACGAATTCATCGACTTCGACGTGGTACGCGACGACATTCCCATTTTCAGCGTCGACGAGGTTTTCATGGCCGACCCAACCACAGGCTACATACGCATAACCCGCTTCGCCGAGGAAACGGCGCAGGAAGTGGCCGATGCCCTGGAAAAACTTTCGGCCTCGGGAATGAAACAGCTTGTAATCGACCTCAGCGACAACGGCGGAGGCTATCTCGACGCAGCAGTAGAGCTGGCATCACTCTTCCTGCCTGCCCGCACCCTGGTGGTGAGCACCAACGGGCGAGCGATACCTCCTTACAAGTACCGTACCCGCATTGCCGGGCCATATCAGAAGCTGCCACTGGTGATTATCGCCAACCAATACTCCGCTTCCGCCGCGGAGATTTTCACCGGCGCCATGCAGGACTGGGACCGCGGTCTGGTGGTAGGCCGCCGCACCTTCGGCAAAGGCCTTGTCCAGCGTCCGTTCCCCTTCCCCGACGGCTCCATGATGCGGCTCACCGTTTCCCGTTACTACACTCCCAGCGGCCGCTGCATACAGAAGCACTACGAGAAAGGCCACTCCGAAGACTACCAGCGCGAGGTCTTCCTGCGCCTGAGCGCCGGCGAGCTGTGGGACGCCGACAGCATAGCACGCCCCGACTCGCTGCTCTTCCACACCCGCAACAACGAACGCCCCGTCTACGGAGGAGGAGGCATAATCCCCGACGTGTTCGTGCCCGCCGATACCTCCTACTATTCCACCTACTACCGCGACATCGTGGCCAAAGGCGTGCTCAACCGCACGGTCATAGACTATGTGGATGCCAACCGCGCCTCGCTGCTTCAATCCTACCCCACTCCCGACAGCTTCCATAGCGGATTCTCCGTAGGCGAGCCTCTGGAACAGGCTCTGATCGATGCCGCATCTGCCAAGGAAATAGAGTTCAACAGCGAGCAATGGGACCGCTCGCGCCCGCTGGTAAACGCCATTCTTAAAGGACTGGTAGCCCGCGACCTCTACGAAAACGGCTCCTATTACCGCTCGGTGGCACCGTTGAACCGCGACTACCGCGCCGCAATCGACCTTATCAACAACCGCAGCCGCTACAACTCCCTGCTGCAGGGCGACGGCGAACCTTCGCAAGACCAATGAAACGGATATCTACGGCAATAGTCCTCACGATTCTGTTTGCCGCGGGCACGCATGCGCGAACCGTGGCCGAACTCTTCATAGCCGCTCCTGACGGCATTTTTCCTCTGATGGGTAAAAACACCCGCATGGATATGGTGGACTACAGCACCCACAGCCTGCCCACCATGTCCGAAACCGAAACCGGAGGCAAAACCCGCATCGTGGAAATGGACGACCGTCGCCTGCTGGCACAGGCCGGCACCGCCTCATCGGTGGAAGTGGCCGTGCTTCCTATGCGCTCCGACACCCTGCTGGCGGTAATAGAAACCGTCCTGGTGCCCATGGCCGACAGTTCCATCCGCTTTTTCAGCACGCGCACATGGCAGGAGCTGCCACAGAAAAACGCCACGGGCATGGCCGATTTCTTCCAGAACGGACGCATCCCCGACAATCCCCCCAGAATGCTTTTCGCAAAAATATCTTTCGATTCCGAAAGCGGACATTTCGTGTTCACCAACACCACAGCATCCTATTATGTGGAAAGCGATGCTCCGGCATCGTTGCCGCTCATGAAAACGGCAATCCGGCGCTCCTTCAACGGAAAGAGCTGGAAAACAGTCAGCGAGCAATGATTCGCAACATCGAACCGATTTCTCTGGTAGAGCTCAACCGGCGCATCGCCGGCGCCCTGGCCGTGGCTCCCGGACTGAACCGGCAATGGATAACCGCCGAGACTTCCGACCTCCGGTGCTCGGCAGGCCACTGCTATATGGAGCTTGTACAGAAAAACGACACCGGAACTCCATTGGCCAAGGCCAGAGCCGTAATCTGGGCCTCCACATACGCAGGACTCAGGGAACGCTTTCTAATGGCAACGGGAGTCGCACTGGCTTCCGACATGAAAGTGATGGTGCAGGTGAATGTGAACTACCACCCCGTCTACGGAATGTCGCTGGTGATCAACGACATCGACCCCGACTATACTGTCGGCGACCTGGCCAGACGCCGCAATGCCATAATCATGAGGCTGCGCGCCGAAGGCGTGTTCGACCTAAACCGCACCCTGCCATGGAGTCCCGTACCACAGCGCGTGGCTGTGGTTTCGGCACGCGGAGCCGCCGGCTACGGCGACTTCGTGCGGCATCTGCATGGCAACGCCTACGGGCTTCGCTTCCACACCGAACTGTTCGAGTCGGCCATGCAGGGCGAGCGGACAGTGCAGGGTATAATCGACGCACTCGAGAAAATCGCGGCCCGCGAAAACGAGTTCGACTGCGTGGCTATAATCCGTGGAGGCGGTGCAGTGAGCGAACTCGCAGCTTTCGACAACTACGATCTCGCCGCCAATGTGGCCCAGTTCCCACTGCCTGTGATTGTAGGCATAGGCCACGACCGCGACACAACAGTACTGGACTATGTGGCCGCCAGGCGGGTGAAAACCCCCACGGCAGCAGCCGAGTTTCTTGTGGCCTCGCTGGCCTCGGCACTTGAACGCGTGGCTTCGCTGGCACGTTCGGTGCAGGCTTCGGTGGTGGAGCTTGTGGGGGCGCGCAAGCAGCAGCTCGCCTATTACCGCGGGCAGATTCCCGCTCTTGCACGCGCCGCCATAGACCGCCAGCGACAGAAAGTCGGCCTACCCACAGCACGACTGATTGCGGAAAGCGTGAAAAACGGCATAGCACGCCGGCGGGCAAGGCTCGAGGCAATCGACGAACTTCTCGCCGCACTCGCCCCGGAGGCCACCCTGCGCCGCGGCTACTCTATAACCCGAGTAAACGGCCACGCCGTTACCGACAGCGCATTACTTGCCGCAGGAACAACAATAACAACAACTTTCGCAAAAGGCAATCCCGTAACCAGCACAATCGATGGAATCATCTGAACAGACATACAACCAGGCCATAGAAGAACTCGAGCGCATCCTCTCCCAGTTGCGCAGCGACAACTGCGACGTCGACACACTGGCCGAGCGCACACGCCGCGCCGCCCAGCTACTCAAGGAGTGCCGCCAGCGGCTGACAGCGACCGAAGAGGAACTCGCCGCCGTTCTGGCCTCTATCGAGGGGGAATAATCCTACACATATTACCGTTTGCGCCGACACCGGGCGAGGACTGCCCCTATTGCCGATGGTGCCGTGAATGCCGCCACGGCAATTCCCACGCAGTCGGCGACCCAGTCCCAGACATCTCCTGCGCGACGGACGGTCAGGAATGCCTGCACCAGCTCATCGGCGGCACCTGCGACCGCGCATCCAAGGCATACTGCCACAACAGTCCCTTCGGCAAGCACCTTCCCGGAACGACGGATGTCGAACATTACGGCTCCGGCAAGGCCGCCGAACATTATGGCGTGTATCAGCTTGTCGATATGCGGAATCACGGGCATGTCGTCGGGTACAGGAGGATTCTCGGCAATCGTGGCATAAGCTATCACCGCCACAACAATCATCGAAGGCCAGAAACGGCTGAGAAAGCGGAAAATCACAACACTATATATTCTCTGGGGTCGAGAGCCGAACCATTGTGCCACAGCTCGAACACCATCGGCCTCCGCGCCGACGTATGGGCGATGCGCTGGCCGGCCTCGATGCGTTGGCCGGGTTCGACAAACACCTGCCCAAGACCGCTGTATATACTGAGAAAATCGTTAGGGTGCTGCACCACAATGGAGGAGCCTCCGCCGGCGAGGTGGAAAACCCCCGTAATTGTGCCGCGGTAGACTGCTGTTACAGCAGCCGCACGTCCCGGATTCATTCTTATCCCGCCGGGAACGGCGTCTACCGTAGCGCCACCGCTCAAAGGCGAGCCGAACACCATGCCCTCGGCTGCTATAGGCGCCAGCACCGACAGATTGAATCGCTCCTCGTCGCTGTAGCGGCGCACAAAATCGCGCTCTGCCTCGCCGGCGGCCAGCAGCGAGTCGGCGTCGGAAGGCAGCTCGATTGCGGCCATGCCGTCGGAATATGCAAGAGTGTCTGTGTCGTCGCCACGCATTATTGTGGCGATATTGTCGATATAAGCCCTGTGTAACCGCACCTTGTTCTCAAGAGAATCCACCCTGAGTGCCGTCTCGATATAGCGCGAACGCAGGTCGCCGTGGAGAGCCCCAGGCATGAGTTGCCGCAGGGGCGTATAGGCAAGCAGCACGAAAATGAGAGCCGCCACAGCCGCTATGCACGCCACGGCGGCCAGGAACACACGCGGCCTGCTCATACGCAGGCTCCACACACGGTTGAATGTGTTCTCGGCAATGAAATCAAGACGATAGTGACGGCGGCTCATAGTAATGGCAAAATTAGCAAAAAACGGGATTCCGGACAACTTCTTTTCCCAAGGCTTTGTTAGATAGACGCAGCCTTGCGTTCCGGTGCTTGAAATACCCATCATAGGGCTTCCCCGGAATCCGATGTTTCACTTTTTCTCGTTATAACCCTTATGGATTGGATTTTAGAAACTTTCCGGAACAACCCGTCCATCCCCATTTTTCTCACTGTCGGCCTGGGCTTCCTGATTGGGAAACTCAAGTACAAGACATTCTCGCTGGGCACTGTCACATCGGTGCTGCTGGTTGGTGTGCTTGTCGGCCAGATGGATATCCCCATTCCCGGGCCCATCAAATCCGTTTTCTTCCTCATGTTCCTGTTCGCCATCGGCTACAGTGTGGGGCCTCAGTTCTTCCGTGCCTTGCGCGGCTCAGGCATCCGCCAGGTAATTTTCGCCGCGGTGATGTGCGTGCTATGCTTCGCCGTAACCGCGGGCGTGGCGTTGCTCTTCGGCTACAATCCCGGTGAGGCTGCCGGACTTTTCGCCGGCGCGCAGACCATGTCGGCGGTAATCGGCGTCGGCGACGACACCATACGCACACTCGCCGCCTCGGCTGCCGACAAACAGAACTGGCTCGACATCGTGCCGGTGAGCTATGCCGTTACCTACATTTTCGGCACCATAGGCTCGGCATATATTCTGGCCTACATAGGCCCCGCCATGCTCGGAGGCATAAAGAAAGTGCGACAGCAGACCCTGGAGCTGGAAAAGAGCATGAACCAGAGTCCACTGACATCCGACCCTGCATACATCAACGCTCTGCGCCCGGTTGTTTTCCGCGCCTATAAGGCCGAAGGCGACTTCTTCGACCAACCCCGCACCATAAGAGAAATCGAGGAACACATAGCCGGCCTCGGGCGACGCGTGTTCGTGGAAAGGGCGAGAGTGGCCGGCAATATCATCGACGAACCGGGCCAGGATGTCAGAATCGCCAGAGACGACGAAGTCGTGCTCAGCGGACGCCGCGAGTACGTAATCCGGGACGAAAGCTGGATCGGCGCCGAAATTGCCGACGCGGAACTGCTCGAATTCCCCGTGGAACAGATTCCCGTGATGGTGGCCACCAAAGGCTGCGACAACATCACCGTCGACGAACTCCGTGCCAGACCATTTATGCGCGGTGTGGCCATCAGCAGAATATCGGCGGCAGGACAATCCTTGCCCGTACTGGCAAAAACCAGGCTTATGAGAGGCGACCTTGTCACAATCACCGGACTGAAAAAGGAAGTGGACGCCGCCGCTAAGGAAATAGGCTACGCCGACCGCCCTACCAATGCCACCGACATTGTGTTCCTGTGTCTGGGCATTTTCATCGGCGCTCTAATAGGCGCCATAACAATCCATCTGGGAGGCATCCCGGTGAGCCTGTCCACCTCCGGTGGCGCACTCATCGCAGGCCTTGTGCTGGGCTGGCTGCGGGGAAAGCACCCGACTTTCGGCCGCATCCCCGATTCCTCGGTATGGCTGCTCAACAACCTTGGCCTGAACATGTTCATAGCCGTAATAGGCATAACGGCAGCTCCAACCTTCATCTCCGGCATAAAGGAGGTGGGCTTCATGCTCTTCTTCGCCGGCGTGCTCTCCACCACATTGCCCCTTGTCATAGGCGTGTGGATGGGCAACAGGATATTCAAATTCCATCCTGCCATCAACCTGGGATGCTGTGCCGGGGCACGCACCACCACAGCCTCCCTCGGCGCGATACAGGATGCCATCAACTCCGACGTGCCGGCCCTGGGCTACACCATAACCTACGCCATAGGCAACACCATGCTGATTCTCATGGGTGTGGCAATAACTCTGGTATGCTCGTGACTGTGGCATCCATAACAACAAGAAACAACTTCACTCATAATGGAAACTCCTAAGAATTCGCTGAGCCGCGAATACGAAAAACGGCTCGAACAGCTTAGCCCCTTCGAGATAAAGAACGAGCTGATAGCCATGGCCGAAGAAAACGCCAGAACATCGTCGGCCACATTTCTCAACGCCGGACGCGGCAACCCCAACTGGATAGAATCCGATGCTCGCGAAGCATTCTTCCTGCTCGGCTCTTTCGGCATCGATGAGTGCAAAAGGGTGCGCCACGAAGAACCCGGCATCGCAGGAATCCCCTCCAGGACAGGCTGCGCCGAGCGGTTCGCCGAATTCCTCACCGCCAATGCCGACCGTCCCGGAGCGGTATTCCTCCGCAAAGCCTGGGACTACATGGTGAAAAAACTCGGCGCCGACCCCGACGGACTCGCCTATGAATGGGCCGAAGGCGTAATCGGCGACCAGTACCCCACTCCACCACGCATCCTCAAATACACCGAAATGGCCATACGCCCCTATCTGGCGCAGGAACTCGGCAACCTCGCCCCAGGTGGCGGCAAGGAGCTCGATCTCTTCGCCGTGGAAGGTGGCACCGCCGGCATGTGCTATGTGTTCGACAGCATCCAGGCAAACCATCTGGTGAACAGAGGCGACAGAATAGCCCTTATGGCGCCGCTGTTCACACCATACATCGAGATTCCGAAGCTCGACCGCTTCAGCTTCGATGTCATCAATGTGAGCGCCAACAAGGTGGATGAAAACGGCTACCACTACTGGCAGTATCCCGACAGCGAGCTCGACAAGCTACGCGACCCGGCGGTGAAACTCGTATGCCTGATCAATCCCTCCAACCCGCCGTCGTACCGGCTGTCCGACCACGACATCGACCGGCTGGTAGACATAGTCCGCAACGACAACCCCAATCTTCTCATCATCTCCGACGATGTCTACGGCACGTTCGCCAAGGACTACAGAAGCCTGCTATATGTGCTACCGCAGAACACCCTGAGCGTCTATTCCTTCTCCAAGTACTTCGGCGCCACGGGATGGCGCCTCTCGGTGGTGGCAGCAGCAAAAGACAACATCTTCGACGCCATGATTGCCAGACTCAGCCCCGGGCTAAAGGCCGACCTCGACAAACGATACTCGTCGCTGACCCTCGACGTGCAATCGCTGAAATTCATCGACCGCATGGTAGCCGACAGCCGCGACGTAGCCCTTAACCACACCGCCGGACTATCATTGCCACAGCAGACGCAGATGAGCCTCTTCGCCCTCAAATGCCTGATGGATACCGACAACGTGTACAAAGGCAAAATGCAGGCCATGATTGCGAAGCGCCTCAAGGCACTGTGGGACAACACCGGCTTCGAACTTCCCTTCGACCCCACCCGCGTGGGATATTACAGCGAGATAGATTTCATGGTGTGGGCAAAGAAAATATACGGCGCCGACTTCGCCACCTGGCTTGCAGGCGCACACAATCCTCTGGACGTTACCCTGCGGCTGGCAAGGGAAACCGCCGTGGTGGTGCTCAACGGCTCGGGCTTCAACGGACCGGAATGGAGCATCCGCATATCGGAGGCCAATCTCGGAAGCAATGAATATGTTGTGATCGGCAAGAAAATCCGCCAGATTCTCGACGGCTATTACGCCGAATACAAACAGAACACAGCCGGAAAATAACACCGGCGGAACGTAAGCTCTCAGCGTCGGGGCCATGACCGTGTCCCGACGCGGAGAGTGTCTAAATTCCACTCTCGGAAAGCTTTCGATACCCTTTACTACAATTCCGCCACAATTATTTTGGCGGCTTGTGGCTTTTTTGTAACTTTGCCGCTACAGAACTGAAACAATTATTGCAATGAGAGTATGTCGAACAACTGTTATCGCCGCCATGTTAGCTGTACTGGCCGCATGCTCGCCTGGTTCGGCCAATGACTCCCGCCAAGGCGTATCGCGCTCAGTTCCCATGGGTGAGTTCAGCGCCGACAGCGCCTACTCCTATGTAGCCCGGCAGGTTGCGTTCGGCCCCCGTGTGCCCGGAACCGCCTCCCACGACTCCTGTGCAACATGGATAGAAACCAGAATGCGTGCATGGGCCGACAGCGTGATTGTGCAGAAAGGCACTGTCGCTGCTTTCGACGGAACCGTTCTGCCTATAACCAACATAATCGCCGGTTTCAATCTTCCGCAGACCAAAAGGATACTGCTGGTAGCCCATTACGACACACGCCCCTGGGCCGACCGCGAATCCGATCCTGAACTGCACAACACTCCTATACCCGGAGCCAACGACGGTGGCAGCGGCACCGCAGTGCTGATGGAGATAGCCCGCAACCTCGCCCGTAAAGCGCCTACCGTGGGCGTCGACATTCTTTTTGTGGATGCCGAAGACTATGGACCCGGCGAAACATCGATATCGGATACCGGATTCGACGGCTGGTGTCTTGGAAGCCGCTACTGGACACAGAACATGATTCCGTACGGAAACCACAACCTGCCTGCATACGGAATACTTCTGGATATGGTCGGCGGACGCGATGCCGTGTTCCACTACGAATACTTCTCGCAGCGCGACGCTGTCACCCCCACGGTGAAAGTGTGGAGCGAAGCCATGCAGCTCGGCTACGAGAACATCTTCTGCAGGCAAGTGGGAGGTGCGGTCAACGACGACCATCTTGTAATCACCGCCGCCGGAATTCCCACGACCGACATCATCGAAAGCAACAGCAAATCAACAGGCTCGTTTCCCGACACATGGCACACCCTCGACGACAATCTCGAAAACATCGACCCGGATGTACTCGACGCCGTTGGAAAAACCGTTCTCAATGTAGTATATAAAGAACGCCCATGACAATAGAAGAAGCACAACAGAACCTCGTCGAACAGTTCGACGGACTCGACGACTGGATGGACCGATATGCCGTAATCATCGACATGGGAAACACCCACAGCCCGATCGATGAAAAACTCAAAACCCCCGACAGACTCATCGAAGGATGCCAGAGCCGCGTATGGCTCGATGCCACAAAAGACTCCGAAGGACACATAAAATTCACCGCCGATTCCGACGCCCTGATTGTGAAAGGAATCATCGCCATGCTCGTCGATGTACTTTCCGGCCATACTCCTGAGGAAATTCTCACCGCCGACCTCCACTTCATCCACGACATAGGTCTGGACGAGCACCTTTCGCCTACACGCAGCAACGGACTGCTGGCAATGCTGCGCCGGATAAAGGCATACGCCGCGGCGCTGGCATAAACATGCATAAGCACCCACGCACAACACTGCTCAACATACACACGATATCGCAAAATCCGCTACATATTGCGGATTTTGTGTAAATCTGCACCTGCAAATCAGAGAAGTAACCCACATTATCGCCTTAGCGTGTCCGCTGAATAGTTACTCAGAGAAAGAGAACAAAAAAACGTCAAACCAATCAACTGATTATGAACAAATTTTTCATTCGCGCCTGCATGATTCCTGCTGCCATTTTCGCATTCGCAGCATGCAGCAACGACGATCCCGAAACTCCATCCGTGGACTATCCTGCCGCAACATACACCGATGCGACCGGCCTGGAAATGAGCCTTAACGGTTCCACAGTACTCGGCAAGACCGCACAATACACCCCCGCTGGCGGCAACACCGCAACCATCGCCATCAGCAGCGAATTCGACATGAGCGCCTTTGGCAACCTCGCCAAATCCGATGCACCCGCCACCGGTACAATCGCCGGCCCCGGCGTTCTCCCCGGCACCCCCGTCACCACCCTCAACGTGGCTCTCACTCCCGGTACAGACAACGCCACATTCGAAGG
>Ga0073906_1000341_pt1 | contig 83739 bp, 82 predicted proteins | sample Inofromicrocosms_FD_65485 | JGI IMG/M metagenome (GOLD analysis project Ga0073906, IMG submission 65485) | Mouse cecum microbial communities from Vienna, Austria - Inoculum for glucosamine and mucus D2O microcosms | ecosystem: Host-associated > Mammals > Digestive system > Large intestine >...
GGGCTTAATTTAGGCTGTTTTGCGCTATCTCCTAAAAAAGCATTTACCTTGGCAGAGGTATTAATCACCCTCGGCATAATTGGTGTTGTCGCAGCGATGACGATTCCGACTTTGATGACAAAATATCAGGAAAGAACTAATGTTATAAACTGGCGGAAAAATTATGCAACACTTGCAAATGCAGTTAGGGCAATGCAGGAAGCAGAAGATCCAATGCAATCCTATCCAACTCAAGATGAGTATGAATATGCATTAGCTCAAAAATTGTCTCAATATATTAAAACAGGTTCAATATGTAAATCACGGGAATTTGTATCGGGCGGGTGTTCTCCTAATAATTATCCTGTTTATGCTTTGGATGGGCGTAAGATGTATAATGATTTAAGTCAATGGGGCGGAGGAGCTTCGTGTATGTCTATATTAAGCGGCGGCTTAATGTGTTTTGATGCATATATTGTTTTAATAGATGTAAACGGTTACAGCAGACCTAATACTTGGGGAAAAGATATTTTCTTCGCTCTGATAGATTTTGATAAATTTGAAGTCAGACCGGCAAAAGGTTATAAGACCGGTTGGGGACCTGCTGATGATGTTAAAGTTAAAATGGATAGAGGCAATGGAAAATGTGATAAAACAGTAAATGATAACGGTGCTGGTTGTTCATATTATTATATGCATAATATGCCGTAAACTATTCGCTAATGAGCTCATAAAGTGTTGAAGATTCTTGAATGCTTACATTGCCGGTTGGAACTTTCAGCACTTTTGCTTTTACTGTTCGATGAGCATATTCTATTGTAATAATATCATTTTCTTTTATTTGTTTTGCTGGTTTTGCCGGGTTATTATTTATTAGAACTCTGCCCATATCTGAAACTTCATTTGCAACAGTTCTACGTTTTATAAGTCGTGATACTTTTAAAAATTTGTCTAATCTCATAGTATTTATTTTAGCACATATTTAGATTTTGTGGTATAATTTCTGATAGTTAGGGAGAAGGATTTTATGAAAAAGTTCTTATTATCACTGTTTATATCATTAGTGTTTACTTGTAGTTGTGCTTTTGCAGATAATATAAAGTTTGTTCAAGTTGCTGATACTCATTTATCTGCAGGCTCAGAGTATTCTGTCAAAGTTTTGAAAAGTGCCGTGGAAGATATAAATAAGCAGCAGGATGTTTCATTTGTTGTTTTTACCGGTGATAATATAAATAATCCTAAAGAAGATAATCTTCGCGAATTTGTTAAAACTGTAAGTAAACTAAAAGTGCCTTACTATATTGTTTTAGGTAATCATGATGTTTATAAATCCGGCGGCTTATCAAAAGTAAGATATTTTGAAATATTGAGAGAACGTAATCCGTTTTATATTCAAAGAAAACCTAATTATAAATTTGAAAAAGATAACTTTGTATTTTTAATTGTAGACGGAGCAAAAGAAGTTATACCGGGTTCTGTTGGTTATTACAGAGCTGATGCTTTAAAATGGGTAGATAAAGAATTAACAAAAAATGCAAAGAAAAATGTGATTATTTTTCAACATTTTCCTGTAGAATATCCGGAAGGTGTTGAATCTCGACTTAAAACTCATAAAACTTATAAAGTTGAAGAATATCGTGAAATGCTTGATAAACATCAAAATTTGTTAGCAATAATCTCAGGTCATTTTCATGTAAATTCAGAGAATATGAAAAACGGTGTTTATCATATTTCCTCACCATCGCTTCTTACATTACCGCAAGCGTATAAAATTATTGATATTGTTACTACTAAAGAGTTTTCTCCTATTATTTATACACAGTTAAGAGAATTCGAAGTTAAATAGTAGTTTTTCTGAATGGATTTTTGAAATTCTTAATGAATTTAAAAATATCTTTTCGGAAAATGATAGCACATCCGGCTGTTGCAGTTCCTAAAATGATTTTTAAAATCGTAGGAAACTTCCCTTTTTTAGGTGGTTTTGTGTGCTTCTGATCCTGATAAATATCATATTGAAGTTCATTATATCGTCTTTCTGCATCATAGTTAGAATACAAAACACGTTTTGGCAGTCTGTCAGGTGCATTAATTACACCCACAGGAAGCTTATCACCATAATGCATTTTTTTATTTGCAGGATTTTCAAATTCTACTACCATATATTTATAAAAACACAAATTACTTCAAAATTGCTTTACTTTGTAAACAAATATTACCTTTTGCTTGCAAAAAAAATATGTTTAAGATATATTAAACATACAAACCGCAGACAATTAGCGGGGTGCGTAAATAAAGGAGCAGTTTTAAAGCGGCTCGGTCTTATTTAAGATGTATTTTACAAACTCCTTAATAATCCAGCTAATCGAGGTTACACAAGGGTGCATACCTAAGTGCAGATTACGGGAAACCGAAATGGCTGATACTTAAAAGATGTACAAAATATAATAAGATTTGTGTAAGATTTTGCGGTAAAAACCAGAAAGCAAAATCTTTTTTGGTTTTTAAAACAGGTCGATAACAATTGATTGTTTAAACACAATCGCAGTAAATCAAAGGAGCTAAAAATGGCAACAAAAGCATTTAAAACAGAAAAAATAGATGCTATAAAATCAAAAATCGAAAAAGCTCAGGTTGCAGTTATTACTGAATACCAAGGTTTAACAGTTGAAGATATCACTAAATTAAGACGTGAAATCCAAAAAACTGGCGGTGACTACATGGTTACCAAAAATACTTTGGCTAAAATCGCTGTTAAAGGTACTGAATATGAAGCTTTAGCAGAAAAAATGACTGGACCTATCGCTTTAGCTTTCGGTTTTGAAGATCCTGTAAGCCCTGCAAAAGCTGTTGTTAAATTTATTAAAGAATCTAAAAAAGGCGCTATTGTTGGTGCTGTTTTAGAAGGAAAATTGATGACAGAAGCAGAAACAAGAGCATTGGCAGAACTTCCTTCAAAAGAAGAACTTTATGCAAAAATGCTTGGATCTATCAATTCACCGGCATCTGGTATCGTTGGATCTATCAACGCAGTTATGGCACAACTTACAAGAGCTATGGCAGCAGTCCGCGACCAAAAAGCTGCATAGTTTTGCAGCACAATCATTCAGGCATATACGCCTGGTAACGTATTAGAAACAAACTCAAAAAATATAAAGGAGAAAAACAATGAGTGTAGAAGCAATTTTAGAATCAATTGAAAAATTAACATTATTAGAAGCAGCTGAATTAGTAAAAGCTATGGAAGAAAAATTCGGTGTTTCTGCAGCAGCTCCAGTAGCAGTTGCAGCAGCTCCTGCAGCAGCAGCTCCAGCTGAAGATGCTGACGCTGAAGTTTCTGTTATCTTAGCTTCTGTTCCAGCTGATAAGAAAATCGCTGTATTAAAAGAAGTTAGAACTTTAACAGGTTTAGGCTTAAAAGAAGCTAAAGATCTAGTTGAAGCAGCTCCTAAAGCAGTTAAAGAAAACATCAAAAAAGAAGAAGCTGCTGAAATCAAGAAAACTCTTGAAGCAGCTGGTGCTGTTGTTGAAATCAAATAGTTTGATTTTTAACAGAGATATGTTGTTAAACAAGACGGTTATTTTAACCGTCTTGTTTTTTAATTGGTAATATGTTATATTATCTCTTGTTAAGATATATGGAGCTTTATATTATGGATATGAGATTTTTATATGCAGCTTTAGCAATTATGTTAATTATTTTTGCACGAGAATTCCTAAGAAAAAAATTTAATATTGATATTGACAATATAAATATTAATAAATTAAAGTCTGCATTAAAACCAAATAATAAGGATGCTGTTATAAAAACAACTGGTACAAAATCATTGGTTTTAGTAGATTGTGGTGTAAATAAAGCAACTGTAATGGCAACTTTACGTCAGCTTACAGGTCTTGATTATGCTGCTGCTAAAAATATTGTTGAATCCGCTCCTGCAGTTTTCATGTCTAATATTTCTGAAAAAGAAGCTGATATGAATAAAAAAGCATTAGAATATGTAGGTGCTAAAGTTGAAATAAAATAAGTTTTTCAATAAAAAAACGCCGGGATATTTATCCCGGCATTTTTTTATTATTGAATTTTTATAAAGATAGGACGAAACCGCCTTTATCTGCATTTTTTAAAGCTTCGCCATCAATTTTAGCTCTTAGATTTTTAATGTATTTATATACATAATCTCTTGGAAGATCAAGTAGTGTTGCTAAATCTTTTGCATAAACAATTTTATTTTTATGAGCTGCAAAGTAATCAAATACTTTTTGTTCTCTATCAGTCAAAGCTTTTTTGAAAACAATTCTTACTTCATTTCTTAGGTTATCATTTGTGTTAGAATTTTCGATAATTTCTTTTGCCTCAACAAGAGTTTTTGAAGCCTTTTTAGGTGTGGTTTTAGTTTTTAGTGCTTTTTTTGCAGGTGTATCATTTACCGGAGCTTCAACTTTTGAAACTTCATTATTTTCAGTTTTTGGTTCATCAATCTTAAGGTTCTGTGCTGAGAATGGTGAAATATAGAGTTCTTTTTCTTTTTCAAATGCTCTATCTGCAATTGCGCTTAAACGTTCTACTTTAGATGCAGACCATTCAGATTCTTCTGAGATAACCGGTTTGCCGTGTAAAACAATATCAATAAGATCGTTAGTTTCTTTTTTTTCTTCTACTTTTTTCCCTAATCTGGCAGCGAACTCCTCTAATGTAATCTTTTCTAATGAGCTTCTCCATTGTTTTATCTCTTCTTTGCTCAAATATTCAGACATTCATTATCTCCTTAATAAAACTATTCCTTAAATATATCCTTTTATACCCTTTAATTTAGCATAAACCATGCTCCATGACTCAAAATGTTTCGCAACGTAAATTTTTATTTATTTTGTTAACATTTGGGTCTAAAGTATTGATTTTACGCATTTATTTTTCAAGTAACCTGGTGTTGATTTTACCAAATTTTGCTGATAAATTGTCAATGAAATGTATCAGATATAATTCAGGTTCAAGGTCTTTTTGATTTAAGTCAATTATAGCGCCCCATTCTGCTCTGCCGTGGTGTGCAGCAATCATTTTAGCGACTTTTCTAAATCCTGCATTCATACATATACTGAATCCGTATTGAGAGTGCGAAATCCATTCTTCGCGGAAGTTTGGCGCATAATCTATCAAACCGGTTTCGGTATCGATTGTATATTCAAATATTTTACCAAAATCGTGAAGAAGGCAGGCTGCATAAATTTCATCTTCATTTGTTTTATATGTAAATTGTTCCATATTATTTTGTGCATATTGCGCGCATTCTACAGTATGAACAAGCAGTCCGCCAATGTAGTTATGGTGCATTAGCTTTGCAGCCGGCATAATTTTAAATTCGTTTTCGTATTTAGAAAATTGTGCACTGACAAAGTTTCGTAAATTTTCGTCTGAAATCTTACTGATAAAGGATTGTAATTTTGCCCAGTATTGTTCTATTTCTTGTTCTTCTAAACCTAGTTTAGCTTCTTTTATAAGCTCCAGCGCTGATACAAGACAGTTATTGAATTTCTCGTTAAAGCTTGCAGATACAATTCTTACCAGATTTCCTGTTCTAAAAACTTTATTGTCAAAACGGTTTAGCGTTTCTTCCCATAAAATACAGTTTAATAAAGTCTCATCTGTTGTATTTTTTAATTGTAATTTTCCCATTTTAGTACCGGCTTTGGTGTCGCCGATTGAAAAAATAACTACTTCATATAAATCTTCTGTACTGAACATATTTTAATTCCTATCTTTATTTATTATTTTGTCTTGTCCCCAAACGAAAGATGAGCGGATTTCTTCGCCTGTTTTTTCGATTGGGTGGTTGGCGTTTTCTTCTCTAAGTTTGTTGAAGTTTTTGCATCCTGTTGCCATTTCGGTTGTGAATTCATCAGCAAACGCACCGGATTGAATATCTTTTAAAATTTTGCGCATAGCGTTTTTGGATTCTTCACCGATAACTTTAGGACCGCGAGTCATATCGCCGTATTCTGCCGTATTTGAAATAGAATATCGCATATCAGCAAGTCCGCCTTGATTTACAAGGTCGATGATTAATTTCATTTCGTGCAGAACTTCAAAATATGCCATATGACGTGAGTATCCGGCTTCTGTAAGTACTTCAAAACCAGCTTTCATAAGAGCTGAAACACCGCCGCATATTACAGCTTGTTCTCCGAAAAGGTCTGTTTCGGTTTCTTCTTTAAATGTAGTTTCAATGATTCCTGCTCGTCCAGCACCGATTGCTGATGCGTATGATAATGCAACTGATTTTGAATCGCCTGTCGCATCTTGATAAATTGAAATTAGTGAAGGAACGCCTTTGCCTTCTTCAAATTGGCTTCTTACGGTATGTCCCGGACCTTTTGGTGCTACCATAATTACGTTTATATCAGTTGGCGGCACGATTTTTTTGTAGTGGATATTGAAACCGTGCGAAAACATTAAATATTGACCTGAATGCATATTAGGCTTGATTTGTTTTTCATAAACTTCAGCCTGAAGTTCATCCGGAATTAGTACTTGAATGATATCAGCCCATTTAACGGCATCTTCTATTGACATTGTGGTAAAACCGTGTTTTTTTGCTTTTACATCTGAATTTCCGCCTTGTCTAAGTCCTAAAACAACGTCACATCCTGAATCTTTAAGGTTCATAGATTGACCATAACCTTGTGAGCCAAAGCCGATTATGGCAATTTTTTTAGATTTAATCAACTCTTGATTGATATCCTTATCAAGATAAATTTTAAGATTATTCATATCCACCTCGATTTCCCTTCCTGTGCGTTAATTCTATCACGAAGGGGCAAATGCTGCAAGTAAATAGTTAATTTGTGACTTGATTTTCACCAAGAATAAAAACTTGCCAATTTGTAGAGGTTTGAGCTATTGGTCTATAAAAATCTTTTACAAGAATTTGTTGTGTTTGAATAGGGGTGTAATTTTTTGAATTTAAATAGTTTTCGAATATTTCTGAATTCTTAATGTATTTTTTTTGTTTAATAAGCGGATAAAATGCACGTTTTTTTCTAGCAATTTCACAAAGCATAACATTGATGATTTTGTCATAGTCGAAATCATAGCCGCTATTTGTTGTTATATCAAGGATGTAATTCAAGTTATCTGTAGTGGTTATTGAAAAATATCCTAAAATTTTTGATCCTTCATCAATTACGTATCTTGTTTTGTAATAGTCGTTGAAGCCTGAAAAAAGTACTTCCTGATACTCTTTTTCATCTCTTATTAATGAAGGTTTATAGATATTGATTAGTTCTGAATTATATAATTGGGCAATTTTCTTAGAGTCAGAATTTTGAGCATAGCGCCAGTGAAAATTTGTTTTTTCGGGTGATGGTTTTTCAATTTTCCATAAGGTTTCTGAAGCGCACTGTCTAAAACCGCAGCCGTTAATAAAAAGATTAAATAATTCATCATGACATTCATCAATTGTTACAGTAAAAGATGTTGCACCTTTTGCCCCGTATTTATGAATTGCAAATTCAACAAGCTGTTTTCCTATATCATAAAGGTTTTCTTTAAAAATCAATCTTGTAATATTTATTTTATATGGATTTCCCGATGTTCTTGCTATTGTGATAATCCCAAGTATTTCTTTATTTTCAACGTAAATAAATGATTCAGATTTAAACTTAAATCGAAGGGGAAGCATAGCATTTATAAGTCCTAGCGGCTCTTCCATTATTGACTTAGCAAGTTTGTCGTTTTCATCCGTACACAAATATGAAACGAGCCTTTTTATTTTAGGATAGTCAAAATACGTCAATCTTCTTATTTGCATAGTTATATTATATACAAAAATCGGGCGAAAAACAAATGTTTTTCACCCGATTTAATTTTATCGTATTGCCAATTAAGCTTTATACGAGGACCTTGCGGAGCTGAATCTTTGAGATGACTTGGAAATCATCGTTAACAATTATGCCCCGTCCTGCCGAGGACCTATTTAGCAGATGTTAGAACGTATTTAGCAGCATCTGAAGCTGGTTCAACAGTAGCATCGTGGAATACTACAGGGAATACGTCTGTCATGTGGTTAGCATCGTTTTTAACTGCACAAGGAGTTTGTACGTTTTGAGTAGCAGTGTCGCCTTCTGTACAAGTAACTTCTTTGTTAGGAAGTGTTACACCGTTAACGTCGATGAAACCTAAACATTTTGATAAGTTTGCTGTTGCACTAGTACCATCAAGAACTGCATTTGTCATTTGAGTACCGATAGGTAATTCACAACCTTTAGCTTCAGGGTTAAATGCAACGATAGCACCATCAGCTAAAGTATAAGCTTTGTATGCAGTGTAAGCTGCAGGAATAGTAGCTGTAGAAACCAAAGTATATGCTTTTTCTTCACCGTTAGCATTACGTTTTAAGTCAGCAACAGTACCTTGGTAAGTTTGACCTGTTAAAGTACCATTTAAAATTGCACAGAAAGACATACCAACTTCAGGGTGTTGTTCTGCACCTGTTTTAGAATCAGCGTCAGCATCATCACAACCGATTGTAGTACCAGCATAATCGAAGTCATACTGTGCTTGAGACATCAAACCTGCCTGGTTCAATGTTGATAATGTTTTCTTAAATTGAGAACGGAATTTTGCACCGTTTGTATTAGCAATCAAAGTAGGGATAGTCATAGCAGCAACTACACCAATAATACCTAAAGTAATCAATACTTCTGCCAAAGTAAAACCGAATCTTTTTGTCATAATCTTTTCACCTTTCTTTAAATGAACTATAACATACGCTTTACATCTTGATTATATTACTATTTTTTTTAAAGTCTGTCAACCATATGAATGATTTTCCAGAAAAATAGAATTTTGCTCATGATTATATACGTAATATACCCATATTTTTTAGTTAAATAACATTAATTACAAAAAACTAATTCTTAAGGATTAGTTTTTATAGTTTTTGTTCTGTAATTTGAATATATATTTGAATTTCAAGAAATGTAAAATATTGTAAAGATAATAGAAACTATAAAATTTCAAAGTAATCTTTCTTAATATTTATAGTCCTTTTGGGTAATATAACTTACCCTCTTGCAAGTTCATATATTTTGAATTCACTAGGCTCAAGTTTTTCAAAATGTATGCTGTCGCGGTCTTCTAAAGGTTCTTTTACAAAATCTTTTTCTTTGAAAATATATTCGTTTTTGAGTACATAATCGCTTGGAATGTAGATTTCTTTATCAAATACTGCATATCCTTCTACTATTTCTCTGTAATTTTCTCCAGTAGCTGCTGTTTTTGTGATTTTTTCTGTTGGATATTTGTGGTTTGAAACTATAAGATATGCAGTTCTCATAGGTTCACGTGTAATTAACCAGGCACTAAATCCATCTTCATCATCAACAATAATTTGAGCTTCGCCCTGATGAATTACATTGTTATTTTTTACGAATCTGTCAATTGCATCAAATTTTAAATAAAAATCATCATTTTCTGCGCGTTTCATTGCAACTTCTTCGCCGATTGTGTATTCTATGCCTCCGCGAGTAAAGCTTTCATCTCCGTCGACGTACATTACGGGACGCTGTGCATATCTGCCGCCCGGTAAGAACTTATACTTAAACCATTTGTATAGTGCTCCTTGTTCGCCAAGTTGTGCCGGATACTGGTCTATGCAATGAAATTCTCCATCTTGATTGTTGTATGTTTTCATAATTGAAAGCATATTACCTTTTTTGAATTTGATATTATAATTTGCAAGATTCTGGTTATCTTCAGAAATCTTTTCAGGAGTTTTGTCAAACTGTGAAATAATATCATTACCCCATAAAACATCAAATTTCATATCCTGATGGTACTCTTTTAAGAAATTATCCCACAACATATATTCTGCAAGTGTTGCAAAATACGGGATTTTCTTTTTCATATTAGAGTTTAATTTATTAAGTACATATCTTGGCGCTCTGTAGCTTATAGGTGTACCGTTGCGTTCTGATACTTCATCTACAATGTGGTCGATGTGATCTACTCTGAATCCGTCAAAATTATAATCTTTTTGAAGCTGTTTCATACTGTCTATAAATAATGAAATTACATCTTCATTAAATTTGCCGTTTTCAAGGTTTACAAAATAGTACGGAGTTTGGCAGTCAAGGTTTGCAAATGCTGTTACATCATCACCTTTGTAGTCAAAGTGTTTGAAAATTGGATATCCGCCGCATTCGCTCATCCCATCGTAGACAGGAACTCCTGCTGAGCACCACGCACCGCCCGGGGCTGGCCATAAACCGTCATTCATGAGTTGTTGAATTGTATCTACTTGTTTTGTAATATCTTTTTCTTCAAGTTTTTTCTTATCACTGAATCCGTGGATTTTTGCAACAAGTTCTTTAACTCGTTTGTGAATTTTTACTTGGTAAGTTTTTTCAAGCATTGTGTTAGAAAAATTCTTTTTATGTTCTATCATAATGCCTTCAAAGTTGTTATATAACTCCTGAAATGCGGGACTTAAATCGCCGGCGCTTCCTTGAAGTCTTTGAATATAAATATCTTTAACAATTTGTATATCATCCTGATCGTGGTCTTTTGATAAGAATTCTGCAACTTCATCTACTTTAGAAAGAAGTTGTTTTTGAAGCTCTGTAATATCGTACCAGCGTGCAACTTGAGGATTTGCCAGAACAAATTTTGAAAATCGTCCAGTTTGCGGCAAAATATCATAGATTACCGGATGGCCGGCAAGTTGTGCCATTTTTATAAATGTTTGAACTTGTGCTTTGGCATCCAGCCCTGTTAGTTCTTCAATTTCTTTATCTTTTAATTTGCTGCTGACTTCAGAACTTTTTGGAAGATATGCACATCCGAATTCTCTCGGGTGAAATGGTATAAGATAAATAGTTGTGTTGTAAATTTTACCGGCAAGGTTTCCTGTTGGTAAAATTAATAATTGTTTTAACCAGTCAAAAAATTTGCCCGGTTCGCTTGATTGGTTACCATTTCCAAGTGCGGCTAAATTTATTAATTTTATATTATGCCCTTCTTTTTTAAACCAGTCAGAATTTTTTTCTTGATTTCTGGCAAGCGGGCTTATCTGATTATTTTTAAAGTGGAATTTACCGTCTTTAAATATATTATTTTGTTTCCATTTTTCTTCTAATGCGAAAAGAGTTTCTTCATTTGTCAGCTCATCAAGAGCTTTTTGATACGAATATGTAAGATATCCGTATTTTTGAATATGCATGGATAAATATTTTTTACGAATTTCCGGAATATTATCGAAAGTATATACTTTCTTAAGTTCTTCGTAAATTCTGTTTAATTCCATATCATTTGCAGTTTCGCACTCTCTTTTCTTAAATAAAAATTTCAACATAAATATCTCCCTATGTAATAAAAATTATATCATAAGAAAATTTTAATTTTGTAACAATTTGGGAGGTTGCTGCAAAATCCTAAATTAAAAAATTTACCATTTTTTTGCGTCATCCTAATATTCCCCAACAGGCTAATGGTATTCTAGCGTTGAAGATATAAATTTGAAGGTGTCAGTGAGGCCTAGCCCGATTATTTATTATATGGAGAGTTTAAAATATGATTACAGAGCAAAAACAGATTTCAATAGTTATAGTTGAAGATTTTAAGTTGACACGTGTAGGACTTAGATGTGCTTTAAATTCAAATCCTGATTTAAATGTAGTTGCAGAATGCGAAGATGCAATTGAAGGTATAAAACAAATTCAAAGATTAAATCCTGATGTTGTTCTAATGGATTTAGGGCTTCCCGGTATGAACGGAATTGAGGCAATGATAAAAATTCGAGAATTTTCAGCTGATATTAAAATTATAGCTTTAACTTCTCATGATAGGGAAGAGGAAGTTGTAGCAGCATTAAGTTCAGGAGCTAATGCTTATTGTTTAAAAGATATTGATCCTGCAAAACTTGCTGATGTTATTCGAGATGTGTCTCAGGGTGTTTGTTGGATAGATTCGGTAGTGGCTAATCTTGCCCTTAAATCTATTCCAAAAGTTGATAATGCCGGACTTTTAACATCGCAAGTTTCAGATCAGGCAAGAATCCCATTAACAGAAAGAGAATTTGAAGTCTTAAAACACCTTGTAGCAGGCAAAAGTAATACAGAAATAGCAAAAGAACTTATTGTAAGTGTTCATACAGCTAAAGCTCACGTATGTTCGATTCTGCAAAAAATGTGTGTAAATGACAGAGTTCAAGCCGCAGTTAAGGCAGTAAAAGAAGGTATGGTTTAATTTAAATGGCGGCTCGCAAACTTGCGAGCCGCCATTTTTTTATATCTTATCTGTATCAAGTACAAATTGTGCTGCACCTGATGCCGGTTCAACAGTTGCATCGTGGAAGACAATCGGATAAACATCCAGTAATCTGTTAGCGTTGTTATCAACAACACAATGAGATTCTCCATCTACTTTGTTTAGACCTGTTTTACATCGAACTTCGCGGTTAGGAAGTGAAACTCCGTTAACATCAATAAATCCGATACAGTGTTTTAAAGTTGTTCCCTGAACGACACCTGTGAATACATCCTGAACAAGGCGTCTTCCGATAGGAAGTTCACATCCTTTAGCTTCCGGATGAAATGCTACAATTGAACCGTCTGCAAGAGTATAAGCTAAAAAGTCTTTGTAGTTATCAGGAAGTGTTTCTCTAGAAAATAATTCGTATTCAACTTCTGATTTGTTATCTCTAGATGGTCTTTTTAAATTTGAAACTTTACCAACGTATGTTGCTCCCGTTAATGTTCCGTTAAAAATTGCACAAAAACTCATAACTTCTTCAGGATGTTGTTTTGCACCTTCTATTACATTGTCCGGACAAAGTTTATCCGTTCCTGAATAGTCATAATCATAATGAGCCTGCGCCATTAAACCTGCTTGATTTAATGTTGAGTATGTTTTTTTTAATTGGCTTCTATATTTAGCTCCGTTAGTGTTTGAAATTAATACTGGAACAGTCATTGCAGCAACAACACCAATGATGCCTAATGTAATTAGTGCTTCTGCTAACGTAAAACCCAAATTTTTCATAAACAACTCCTAATAATATATCTTATATTAATTATTTATTATTTTTTAAATTTGTCAATTGTTTATAATTTTTTGTCCAACATTTTTAATAGAGTTTTTGACGGTAGACCAATTACATTATCTAAACACCCATCGAAGTTTTTAATATATCCTTCAGGAAGTTCCTGAATCCCGTAAGAACCGGCTTTGTCAAACGGTTTGAAGTTATCTATATAATAATTAATTTGTTCATCTGAAAGTTCTTCAAAAGTTACATTAGTTGTAGTTGATTGAATTTTATATTCAAGTGAAGGTGTTTCAATCACAGCAATTGAAGTTACAACAAAATGAGTTTTACCTGAAAGCATTTTTAACATATTAAATGCATCTTCTCTATCGTTTGGTTTTCCTAAAATTTTATTATTAATAACAACAATTGTATCCGCACCGATTACCTGTGCCGGCTGGTGAATATGTTTTGCAACATCAAGCGCCTTATTATAAGCTAAATCTTCAACATATGCATAAGAGAAATCCGTCTGGTCATGTGGTTCCACATAAGAAGACGGAATGATTTCAAAATCCAATTTTAGTTTTCTTAGAATATCAGCCCTTCTGGGAGAAGAAGAGCCCAGGATAATTTTTCCCATGGTGTGTCTCCTTGTTTTTCCTATTTTTGCGCAAAAACAGGCACAATTCAACACAAATCTTTTTTATCGCTGTCCCATAGATTTTTGATATCTTGCGGTACGAGCATTAACCGCGTAACAAGCGATGTTTAATCTTTGTCGAAGTTCCATCATATTACGCAAAGTAGAAGCGTAATCATTCATGGCTTCAAGCATTTTATTAGGATCAACCATTGATTCTATATTATCGTGGTTATCAACTTTTTCTTCCTGGTACTTTTGTACTAACATCTTATCGATGTAATCTTCTGCGCCAACGCCCATGCATTGTCCTCCCTATTGATTTGTCTATCCTGTTCCTGTAAAAAATATTATCCTAGATATTCCTTATATAATAATAAAGTTTTTTGCGAGTTGAAAATTGCCTTTTTTAATAAATTTGTCTTTACAAATCTTCACATTAAGGTGATTTTTATCTTACAGGTATTATGTTGATTATTCGGAAAAACATCAGAAGAAAAACTTCCTGCTCAGTCTAATTTGCTTGAACGTTTCAAGGCTTAAATTTATGATATAATTCAGGCATGAAAGAAATTTGTATTACTGCACCTGTGAAAAAGCCTGATGATATTTTGTGTTTTAGTGAAAATACAAGATGCCGTGAATTTTATGTTTATTATACAAAATTCATGAACGAAAATTTTGAGTATCTTGAGGAGTTTGTTAGAGCTGCAGAATCTGCCGGGGCAAAGGTTTTTGTAAATTTTAAACACGATATCACAGAAGAAGAACTTCCGGAAATTAAAAGATTTCTTAAGTATCTTAAGACTTCCGATATTGATGGGATTTTTATAAACAGTTTTGCAGTACTTGAAGCTATAAAGGTTTTTAAGCTGCCGTTTAAGGTAATTGCTGATTCGTATTTTGATATTCATAATCTTTCGGGAATTGATTTTATAAACAGTTTTCACAAGGTTAACGGAGTAATTATTACAGAAGAAATTTACTTAAAAAATATTGCTAAAATTAAAAAGTTTACAAAACTTCCGCTTGCTATAGATTCTGATAATCTTCCCTGGTGCGCAGAGGATATTATAAGGCTTAAAGCTATTGATAATGTTGTAATTAAAGGAAAATTTCAAACCTCAGATGATATTTTGGAAGGTATTCAACTTATTGAAAAAATTCTAGATAAACCGAAATTATTTAAAAATCAGAAACTGCCTTTTAAACATGTAAGAAAAAGCTCTTATATGATAAATCATTTTTCCGGTGATATGGTCAGCGCCGAAGGTAAAGATTTTAAATTCAGCCGTAATATATCAAAATTTGACTGGGAAGTAAGTAAATCAAATGTTGAGGTTTCAAGATATGGAAGTTCTGATTATAAGTATAGAATTAATCTAAGGTTGACATCTTTAGCGCAAATTAAAGAACTAAAAAAATATATCAAAAAACTTGGCTTTTGTCCTATTTATTCATTGGAATACGGGGAAATTGTTTCTACTTGTGACCTTTCTAAGAACAGTTTTTCAGAAGTTATAACAAAGGTTAAAAAATTCTGTTCAAAATATGGAATAAAGTTTCAGCTTTCTACTCCGAAAATACTTATAGAAAGGGATTTTGACAGGGTTTATGAATATGAGAAAAATCTATTATTATCTTCCCCAATGCCGGATTCTATTGTTATAAATAATATAGGTTTTTTCTGGGCTTTTATAAATGATTCGGATATTAATCACATTCCGTTTGAAATCGGTAAAGGTATTAATCTTTTAAACAGCATGTCAATAAAGTGTTTAAATAGTTTGTCCAATGTGAGTACTGTTGATTTTACTTCATTTAATGATTATAGTGCTGCTTTAAAAACACTAAAAAAGATAAAAAATGATATACCTAATAAAAAATATACAATAGCCGGTAATAAAAAAGTTTCTACAATCGGACTTTGCCCTCTTAATAATGACAGTGCTATCGTTTCAAGGCTGTCTTGCAAAGCGCCTTGCTACAAAAGTCAATATGCTCTTAATGATCCGACATTAAAAAAAGTTTACCCGTTTGTTTGTGACGGTTTTTGTAGAATGCATATGTTTGAAGATGCTATAATGGACGATTTTTCGTATATTGATGAATTATATCGAGCAGGTATAAATGAATTCGTATTTGATTTTAGCTCTCTTGATTCAAAATACATTCCGATATTGTTGAATAAATTTTTTATGTATATTGAAAATGTTAAATAATTTCATTTAAGCTGTCAAAAAATATTTTTTTGGGCTATTATACTAATAGTAGAATTTATTAGGGAATAAAAGCATGGCACAAGCAAAATCAGAAGAAAAAGTTATCGGAATACCGAGAGCAATGTCTTTTTATAATAATTATCCGTTTTATTACGGTTTTTTTAATGATTTAGGTATCAAAATTATATTATCAGATGTGACAACTAAACAAACAATGTCAGAAGGTGCAGGGCTTGTTGTAACAGAAACCTGTCTGCCTATCAAAGTTTATATCGGACATATATTGAATCTTTTAAATAAAGGCGTTGATAAAATTTTTGTGCCATCATTACAATCTATTGATCATAAAATTTATAACTGTTCTAAAATCAGAGGCTTGCCAGATTTAGTAAGAAATGTTGTAAAGCAGCCTATTACAATGATTGAAGCTACTCTTGATAAATCTGAAAAAAATCAAGGACTATATGAGTTTTTGGCAGAATGCGTAAAACCTTTCGGAATAACTGATATGAACCAAATTAAAAAAGCTTCAAAAGCAGGTTGGAGATGTTATAACAATTTCCATGTGATGTCAAAATCAGGTATGCCGTATTCGAAAGCTTTAAGTTATGCACTTCAAGGAAAAGTTGTTATTGCCAATAAAACTAAAGAATATCCAATATCAATTGCACTTGTCGGGCATGGTTACAACATCTATGATGAAAGAGTTTGTATGAAAGTTCTTGATAAACTTGAAGCAATGGATGTTGAAGTTTGTACATCTTTGCAATTATCTAATGAACAGTTAGATGAAGGTATTGCAAGTCTCGGTAACGAAAAATACTGGGCAAATGAGGATGAAATGACAGGTTCTGCCGGTCATTATCTGAAAGATAATAAAGTTGACGGTGTTATTACAATTACAGCGTTTGGCTGCGGACCGGATTCTTTGATGGTGGAACGTATTACAAGACGTGCTAAACAATTTAACAAACCGTTATTAAACCTTACAATTGATGAACAAACAGGTGAAGCCGGTTTTGTAACACGTTTGGAAGCGTTTGTTGATATGTTGTTCCGTAAGAAACGTGCAAATATTGTTAATAAATTAAATATTCAAAGTGATAATAATGAATTTACTCCTAACGTTGAATTTATAGAAACAAGAAGCAAATAGTCGCAGGGGATTTTATGGCTTTAGTATTGTAAAAACTTCATTGATACTTTATAATAAAAATATAAAGGAGGATAATGAAACTCTTACGCGATTTACAAAAACAGGGGGGGGCTTATTGAAGCCTATTTTACAGTGTTTTTCGGGGTCGTTTCTAGCAGCATCAAAAAATAAATCTATACTTGCAACTACTACAGTATTTTCAAATTCTTCATCATTTTTTAATAAAGCAGGTTTTACTTTAGCGGAGGTATTAATTACTCTTGGCGTTATTGGTATTGTCGCAGCCATGACTATTCCAACATTAATGACCAAAATTCAAAATCGTCAGTATGGTACAGCTTATAAAAAGGCTTTATCTACATTGAACCAGGCATTAAGAAGCGCAAATGATGATGGCGCTCTGGTTAGTATGAAAGATGGTGGCGAAGTTGATACAGGTCATAATACCGGTCTAGGATTGACTGGAAAGAATTTTGTTGCTATTACAAAATATATGACAGGTGTTACGTCATGTTTTGATGGTGATAATACTGCTTGTTGGGAATGTAATGGGCAAGCAGGTAAAATCGTTGACAATTATATGGGATGCAATAAACAGTCTTATGCTTTTATTGATGCTTCCGGTACTCAATATTATCTTTATAATTCAGATGAATGGCCTATTGTTATTGATGTTAACGGGGTTTCAAAACCAAATGAACTTGGTAGAGATAGATATGTTGTTTATTTCGCTAATAGTTTCAATTCCGGTTATTATAGTGACGATGTAGATACTATAAAACCTTTACACGATTTGGAAACAAAACAGCGATGGTGTCCTTCCGGATATTGTCCTTTTACAAGCAGGTTGTTTGGTGACAGTTCTAAGAAAAGTAATCATCCATGGAATTAATTTTGTATAATCTAAACGGGCAAAGCTAAAGCTTTGCCCGATATTTTATATTTATAATTATGTTTTTATTTAATAATTTGTGATAATGCATTTACAACATCTTTATCCCATTTTGTATCAATTTCGGATGTTATAATATCAAATGCTTTATCAGATTCCATAGCCTTTCTGTATGGTCTGTCAGAAGTCATTGCGGAGTATGCGTCAGCTACTGCAATAATCCTAGAACCAAGCGGGATTGATTGACCTTTCAGCCCTTCAGGTGTTCCTGAACCATCAACTCTTTCTGTTTGATAAGTTATATATGGCACAACTTCTGATAAGAAGTTTATGTTCATAAGTAAGTTTACACCAATATTTGTATGGTTTTTGATTTTTTGAAGCTCTTCGGTGGAAAGTTTTCCGTTTGTTGCAAAAATCTTTTCAGAAAGTGTAATTTTTCCGATGTTTTGTAAAAGCCCTGCATAATAAATCAGGTCAGTTGTTTTTTCGTTAAGTCCTAATTTTTTACAAATGCTTCTTGCAAGTTTTGCAGTATTTCTAGAGTGAGAAACGGTGTATTGTCCTTTTCTATCAACAGCACTTGCCAAGGCTTCAACAAAATTCTGCTGATAATCACACAAATCTCCGATTAAAGCAGTAAGTTCGGTTCTTGCTTGCTTAAGCTCGATTTCAGGAGTCTCTGCTGAATTTATTAAATTATTGGTAAGTTCTACTTCATTTTGTAAGGTTATTGTTGTACCGAGAAGGTTTGCAATACTCATTACAAGTTCTGCAAAATCCTTTTCAAGTTTTCTTGTTGATTTAATCTCAATCATACCCACAGGCATTGTTGTGCTGCGCATTGAAATATATATATAATTTTCTTTTTCAATGATTTCATTGTGCAAAAGATCTTTTATTGAAATATCATTTGATGCCGCGGTTTCAGAAGACAGACCTACAGGAAGTATTTGACCATCTTTTATTAAATGGATGTTACATTCTTCAACTTCAAGCATTTGAACAATGGATTTTGCAATTGAGGTATAGATAGCCTGTTCTTCCCCTGTTGTAAAATTCAAGACACAAAGGGTATTTTTTGAAGAATATATGTCAATTAATTCTCTTAATTGATTTTGAAGACGTTCTTTTTTATTTGCGGTGATACTTATTTTTTTTGCTAAATCTTCTGAAATAAGTGTCTCAGAAATGAAATCACCTAAGTTAAGTGCAAACATTTCTTCTAAAGGATCGTCACCAACCAAAAATTCTGACTGTCCGAAAAGCGAGATGCCTGTTTGCTTTTTCTCTTCTTTATCCATAATTTTTCCTTTAAATATATACCTTCTTATTTTTATATACGGCACAAATTTTTAAAACTTTAATAAATTTTTAAAAATTCCATACTAAAGTATGAGATTTTTTATACTAAAGTAGGAAAAGTTTTGTAATAAATGTTAAAATTTTTTGTATATCCCCCTGCTGGCTAATATCTAATATGGTGATGTTTTGTAATAATAAAATCATGGAGAATATGATTAAGTTAAGTATAATTGTTCCGGTATATAATGCCGAGGAATTTTTGGAAAAGTGTTTGATGAGTTTAAAAAATCAGACACTTAAGGATATTGAGATACTTCTGGTTGATGATGGTTCAACAGATAACAGTTATGAAATTTGTAAAAGCTTTGAAGCTTCAGATTCAAGGATTAGGGTTTTTAAACAAGAAAATTCAGGTCAAAGTGCAGCTCGTAATAGGGCACTGAGTGTATCAAAGGGCGAATATATTGCTTTTGCGGATTCTGATGATTGGGTAGATTGTGATTTCTACGAAAAACTTCTGGAAGCAGCTATTCGTTATGGTGCTGATATTGCTTGCGGTTCTGTTATTCGTGAGAAGAAATCTGCAGGGAAGATTCGAGTTAATTATAAGGAAGAAAAGGTTTATTTAAGAGCTCAGGAAAAAATAGATGCTGCAGGTGTTCCAAATATGTGTTATGTTTGGAATAAAGTTTATAGGGCGGGATTTTTGAAATCTATTGATTTACGTTTTGTAAACGGAATGGTATTTGAGGATACTGATTTTGTAACACGTGCAGTTTATTATTCGAATAAAATAGTAACAGTACCAAATACTTATTATCATTATTGGACTAATGAAAATTCTACAGTAAGAACAATGCGTTCTTCTGATAAAAAACGTTTGGATTCTCTACGTTCCAAAAAATCAGTACTTGAATTTTTTGAAAAACATAAATTAACATCGAATCCTAAAAATCTTGTTAAAAAGAAAGATTGTGTGAAATTTCTGGGTCTGGTGATTTTAAAAACATATGAATGGGAAACTCGTAAGGTATATTATCTTTTCGGGTTTATTCCGATACTTGAGAAAGTCTCGTATGCTTAAATCTGTGTACCTGCGCTTCGCACTTGCTACGCATTTCCGCTGCGGAGCAGAACTGTTGAGATGACTTGGAAAAAAGTTGGAATGTATTTACCCCTAGTAGCCGATAGCCCAGTCAAAATTATTGGATGCGGTTTTTATCGGGTGAATTGATTCTTTTTGTGCAGAGTTTAGCGCTGTAACTTCAATAACTTTTTCAGCTTTTTGAAGTAAGTTAAATTCACCAATTTTGTTATCAACGTTATTGAAAGATTTATATTTATCAAGTTCGGCTTGTAAATCCTGATTTTCAGCGTTTAAGCGGACTATTTCGTTATCCAGATTATTAAGCTTAGCTTCATAATTCATTGCAATATAGTAGCTTACAAAGGTTACAGCAATTGTGATACCAAGACAAAAACACAAAGATTTGTTAATTTTTCTTGTAACCATTTCTCTGATTGTTATAGGTTTTTCCTGCCCAAAAGAACCTTCAATAACAGAATTATCTTCTTTTACAGGATTTGAGGAATAATTACTTTTCTTATAAAGTAATTCCTTGTCTTCAATTTTAACTCTCACTGGACTCAAATTTATACCCTTAAACTACCTGCTAATAAACTTTTTACCTTCTTATGCATTTTGCGATTCTTAGTTTAGCGCTTCTGGAAGGCGGGTTTTCTGAAATCTCTTGTTTAGATGCCATTATTGGTTTTTTGTTTACCAATTCAAGTATTGGTGGTGGGCAGTTACAAATCATTTGTGTTTTATCGCAATGGCATTTACTTGAATGATACTTAAATACTTGTTTTACTACCCTGTCTTCAAGAGAATGAAAACTTATTACACTGATTATAGCACCAAAGTCTAATAAATCCAATACATCATTTAATGTGTTTTTAACATTTTGTAACTCTTGGTTTACTTCGATTCTAATGGCTTGAAATACACGTGTTGCGGGGTGTATAGATGATTTTACTTTTGGTGTTGAGTTGATAATAAGGTTAGCTAATTCAGTTGTCGTATTTATAGGATTAGCCTTGCGGGCATCAACGATTGCCTTTGCTATGCGCTTAGAAAAACGTTCTTCCCCGTATTCGGAAAAAATTCTTACCAGGTCATTTTCGCTGTATGAATTCACTATGTCATATGCGGAGAAATCTGAATCCATATTGAATCTCATATCAAGCGGGGCTTCTTTAGAGAAAGAAAAACCTCGTTCTTGTTTTGTTAACTGGTGGTATGAAGCGCCCAGGTCAAATAGTACTCCGCCTGTAATTTTTGGTATCCCCAGGTCTTTAAATACTTGTTTAATATTTGTGTATGAGCTTTTTACAATTGTAAGATTATTATAATCCTTTAAGCGTTCAGAAGCTGCATCAATTGCATCTTGATCTATGTCAAAGGAAACAAGTTTTCCGTTTGGTGAAATTCTTTTTAAAATAAGCTCGCTGTGACCGCCGCCGCCCAGAGTACAATCGGCATATATAAGTCCGTCTTTGCAGTTAAGAGCATCTACAGCTTCGTTTTTCATAACAGTATAATGTTTAAAATCGTTCATATGTTAATACTAGCATAAAAAGTAAAAAGAGATACTTTTTAGTACCTCTTTTTATTCATACTTAAAGCTATTCAATTTTTTTTACATTATAAAGCCTGACAAGCCCTCCTCATCAAATATCTCAACAAATTTATCGTACGTACAATTTACTTCTTGCCCGGATTCGTCAATAATTTGGATAACTTTTTCCATTTCAGTTTCTTCAACTGCTTGGTTTCTTGACAAAATCAGGTATGAATTAATTTCATTTAAATTATTATCCTTGTGTTCAAATAATGCTGTTTCATCAAATTTAAATTCCATAATTTTGACCTCTTTCAAGTTTGCTTCGTAACCGTAATTTATATATCGGAAAATATTTCTATAACTTTAGAAATTTGAATAATATATTTACAAATGTTTACATATTTAATAACTTGTAATTTCTAAAAAATACTTTATACTTAAAATAGACATTTTAAAGGAGAGAAATTATGAAATTAACAAACGAATTGAGAAAGCGGGGGGGGTAACCTTAAAAGCCTTAATTTAGGCGCGTTTCAGCTATCTCCTTTCAAACGTAACGTTATTTTTAAAGATTTTGATAAGAGTGGCACTAAAGCAAACGTAGTTGTGTCGAAAACATTTTCTATGGCTGCTTTTACCTTAGCTGAAGTTCTTATCACTCTCGGCATCATCGGTGTTGTGGCAGCGATGACAATTCCGACATTGATGACAATTCCGACATTGATGACAAAGATTCAAAATCGTCAGTATGCAACAGCTTATAGAAAAGCCTATTCAACTTTAAATCAGGCCTTAAAGTCTGCCAATGAGGATGGTGTAATAGTTGGACTTAAAGGTGGTGGCTATGTTGATTCCGGACATAATACTGGATTGGGGTTGGTTGGTAAGAATTTTATAGCTTTATCTTCTTATCTGGCTGGTGTTACTACCTGTTTTAATGGTGACAATAGTGCTTGTTGGGAATGTAGTGGCGAAGCAGGGCGTTCTGATAATAAATGCAATAAATCAAATTCTGCTTTTATAGATGCTTCAGGTACTCAATATTATTTGTTCAGTAATGATGAATGGCCTATAATTGTTGATGTTAATGGCTTTTCAAAACCAAATGTGCTTGGTCGCGACAGATATGTTATGTATTTTACAAACAGTTTTAAAAGAGGGTTATACAATAATGATATAGATGCCATTGTTCCTTATATGGATATTGTGACAAAACAACGTTGGTGTCCTTCCGGAGATTGTCCTTTTACAAGTAGATTATTTGGGGATAAAACTAAAAAAAGAGATACAGATATTGATGCTAAAAAATAAAAAAGCGGTTCTTCTGAACCGCTTTTTTATGTTATTTAATTGCTTTTTTTGCTCTGTATAGTGAGGTTTCTTTCCCTAATATTTCAAGGATTCCTACCATATCAGCGCCACAGGTTCTGCCTGTTATTGCGGCTCTTATTGCCCACATTGTAACTTTAGGCTTAACCCCTTTTTCTTTCCATTCAGCACGAAATTCAGCTAGTTTTTCGTGAAGATTTTCTTCTGTCCATTCCCAGTTTTGAGCTTTTTCTACAAAATCAGGAAGAACGTTTTGTGCTGTTTCTGTATCAAGAGTTCCGGTTTGAGCTTCAGGATCAATCTCAACATCTTTTCCGAAGAAATACGGAACTGCATCTGTAATATCTGATAACAATGTCAACGGTTCACGTGTGATTTCAACCATTTTTGTATACTGTTCATCAGTAAGTTCGTCTAAATTATACTGTGTTAAATATGGTTTTAGCATTTCTTTTAATGTATCCATAGGTAACATTTTAATGTAATGGCTGTTCATCCATTTTAGTTTGTCATATTCAAAAATAGAGTTAGATGATGAAATTTCGCCGATTCTAAAGTCTTGAGCGATTTGTTCAACAGGTTTAATTTCTTCACCGTCTGATGGTGCCCAGCCCAAAAGTGCTACAAAGTTGATTAAAGCTTCTGTTAAGTAACCTTGTTTAACAAAGTCTGAAACTGCTGTTGCACCATGGCGTTTAGAAAGTTTACTTCTATCAGGTGCTAAAATCATACCTAAGTGTCCGAATCTTGGAACTTCTTCACCTAAAGCTTCATAAATTAAAATTTGCTTATAAGTATTTGAAATATGGTCTTCTCCTCTTATAACGTGAGATATTTTCATTAGCAAGTCATCGATTACAACTGCAAAGTTATAAGTCGGAGCACCGTTTGATTTTTGGATTACAAAGTCGCCTAAAAGGTCTGTATCCATATGTAATTTACCTTTTACAAGGTCTTCAAATTCCAAAATAGAAGAATCGTGAAAAGCTTTTTGCGCTTTTGCAATGTTAAATCTTATTGCAGGTTTTCTGCCTTCTGCTCTTAATTTTGCTTTTTCATCTTCTGTTAAGTTTTCGCATTTTCTTGTGTAAACATAAGGTTTTTTTGCGGCAGTTGCAGCTTCTTTTTCTGCTTCTAATTCTTCCGGTGTACAGAAACATTCATAAGCAAAACCTGAATCTAAAAGTTTTTGAACATATTTAGGGTAAATATCAAATCTTTCAGATTGAGTGTATGGGCCGTAAGGACCGCCAACGTCAGGACCTTCATCCCAGTTTAAACCTAATGCTTTTAAGCTGTCAAAAATATTATCAATGTATTCTTGTGAAGTTCTTTCAGCATCAGTATCTTCTATTCTTAAAATAAATTTACCGTTATTTTTCTTTGCAAATAAATAATTAAACAACGCAGTTCTGGCAGTACCTACGTGAAGGTTTCCGCTTGGAGACGGCGCAATTCTTACTCTTACTTCTGACATATCTTCGCCTTCTTTCTTTGTATATTTCAGCAATTTAAGAATACCACAGGGGTAATTGATAATCAAGTATTGGCAATTGCAGAGGGGAGGCTGAATTGTTGAGATTATTATGAAATAGTTGGCGAAAGCATTTACCCCTAAAATATTTTGTATGGATTCAAAATATTTTTCGGGTCAAAGATTTTTTTCATCTGACGCATATAATCAAGTGCTCCGCCTTCAACAACTTTGGATAAATAAGCTTTCTTTTCTAAACCTATTCCGTGCTCGCCTGAAATTGTTCCGCCAAGTCTGACAGTTAATTGATAAATTTCAGATTTTGCAATTTTATAATGTTTATATTCTTCTTTATCATTATAATCAATCGGAATTTGCGGGTGAATACTACCGTCGCCTACGTGACCAACCATACAAATTTTTAAATTGTGACGTGTACAAATTTCATTTATTCCTGATACAAGTCTTGAAAGATTTTCGCGCGGAACAATAATATCATCTGTTGTAACATTTGGACGAAGTTTAGTGCAGGCTGCCATAGATGAACGACGCGCTGCCCAAATTCTGTTAGCTTCTTGTTTATTGTTTGAATAATGAACATTTGAAGCTTTGTTTGCTTCAAGAACTTTGCAAATTGTTGTCCTTTGTTCATCTAAGGTAGATTTAAATCCATCTATTTCAATAATTAATGCGGCTTCTTTTTCTGTTTGTAAACCTGTCGGATAAAACATTTCAACTGTTTTGAGTGCATTTTTGTCCATAAAATCTATAGTTGAAGGGCAAATGTGTTGTTTTATTATTTGATTAACAGCAGAAATTGAAGATTCAATATCATTAAAATATGCCATAATTACTTGTGAAGCTTCCGGCTTAACGATAAGTTTTACGGTTGCTTCAACAACTATCCCCAATGTACCTTCTGAACCGATAAATAAGCTTCCTAAGTTGTATCCGGCAGCATTTTTAATCGTATTTGAACCGGTTCTTATCAATTTACCGTCAGCGGTTACAACCAGCATATCTATAACGTAGTCTTTTGTCGCGCCGTATTTGAAACATCTTGCGCCTGCTGAATTTTGGGCGATACTCCCGCCAATTGTCGAAATCCTAAGATTTGAAGGATCAGGCGGATAAAATAAACCGAGTTTTTCAACAGCATCTTGTAAATCTCCGACAATGACTCCCGGTTGAACTTGTGCAGTCATATTTTCAGAGCTTATTTCTAAAATTTTGTTCATTTTAGAAAAATTCAGTACAATTCCACCGTTGGTTGGTACACACGCTCCTACCGTATTTGTTCCTGCACCGCGGCAAATGATAGGTGTCATATGTTTGTTTGCAATTTTGACTACCTGCTGAACCTGTTCTATGCTTTCCACAAAAACAACAGCATCCGGTAATGTGTGTTTGGTGTACGGGTCATTTGAAGCATCAATCGAATACACGTATCTTTCTTCGGTTTCGGTTAGTACGTTTTCTTTTTTTAGGGTAGTATTCAGTTCTTTTATAAGATTTTTAGTCAACATATGATGTTAGTTTTTCAATATTTGTACTTAATTTTGCAAGTTGTTTGTCGATTTTATCAATTTTTCTTGTTACTTTAGAATCATCAATATCTTCAACTGCTGAAAGAATTTTTTCTAATGACATTTCAAGTCTGTCAATTCTTTCTTGCTGAGCTTCAAATTTGTCCTCAAGACCGCCCAATTTTGAAATCTGTTTTTCAAAATATGCAAGACGTTCTTGTTGTTCGTCGAATTTTTCTTCAATTGAATTAAGAATATCTGTTTGCTCTGGTACGGATTGTTTCAAACCTTCTATAGCTGATTTGATGTCAATGATTTCTTCAGAATTTGAAGAAATTTTATTCATACTTTCGCTTGCAGAATCAATCCATTCTCCCATATAAATCAAAGCCTGACGCATAACTTTATCAGAAGCATGCGAAGTCTCGAGTAATTTTGTAACCCTATCAACTTTTGTTGATAATTGGGTAGTAATTACCTTGCCGAAATCTTCAAAATTGCTGTTTAATTCTGCGTAAGATTTATCAGAAGTTGTGATTAACTGATGTGTTAAAGCATTTAAACTTTTGATATCAGTATTTACGTTATCAAATTTAACTTTTAAATCAAAGAATTCTTCTTTTGTAAGCGAGTTTTGTAAATCTTCAACTGTTGAACCTATATTATTAATGTTTTCAAGAATTGAAGACAGGCGTTCTGTTTGAGTTTCTTGTTCGCTTGTTTGTAGTTGATTTAATGCAAGGCGAAGTTTTGCAAGATCGGATTCAATATCCTGCATTGAATAAACATAATCAGGGTCTTCGTTTGCATTTGTAATTTGTTTTAACTGGTTGGTTACAGTTACAAGGTTTTGGTTGATTTCGTCTGTTTTTTCTTCCACGAAATCTTTAATGTCTTCAGTTTCTTCGACAAATGAAACTTGTTCAAAGATAGTTACTACAGCAGCTAAAATAGATTCTTTCATGTCACGGATTGTTTTTTTAATCTGTTTTGTGCTGTCGCTTGTAACAAGATTGTTTACTTCAAGTGTTAATTCTTTCAGACATTTTTTCAATGCATCAGTTTTGTCATTTTTTTCAAGATTTTCGATATAATCGGTTTGAGCCATGATTAAATCTTTTACATCACTGAATTCTTGAATGTTTATTGCGCTTTCGCTTTCGGCAATTGAATCAATTTTATGATTTAGTGCTTCCAGCATTGAAGTGATTTTTGCATCAGTTTCAGAAAGTTTTTTAACAGAATCAACTTTTTCATCAACATTTAACAATGTATATTTAATATCATCCAGACTGTTTAAAGTTTCGGATGTTGTATCGTTGTTAAGTTTTTCTTCAATTGTTGATAAAGTTGATTTAATATCATCAAGGTTATCTAACGTTTCTGCAGTAGTATCTATATCAAGTTTTTTCTCAATAGATCCTAAAGTATTTTTAATATCATCAAGATTATTTAAAGTTTCAGATACTGTATTTTTACTTAATTTTGTTTCAATAGCAACTAAAGCGTTTTTAATGTCATTAAAATCTTCAGAATTTCCTTTTGAATCAAGTTTTTCTTCAATTGTGATTAAGGAATCTTTGATATCTTCAAAGTCTTCTGTGTTATCACCGGAAGCCAAAATATCAATTTTTTCATTGATAATGTTTAATAATTTATGTGTTTCCGGAGTTTTATTTACTTCAGAACTTAAATCTAACTTTTCAATAGCATCTCTTACTTCTTCAATCAGTTCATAATCATCAGCAGCTGCTAAGATATCAATTTTTTCATTAATTAAAGTTAGCATTGACTGTATGTGTGGGTCAATTGCAGCAGGTACAGTTTCTGAATTATTATTAATTTGATCCAGAGCCTGTTTTATTTCGTCGACCCATTCAGTGTTATCAGTAAGTGTCAATATGTCTATTTTACCGCTGATTTCTTCTAACATAGACTGAATTTGGTCACCAGCGATATAAGTTTTTATTTCTTCCAGCCAATCTTTTTGGTTAACTGAATTTGCCAGAAGTTCTATTTTGTTATTCAAAGACAATAAAAGTTTATCATTTCCAAGAGTTGGAATTGTTTTTAGTGTAGAAGCAGCTTGTTTTTGCTCTTCTTTTGAAATGATTTTTTCTACATCTTTATGTAAATTATTGATATCTTGTTTTAATAAATCAAGAGCTTTAATAAAATCAAAATTTCCGCATCCAATAAGTGTTTCATCGGCATCTTCATTTTCTTCTGATGAAAATTCCGCATCACTATAGTCTTCGTCCTCAATAATTTCAGGAAAATCTTCAATAACAGGTTTTGCAACTGTAATTGTTTCCATTTTACTTTTGATAACATTTAAAACTTCATTAATTTCCGGATTTTTATCAGAAAGTTCACTGATCAAAATTGCAAATTTATCAAAATCTTTTTTGATATCTTCGACAATTTCGGAATTTTTATCTGTTTCAAATGCTTCTTCGAATTCATTTGTTCCAAGTATTTCAGGCTCATTAGTTAATACTTGGTCAAATTCTTTTATTTTTGCTTTTAGACAAGCTTTTAACGAATCAATTGCAGTAATAATTTCTTTATTATTTAAAGAAACTGTTAACATTGATTTTAATTCTTCATGTTTTGCGTTTATGTTTTCGTTTATGGAATCTTTTATTTCTTGAGATGTTTTTTCAATTATTTCAAGCTGCTCAGTTTTAAAGGAATTTATTTGGTCAACAAAAACCTTAAATTCAGCCATATGTTCAGCTTCAGGAGGAGCAATTTTAGTAAGATTTTCTTCTAAATCGCTTCTCAAGTTGTCAATTTTTATAATTACAGAATCAATATCACCCAGAATAAAATCTCTTAGATTATTTTCGGTTGTTGATAACTCTTTTGAAATTTGTTCATAGGTATTTTCTAGCTTATCGAATGTACTTTTTGAGTATTTACTACATTCTGCCAAATCCTCTTGTATAGAATCGTGTAAAACTTCTAAATGATTTTTTACATTTTCATTTTGAGAACTGTCTTGATTAAGTGAAAGTTTTGACAGAATTTCATTAATTGGCTCAAGTTGTTGTAAAAGAATATCTGTTTTTGAATTTAAATTATTAATTACATCAGTATTAATAAGTTCTAATTCCTGTTTGAAATCCATTAGCTTATTATCAGTAACAGTTAATCTTTCATAAAGTTCGATATTGTTAGAGTTTGCATGTCTTAATTCTTTAATAAAATCAAGTAGAACAAGAGTTTTTTCTTCAATAAGTTCTGCATTATAAGCAAAACCGTGTTGAAGCTTTGTGTCAAAATCTTCTGTTAGTTGTTCAAGATTTAAGCTAAGTTCTTGTAATTTCTCGGAAACAAAATATGAAATATTATCTTCTGTAGAGCCTTTTTCATAATTTAAGGCTTTGAAAGATTCACTAAGTTCTGTAATTCTATTTTTGATATCAGAAATTTCAGCAAAGGATGTTTGGATTTCCTGTACCGGAACAGTATCTTGTGTGTTTATATTATTTTGATAATCATCAAGTTTTGTTATAATTTCGGTCAATGCATTTTCGTTTGTTGATTGATATCCGAATAGTAACTGTTCAATTTGTGAAAATTTTGCTGTTAAATCTGTATTTAAATCTTTGTCTGAAGTTTTTAATATAATTTTAATATCATTTAGATAGTTTTCGACTGATTTAGCAAGTTCAACATTATTTTTTTCTAAATCAGCGAAATTAGATTTTTTATTTTCAAGAATTTCTTTTATTTCTGCGATGAATTCTATTATATCATTTGAATTTGTTTTATCTAAAGAACTTAAATATTCAGATATAGTAACCAGTTTTTCATCAACCGGCGCTATTTGGTTTGCTATGACATCTTTTATATCTATGCCTTCTTCTTTATCTTCTAAAGAATTCAATAATTGATTCATAGAATCAAGTTTTTGATAAACTGGTTCAAGTTGGTTTACGATGATATCTTTTAGGTCCGGAATTTCTTCTTTATCATCTAAAGAACCTAATAATTGATTCATAGAATCAAGCTTTTGATAGACCGGTTCAAGTTGGTTTACGATAATAGCTTTTATGTCTATGTCTTCTTCTTTATCGTCTAAAGAATCTAATAATTGATTCATAGATTCAAGTTTTTGATAGACCGGTTCAAGTTGTTGTGTGATAATGTCTTTAATATCACGAGCTTCTTCTTTTTCACCTAAAGCATTTAAATATTCTGACATCGTAACAAGTTTTTCTTCTATAGGTAAAATCTGTTCAGAGATATATTCTTTAACAGAATAGATGTCAATATTGTTGAGTTTATCAATAATAATATCTTGATAATTTCTAATATCTACAAAATTGCTATTGGTTTCAGATGTGTTACTGACAGTTTGCTCAACAAAAGTTTTTAAATCACTTGTAAAGTCTTCAAAATCTTCTTTTTTTACTACCTTTGAGACAGTTTTTTGCAAACTGGAAAGCTTTTCGATAATGTTATTATTGTGAGAATCCGTAGTAGTAATAAAATCGTTTTTTAGTTCTTCAATGATTTGATAAACTTCTGCAACTGTTCTGTTTACTTTTTTGACATCCATATTTTTAGAAAGCTCATCAATTTCCATTACTATTTTTTCAACAGTTTCAAGAATTGCAAGAGTTTCTTTTTGTTCTGATTTTGATTCGATTTTTGATAAAATTTCTTCAGAATTTTCTTTAACATTTGATTCAGAAAGCCAACCTTTAATTTCTGCTGTTTTGTTATAAAGATTGTCAAATTCATCATCAAAATTAAGGGTTTCAATCATATTTTTGATATCATCAGTTTTAGAAGAAAGTTTTTCAACAGAATTACTGTCAGCTACAAATTGAAGCTGATCTGTAATTCTTCCGGTTCTTTCTTCCAATTTTTTTAGAGAATTTCTGTTTAATTCAAAAACTTCTAAAAGTTTATCAATATCTTGTTTGTGTGGCAATTCTGAAAGCATTTTTGAAACATGGCTTTTAATATCAAAGCTTTCTTTTTCAAAAGAAATATCGTTGACAATGCCGTAGATTTTTGAAGTAACAACGTCATTCAGGTCATTGATAATATTTTTTATTGTTGACATTTCGTAATTTAAAGCTGAAAGTTTGTTGTCGACATCAGAAAAATTATCATTTAAATTTGCATTGTTAATAACAGAAGATAATTCATTAAGGTTAACGAAAAGTTCTTGCATTGAATCTTTTAGTAAGTTTGTATCCGGAAGATTTTCCATATCTTGAGTAACCTTGGCAAGAGCTTTTTTTATATCTTCGGTTAAGCTTTCTATAGAATCTGTTTTATTAGAAATTTCTGTAAAAAGTTTTACTTGAGCTGAATCAGTTTCAGTTATAATTTCTTCGATATCTGATTTGTTTGCTAATGTAGAGAATTTTTCTGAAATTTCATTATTCTTTTCAATAATTGAATCAATTACACCTTGTGTCAGTTTCAGGCTTTCGCTTGTTGTAATTTCAGATAAAAGTTTTTCAAGATTGGCATCACGTCTTTCATATGAATTGAGATTATTTACTATATCGTATATTGAGTCATTTATAACATCCAGTTGAGCTTGTATAACTTCGTCAATTTCGTTGGAATATACTGCAGTTATAATGTTTTTAACATCAGAACTTAAATTATCAATAGTATTTTGATAATTTAAATTAAGTTCATCAAGGTTATTTTTAAGAATATTTACAGCATCAGAAGAATTTTCGGTTTCTTTTATTTTTGTAAGAATATCATTTTGTTTTGCAGGGGATAAGTTTTTGATATTTTTAGAGAAAACATCAATTAAGCTTTTTGTTTCTTTGTTTTTTACATGCTTTTTAATAGTTTTTGCTGCAGTTTCTATTGTTGTAAACTTACCTGCAGTTGTAGAAAGTTTTTCATCAATAGCCTTAGCAAGTTCTTCAATGTAGACTTTTAGTAAGTCTGCAGCTGAAGAATTTTTGTCTGTCATTTTTATGCTGACTTCAATACTTGCAAGAAGTTTATCAAACCCCTGTGAGTTTGCTCTGTTTGCTTCTCTCATCTCCCTTAACATATCAACAATTAGTTCTAATTCTTGAGCCATTCTTCTATCCTTAAAAAATATATCCCTACATTTTAATTCTAGCAGGCATAAAAATATTAGTAAATTTAATTTCGTTTATTTATTACAAATGTTAAGAATAAGTGTTTAAAAAATATTATTGGTGTTATGATACAAGCAGGATAGATTTGAAAGAGGGATATAATGAGTCACATTGTTATTAATGAGAGCAGATGCAAAGCTTGTTATTTATGCATAAAAGAATGCCCGAAAAACTTAATAAAAGTTAGTGAAAAAACTAATAGCTTAGGGGCAAATGTTGTAGAATTTTGTGATCCTGAACATAAATGTATAGGATGTGCAATGTGTGCAACACGTTGTCCAGATTTAGCAATTACAGAAGTATACAGAGGTTAATTATGGTTGTTGAATGTGTTGAAAATAAAAAAGTTTTAATAAAAGGTAATTATGCAATAGCGCAAGCGGCAATAAATGCAGGCTGTGAATGCTATTTCGGTTATCCGATTACACCGCAGAGTGAAATTGGTGAATATATGAGCGGTAAAATGCAGGAGCTTGGAAGAGCATATGTGTCGGCAGAAAGTGAATTGGCAGCAATAAATATGGTTTTGGGAGCATGCTCAACCGGTGTTAAAGCTATGTCATCATCTTCATCATGCGCGGTTGCTCTTATGCAAGAGGCTTTATCTTATGCAACAGCGGATGAACTACCAATTGTTTTAGTCAGTGTAATGCGCGGCGGACCGGGGCTTGGTAATATTTATCCTTCTCAAGGTGATTATTTCCAATCTACAAAAGGCGGCGGAAATGGTGATTATAAGCTAATTGTTCTAGCTCCTTCAACAGTTCAAGAATGTGCGGATTTAACTTATAAGGCTTTTTATCTTGCTCATAAATACAAAAATCCGACAGTTCTTTTAGCTGACGGTTTATTAGGACAGATGATGGAACCGGTTGAATTTAAACCTTATCCTTATCCTGAAATTGATAATTCATCTTGGGCTTTGACAGGTGCAAAAGGAAGAGATAGCAGAATTATCCGTTCTTATGCTCCGCTGGCTGATAAGCAATGTGAATTTTTGGAAAAGTTATACGAAAAATATCGAAAAATTGAAGAAAATGAAACAGAATGGGAAGAAATTGGAACAGAAGATGCAGATATTGTTCTTGTGTGTTTTGGTTCAACTTCAAGAAATGTAAAAACAGCAGCAAAATTATGCAGAGAAAAAGGACTAAAAGTAGGAGTATTCAGGCCTGTTACATTGTATCCGTTCCCTAATAAACGGTTAAATGAATTAGCAAGCAGTGTGAAAAAATTTATTACTGTAGAAGTTAATATGGGGCAGATGATTAATGATGTAAGATTAGCTGTTAACGGAAAAGCTTCTGTTGAACTTATTCATAAAGGAGTCGGTGCTCCACCTTCACCGGAGGATATTATGTCGCAGATTGAGGAGTTAATATAATGACTACACAAGTTTTTAAAATCGCAGATACATTTAAAAAAGATGCAAAATATACGTTCTGTCCGGGATGTGACCATGGGGTTGCAATAAGACTTGTTGCAGAGGTTTTGGAAGAGTTGGGACTTAAAGAAAAAGCCATTGTTGCAGCAGCAATTGGTTGTTCGGTAACCATTTATGACTTTTTAAATATAGATGCTTTAGAATCTCCTCACGGTAGAGCTTTAGCTGAAGCTACAGGAATTAAAAGAGCAAGACCTGATAAATTTGTTTTTACATATCAGGGTGATGGCGATTTCGCTTCTATTGGTTTAGCTGAAAGTATGCATGCCGCATTACGTGGTGAAAAATTGTCTGCAATCTGTATAAATAATACTACTTATGGCATGACTGGCGGTCAATTGGGACCTACAACTCTTGTAGGACAAGTTACAACAACGTCTCCTACCGGTAGAAATCTTGAGTATTACGGTTACCCGATAAAAATTGCCGAACATATTGCACTTTGTGATGGTACAGCTTTCAGCGCAAGAGTTTCTCTTGATACTGTTGCTAATATCAGGAAAGCAAAACAAGCAATTAAAAAGGCTTTTGAGGTGCAAATGAATGGATTAGGGTTTGGGTTTGTTGAGATTCTTTCAAGTTGTCCGACTAACTGGAGAATGACACCGGAACAAGCTCATGACAGAGTGCGTACTGAAATGATGGAAGTATTTAAACCGGGTATTTACAAAGATATTACAGGAAATTAAGGATTTATTATGGAAAAAGATTTTATAATTGCAGGATTTGGCGGTCAAGGTGTTTTGTTAGCGGGTGAAGTTCTTGCTAACGGTTTTATGCTTGATGATAAAAAAGTTACCTGGTATCCTAGTTACGGAGCTGAAATGCGTGGAGGTACCGTTAACTGTACAGTTGTAATGGCTGATGATGAAGTCAGTGCAGTACAAAAATCTCAAGCTGATTATATAATTGTTCTAAATCAGGCATCATTTGATAAATATGAATCCTGGGTTAGAAAAGGCGGAGTGATTATTGTAAATTCTTCATTAGCAAATATTTCAAAAAAACGTGATGATATCGAATATGTATTTACTCCAATCACTCAAATGGCGCATGAAAAACTCGGAAATATTAAAATGTCTAATATTCTTGCATTAGGTATTTTGTCAAAAATAAGCGGCTTTATTAATTTGTCAACTCTTGAAAAAGCTCTGAATAATGTCATTCCGGCACATAGAAAGAACTTAATACCAAAAAATATTGAAGCTCTAAAACTCGGTTATGAGTATGATTTATTGAAGGTTTAGTTTAAAATCACCTAAAAAGTTGATTTTAAATCTTAAAGAACAGTTTATTCTTTATATGTGATATATAAGAGGTTTATTTAAGGTGAAACGAGAACTTATTTCTTCAATAGAGCAGAAAGAATTACAGCTGTCGAAATTAAGAGAACATATTGATAAAAGTGATGTTTGTTCAGATTTATATAATAAAGTTTTAATTGAAAAAGCTATTTTGACCAAACAGTTGGAAGATTTACAAAACAGGTCTCTTGTAAATCGTATTAAGCATTTATTACCGCGTCAAGAAAAGCTTATTTGTGATTATTTTCGCGGAAGATAGTCTTTTGTATTGAAAAACCTTTATCCTACTTGTTTTTTTATATGTTTTGTTTTATAATTAGGTGTAACCTATTATTAAACAAGCTATAAAGGTGGTGAAAATATAAATGGCAGAAGTTAAAGTTGGCGAAAACGAAAGCATTGAAAGCGCTTTAAGACGTTTCAAAAAGAAAATCCAAAAAGCTGGTATTCTTTCTGAAGTTAAAAAACGTGAAAGATATGAAAAGCCAAGTGTAAAAAGAAAACATAAATCTGAAGCTGCTCGCAAAAGAAAAGTTTAAGATTTTGTAATAAATTAAAAAAAGAGAAGTGTCAAATGACCTTCTCTTTTTTTTGTGCTTAAGCTTCTGGTAAAATACTGAAACCAACAATTGAATTTGTACTGATATTAAACCAATCGTATTCTACGAAGGCTTCTAAGTTACATTCGCAGCCATCAGTTTTGCAGGTGCATAAATCTTTAAGTCTTGCAATTTGTACATCTTTTAAGGCAATAAGACAGTCGTGGCAGTTTTTGCATTTATCGTGGTAGTCGTGGATTAAACCTGTTATGTATAAGTGGTTTGTCAGGATTAAAACTCGTCTTGTTGCGTTTTCTTCCATAATATTGTTGATTATTTCGCCTAAATTTTTACTCATAATAGCCTCCTTATCTACAGGAGCAGTTTAAATAAGATGTGTAAATTTTTCTATTCTGCAACAGGCAGGATAAGTGTTTAATTATTATTTCTAAAAATATTCCTATCCTTGAGTTTTTCTCTAGGCATAATAAGTCCGCAGTATTTACAAGCAAACAGGGTATTAGAACTATCCAGCGGCAAAAACATATGATTGCAGTTTTCACTGTCCTCATATTCATCTGTTTCTGAGTTTAACGGATCAAATGAATTCTGCTGCTTATATTTTTTCGTTTTAAAAAGCTGAGCTATAAGTTCAAAAATGTACATTTTATAATGTAAAACTTTCAGGTAATAAATGAGCAAGAGTGTAAACTTTTAATTCATCACCAATTTTTACGATTACATCAAGTTCAGCATCGTTGTCGCAAAATTCGTGTAAAACTTGCCTGCAAGCGCCGCACGGCGTACAATTATCCTGCCTTGGAGAATATATCGCAACAGCTTTAAATTTTCTGTCTCCGTTTAGAATTGCTGTACCAACAGCGTTTCTTTCAGCGCAAATTGTCATTCCTAAGCTGCCGTTTTCAAAATTGCATCCGCAGTAGTGATTTCCGCTATCTGCTAAAATACAAGCCCCGACAGGAAAATTTGAATACGGAGCGTAAGCATTTTTTGATGCTTCGATTGCTTTTTGCATTAGTTCTTCATAAGTCATAGTATACCTCTTGTTCTTATTATTATATACATAATTTTTAAATTTGTATCCCTTAATTAGATGAAGCTTTTAATATTTATTAATATTTCTAAAGTTTTACAAATTGTTGCCGTAAATAAATATAAACAAGGGCGTATTATGAACGTATCAAGAATTGAAGCAATTTCTCCCAAACAGATAGATTGGCGGAAGTTGACAGCAAAAGAAATTATTAAATATGATAATCAGGGAATTAATGTACCTCCTGAATATTTGCAGTGGGCAAAAGAGTTTCGGGCAGATTTAACCGCGAATGATAAAGATGAAACAACATATGAAATGGCTTCAAAAAATGTAAACCCGTCGCCGGCAGAAATTGCTCAATCTCCTGTGGATACAGAATCAGGTGATGAAAATTCAGCCCAAGAAACAGATGAACCGATTGATGAAAAAACTACTGCACAACAAAAACGACAGGATTTACAGGATTCAGGTGTAAGTTTACGTAAGCAGGCTAAAATATTCACAAAAGACAGTAAAGAAGCTTCAAAATCTGTCCTGCAATCTGCTGCCATTATTTCAAATACAGAAGATATGTCAAATAATGAAATTCAAGCGCTTGATAATTATATGAGTCAGTTATTATCAAAAGCAGAAAGTATTCAAAATGAATTAAAATCAGAAGTTGCCAAAATAAATGACGGTAAAAATGATGTGTTATCTTTTGGAAAAATAAACAAGCTTCAAAAACGTTTAGAGCAATATGGTAATGAAGGACAGGCAAATTTAGCCGGTGCTGAAGCTGATTTCAATCAATATGAATCAATAATAAATGGTCATACTGATGCTATATTTAATGCTCAGGATTTTGGAACAGAGACTATTGGTGTTGGAAAAGAACTTTTAAAATCAAAATCACACGGGTTCTTTTTATTTGATTATATCCTGGGTAAGCGTGCAGTACGATCAGGTGAAAGAGCAGTTAACTTTTCTGAGATAACCGCGCAAATTCAAACTGAAGCGCTAACTGAAAATTCGGAAAACAAGGCAGCTGTTACAGGGTTAAAAAATGATGTTCAGGATAAGACAGGTGTTGCCGCAATCAGTCAGTCAAAACAAGGCGATAATGATGGTTCTAAAGGAGGAGAAGAAAATCCGTCAGATCCATCAAATAAAGCAACAGAAGTAGATAAAGCTGCAAGTGCAAATTTAGATCAGGTATTACAAGCTAAAATTAAAAAAGGCGAAAACATCATTTCTTAAGCTTTTAGGGATTTTATTGCCTGCTTGATATCATCTGATTTGTATATATAATTACCTGCAACAAGTGATGTTGCCCCGTAGTTGGTACAGATTTTGGCAGTTTTGTTGTTTATTCCGCCATCAACCTGAATAATTAAATTCTCAGGCGCGTGTTTTTTTATTGTTTTAATCTTTTCAGCACAGTCCTGCATAAATTTCTGTCCGCCAAAACCAGGCTCAACAGTCATAACAAGCAGCATATCAAGTTCCGGCAAATATTTTAAAATATCTTCGGGAGATGTTTTTGGCTTAATGGATAATCCTGCTTTAACACCTTTTTCTTTTATTCTTGTTATTAAATCAGAAATATTTTCAGGTAAAACAGCTTCATAATGAAAAGTTATAATATCTGCTCCTGCTTTTATAAAATCTTCAATATATTTTTCAGGATTTTCAATCATCAAATGTACATCAAGTGTTAAATTTGTAACCGGACGTAATGATTTTACAACCGGTGCGCCAATTGTTATATTAGGTACAAAATGACCGTCCATAACATCAACATGAATCCAATCAGCTCCTGCGTTTTCTACTTTTTTAATGTCTCTTTCTAGATTAGCAAAATCTGCTGATAAAATTGATGGTGAAATTATAATCTTTGACATATTAAATTATTCCTAACTTTTCACAAGCTGCATAAGCGCATTTTTGTTCGGCTTCTTTTTTACTTGTGCCTTTTTCTACTGCTAAAACTTCATTGTTATAGCGTACTTCTACTTCAAAAATCTTTTTATGAGCAGGACCGGTTTCACTAATTACCGTGTAAACAGGTGTGGTTTTCGTTTGTCCTTGAGTATATTCCTGTAAGATTGCTTTTGCATTAAATCTTTCAAAATGTTGGGCAACTTCTTCAATATATGGGTTAAAAGTTTTTTCAATATATTGGATTATTTCATTGAATTTTCCGTCAAGATAATAAGCTCCGAGTATTGCTTCAAATGCGCAGGCACAAATAGAATTTAAATTACGGCAGCCAAGTTTTTCTTCATGTTTACTCAATATTATAAGTTCTGATAATCCATTTTTCTTTGCAATTTCTGCTAGTGTATTATCAGAAACAATAATACTACGGATTTTTGAAAGTTCGCCTTCGCGTGAATCCGGATATTTTTTGAATAATACATCTGAAATTGTAAGTTTTAAAACTGCATCTCCTAAAAACTCAAGTCTTTCGTAGCATTGGGTTTCTGGCAGATTAAGTTCTTTTGTGTAGGATGGGTGTGTTAGTGCATATTTATAGAATTCATCAGTTTTTGTTTCAATTCCAAATATTTCAGCAACTGACTTCATTAAAATATTCCTTTCACAAAGTTAGTTAATGTTGTGATCCATTCAGTTTGGAATATAAAGCACTTACAGAAATAATACATCATAGGTATTGTAAGTATGAAACTGTCGGTTCTGTCTAGAAATCCGCCATGTCCCGGTAAGCTTGTACCTGAATCTTTTACTCCTGCATCTCTCTTTATTAAAGATTCACAAAGGTCACCGATTTGCGCAAATACAGTACACATAACACCCGCAAGAAGTGCAATATACCATTGAACATCTAAATATAAACCAATTCCGACCGCTCCTAAAATCGCAAAAAACATTCCGCCAATAGAGCCTTCAATAGTCTTGTTAGGGCTAATTACAGGTGCAAGTTTGTGTTTGCCGAATTTTGAACCCACATAATAGCATCCGATATCGGTTAAAAGGATAGCTGTAAACATCATTACAACAAAACCTAAGCCGCTGTCGTATTTATCGCATGATAAATCTCTTAAAAATAGTAAGTGTAGAGGAAACCATCCGCAGTAAACCATACCCAGTAAAGTTGTTGCAACGTTTGCAATATATGGCTGTCTGCCACGGAATAAAACCCACATAAATGAACACATTGCACATATAGTTAATGTTATTGCAACAAGATCAAAACGTTTAAAATATACAACAGTAGTAAGAATGGCTTCTGTTAAATAAATGACTTTAAGGCTTGGATAAAAACCTTTATGATTTAATATTTTAACGTATTCACGAGAACCAACAATTAGCATAAATATTAAAAGAGCAAGTAAATACAATCCTCCTGCCATAATACATAACAAAACAATTGTACCCATTATAAGCCCGGTTAACATTCTTGTCGCGTTTTTATTCAAGCCTAAATCAATCATTATACAGTCATAACCTCTTTTTCTTTTACAGAAACTGCACTGTCAATATTTGTAGTATATTTATCTGTTAATTTTTGGATTTTATCTTGGTTGTCTTTTACCATATCTTCAGGAAGATTTTCGCTTTTTTCAAGTTTTTTAAGATTATCAGTCATATCGCGGCGGATATTTCTTACTGCAACTTTAGCATCTTCACCTAATTTTTTAACTTCTTTAGCAATTTCACGTCTTCTATCTTCAGTTAGAGGCGGGAAAGTTAATCTGATACAAGTACCATCGCTGTTTGGAGTAATTCCGATTTCAGCTTTAATAATAGCTTTTTCGATTTCTTTCATAATTGTTTTATCATACGGTGTAATAACAAGGGTTGTACCGTCTTGAACAGAAACCTGTGACATTTGTCTTAATGGAGTTAAAGCTCCGTAATATTCTACGATAACTTTATCTAATATACCCGGATTAGCACGTCCTGTACGGATAGAACCGAATTCTTTTTGAAGCTGTGCGATAGCTTTTTCCATTTTTTCTTCGCCGAATAAAAATAATTCTTCTAACGATTCTGTCATTTTTTACCTCTTTCGTATAAATTATTAACTAATATATGTTCCTATTTTTTGACCATTTAAGATATCTTTAATACCGTTTTCTTTTTTGAAATCAAAGACTACAATCGGTATTTTATTTTGTTTACATAAAGCGCATGCTGAAGTATCCATAACTTTCAAGCCGTCTTTAATAATATCGTCATAAGTAATATTATCAAGTTTTTTAGCTTCAGGGTTTGTGTTCGGATCGTCTGTGTAAACTCCGTCTACACCGTTTTTAGCCATAAGCATAGCTTCAGCATTTATTTCGGATGCTCTTAGAGCTGCTGCTGTGTCTGTTGTAAAGAACGGATTTCCTGTACCGGCTGCAAATATTACTACTCTGCCTTTTTCAAGGTGTCTGATTGCGCGGTGGCGGATATATGGTTCCGCGATTTGATTCATTGCGATTGCAGACTGAACTCTGCATTGAACGTCAATTTGTGTTAAAGCGCTTTGAAGAGCAATAGCATTCATTACTGTTGCAAGCATTCCTACATAATCGCCTGAAGCTTGATCCATACCAAGTTTTGCACTGTTTTTCATTCCGCGGAAAATATTTCCGCCGCCTACTACAACTGCAACTTGAGCACCTGCTTCAGTTACTTTTTTTATTTCGTTAGCAATCATTTTTACAGGATTTTGGTCAATCCCGAATTGCTGTTCGCCTAAAAGAGCTTCTCCGCTAATCTTTAATAAAATTCTGTTATATTTCAAAATTGATATCTCCCTTATTCTTTGCTTATAATCCTAGCGTAAAGATAGTTTAAAGTAAAGCTTTACTCCAAAGTTTCCTGTATTGAAATTGAATCAACTCCATCTAAACTTTGGAATGATTTGTATAAATCTTTAATTGGTTTTCTTGAAATTACATCAATTATACAGGTAATTTTGGTACTTGAATTATCTGCAGTTATGGATTTTCTTGAAAGCTGGGAAATGTTTTTATAAGTATCAATTATGTAATCCTGAATTTTATCGGCAAATTCATTAAGACATACAACGGCAATTTTTACACGCGTAGTCCTTTTTGTGCTGCTTGGTAGAACTTTTCTTTCAAATACTCTTATAGAAACAAGTGTTAATATAGAAAGCAGTGTTCCGGCAAATGCAATATCAAACATCCCCGAACCGCATGCCATACCTATACTTGCAGCTATCCACAGGGTTGCGGCTGTAGTTAAGCCAAGAACTATAGGACCGTTTCTAAGAACCGTACCAGCACCGATAAAACCGATACCGGTGACGATTTGAGCGGCAACACGTGAAGTATCTCTTATACCTGTAGCCTGATCTATTAAAACATTATCTCCCGGTGCAAATGTTGGAAAGCCGTATATAGAAATAAGAGTAAATACGCAAGCACCCAAACACACAAGAATATGTGTTCTTAATCCTGCATATTTGTTAGTAAGTTCACGTTCTAACCCAATGCAGAAACCAAAAATTACGGCAACTGCTATTCTGATAAAATAATCCAGATTTATAATATTTTGTAAATGCTCAATTGTTGTTTCCATATTTTCCTCTTATCTGTAATTCCTTTTATATTCAATTTCTTTTACTCTTTTTGAATATTTTTTATAGTCAGTCGTTTTACCAAGTTGTTTTGAAATTACAACTTTATCTTTTAATACATCAAGATTGTTCGGAGCAAATTTCAATACCTTATTAATTGAAATTTCAGCTTCTTTCCATTTCTTTTCGCCCATTTGAACTTCTGCAAGATATCTGTAATTTATTATTTTTCCCGGATTTTCTTTTAAAAGTTCATTTACCAAAACTTTTGCGGTATCAATATCTCCAATTTTTATGTAGATTTGCGTTAAGAAAGTTTTATCATTTAATTCTTTGGCAATTTCAAGTGCATCAGCATATTTCCCTGAGTGCAGGTAAGCGTACCCAGCAAGACGGGTTATTGCATTTTTGATAATACTGTCAGTATTTGTTTTTTTATATTCTTCATAATATTTTATTGCTTCATCAAAGTTCCCGCTTAAAATTAATGACGGCATAATTGATTCAATTGTGTAAGTTTTTTGTGCAGGGAATATAGAATATTTAACAGCTTTTTTCAGATAATCTGTTTGACAATTTTCTTCATCTCCGTATGCTATCCAAACAAATATAAATGGTAATATCCAAACAAATAATAAAACTGCACATAATATCATTATTGAAGATATTACAATCGCAATTTTAGAATCTTTTTTCATACATTTCTCCCTATCTTGTTTTTGATTGCGGATCTAAGATATCTCTTATAGTATCACCTATTACATTAAATGCCAAAACTGATACAAAAATTAAAAATCCCGGAGTGAGAAGCCACGGTCTGTATAAAATATTTGTAAACTCCTGTGCTTCTTTAAGCATATTTCCCCAGCTTGCATCAGGCTGCTGAATTCCTAAACCTAAAAAGCTTAAGCCTGATTCTGATAATATATAAGAAGGAACAGACAATGTCATTGCAACTATTACAAAACTTGTGGTTTGCGGCAGAATATGTTTTGTAATTATACGCATTCTTGAAGCTCCGATAGAACGTGCGGCTTGAACGTATTCTTGGTTTTTTATTGATAAAACCATTCCGCGAACAACCCTTGCAAATCCTGCCCAGCCAATTAGTGCAAGGATTATTACAATAAGCAAAAATCTTTGTGTACTTGTCATTCCAGATGGTAGAATTGATGCCAGAATAATTAAAAGATAAAAACTTGGAATTGACATAATGGCTTCGGCAAACCGCATCATAATTGAATCAACTTTCCCGCCGAAATAACCTGAGATTCCTCCGTATAAAAGCCCGATAGGAAACAAAACGAGCAGGGCAAGAAATCCTATTGTCATTGAAATTCTTCCGCCAAAAAGCAGGCGTGAAAATACGTCGCGGCCGTTTATGTCTGTCCCAAGAAGAAATATTCTGCCGTCTTTATCTGTTGTAAACAAATGACGTTTCATCGGGATTAAGCCTAAAAATTTATATGGCTGCCCCTGAGAGAAGAATTTTATATAATGTTTTTTAGAACGATCAAGTGTGTATTTTATTTCTAAGTTTTCGTTATCAAATTCTCTGACATAATTATATGTATAAGGCTTTGAAAGTTTTCCGTCTTTATCAATTGTGAAAATCTTTGATGGCGGAACGTATGCCATTGTTCTGTCTGAAAAATCCTTTGTATAAGGCGCGATAAAATCTGCAAAAAATAATGCCGCGTAGATTACCGCAAGAACGATAAGCGAAATTCTTGCAAATTTATCTTTCCATAATTGTTGAAAAACTTCTTTTATCATGATGATTTCACCCTTATTCTCGGATCTGTGATGATAAGGAGAATATCCGCAATTAAATTACCTAAAACAAGCATTATCGCACCCATCATCAAAGATGCCATAACAAGATTTATGTCTGATTTTAATACTGCTTCTAAAATAAGTCTGCCAAGTCCCGGGTATTGAAAAACGTATTCGGTCAACGCCGCGCCGGATAAAAGTCCGGCAAATTCAAACCCTAAAAGTGTAATCATAGGATTTACCGCATTACGAAGAGCGTGTTTATATATTACCATCCATTCTGGCAAGCCTTTTGCTCGTGCAAATTTTACATAATCGCTGTCTAAAACATCAAGCATATTTGCTCTCATCTGGCGTTGTAAGCCTGCAAGAGAAATTGTAAACAATACAAAAACAGGTAAAATTAAATGATACGCAATGTCTAAGACTTTATTGCCAAAACTCATATCCGCAAAATTCGGGCTGGTTAAGCCGCCAATCGGAAACCATCCTGTCTTAACCGCAAACATTAAAAGTAATACAGCAAAGAAAAATGACGGTATTGCCATCCCTATACTTGTTAAAACCGTTAAAATCCTGTCAAAATTTGTTTTCCAGTGTACTGCCGCGATAATCCCTAATGGAACTCCGACAAGCCAGGTTAAAAAGATTACAATTGTTGTTAAAAGCAGTGTATTTGGTATTCTTTCTTTTAATTTTTGGCTTACTTTTTCGCCGTTTGAAGTTACCCCTAAATCGCCTTTTACAAAAGATAATGCCCATTTGCCGTATTGTACAATAATAGGCTTATCAAGTCCGAGTCTTTGTCGTTCTTTTTCAACTGTTACCGGTGAAATAGACGGGTTTAGTTTTAACTCGGCAAGAGGGTCTACTGGAGACAGTCTGATTATAAAAAAGCTTATCAAAGATACCATTATTAGTAATGGTATTGTTTGAAGTATTCTTTTAAATATGTATTTTATTGTTTCCACTATTTACCTCTATAAATTTCTTCAATATTGTGTGTAATCCCGCTCAAACCTGAAGGATAAATATTTTTGAATTTATCCCTTATAGCAACAATTATTACCGGTGAATAAATGTATATAAAAGGTTTTTGCAAGTATACAATTTCCTGATATTTGTCATAATATTTTTTTCTGTCTTCAAATTTTGTTGCTAAAGCTCCTTTTGTAAAGCATTCATCAAGTTCTTTTTCCCAAGGCAGAATTTTATCCTTACCTTCTTGCGGTAATCTCATATTAAACATATGTAAACGTCCGTCAGATAACCAGACATTTTTTCCTCCGTTAGGCTCTAAAGATGAACCTGTAAGCCCCATTATAACCATATCCCAATCAAATGTGCTGACAAGTTTATTGACAAGTGAATTAAACTCAATCGGTTTAAAGTTTACTTTCATTCCTAAGTCTTCAAGGTCTTGTTTTACCATAACTCCGATTGCTTCGCGCTCAGTGTTTCCTGCATTTGTATACAGATCAAATTCTACGCGGTTGCCGTCTTTATCGTAAAGTTTACCTTTTTTTGTATAAAATCCTGATTTTTTAAGTAATTCACGGGATTTTTCAAGATTTCTGCTGTATGGTTTTATATTTTTATTCAGGTAAATCGAGTTTAGGCTTTCCGGAGTGAAAAGAGGTTCACCGATGCCGTTTGCGATGTTAAATACCATATTTTTTCTGTCAATTGCATAATCTACAGCTTGACGGAAGTTTAAATCCTGAAACCATTTTTGTTTTGTCGGGTTTACATAAAACTTGCCGTTTTTCCCTTTACGGTTATTTAGATTCATAGAAAGATACATTGTACCAGTTGCAGGACCTAAATTGTATAACTTGAAATCAGAATGTGCTTCTAAGGATTTATACCTTGCAACTTTTGAACCTTGAAGTGAGATTACATCAAGTTCTTTAGCCTCAAATTTCAGGACTTCGTTGTTTAAATCACCTACAATTAAATATATAAATCTATCTAGATACGGAAGCTTTTGTTTTTCTTTATTTATTTCGTAATAATTCGGGTTTCGTTCAAATACAACTCGCTGTGCCGGTACGTATTCTTTAAGTTTAAAAGCACCTGAAACTACAATATCTTTCGGCGGTGTTGTTGTACTTAAAAATCTGTCAAATGTTTCTGCTCCGCCTTTTACTGCAGGAAGAAAATAATGTTTTGGCGCAATTGAAGCTGAAAGCATTCTGATAAACGGGGCATACGGTTTCGGGGTTGTGAATTCAACCGTGTAATCATCTATCTTGCTAACAGTCGGAAGCTTGTCATCAATTACAAGAGAATCTCTTGTTGAAGTGTCGCCAAGTCCCGCAAAAATTATATCACTCCATGTAAAAACAACATCGTCAGCTGTAATCGGTTTTCCGTCAGACCATTTTATTCCGCGGCGAAGATGTATGATGTAAGTTTTTCCGTCCGGTGAAATTTCGTATGATTTAGCAAGTTTCGGAGCTGGCTGTCCTGTAACAGGGTTTGTAGTCAAAAGCCCGTCAAACATTACCCCTGCCATAGTTGAAGACGTATTATCTTTACTATTAAACGGATTAAAAGTTTTCGGACCTTCGCCTATTGTTGAAGCTATAAGTTCTCCTCCGAAATTCCCCAAAGGTGCTTGAGACTCAAGGTAATCCACACCGTCAATAGTTACATTTTTAGGCGCAGGATAAGAGGTTAATTCAGCAGAACTGCTGCCTGAAGGGGTACGGGTTTCTGTAATAATATCAGAATCTTTTACAAGGCAAGCTTTGCAAAGCACACCAATAAGTAAAATAACTAATAATACCCTAAAAACTCTCCTAATCATGTCTTTAAGATAACATAAAAAGAGTTAAATGTATTCTCTTTGTGGTTAATGTTAATTATCTTAATCTTTTTATTGCAATTGGTTTATTTACGGTTGTATAATTATTAAAAGGCATGAATGGGGCATGCTTTACATAAAATTTAATCAGATTACGGAGGTTAGTGTGTCAGACGGAAGTGTATATGTTGAGGAGTCGTTGAATCTTTCGGAAAATGCCGTTAAGGTTTTGGAAAAAAGATATTTAAAAAGAGATAAAGACGGTAATTGTGTTGAAAAACCTGCCGATATGTTCAGAAGGGTTGCTGATACAATTGCAGCAGGTGATTTACAGTTCGGAAAATCAGAATCAGATGTTAAGATTTTGTCTGACAGATTTTATAAAGCGATTACAAGCCGTTACTTTATGCCAAACTCACCGACTTTGATGAATGCGGGACGTGAATTAGGACAATTGGCTGCTTGTTTTGTATTGCCGGTTGAAGATAGTTTGGAAGGTATTTTTGAAACAGTTAAAAATACAGCACTTATTCATAAATCAGGCGGAGGTACCGGATTTTCATTTTCAAGATTAAGACCTAAAAACAGTGTAGTTCGTTCTACAATGGGTGTTTCATCCGGGCCAGTATCTTTTATGGAAGTCTTTAACGCCGCAACTGAAGCTGTTAAGCAAGGTGGTACAAGACGCGGTGCGAATATGGGTATCTTAAGAGTTGATCACCCTGATATTATTGATTTTATCAACTGTAAATCTGATAATAATAAATTAAATAACTTTAATATATCTGTAGCTATTACCGATAAATTCATGGAAGCGTATTTAGCAGGTGAAGATTATGATCTGGTAAGTCCTCAAAATAATGAAGTTGTCGGCAGAATGAATGCTAAAGAAGTTTTTGATCTTATTGTTGATGGAGCTTGGAGAAACGGAGAACCGGGAATTGTATTTATTGACAAGATGAATTCTGATAATCCTACACCATTGGTTGGTGCTATTGAATCAACAAACCCTTGTGGAGAAGTTCCGTTGCTGCCTTATGAAGCTTGTAACCTTGGCTCAATTAATCTTGGTTTAATGCTTAAAAAAGAATCCGGGAATTGGAATGTTGATTGGGATTTACTTGAGCAAACTACAAGAACTGCAATGAGATTTTTGGATAACGTTATTGCTGTAAATAATTATCCGCTTCCACAGATTTCTAAAATGGTTCAAAATAACAGAAAAATCGGGCTTGGTGTAATGGGCTGGGCTGATATGTTAATGAAAATGGGCTTATCTTATAATTCAGAAGAGGGTACAAAACTTGCCGGTCAGGTTATGGAATTCATTAATTATGTATCAAAAACAGAATCTATTGAGCTTGCAAAAGAACGCGGAAGCTTTAATAACTTTAGAGGCAGTATTTACGATTCTGAAAATTATTTGTTTAACAAATATAAAGGAAAATCATCAGGTAAAGTTTCTGATGAAAAATGGGCGCAAATTGATGCTGATATAAAAAAATACGGTTTGCGTAATGCTACAACAACATGCATTGCTCCAACCGGTACGATTTCAATGATAGCATCAGCTTCCGGTGGTGTTGAACCGTTATTCGGGCTTGTATTCTCAAGACTGATTATGGACGGTACAGAAATGCTTGAAGTAAATCCTATATTTAAGGATTATATGGTATCTCACGGCTTGTATTCTCAAGAGATTATGTCACAGATTGCAGCTGATGGTACTATTGCACATGTCGAGGGCGTTTCGGATGAAGTTAAACAGATTTTTGCAACAGCTCATGATGTTTCGCCATACTGGCATGTAAAAATGCAGGCAGCATTCCAGCTTCACACGGATAATGCCGTATCAAAAACCGTTAACTTTGTAGAATCAGCAACCCGCGAAGATATCAAAGAAGCTTATATTCTGGCTTATAAAAATAATTTAAAAGGTATAACAGTTTATCGGAACAATTCACGTCAATTCCAACCGATGAATCTGGATGACAAAAAGAAAGAAAAAACAATTGAAATGAAGGCAGTTGATTCAAAGCCGTCCGTTGAAGAAAAGAAAGAGAACGTAGAAGAGTACAATCCGTCAGGTGAAGTTAAGACTGTTAAATGTCCTGAATGCGGTACTGAAATTCAGATGGCAGAAGGATGTTTTATCTGCTTGAATTGCGGATATTCAGGCTGTTCATAAGCTTTGTATGAATTAAGAAAAGCCTCTCGTTTATTTGAGAGGCTTTTTATTATACTAATTCTATTTGTTTATACAATGGAATATCTTTTAAAATATTTTCTATGTTAGGTGTTGAAACTTTAAATTTTAATTTTTTATTTCGCAGTTTACAGTTTGAGGAAATCATTATAATCGCTTTTGTTGTTTCAAACAGATTTAAATCTCTTAAATCAATGATTTCATTTGCTGAATTATAAAATTTATGTTTAAAATCTTTAGTCATATTTATAAAATCGGTAAAATTTTTAAAAATAATGATAAGAATTTGTAAAGATACTGTATTTGTATGATATTTGTTGTATAATTATTTTGAGTTAAGTGAGGTGGATATGGTAGCTATGACTTTAAGTAGAATTAATGAATTGGCAAATGAAGTGTTAGAAATTGAAGCAAATTCGATTTTGAGATTAAAATCAAATATAGGAGAGGCTTTTGATAAGGCAATTGATATTTTATACAATTGCAAAGGTCGTGTAATTGTTACCGGTATGGGTAAATCAGGTTTGATTGGTAAAAAAATTGCGGCAACAATGTCGTCTACCGGAACGCCTTCATATTTCTTACATCCGGCAGAAAGTACTCACGGGGATTCCGGTGTAATTACAAGAGATGATGTAATTATTGCTATTTCAAACAGCGGCGAGACTCAAGAATTGATGAACTTGTTACCGCTTATTAAACGTTTTGGCTGTCCGATGATAGGTATGACAGGAAATTTAAACTCTACTTTAGCTAAAACAAGTGAAGTTGTTTTAGATATTTCTGTTGAACGTGAAGCCTGTCCTTTAGGAAAAGCTCCAACTGCCAGTACAACTGCAACTTTGGCAATGGGTGATACTTTGGCTGTTTGTTTAATGGAGAAAAAAGGTTTTACAAAAGAAGACTTTTTAATGTTCCATCCGTCAGGAAAACTCGGTAAAGGTTTGACCTACAAGGTTAGTGATTTAATGATTACAGGAGAACGTATGCCGGTTGTATCTGATTCTGAATCGTTTACATCAGTAATTAACACAATTTCTGAGTATAAGCTTGGTATGGCAATGATTGTTGATAATGCCGGTAAGCTAAGCGGAGTCTTAACAGATGGTGATATCAGAAGAACAATTATTAAATTTAGCGATTCATCTAATCTTGAGGTGAAAGATGTTATGACCATAAATCCAAAACGTATTACAGTTGATGCGTACGCGGCTTCTGCATTAAATCTAATGGAAAAATTCTCCATCACAGCTTTAGCAGTTGTAGATGAAAATAATGTTCCTGTCGGCGTAATTCATGTTCATGACCTTTTAAGAGCAGGTGTTGCATAATGGATTTAATGAAAGAAAAAGCAAGTAAAATAAAATTATTGGCTTTTGATGTTGATGGAGTTATGACTGACGGCAGTATAACTTACGATGAAAATGGTATTGAATATAAAACATTTAATGCTAAGGACGGTCACGGGCTTGCTAAAATGGCGAAAAACGGGTTTATTACAGCTATTATTACAGGCAGAAATAACGGAACAGTTGATAGAAGGGCTTGTGATTTACGTGTAACAGAGGTTTATCAGGGAGTGAAAAATAAGCTTCCGATTTTAGAAGCTATTATGCAAAAATATGAACTTGATTTTTCTCAAGTTGCATATATGGGAGACGATGAACCTGATATTTGTATTTTAGAAAAAGTTTCGATTGCGGCTTGTCCTTCTGATGCAGTATCAAAGGTTCAGGATGTTTGTAATTTTGTAGCAAGACGAGATGGCGGAAGAGGTGCCGTTCGGGAACTTTGCGATTTTGTTTTTGATAATCAGAAGATATAAGGGGATATAATATGTATGAAATTAAAACGCAGGCATTTTTTGCAGCTGCACATCATTTATTAAACTACGATGGAGAATGTGAAAATCAGCACGGTCATAACTGGATGGTTGAAGCTTTTGTACAAGGAGAAAGCCTGAATAAAAGCAATATTCTAATTGATTATAAGGTATTAAAAAGAGAGCTAAATTCAGTATTAGAAACTTTAGATCATAAGGATTTGAATGAACTTCCGGATTTTAAAGGTGAAAGTCCTTCAAGTGAAATGATTTCAGCATATATATATTCAAAATTAAAAGAAAGAATTGTCCAACTAAGCAAGGTTACTGTATGGGAAACTCAGACATCTTGCTGTTCATATTTTGAGGCTGAATAAATAGTATATTTGGGAAAGAGAGATTTGTAATGAATTTAATACAATCAGTATTGATGGGGATAGTTCAGGGCTTGAGTGAATTTTTACCTGTATCAAGTTCTGCTCATCTTGTTTTTACATCAAATTTTTATAAAGTGTTTAAAAATATTCCGATAGCAGAACAAGCTACCGAGGAAGTTTTTTTTGATATTATGCTTCACTTGGGAACTTTAATTGCGGTTTTAATATTTTTTAGAAAAGATGTAATCGAAATTACGAAAGCCCTTTTTAAAGCTATATTGAAATGGGATTTTTCCTCTCATTTAGCAAAACTGGGATTGTATATTATAGCAGGTACTGTTGTTACAATAATATTAGCTCTGCCGTTTAATGAAGTAGCTAATCATCTCGTCTTTCATCCTGCACTTGTGGGTGGTTTGTTAATAGTAACTGGTGGTGTATTATTTTTAAGTGAATATCTTTCAAAAAAGAAATCAACAACAAAAGAAGTGGGGTTAAAACAGGCATTGTTAATTGGTTTAGCTCAGGGGCTTGCAGTATTACCGGGATTTTCCAGATCAGGATGGACGATTGCAACTGGTTTGTTTACTGGACTTGATAGACAAACTGCTGCTCGTTATTCGTTTTTATTGAGTATACCAATTATTTTAGGGGCATCTATGGTTTATCCGCTTGTAAAAATTGATATTCACGAAGCTGTTACATATAATTGGTATTCAATTATTATTGGAACAATAGTCTCAGGTACTGTAGGGTACTTATGCATTAAATATTTTATGAAATTTATATCTAAATTCTCACTGAATATTTTTGGCTGGTACTGTATTATAATGGGGATTTTTACCTTTTTATTTTTTAACGTTTTTAAGTAGAGTTTTTTGTTAATATTTGTAAAAATAAATAATACAGAATAACAAAAAAAAATCTTTACATGTATTCTAATGATGTAAATTGCGGAGTTATCATGATATTACCAATAAGTAATTATAATCTAACATTCAGATCAAATAAAGAGGAGAAAAATAACGAACCATATGAAAAGGATACGTTATTGAAAAATAACTTTGCAACAAGAACAAGAATTGGTTTAGAACAGTTTACAAAAGCATTTACAGTGTATCCGGCAAGAGGTTTGAAGGGAAGCAAAAACTCTAATTTTTACGAATTTTTAACAATGGGTACTGTTCCATATGTAATTGGAAGTATAACATTGATGTCGATATTTAATTCTGCAGCAAAACATTTTGCGGCATTTGATAAATCTAAGTCTTTGAAACTCGGTAATAAAATGGCTTTGGGAGTAATTTTTTACGCATTAATGAAAAGTTTATCAAAGTCATTTGTTAATGTTCCGGTAAAGATGGCAACAGGTATAGATACCGAACTTCCTTATGCTAAAGTTAATTATTTATTACCTGAAGATGAAGAAGATAAGGATTTAACAAGTACTGAATATCATAAAATTGGAGAGAGTGTAGATTTTACTCGTTGGGATTTATTATATAATACCGAAAAAGGCGAAGTTCTTAATGCCCGTTATGATAAAATCGCTAAGAAAAACGGGTTAGGTAGTGATTTAAATGATTCAGATCAGGATGTTAAACCTATATACAAAGAAGTTTTAATTAAGTCAAAGCTTGCAAAAAGTATTTCAACATTTTTGTGGGCTGCAACAGGTGTAGCTTTAGCTTTTCAAAAACCGTGGGAAAATTATTTCCGTGTTGCAACTTTGAAATTCTGGAAAGGTAAAGAATTTACTCATTCATTAAAAGTGTTTGGTCAAAGTTTTATTGATAGTGCAAAACAATTATATAAAGGTTCCCCGGGCTCGTTTTCTGTACTTGAAAGACATTCCGGTAAATTGATGATTGGTACTGCTTTAACTTCTACTGTGTTGGGTGTGTTAAATACAGTTCATTTAACTAAAAAACCGTCAAAGATCGATAATGTCTTTGATAAATCAAAAGAAAGTGTGGTGAGTTAAATGAGAACAACAAATTTAATTCAATCATACGTAAATAATTCACCTGTAAAAAGGCAGTATAATTCAGATAAAGCTGTTAAAGATTTTGATGTAAAAAAAGAATTATCTAACCGAACATTTATAAAGCCTCTGCCAAGTAATGGCAAGCTTGTAAAAATCGGTCCGTTTGAACTCATGTCCGAGTTTCGTAAAGATATAAAATATGATGTGAAAGCGCTTGTGCGTGCTGCAAAAGGCGAAGCTAACGATCATGAATTGGGAAGATTAAATGATGTAGGAATGAAGGTCGGCGGGCTTGCAATTGCGGCTTATCTGGCAACTAAAAAAGCAACTCCGATGACAAAAGCTTTTGAATTTATCGGTTTGACATCATTTTTTGCGGCAATGGATTTATGGCCGAAGTTGTTTATTCAGCTTCCTGCAAAACTTGTTCACGGAGTTAATGTAAGGCAGCAATACGAAGATAATTACGGCAGAAAAAAGATGTTCTATCAAGATCATCAATTTATTCCGTGGGATTTATATTCTGATAAAGAAATTGATAAAATTGGCGACAGATTGAATGTTCCGAAAAATATTCCAAACAGACGAGAATTTATTCAAGAAAAAATGCGTAAAATTGCGCTTCAAAATAATACCTTATGGATGTTAACTGCAGGCTTTGCTACACCTGTTATGAGTGCATTGATTTGTAACGGACTAGAAGGTCCTGTCAAAAAATATCTTGCTCACAGGACAGATAAAAAAGCTGATGCTTTGATGACTAATTTTGCACAGGAAATTAAAAAGTATGATTTTTCTAAAAATACAAGAAAGCTTGAAAAAATCTTAGCAGATAATGCTGGAAAGCCTATTACTCCTGAAATATTAGAAGCTATCAGGGTTAATATTACTGATGGTTTGGATCATATGGTTGCTGTTGGAATCGAAAAAGATTTACACAGAATGTTTCCTGTGAGTGAACGTTATAATTTTTCAGGAGAAAATATTACAGGTATTCAGGATGCATTAAAGAAAACTCTTTCTGAATCCGGCTTATCAGAAGAACAACTTGCTAAAATTATTCCGGGTAAAGAACGTATTTCAGTAGCATTAGAACAAAAAGGCTTACTAAATGGTAATTTTAAAGAGTTTTCTGAACATTCAAAGGTTATTCAAAATATTTTGGCAGATAATATTCAATTGTTCATAACTGAAAACCCATCAGCTCCTGAAGCTAAAAAATTAAACTTCCTGATGAAAAAACTTGTTCACTCTCAAGAACACGGAGCAGATTCTGTTTTATCAGGAACATTTAAATCAACTTCATCTTCAGTATTGACTAAAGAAACTGCATCTTTATTGCAAAATATTTCCAACGAATTAAATGATTTGAAGGCTAGAACTGTAGTTCTTCATAAGTTTGCTTTTATGAAAGCTGCCCAAGCTCCGGAAACAGGTCTTGCTGATTCGTGGGGAGAAATAACAGAAACTATAATGAAATCATTAAATTTCACTCCGGAAGAAATCCAAAAAGCAAGGCTTGATAGAGAATTCGCAGGTTCTGTTTTGAGAAATAAATTAGAAGCAATTACTCTTAATCAAGATACTTACGGTAAGTTTCTAGAAGATGTTGAAAAAGTTCTTTCATCTCTTCAAGGCAGAATAGAAACACTTGATATGACTCAAGATTCAAGTAAAAATAAATATAAAGCTGCTGTTATTACAACATTTGATGATAGTGCTGCAAACTTGAGAAAATTCGGATTAACCAGTACTTCAGAGGCTCTTGTCGGGTTCCCGCAAACTGCTCATACCTCAACTAAAGAATTGTATTTTAACTTCTTAACTAACAGAGTAAAAGGGGTAACAAGTTCTATTTACAGATTTATAGATTTGGCAGATGTGTATTATAAAGTCGCAAATGTTTCAGGACTTGATCATGTTTTACATAGCGGTGTTCCTCGTGAAGTTAAAGAGGAAATGGTCGAACTTGCAAAACAAATGCTTTTAGAAGGTCACACTTCAGATTTCTCTGTGAAATTCTGGCAAAAACGTAACCCGACACCTGACAGGGCTGATACTTCCCAAATTGAAACTGCAATGGGTAAAGTCGTAAATAAATACTTTGGAAAACGTGAAACAACCGAACTGGCTGAACTTGTTCATGACAGAGAATATTTTGAAGGTGTTATGAAGCTTATGTTTGATGGAGATGTACATCCGGTTACTCATTCAAAACTTAAAGATGCGATTTTCTTTAAAGATTTTATGAATTACAGAGCACAGGCATTAAGTGTTCTTGGCGGAGATTATTGCTTTACCCGTCCAAATTGTCTGGTAAACGGGCACAGAGTAGATTCAACTTCACAGTTAAAATTCCTGCTTATGGGGGCGGCTCCTGATGAAATGATTTTGAAAATGGCTAATCAGAAGTTTAATAGCGGTAAATGGTTCAGTATGTTTGGTAAACTCGGAGCAGCACTTGTAGGTGTTACTCTCATATCTCAACTGTTCTTTGGCAGAATGAAAACTCCAAAACCGACAAAGGAGACTAAATAGTATGATAAATGTTTCTACAAATTTAATAGCTCAAAGAGTTAATACATTAAATCCTGCGTCATTGAAATCACAAGCTGTTAATTCACCTCAAATTACATCTTTTTCGGATTCAAATTTAATTGCTCAATATTTAAATAATGCAGCAATGATTAATTCTGTTGCGGTTACAAAATCAACTGAGACGGTATTACCTTATAAGAATGATTTAAAAACATTATTTTTAACTAATAGTGCGAAAATACTTGCAATAGTTCCTCGAACATTTAACGCTCAGGATACAAATGGAAATGAATATATAGACGGTTTAGAAAAGAACGGAACATTTTTAAATGCAATTGAACGTTTAGATGAAGTAAAAAATCATGGTTTTAATACATTACATATATTACCGATAAATCCGCCCGGCTATAATAATGCAAAAGGTACTGCAGGTTCTGTATATGCCCCGGATGATTTACTAAAGATAGATCCTATGCTGATTGATAAAAATGATCCTCGTTCAGATATGGAACAGTTTAAGGCATTTGTGGATGCTTGTCACCAGCGTGGAATAAGAGTAATGATAGATATGCCAAGCTGTGCTTCTTTTGATTTATATGAAGCAAAACCGGAGCTTATGGCACATGAAAGAAATGGCTTAGCAAAAACTCCTCAAGGATGGCATGATATCAGAATGTTTCAGCCTTGGGAAGATGAAGGAAAAAGAACCTTAAATCCTGAGTTACTTGAATATCACAGAAAATTTGTTGATATGTTAATTGATGCAGGCGTTGACGGAATCAGAGCTGACGTTGCAAGGGCAAAACCTGTAGAGTTTTGGGATATTATTATACCTTATTCAAGAAAACGAGATCCTGAATTTGCGTGGTTAGCGGAAACTTATACATATGAAGATGCTTCACCTCAGGCAAATATGCCTTATGACAGGCCTGAAGATTCGTTGCGTGCGGGCTTTGATGCTTATTACGGTCAATACCATATTTTCCACGAGTGGAATACTGCAAAAGAACTTCACGATTATGTAATTGATAATCTTAATATGTCATACAGAATTGAACGAGGAAAATCTTTAATAGGATCTTTTGCAACACATGATGATATTTCTCCAATGTTTCACGGTGGTGAAGTATATTGTAATCTTACATCAGGGCTTCAGGCGACTTTACCTATGCTGAACCCGTATTATGTTGACGGTTTCCAATCAGGAGATACATATGATTACAGCTATCGTGATAAGTATTCAACCGAGACATTGACTGATTGTAACGATATGGAAGCTCATTGGGGAAAACTTGATATCTTTAACTTGTCAAGAAAACCGGGTGGAAAACAACCTGAAATCGGTGATTTTATGAAGGCATCGCTTGAATTCCGTGATAAATACGAAAATGTATTAAAACGAGGATCTTATATTATACTTGATAAAAAACTTGATAAACAAGATAAAGTTATAGCTTTTGCACGCCATAGAAAGGGTAAAACTTTATTAGTTGTTGCTAATAAAAACGTAAACAGACGTCTGGCATGTAAGATTGATGTTCCAACTTTAAAAGAAAATCAAAAACTAGAAAACTTACTTCCATCGTACGGCGAAGAAAGTAAATTCCAGGTTTCACAGGGACAATTGGCTGTAGATTTGGGCCCGGGCAGAATTCACGTTTTCGAAATAGACACTCCATACATTGAAACTTATACTAAAAAGGTATATAAACAACATTAGGGGTAAATAAGGGAAAATGTTGACAAAAACTGAGTTATAAAATAAACTTGTAAATATATTTTATTAAGGAGAGAAACTATGAAATTAACAAACGAATTAAGAAAGCGGGGGGGGGTAACTGCTTAAAGCTTATTTTAGGCGTTTTTGAGCAATCTCCTAAAAAAGCATTTACCTTGTCAGAAATATTAATTACCCTTGGTATCATCGGTGTGGTTGCGGCAATAACTATTCCGGGATTGATTACAAAATGCCGCAAAAATGTTATTGAAACTCAGTTAAAAGAAACTTATTCAATAATGAATCAGGCTTTAAAGCTTGCAGAGTATGATTATGAGGATATGGATGGCTGGGATTATCCTATAGGTGAAGTTGCTGTTGGTGGAACTTCTGCGTTTGCTTGGTTTCAGAGATATTTGCAGCCGTATTTAAAATCCAGTACCGTTTCATCCTCATATCATTTATATTGTGTTTGTATTCGGGTTTTGCAATTGAGTTTATTAATGGTTCCGGGCTTTCTTGCGGAGTAAACAAGGGCGGCGGACCTTCTTATGGACATTTTGTTTGTATGTTTTATCCGAAAGCAGGTACTATAAAAGATATTAGAGATGATAATAAAAAATCAAAGAAAATAATTTCTGGAAAAGATTATTTCGTGTTTGAAATTCAGCATGAATCTCCAACTAAAAAAGGATTCCAGCCATATCCAAGTGATGATTGTAAGCAGACGACGGGATCTATGTATCTTCCTTCACTTGGATGCACAAAACTAATCCAGAAAAATAACTGGAAAATTCCGTCAAATTATCCTGTGAAAATTTAATGGTAATTTTATTTGCAGCTGATGTATCCATTTAGAGCAGTATAAGCGGCAACATAAGGCGATGCAAGATAGATGTATCCTTTTGTGTTGCCAAGTCTGCCTTGGAAGTTTCTATTTTGTGTTGTTAAACAAACTTCGTCATCAGCTAAGATACCTGCGTGGATTCCGACACAAGGACCGCAGCCCGGCGGTAATATCGTTGCATTTGAGTCGATAAAGGTTTCAAGCAAACCTTCTTGAAGTGCTTGTTTATACACATCGCGTGATGCCGGACAAATTAACATCCTTACGCCATCGTGAACTTTTTTACCTTTTAAGATATTTGCAACTGTGCGCATATCTTCAATTCTACCGTTTGTACAAGTTCCTACATAGACTTGTTGGACTTTGATATCATTTAAGTCTTTTGCAAGTTTGGTGTTATCGACTGTATGCGGGCAAGAAACTGTATGTTCAATAGTTGAAGCATCAATTTCTATAACTCTTTCATAAACCGCATCAGAATCCGGATAAATTTCTACGTATTTATCACCTCTGCCGCGTGATTCTAAATATTCTTTAGTTTTAGAATCAGGTACAAAAAGTCCGCATTTAGCACCGGCTTCTACTGCCATATTAGCTAAAGTAAACCGTTCTGCCATACACATATTATCAATTGTGTCACCTGTAAATTCTAGAGCTTTATATGTCGCTCCGTCAGCTCCAATCATTCCGATAAGATGAAGCATTAAGTCTTTTGAGCAAATTCCTTCATTAAATTTGCCGTTTACAACAATTTTAAAGGTTTGAGGAACTTTTAACCAGGTTTTTCCAAGTGCCATAGCAACAGCAACATCAGTTGAACCCATACCGGTTGCAAAAGCGCCCAATGCACCTGAGGTGCAAGTATGAGAATCTGCTCCGACTAAGATTTCAGCAGGATTAACAAATGTTTCTACTAAGCGCTGGTGGCAGACACCTGAACCGACTTCTGATAAAACTGCACCATATTCACGTGAAAAATCTCGCAAAGTTGTGTGCATATTAGATAATTCTTTTTTAGGACTCGGAGACGCATGATCAATAAACAAAATCGTACGTTCAGGATTATTTAGTTTTTCTTTTCCAAGTTTTTTGAATTCTTGAACTGTTAATGGTCCTGTACCATCTTGAACTGCGCAAACATCAACGTTTGCAATTACAAGTTCTCCGGCTTTAACTGATTTCCCTGCGTGGTTTGATATAATTTTTTCTACTAAAGTTTGTCCCATACTCATGTCCCTCTTTTTAAACTTATTTTATCATAAAAATTCTACTGCGCTAAATGTTATGAAATCTTTATATTACGCTTGACAGAGCTTTTTATTTGTTTTATATTTACTCTTGTCAGAAGTTAAAAATTAAATACGAATTCCAAAAGGCTGTAATGGCTTGTTATTTGGCGTATTTATACATGTCGGGTAACCCAAAACCTGAAAATAATTAATTACTAAACTTAAGAAGTAAAATTACAAGAAAGGTAAAATCAATGGAAAACAATGAAGAATTAAATGTAACTGAAGCTGTAGAAACAGTATCTGAAGAAGTTAAAGCTGAAGAAACTGTTGAAGCTGCTGCAGAAGAAAAACCATCCAGAGCTAGAAAAGGCCGCGGTAGAAAACAAAAAATCGAAACTACAGAAGAAAAACCTCAATCAGAATGGACTGAAAGAGTTGTTCAAATTAGCCGTGTAACAAAAGTTGTTAAAGGTGGTAAAAAATTAAGCTTCCGTGCAATCGTAATCGTTGGTAACCAAAAAGGTCAAGTTGGTATCGGTTGTGCTAAAGCATCTGAAGTTATTATTGCTATTCAAAAAGCTATTGCTGATGGTAGAAAAAATGTTATTACAGTACCTATTTTCAAAACAACTATTCCTCACCCAATCACAGGAAGATCAGGTGCAGGTGCCGTTATGTTAAGACCGGCTTCAGCTGGTACAGGTATTATCGCAGGTGGTGCTGTTCGTTCAGTATTAGAACTTGCCGGTATTGAAAATATTCTTTCAAAATCTTTAGGTTCTAAATCTCCTCTAAATGCAGCTAATGCTACTATTGAAGCTTTAAAATCATTGACTCCGTTCAATGAAGTTGCTAAAAAACGCGGCTTAACAATGGCTGAACTTTTAAACTAGTATGAGTAAGAATTTAAAATTATAAGGAAATTAAATCATGGCAGATAAAAAAACTAATACAATTAAAATTAAACTTGTTAGAAGTTTAATCGGCTCTTCTGATAAACAACGTAAAGTTGTTAGAGGATTAGGCTTATCTAAAAAAGATCAAATCGTAGAACATTCAGAATCAGCTACAATTATGGGTATGGTTAACAAAGTTTCTCACCTTGTAGAAATTGTTAAATAGTTGCCCGTATAGTGTATAAAAATATATTATAAAGTACAAAGAAAGAAGGAAAATAATATGTCAAATATAACATTAGAAGATTTAAGACCTGCTGCAGGTTCTACATCTAAATCAAAAAGAGTAGGACGCGGACGTTCATCAGGACACGGTAAAACTTCTTGCCGCGGTCATAACGGTGAAGGTCAAAGATCAGGTAACTCTAGTAAAAGAGGTTTTGAGGGCGGTCAAATGCCGGCTTATAGAAGATTGCCAAAATTGAAAGGCTTCCAAGTTTATTCTAAACTTAATTATGCTCAAATCAATGTTGGCAGACTTGATGATTTAGGTATGAAAGAAATTTCATTAGAATCATTAAGAGAAAAATTAACAATCCACCCTACTTGCGTTGGTTTAAGAGTTTTAGGAAACGGCGAAATTAAATCTGCTGTTACTGTTAAAGCTGCTTATGTAACTCCATCAGCAAAAGAAAAAATTGAAGCTGCCGGCGGAAAGGTTGAGTTAGTATAATGGCACAACAAGGTGTAAAAATGCCTACAACTGAAGATTTGATGTCAATGTGGAATGCTTCTGGACTTAAACAGAAGATTATTTTCACATTCTTAATGATTGCAGTTTGGAGATTCGGTGTGCAAATGCCTTTATTTGGTATTAATAACCAGGTGTTTGCAAATATTGCTCAAGGCAATAATATTGTCGGATTTTTGGACTTGTTTTCAGGCGGTGCTTTAGGTAAGGTTTCTATCCTTGCTTTAGGGATTGGACCGTTTATCACATCTTCAATTATTGTTCAGCTTGTTTCTGTAGTTATTCCTGCTTTGGAAAAACTGCAAAAAGAAGAAGGAGAAGCAGGCAGAAGAAAATTGTCTCAGTATACAAGAGTGTTTACTGTTGTACTTGCAATTTTCCAATCATTTATTTTCATGTTGTACTTGCATCATTTACCGGGCGCAATAATTTCTACGGTTAATCCGATTGCGTTCTATGTAAGTTCAGTGTGTGTGTTGACAGCAGGTGCTGTTCTTGTAATGTGGATTTCAGAATTGATTACAGAAAACGGTATCGGTAACGGAGGTTCGCTTGTAATCTTCTGTGGTATCTTATCAGGTATTCCGATTTACGCGTCAAGAACAATGCAGTTAGTAAAAGCAAGCTCTCAAATGCAAATGGGACTTTTGGTTTTATTAACAATATTTTTCCTAGCTATGATTCTAATCGTAATTATGCAGGAAGCTGTCAGAAAAGTAGTTATTGTAAATCCGAAAAGACAAATTGGCAACAAAGTTTATGGCGGTATGAATTCATTTATTCCGTTCAAGCTTAATCCGGGCGGGGTTATGCCGATTATCTTTGCGATAGCTATTTTATTGTTCCCGTCAACAATTTTGGCGCTTGTCGGACAGGCTAATTTTAAATCAATGGCTGTAAAAAACTTTGTTATGTCATTGAATCATTGGTTAAGTCCGGATGGTGTTATGTATTATCTTTTGTATGTAGGTTTAATTATTGCGTTAACATTCTTCTACGCTTCAATTATGCCGAATATGCAGCCAAAAGATATTGCAGATAACCTGAAAAAGTACGGTTCATCAATTCCTGGTATTAAACCGGGTAAACCAACAGCCGATGCTCTTGATAAAATCTTATCTAAAACTACATTTATAGGTGCAATCGGTTTAGGTATTATTGCTCTTGTTCCGTCTATGGCAAGTGGTCTTACACGTATTGAGACCTTACAAGGTATCGGGGCAACATCTTTAATCATTATGGTTGGGGTTGCGCTTGATTTAATCAATCAGGTTAAAACTCACTTACTGGCAAGAAATTACGAATCTTTCTTAAAAGATATGTAATTTGATAGATAAAGAAAAACGGCTTTCGAAATTTCGGAAGCCGTTTTTTTATGTTTATTTTGCAGTATTTAAAACGTATCTTGACGCAGCTGAACCGGGTGCTACGGTTCCGTCATAAAATATTACGGGAAATACATCTGCCATATAATTAGGGCTGTTTGGGACGATGCAGTTAGCTGAAATATCTTTGGTATGAGATTTACCGTCTTTGCAGCGAACTTCCCGGTTTGGCAGGCTTACTCCGTTAACATCAATCCAGCCAAGGCAGTATCTTTGGAAATTTTCATCCTGCATAACTTCTTCAATGGTTTTCTTACCCAGAGTACAGCTTGTGGTTGGTGAATGAAATGCAAAAAATGAACCGTCTTTTAGTTGATAGTAATACAAGTTTACATGTCTTTCTTTAATACCTGTATCAGAAGTTGTACCTTTATTGTATAAATCTTTATAATAAAGAGTATTTTTAGGCGTTTTTAGCTGGGTATAATCAAAAATAGTAACACCGGATAGTGAACCGTTAAATATTGCACAAACAGATAATACAGAATCCGGATTATCTGTTCGGTTACAGGCTTGTCCTGCTGAATTGAAGTTAAAATCATAATTTGCTTCGTTCATTTTTACAGCCTGATTAAGTGTTGATAGTGTCTTTTTGTATTGGTTACGGTATTTTGAACTTTGAGTATTTGCAATAAGGGTAGGAATTGTCATAGCTGCAACAACACCTATTATTCCTAATGTTATAAGTACCTCTGCTAATGTAAAACCAGCTTTAGAAAATACTGGTAGCATATTACCCCGTCCGGCGAGGACCTCAGCTAAAGTAAAATCTTTTTTCATATCATATCCCCTCTTTTTGTAATGAAATCACTATTATAATAAATATATGGCTATTATTATATATAGATAGCAAAAAGTCAATATAATATTATATTAAGTATGGATAAAGAAACATTTAAAAAAGAAATCGGCTTTAAAATAAAAGTTGAGAGAATGCGTAAGAAAATTTCGCAAGAGAAACTGGCTGAAATGGCTGATTGCAGTCTTTCTTACATTGGTTTTGTTGAACGCGGGGAAATGTCTTTGTCTTTGTATAATTTTTTGAAAATTTCTAAAGCTCTTGAATTGAATGTAAATGAATTCTTAAGCTTTTAATAATTCTCCGAATAAAATCCCGTTTTCATATTTTGTTATTTTTATGTTTTGAAGGGTGTTAAATAAATCTTCTCGATCACATTTGATTTGTACGGTTAAGTAATTTCTTGTAACACCTTTTAAATTACCGGAGTGTTTATCTCTGTGTTTTTCAATTATAACATCTGTTGTGGTACCGATATTTTTAGAGATAAATTCCTCATATTTTTGTTTTGATATTTGTTTTATGATTGATGCTCTTTTATTTTTAATTTCATCTGAGTTTTGATCAGGGAGAGATTCGCCAAGTGTACCTTTACGTTTTGAGTACGGGAAGGTATGAATTTGTGTAAGCCCGGATCTTTCAAGGTTTTGACGTGTGATTTCAAAATCTTCATCTGTTTCGCCTGCAAATCCTGCAATAATATCGCTTCCTAGAAATGGTAAATTAAATTTTTGATTGATTTTTTCAATTTGAGTAAGGTAATCTTCTGTTTTATAGAATCTGTTCATTGAGCGAAGAGTTTTATCATTAGCTGATTGTAATGATAGGTGAAAATGCGGACAGAATTTTTTAGAGTGACTCAAAAATTCAAGCATTTCATCAGTTATTTCTGTCGGATTAAGTGACCCGAGACGGTAACGTTCAATGGTTGTTTTTTCTTCGATTTCTTTTAACAGGTCTAATAGAGTCAGTCCGAAATCTTTACCCCATTGTCCGATGTGGATTCCTGTTAACATAACTTCTTTGAATCCGTTTTTGGAAAATTTATTTATCTGTTTAATTATAAAATCCGCATCAGCGCTTCGGCTTTTGCCGCGGGCTTTCCAGATAATACAATATGTGCATCTGTTGTCGCAGCCGTCTTGAATCTTCAAACTCGCACGGGTTTTAGATGTATCTATAAGTTCAATTTTGTTAAATTCAGCCAAATTCATAATATCTTTAGCGCAGAATTTTATATCAGAATTGATAAAATCATAAAGTTTAAGTTTTTCATCGTTACCAATTACAAAATCAATAAAATCGTATTCCAGTAAATTTTCTTTTTCAATTTGTGCAAAACATCCAGTTAAAATGGTAATAATTTGTGGATTTTTGTGTTTTGCCGCACGTAAAAGATACATTGCTTCGTTATCGCTTTTGTGTGTAACTGAGCAGGAATTTAATATATAATAATCAGCTTCTTTAATATTTTTTGTTGGTTGTAATCCGTGTTTTTGCAAATTTTCTTCAATGATTGCACTTTCAAATTGGTTAGATTTACAACCCATTGTGTGGATGTTATACTTTTTCATTACATAATAATATAAAAAATATGAATAATTGTAAATATTTACAGAAAAAATCTGAAAATTTAGCAAAAAAATTTACATTCCGGTTTAACATGTGTATAATCAAAGTGTGAAAGTAGAGGTATTTATGCAAGTAAATTCAGTTTCAGTAAATAAAGCATCTTTTGGCAATCGTCCTGAAGTAACCAGATATATGGCAGAACAATTTGCAAAAATGGATGATAAAACATTAAAAACTGCAGCTTATCAACAAGCAACAGTTGATGTTAATACTAAAAAGCACAATAGAATCGGGAAAGCAATTTTTTGGTCTATTCCTCTTGCAGCAGGTTTAGCTGCTGTTGTTAAAAATCCTGCAAAAACTGCAACAAAAATCTTAAATACAAATACCTCAAGATTATCTAATTTAGGTAAGTTTGCAGGAACTGCTTTAAATTGGGCTAGTACGTTTGCGATTATTGATGTTGTATTTGGAGCTTCTCGTAAATTAGAAATGTCTAATGAGAAAACTAAACAATTTTCAAAAGAACATCCGACATTATCATTTATCGCTAAAGTAGGTACAGCTGTAGGGGCTTTAGCATTAGCCGGATTTGGTTTTTCAAAACTTGCAAGAAAAGCTGCTAGTAAGTCTGGGAAATTTGCGACTAAGAAACTTGTTTATAAATTTAACAATGCATTAAATAATTCAAAAGTTCTTAACAAAGTTTCTAAAGGATTAGATAAAGTTCCTTCTGCAATCAAGGGTTTTGCTAAGGGTGTTGCAGAATGGAGTCCAATGCTTCTTATTTTAACAAGTTTATCTCACTCTTTAAATCATTCAAGAGCTTTAGCGGTTAAAACAGGTCAAAATTATGGACAACTAAAAGAATCTCAAGCAATGATTAAAGAACAATTAGCTAAAGAAGCTGAAGCTGTTGAAGATAATGCTGAAGTTTAATTTTTAAAGATTTAACTTAATATAAATTTAAAAAGTATATCAAAATCCTAACTTGATATACTTTTTATTTTATAATAATTCTATGAAGGTTGTTATATTAGGAAAAGGTTTAATGCTTGCAAATCTTGTTCTTGGCGCACTTGATGCGGGAGCTGAGATTGTTGGTGTTTTTAGATACGAAAATACTATTAAAAATCGTGTTAAAATGTTTTTTAAGGATACATTTAATCCTGAACCTGAAACAACTTTATTAAAGCAACTTGGAATTAATCAGATAAGGATGAAAAGTGCAAATTGTGAAAATTTTCGAAAACTTATGATTAATTTAAATGTTGATTTGATCCTTGTTGGTACTTGGAAAGAGTGTATAAAAAAAGAAACTTTCAGCATTCCGAAGATTGCAACAGTTAATGTTCACCCATCGCTTTTACCAAAATACCGCGGTCCGAATCCTTATATGCAAACGATTCTACATGGTGAAAAGTTCTCCGGTGTGACTTTGCATTTGATGGATGAAAAATATGACGGCGGAGCTATTTTATCACAACAAAAAGTAGAAATTTTAGAAACTGATACTTCAAAAGAACTTAGGGAAAAAACTGTTCGCGTGGCAAGAAAACTAGTTTCTGAATTTATAACTGATTTGGATGATAAAATTATTACACCTATTGCACAAAGTGAAAAGAATGCAACATATTTCCCGAATATTTCGGGCGATGAAAAGATGTTGGATTTTAAATTCCAAACCTCGGATGAAATTACAAGAACTGTTAGGGCGTTGCATCCGTTTTTGCCTTGTTATATAACCCATAATGATAAATTTCTAGCTGTAAATCCTTATTCTATGCAAGTATTGCTTGAAGATACAAGAAATGCGAATCCTGGTGATATAATTGCTAAAACCCCTGAAAAATTATCTGTTACTATTGTTTGTAAAGATAGAAAAGCAGTTAGGTTTAACGGGGTGAAACTATATAAGCAAGCTTTCTTAACCAAACACTTTATTGAAAATGAAGTGAAAATTACTTTTTAGCAATATTTCCGCGATCAAGCATTACCATTAAAATGGAAATATCAGCAGGCTTAACTCCGCCGATTCTTGCCGCTTGAGCTAAGGTTTTTGGTTTTATTTTAGATAGCTTTTCTTTTGTTTCTGTTGAAATATGCTCAATTGCTGAGTAATCAATGTTCTCAGGGATTTTAAATTTTTCCAGTTTTCCGGCTTGATCAACCTGTTCTTCCTGCCGTTTTATATAACCGTCATATTTTACAATAACTTCAACTTGTTCATAAACTTCTTTTGGCATATTTAAAGACGGGTCAATTTCTTGGAGTATTTTATATGTAATATTCGGACGTTTTAAAAGTTCTGAAGCCCTCATACCACGGTCAACGTGTTCATTGTATTTTGCTAAAATTTCATTTACTTCATCGCATGCTGAAATTTTTAGCCCGTCAAGACGTTCTTTTTCTTCTTTAATCAGTCTTTGTTTTTCATTAAATCTTGCAAATTGAGCATCATCAATTAAGCCTATTTTATGACCAATTGGAGTTAATCGTTCATCTGCGTTATCCTGTCTTAAAAGTAAGCGGTATTCAGAGCGTGATGTAAGCATTCGATAAGGATCTTGGATATCTTTTGTAACAAGGTCGTCAATCAAAGTTCCTGTGTAGGATGAACTTCTGGAAAGCTCAAGCATTTCAGAACCATTAATATAATTAAATGCATTTATACCGGCAATTAATCCTTGTGCAGCAGCTTCTTCATAACCGCTTGTACCGTTAATTTGACCGCCAAAGAATAAACCTTTGATTCTTTTTGACATTAATGAATGTGTTGTTTGAATCGCAGGAACATAATCGTATTCAACAGCATAGGCAGGCTTAATTATGTGCGCTTTTTCTAACCCCGGTAAGCTCCTAATCATTCTTTCTTGAACATCAGCAGGAAGACTTGTTGAAAATCCTTGTATATAGATTTCGTAAGTTCCGAGCCCTTCCGGTTCTATAAAAATGTGGTGAGAAGGGTTAGATGCAAAACGTACGATTTTATCTTCAATTGATGGACAATAGCGAGGTCCGACACCGTGAATTAGTCCTTGATACATTGGAGATTTATCAAGGTTTGAGCGGATAATCTCGTGTGTCTCTTCTGTTGTTCTTGTTAAATAACAAGGATAAGTTTTTCTTATTGGACGATTAGGTTTGAAAGAAAAGAAACTTAATTCCTCATCTCCGGGTTGAATTGTCATTTTTGAATAATCAATTGTTCTTTTGTCAATTCTTGCAGGAGTACCGGTTTTTAATTTTTTTGTTTCTATCCCTAATTTATGTAGAGAATCAGAAAGCCCGATTGCGGCTTTTTCCCCTAATCTTCCGGCACTGTATGAACGTAAGCCGACAAAAATTCTTCCTTCTAATGATGTTCCTGTTGTTAAAACGACTGCTTTTGCACGATATTCTATGCCGAATTCATCAACTGCGCCGATAATTTTATCACCATCTGTAAGAAGTTCTGTTATACAGCATTGTTTAAGGTAAATATTTTCATTGCTTTCAATAATGTTTCGCATGTAACGGCTGTATTCAGCTTTATCGGATTGTGCGCGAAGCGCCCTTACAGCAGGGCCTTTTGAAGAATTTAAAACCTTCATCTGAATATAAGTAGCGTCAGTTACCTCACCCATAACACCGCCAAGCGCGTCAATTTCTCTGACGAGAGTGGATTTTGCAGGTCCGCCTATAGCAGGGTTGCAAGGCTGTAATGCTATATTTTCGACATTAAGTGTGCACAGTAGCACTTTTATACCTAGTCTTGCGCACGCAATAGCAGCTTCACATCCGGCGTGTCCTGCACCGACTATAATTATATCAAATGTGTTTTTTAAGTAATTCATACTATTATTATAAAATAAACAAATTTAATTATAGGTGAAACTTAAATTTTATTTAATTTTTCTTATAGCTTCTTTAAAATAATCAGGATTATTTTTTGCTTTAGCAGCACATCCCGCGGTACTCTGATAGTTACCTGGTTGTCTTAAGTTGCAATATATTTCACCAGAAAATTTTGTGCCAATTTCTCCCATAGGTATGAATTCACCATCAATTGGCTGAAACATAAAAACATCATTTCCGACTTTGTTCGGCGGGTTATTGTATCCGTTTATATCAATAGTTATAAATCCGCTCTGTTCAAATAACCAGAATGTTCCATCAGCAAGCATTATTTGTCCGTCGTCAAGATATCCCGAAAATGAATCATTATTCGGTCCTGTCGGATATTTGCTAATATCAACACAATTAGTACTGTAGCTAGTACCACAATCTGTTGAACCCGGAAGATAAATTAGAAATTGATGATAATTTAATGGAATTTCAATTGCGATATCATCATTATTAAGTCTTCTTGATATTTGTTGAAGTACTGAATAATTTTTTAAAAATTGTGAATGTAATTGTTTGGCTTTATATGTAGTAATGAGGTTTGGTATAGTTATTGCTGCAACAACCCCAATAATACCTAAAGTAATTAGTACTTCTGCGAGCGTAAAGCCGTAATTTTTCATCCCTTATCTCCTTTTAACTATGACTAATAAGTCATGACTATATTATCATATCTTATTAGAATTGTCTATATGAAAAAGCTCAATAAAAAAGCAGAAAAAGATAAAGCATTGTTACTTGATGTTATAGGGCAAATTGTTAAAGAGAAGCGCAAAGCTTTAAATAAAGGAATATTGCTTCTTAGTTATGAATATGATATTCCAAGCAGCTCAATAGCTCAGCTTGAAAAAGGTAATAGAGATGTACAGATTTCCACCTTATGGAAGCTGGTAAATGCTTTAGGGATGAGCTTTCCGGAATTTGTAGATGAAGTTAATACAAGGCTTCCTGAAGGGTTTAAGCTGACCGAAGATTAAATTTTGCATAACAAATTAAACGTTTAGTAAATAAACGTAAATCCTACACTAAAAACTTCTCAAGCTCTCTTAATTGGCAAAAACGGAAATTAAATACTCTACGGCGCGCGAATTCCAGTTGTATTTCACGATCCTGTGCTGTGTGCACTATGATTCAGTAGTTAATTCTTCCCAGATGCTTGGTACAACGATTAGTGCAGTGTACACAATGAAACCGAATAGAATCAAATTAATAGCCATGATAAACTCCTTTGGTTACATGTATATTAATCCCATTTTTTGAAGTAAAATAACAATTAATAGTACAAATAGTTGAAAAGTTTACAAAATTTAATATAAAATATTGATATGAAAAGTTTTACTCAAAAGGATATAAAAACACTATTTTCGGAGCTTTGCTGCTCGCGTTGTAAAAATGAATTTACAAAAAATTCTATTAAAATTTTAGAAAGAGATTGCGATATTATGCTTTGTAGTTTATCATGCGAAAAATGCGGGAAGGATTACGGGGAAGTCGTTTTCAATTTTAATAGAAAATCAGATAAGCATTTGCCGCTTGATATTGTTGAAGGACCGCCGCCGATTGATTTTGACGATGTTATTGAAGCGCATAGATATATTAGAAAAAATTTACATTAATAAGATTGGAAATAAATAATCTTTTCGGATAATAAAAAATCCCTGATTAAATCAGGGATTTTTTATTTTTTTTATTTACCTAAGTTTGCGGTACTTTTGATGTGAAGTTCTCGTAATTGCTGTAATGAAGCAACACCTGGAGCATCACTCATTAAGCATTTAGCACCTGCGTTTTTAGGGAACGCAATAACGTCACGGATTGATTCGGTTCTGGCAAGAAGTGCAACAAGTCTGTCTAAACCGATTGCAAGACCTGCATGAGGAGGTGTACCGTATTGTAGTGCGTTAACCATAAATCCGAATTTTTCTTGTGCTTCTTCTTCTGTTAAGCCTAAAGCTTTGAAAATTGCTGCTTGAACTTCTGAATTATGGATTCTTACAGAGCCGCCGCCTAATTCTGTTCCGTTATATACGATATCATATGCAATTGATTTAACGTTACCCAAGTCACCTGATTTAAGTTTATCTAAATCTTCTATGCAAGGTGAGGTGAACGGATGGTGCATAGCTTTGAATCTGCCTTCTTCGTCTGACCATTCAAACATAGGGAAGTCAACAATCCAAAGAAGTGCGTGTTTTGATTCGTCAATTAGGTTAAGAGATTTACCAAAATGTAATCTCAATCTACCCATAATATCATAAACTAATTTCGGTTTATCAGCTACAAAGAAGATAATATCGCCGGCTTGTGCGCCTGCTCTTTCTTGGATAGCTTTAGCTTGTTCTTCTGTAACGAATTTCAATACAGGAGATTTCGCTGTACCGTCTTCGTTATAAATGATATTTGCTAATGCTTTAGCTCCGAATGATACGGCAAGTTTTGTTATATCATCGATTTCTTTTCTTGAATATTTAGCTCCGCCCGGAATTCTAATACCACGAACGATACCGCCGTTTTCAAGAGTATTTTTAACGATTTGGAATTCTGATTCCATAATGATATCGCCGATATCAAATAATTCTAAACCAAACCTTGTATCAGGTTTATCAGAACCGAATCTGTCCATAGCTTCTTGCCAAGGCATTTGAATAAACGGAGGTTTAACTTCAACTCCTGCCGCTTTAAATGCGTCAACAATCAAACCTTCAACAACTTTAATGACATCAGGTTGTTCTACAAAAGACATTTCAATATCAACTTGAGTAAATTCAGGTTGTCTGTCTGCACGTAAATCTTCGTCGCGGAAACATTTGGCAATTTGATAATATCTTTCAATGCCGCCAACCATTAATAATTGTTTGAAAATTTGCGGAGACTGAGGAAGTGCGTAGAATTTGCCTTCTTGAACACGTGATGGTACAAGATAATCTCTTGCGCCTTCAGGTGTTGTTTTACAAAGGATTGGAGTTTCTACTTCCAAGAAATCAAGATTGTTCATGTAATTTCTGATAGCTTTAACTATATTGTGGCGCATAACCATTTTTGATAACATTTGTTCGCGTCTTAAGTCAAGGTATCTATATTTTAATCTGATATCTTCTGATACATTATCATCGTCTAAAACAAATGGTAAAACTTTTGATTCAGAAAGAATTTCAACTGATTCAGGATACATTTCAACTTGTCCTGTTGGGTATTTTTCATTATAAGTTTCTTCAGGTCTTTTTGAAACTTTCCCTGTAACTTTAATTACATATTCTGATTTTACACGTTCTAAAACTTTATGAACCTGCGGGTTAATTTGAGGGTTTGCAACAATTTGGAAAAAGCCGCTTCTGTCGCGTAATTCCACAAACAAAATACCGCCTAAGTCTCGAATAGTTGAAACCCAGCCTGACAAAGTAATTTGTTCATCAATATTTGTCAAATTAAGTTGACCGCAATTGTGGTCTTTAAAACTAGTTTTAATCATCTCTTATTTCCTTTTTAAGTCTATTTATATCGCAACTATAATATTAACAAAAACACAAAAAAAAGACTACAATATGTTACATTTGTAATCTTTTTTATTAATCTTAATCTTTTATAATTTGACAGGAATGAACAATATCAAGGTTTATATTATAGCATTTAACATGTTCCGGTTGATACTCAATATTTTCTCTGTTAGATATAACGCAATCATATAACTGAATAAATTTATTTCCGCAGTTTAGTGCATAGAATAATAAATTTTCATTTGTTGGATTTTTTACAACTGAAGAAATTGGTAAGTATAATTTTCCTGTTATTAAATATTCTGCTGTTGTAATTAGTATCTTAACACTTTCATTACTTTGTTGTAATTCTAGTTTTTCTTCTTTTTTCATATTTTACCCTCTTTCAATGTTGAAATTATAACATATTTTTTCTACATAGACAATATATATACTTTTTAGTAAACTCATTATATGATTACATTTGATGTTTTAACTTTAAGTGCTTTTGTAAAAGAGCAGGAAAACTTTTTTACAGGGGCAAGAATAAATAAAATTCAGCAGCCAACACGCAGGGAATTTATTTTTAACCTGCGAAATAACAGCGAAACAAGACAGTTTTACGTAAATATTAATCCGCAATTTTATCATTGTTGTTTTATGAGTAAAACAAATGTCGAAAAACGCGTTCTTGAAATCCCGCAAAAACCGCCGATGTTTTGCATGCTTCTTAGAAAATATCTTGAAAATTCACGTATTGCAAAAATAAATCAGCCTGAAAATGAACGTATTTTGGAGTTTTATATAGAAACTTATAATGAAGTCGGTGATAAAATCTTTTTATGTCTTGCTTTTGAGTTTATGGGCAAACATTCTAATGTTATTCTATATAATTATGATACAAATTTAATTATTGGATGTGCTCATAACGTTGGGGCAGAAAAAAGTCGTGAACGAGAGATTTTTGGCGGGCTCCCGTATGTTTATCCGCCGAGGCAGGGGGTAAATAATAATTGGACAAGTTTGCTTGATTCTGTTGAAATAAAAAGCTCCGTAAATAACTTGATTGACGATTATTATACTTATTTTATTGCGCAGGATAAGTTTAGGTCTCTTTCATCAAATTATAAAACTATTATTTATCAGAAATTAAAAAAGCTTAATAAGTCATTAAAACAAATGGAATATAAATTATTATCTGACTCGGATTCGGATAAGTACAGACTTTACGGTGATTTAATCATGGCAAATCTTTATCAGTTAAAAGATTTTTCAAAATGTGTAAAGGTTTATGATTATGAAAATAACAGAGATATTGAAATTTCTCTGGATGAAACTAAGACTTTAAAAGATAATGCTAATAGGTTTTATAAACTTTATAACAAGGCAAAAACTGCAAGAACTAAATTAACAGAGCTTGTTAATGAATCCAATGCAAAAAAAGAATATTTAGAACAGATTTTGTATTCTGTAGAGTCCGCTGAAACAATCAGGGAGTTACAGGAAATTTCAGGAGAAATCATAGAAGATAAGTCAGCTTCAAAATCTAATAGAACACAGCTTGAGATTATGAAAATTGATCTAGAAAATGGCGATAGAATATATATTGGCAGAAATAACAGACAAAATGATTATATAGTTTCGAAATTGGCATCAGAAGATGATTTATGGTTTCATGTCCAAAATTGTGCTGGTTCACATGTGCTTTTGAAATCTCAAAACGTAACTGAGGATTTAATTTTGCAATGTGTAAAACTTGCAAAAGAGTATTCCAGAGCGAAAGATTCTGCTAAGGCAGGAGTCATTTATACAAAACGAAAATATTTAAGAAAACCGCCCGGGGCGGCATTAGGATATGTTACATACAAAAATGAAAAAGAAATTATTGTGTAAATTCTTTGTGTTAAAATGTCTTTTATAGAAAGGTTTTTTATGCCGCATTTTTTTATAAATTCAGATCAAGTAAAAGATGATATTGTAGAAATTTCTGATAAGGAAAATTATAACCATATAGCGCGCTCACTGCGTTCGCGCGCCGGAGAATCTTTATTACTTCTTGATGAAAATAAAATTCAGTACGAAACAATAATTACTGAAATTAGCGGTTCGAAAATTATTGCAAAGGTTGAAAGTTTTTACCCTTCAAAAAGGTTTTTGGATTTTGAACTTTATCTTGCTCAAAGCCCGTTAAGGTCTGATGCGCAGAGTTTTGTTATTGAAAAAGCTACAGAACTCGGAGTTAGTGGAGTTTATCCTGTTATGACTGATAACTGTACTGTGGCACGCCAAATTGTAGAAAAAAAAGTGCAAAAGTGGCAGAAAATTATGTACGAATCTTCAAAACAATGTGAAAGGGCTGTTGTGCCGGTGTGTTTTGAACCTTGTACAATAAGTGAACTTTTAGAAAAAAACAATTTTGATAAAGGGATTGTTTTTTGTGAAAGAATTGCAGATAAAACGATTCGGGATTCTTTTAGGGGTAAACCTATAAACAAAGACGATAAGGTTCTTGTAATTATTGGTCCTGAAGGCGGATTTTCGCAAAAAGAATTTGAATTTTTTAAGGAACGCGGGTTTGAAATGCTTACACTTGGCGAGCTGATTTTGAGAGCAGAAACTGCTGTAACTGTGGGATTAGGAAATGTGATTTATGAATATTCAAACTTTAACAGATAGAATAAAAAATGATGATATTTTAAACAATCTGGCAAGTTTTTTTTCTAATAAAATCTATCTTGTTGGTGGTTCGGTTCGTGATGCGTTGATGGGAAAAGACTTCTACGATAGAGATTTAATTGTAACTGATATGGATGCAAGAGAATTCTCGTTAAATGTTGCTGAATTTTTTGACGGTGTTTTTGTTCCGTTGGATGAAGAAAATAAAATTTATAGGGTTGTACTGGGAGATAAGAAAAATTATTTTGATATTACAAACCCTGTAGAAGGCAGTTTAGAACAAGATATTTTGCGCAGGGACTTAAGTATTAATGCAATTGCAGTTGATGTCAGAACAGGTGAAATCCCGGATTTCTGTGCTGGAAATGTAGATGATTTAACTAACAAAATTATTAAAGGTGTGCGGGAAGAAAATTTTACTGAAGATCCGTTAAGAATTTTGCGAATTTTTAGATTTTATTCGATTTTAGGTTTTGAAATTGTACCGGAACTTTTAGAATATGCTAAAAAATATTCCAAATTACTTGAGAAACCTGCAAAAGAACGTGTAGAATATGAGTTAATGAAACTCTTTGACGGTGAATATGCACATTTAGCATTATTAAAAATGGATGAGTGCGGTATTTTAGAAATGTTTTTCCCGTTTGTGAAGGAGCTAAAGCAAGTACCGCCTAATCTTCATCATCATTTGGACTTATTTTATCACAGTATCGAAACTGTTCGGCAGGTAGGAATTTTGTTTAAAAATTCCTCAAATGATGTGAAAGAGCATATGCAAAAAGTTGATTTTGGCGGATTCTCAAGAATCGCTCATTTAAGATTGGCAACATTTATGCATGATATAGGAAAATTCTCAACCTGGACAATCGAAGAAGATACCGGACGCCACAGGTTTATAAAACATGAAGATGTTGGGGCTAAAATGTGTGTTTCTCTTTTAAAGAACCTATGTTTTTCTAATAAACAGATTGAATATATTTCATATATTATTAAAAAACATATGTACCCAACAGCAGTTGTTTCATCGCCTGAGCTTAGTGAAAAAGTAATGCTGCGTTATGTTCGAAAATCTGAAGATAATGCAATTGATAATATATTGATAGCTCAAGCTGACAGGCTAAGTGCGCGCGGGCCGGAAATTACAGATGATATTGTTGAAGAAAATATTACAGCGTTAAACAAGCTTTTAGAATTCTATCTAAATTTGCGTGAAACCTTAAAACCATTGCCAAAACTGCTGGATGGTAATGAAATTATGAAAATCTTTAATATAAAACCATCGCCAAAACTCGGTGAAATTATTGAAGCTCTGAATGAAGCTCAAATTTCAGGTGATGTTGAAACAAAAGAAGATGCTATTAATTTTATTAATACTATTCTATAAGCTGACTTTACATTTTTATTTTATGATAAAATAATTTTGTAAAATGTTGAGGTAGGGTTATGAGTAATAATAAATTGAAAAAATTAGGAATTATTGTAAGCTCTGTACTTATAGGGTTGTATGTATTGTTTTTGATATCACCGCTTGTTGTGTCGCCAATTATTGATTCATACAGTGATAATATCGAAGATTCATTAAAGAGTGCAACAGGTTTTGATGTTGATCTAGATGATATTGCTTTTACTACCGGTTGGAATTTATCTGCCGGTGTTAAAGCGAAAAATATTACTCTTACTATACCAGCTGCTGAAACTCCGTTTTTTAAAGCAGAAAATGCAGGTGCAAGAATTGCGTTATTACCGTTTTTAGCAAGAAAAATTCAAATAGATAGTGTTTTTGCCAAAAATATTGATGGTGAATTCGGGATTAAACAGGATGGAAATTTCTTGGCTTTGGATTATTTGCCTAAATCCGAAGCCTCCTCAGAATCCTTTGTACTTCCGTTGGGCTTAAAACTCTCAAATCACCTGCCAAATGTTAATGTGAAAAACTATAAATTATCACTTTTGGATATCCAAACAGATAAATCATATTATGTTGAAGGTTCGGATTTAAAAGTTTCAGATTTCATTCTTGATAAAAAAGTAAAATTTAAGACAAATGGTAAAGTCGTTTTTGATAATAACATAATATCAAATTATGATTTAAAAGTTTATAACAAAATCATGCCGGATATTTCTCTGCAGGATATGGTTTTCCCTCAAGATGTTGTTGTAGATGATGAAAAACCTGTCATAAAATCTACATCAGGTGAATTTAATATAATAGAAAGTTTGAATGCAGTTAAAAATAATCAACTTAGAGCAGATATTTTTACTGATATAAAAACAGCAGGAACAGTTAAAAATCCTAATCTGAAAGGAAATGTCAAACTTGATGCGATATCTGTGGCAGTTGACGGGAAAAAGCTTCCGGAAAGTTATATTGATTTAAAATTTAAAGGTAATAAAACTGATATTGATTCAATATTTTTCTCATCAATTGATACTAATGAAAAAACTCAGCTTATCGGTAATGTAAAGTCAGGTAAAAAGCCTGCTATAGATTTAACATTACGTTCAAACGCGAAATTTAATAATATAATTCGATTAGTTGATAGTGTTGCAGAATCATTTGGAATGAAAGATTTTGAAACTTTAACTGCAACAGGTGGAATTGATGCTGATTTTAATATAAATTCCGATATGAAAAAAGTATTATCAACCGGTTATTTGAAAGTAATGCCATCAAGTCTTAAATATGGATTATATAATGTATCAATTGATAATATTACTGCTGATGTTGATATGATGAATAATAATATCGATTTTAAAAAAGCAGGATTTTCAATCCTAAATCATCCGCTGAATTTATCAGGGCATATATTAGCGGATTCCACTGCAGATTTGAAGCTAACTGCTGATAAGGTATCCTTGAAAGGTCTGTTGATGGCATTTGGTCAAGGTGCATTATTAAAAGAAAATGATGTAAAAGCAGGTGTCGTAAGCTTAAATGCTTTAATTAAGGGTAAACTTATGGCATTAAAGCCGGAAATTTTCACTGATATTTCAGATATTAATGTGGAAAATATTCCTTCTGCAACTGGTGTTGTACTTGATAATGCACTTGTAAAAATTCTTTATGACGGTAAAACTGCATCAGGCAATGTTGATATTAATTCGCTTGTTATTAATAACCCCTCAGCTGTTGTTTCTGTTCCAAAAACAAATGTGCTGATTGACAGTAAAGATATTAATATAAAAAATTCATATCTAATGCTCAATAATTCAAGAGTTGATATAAAAGGTGCAGTGAAAAATTATATTAACGATAAAATGAATATTGATATTGCCGCAACCGGGAATTTAAACAGTGCTGATATTGCAGCTGTGTTACCTGCTGATTTTAGGAATTTAATTTCTTATCAGGGTAAGTTACCGTTAAATATAAACATTACAGGAAACGCTAAAGCTCAGAATATTAAAATTAATCTTAAAGCTGATAAAAATAATTATGTATCTTTAATTGATGCGGACGCATTAAAAGGTCAAGATACAAAAATTCATTCAAATATCGAAATCATCGGTGATTCTTTAAGCTTTTCAAATACCGGAATCTCAAATGATAAAACAACTTTGGCAAAACTCAGTGGCGAAGTTACAAAATTGTATTCTTCACCAAGATTAAATCTTAATATCGCTGTGCCGAATGAAATTTCATTTCCGATATGGGGTGTACCTAATTCCAATATAACAGCAAACGGATCTGTATCTGTTATTGGTGATGCTATGAATCCGAATATGCGCGGAACAATTAATCTGGTTGATATTTCAATGAAAGATTTTGATTTTGCGATTAAAGATTTAGTTGCAGATTTATCGGGTAAAATTCTTAATGGTACAGCAACTGCAAGACAATTTAAATCCGCAGGTATTGTCGCAACTGATTTGTCCGGAACTTTTTCACTAAAAGATTATTCAAAATTTTATTTGACAGATTTGTCAGGTAAAGCTTTTGATGGTGATGTTAAGGGTAAATTATCATATGATATAAACACTTCAAAAATCGGATTGGAACTGATCGGTAATGGTTTAAATTCTACCAAAGCTGTTGAAGGTGCTGTTGGTATTAAAAACGCTTTAACTGGTGTTTTAGTATTCAGTACAAAACTTACTATGCAAGGTCTTACCGATAAAGAAATTATCCAATCAATGAAAGGTAATGTCGATTTTAATATTGATGACGGGAAATTCTTAAGCATTGGACGTTTGGAAAACCTTATTCTAGCTCAAAATGTTTCTTCAAATTCAGTGTTAAAATCTGCACTTTCTGCGATGTCAACATTTGCAACAGTTCAGGAAGCTGATAAGTTTAAATACATAAAAGGTAATATGACACTGGCAAGTGGTAGTGCTAATCTTTCCAAAATTATAGTTGCCGGACCTTTAATGGCGTATCACGTGCACGGAACTTATAATATTTTATCAAATTCTGCTAATTTAATAATCTTAGGACGTTTAGAATCAAAAGTTGTATCAGTTCTTGGACCTTTAGGTGATTTGACTGCTGAAAAATTGTTATCTTATATCCCAAAATTCGGTGCTATGACATCAAATATCTTAAAACAACTTACATCTGATCCTGCAAATGAAAATACTGCTTTAATACCTGAATTGACTAATGGTAGTAAATCATATAAGGATTTTAAGGTTGTATTCAATGGTCCTGTTGAAAGTTCTTCATCAGTTAAAAGCTTCAAATGGCTTTCTACTTGTGATACTTCGGAAATGAACCTTAAACAAGATTTGCAGAATGCGAAAGATGCTGTAAAATCTAATATTACTGATCGTGTAGAAAATGCAAAAAATAATGCCGAAAATGTTAAAAATAACGTGAATAAAATAATTGAAACTCAGAAAAATAAAGCTGAAACGGCTAAAAAAGATATAGAACAGGTTAAAACCGATATTCAAAATGTGAAAGAAAATTCAAAGCAGAATGTAGAGAATTTGAAAAATCTGTTTAAAAATGCTGTTCAAAATGCAGGACAGAAAGTTCAGCCTGTTGAAACTCCGACTGAATAGATATTGAAATCGACATTAAAAAACGGGGGGGGGTAACTGTTTAAAGCTTAATTTAAGCGCGTTTTAGCTATCTTATTTAGAAAAGTAATAACTTACTTATCTTCAAAACCGCCTTTACTCTTGCCGAAGTATTAATTACTCTAGGCATCATTATAAAGATTGCGCAACTAAAGATGAAAACTTATCAAAGCTACATGGAGATTTAGATACTTGCGGTTGGGTTCAGGTTGATACTAATGGTTTAAGAAGACCAAACATTGTAGGACGAGATTATAATATACATGCCAGAACCATCAATATCAGCGTGCCTATCTGAAATGCCGTTGCCATGTTTTGACCGAACTTGTTGCTGTCATATCGTTTTGCAGATTTTTGAGCGTTAATTGCGCTTGAAATTCTGGAAATTCTTTCGCTTTCGCTGTCGTTTGCAAACACAGTACCAAATACGCTTGATTCAATTCGGGAAAGTCTTGCCTGCATTGGCTCGTTTTCAAACTTTGTTTTATATAAAGTTTTTTCAATAGTTGAAATATTTAACGGCTTTGACGGCTTAAATACATTTGATGAATTGCCGTAATAGTCATCGTATTCAGCGTAATCAGGATAGCTCATTCCGCTTTGTCTGTTTATTGAATCGTAATCAAAAGTATCACTGCCGTATTGATTTAGATGATAATTTTGATCAAGTTTTCCTATATCCCCATCATAGAAGTTATTTTCCTGCTGTGCAATTTTATTTGACATAAAGTTTTTAGGTTTTATTTCAGCTTTTAATCTGTCTACACGAGTTGATAAATCTTCATTGTCATAGCTTTTGCCAAAAGTTTTTTTCTCTAAATTAGTTAATCTAGTTTTAATATTTTGGTCTTTAAACTCTTTTTTAAATACTTGTTGTTCCAAATCATTTATTGCCGGGTAATCCATTTTAGTACTTTCTACAGGCTCTTTTGCAAATACCCACGAGTCCTCTTCTTGTTTAAATGTATCTTCTTTAGGTTCAATTTCTTGTCCCATCAAGTCTGCCGCAAGGTCTTTTTTTAGTTTTGCAACACGGGTTTGTGTTTGCCCTGTAGAACTTTTACCGTAAACATTTTCTTCTATGCGGTTTAATCTTGCAGTTTCAGATTCATTTGAATATGTAAATCCAAAAATTGAATTTTCGATTTTATCGAGAATAGTGCTGTTTGGTCCTGCGATTGCTGCTTGAGTGCAAAGAATTAGTGATAAGAAAATTATAAGTTTTTTCATATTTAAACTCCTTAGGCTCAGAATAAAATTTTTTGTAACTGAAACCAATTCATCAAATCAGGAGTTTTTTTTTAATTGATTTTAAATAATTATTCGTAAGACAAAAGTGCTATGTTTTGATTACATAGCACTTTTATTGTAGTTAAACTGTTCAATTATAATTTATTTTCGAAGTTCTTTTAAAGCTTGAAGTTCTTTTTGATAAGGTGAAATTGCAGTGACTCTGTCAATAATGGCAGGTAATTTTTCAATTACAAAGTCAATTTCATCTTCTGTAGTAAATCTGCTCAAGCTCAAGCGAATACTTCCGTGGATAGCAGTAAACGGAACATTCATTGCTCTTAATACGTGGCTTGGTTCAAGTGAGCCGGATGTGCAGGCAGAACCTGAAGACGCACAAATTCCCAGATCAGACAAATGAAGAAGAATTAATTCACCTTCAATATATTCAAACCCGATATTTGTGGTGTTTGGAACTCTGTTTGTGACACTTGTATTAAGTCTTGCATTATAAATTTTGTTTATAATATTAGATTCAAGTTTGTCTCTTAAACGCTTAATTTCAGTTGCTTCATATTGCAAACCGTCAACAGCAAGCTCTGCGGCTTTTGCAATACCTGCAATGTAAGGCGTATTTTCGGTTCCTGCACGCTTGCCGCGTTCCTGATGACCGCCTGCAATTAAAGGAGTAATCATTGTTTTAGAATTAACATAAAGTGCGCCTACTCCTTTTGGAGCGTGGAATTTATGACCTGAAATTCCAAGTAAATCAATTCCGTTAGCTTGTACATCAATTGGAATTTTTCCTGCTGCTTGAACTGCATCTACAAAGAACTTAGTATCTTTATTTTTTGATTTTATGATTTCTGAAATTTTCCCGATAGGGTTAATGACCCCGTTTTCGTTATTTGCCCACATTACAGAAACCAGTGCAGTATCATCTTTTAGTGCAGCTTCAAGTTCTTCAAGGTTTAGTTCTCCGTTTGAATCCACTCCTATATAATCTACGCTGTAGCCTTGCTTTTCTAAAGTTTGATACAAGTTTAAAACACAAGGGTGTTCAACCTTTGTTGTGATTATATGTTTTTTATTTTTGTCGTAATTTAGAACTCCGCGGATTGCTGTACTTGCACTTTCAGAACCACAGGAGGTGAAAATTATTTCTTTTTCATCTTTTGCGTTGACAAAGTCTTTAATCACTCCGCGAGCTTCTTTAATCGCATTTGTGGATTTTCGAGAAAAGTCATACATACTTGAAGGGTTGGCGTATTCTTCTTTGAAATACGGCATCATTGCCTCAAGTACACGTTCATCAACTTTTGTTGTCGCGTTATTATCTAAATATATTAATTTGTTTGTCATATTATTTTACCTCAATAACGGTAATATCAGTTCCGAGTGATTCTTGTAATGTTTTTTCGGCAAAGTTTTTCAATGTCATAGTAGAATTTTTACAGCCGGAACATCTGCCTTTAAGTTTTACATATATATTTTTGTTTTTTATATCAACAAGCTCAATATCACCGCCATCTTTTTGGAGTTCAGGTGATATTTGGGTTTCAATGACATTGTTAACCTTTAAAATCCACTGGGTTGGAGTTAGTTTATCAACTTCAGATTTCTGCTTGTTGTAGTAAGTATCAATGATATCTTGAATAGCAGATTTACATTTCCCGCAAGCACCGCCTGCTTTTGTGTAATTTGTTACTTCTTCAACTGTTTTAAGTCCATTTAGTTTTATCGCATCCCAGATTGCGTTTTCTGTTACTTCAAAACAGGTACAAACCATTTTTTCTTTTTTATCTGCTCCGTAATGCTCGTCCAGAATTTCGTCTAAATCAACGTAACCGTCAGCGCTATAGTTTTTTAATGCATCTTCCAAAGCTTCGTAACCCATAACCGAACAGTGCATTTTTTCCGGCGGAAGCCCTCCGAGTTCATCTGCTATATCTTTATTGGTAATTTTTTTAACTTCATCAAGAGTTTTACCGATAATCATTTCTGTCAGGATGCTTGAACTTGCAACTGCTGACCCGCAGCCAAAAGTTTGGAATTTAGCATCTGTAACTATATTATTTTCAATTTTTAAATATATTTTTAACTGGTCTCCGCAGGTAAGTGAGCCTGCAACCCCTACAGCGTCAGCATTGTCAATTGAACCGACATTGCGCGGATTTCTGTAATGGTCCATAACCTTTTCTGAATAATCCCACATAATATTCCCTTTCTTAACCTTTTTATATATTTTAACCCAAAAATAAACTTTTGTAATTGAAGTTAAGTATTATTTAATGATTAGATATGTAAATAAATGTAACATATGTATTAAAAATCCTAAAGATTATTATATTACTTGCCGATATACGTATTATAGGAAACTCTAGATGAAAGGATTACATTATGGGAATGAGTGCATCTCAGGCTCGTTTTTTGTGCTTGACCGCGCGAAAAAACAACGTCGAATTCGAAGGACAGCAAATTAACCAACAAAGAACTACTCTGTCTAACGAATCTGGAAGCTACTACGCTGAACTGTGTAATATG
>Ga0073906_1000343_pt1 | contig 83683 bp, 65 predicted proteins | sample Inofromicrocosms_FD_65485 | JGI IMG/M metagenome (GOLD analysis project Ga0073906, IMG submission 65485) | Mouse cecum microbial communities from Vienna, Austria - Inoculum for glucosamine and mucus D2O microcosms | ecosystem: Host-associated > Mammals > Digestive system > Large intestine >...
ATTTCGACTTGCGGAAAATCTCCGCATCTCAAAATAATTAAGAAAATAAATCATCGGTTGGCTCAGTTAGCGGCTTAGCCAAGGCTGAACAACCTCAAATTTTACCGAATCATTGTTAATAACCAAAATTAAAGTAATGAACACTGCACCCCTTCAAGGAATCCGGGTCATAGACATGACTCAGGTTCAGTCCGGACCTTCATGCACACAGATGCTCGCATGGTTTGGCGCCGAAGTAATCAAAATCGAGCGCCCCGGCAAAGGCGACGCTACGCGCGACGAACTTCAATTCGACCCCAAGCTCCCGTCTTATTATTTCCTTCAACTTAATTCCGACAAGAAATCGATAACACTCGATGCCGCTACACCGGACGGAAAGGAAATACTCACAAAACTGATCCAAAGTGCCGATGTCTTTATCGAAAACATGCATCCGGGGGCTGCGGATAAACTCGGATTCGGCTGGGAAGCAGTGCACGCCATGAATCCTAAGATTATCTACGGCACAATCAAAGGTTTTCCACAAGGCTCGACTTATGCCAACCTTAAAGCCTACGAACCGGTAGCGCAATGCACAGGCGGCGCGGCTGCAACGACAGGATGGTACACCGGGGAATGCAATGTGCCTACACAATCAGGTGCTGCATTGGGCGATTCAAACACCGGCATGCACTTGTGTATCGGTATTCTTGCCGCTTTGTTGCAACGTGAAAAAACCGGCGAGGGTGTATTCGTATTCCAATCTATGCAGGAGGCATGTCTCAATCTTTGCCGCATAAAACTCCGCGACCAGCTCACACTCGAAAAATTGGGTTACTGCACGCAGTTCCCGCAATATCCCGACGGAAATTTCGGCGACACAATTCCGCGTGCCGGCAATATCGAAGGCAGCGGTGTCTTCGGCTGGTGCTATAAATGCAAAAACTGGGAAACCGATGCCAACGATTGGGTATATGTAATTCTTCAGCGCGGAGAAAAGGATTTTGAACTCGCATGCAAGGCAATGGGATTTGAAGATTGGCTTACAAACCCCGACTTCTCCACAGCCGATGCCCGCGACCGCAACAAACAGGCTATTTGGAATCGCATACAATCTTTTACAATCACCCGAACAAAAGATGAGGTTGTGCAAGCTCTCGCTCCATATGGGGTGCCTTGCGCTCCGGTGCTTTCAATGAAAGAAATTCAAGACGACCCGTCGTTGCGTCAAGCCAAGGCTATCGTAGAAATCGACCAGGGTGGGGAAGTCGGAAAATTCCTCACGGTAGGCTGCCCATGCACATTCTCCAATTATGAACCGAATTATGGCCCATGCCCTGAACTCGGCGGCAATACCGAAGAAATTCTTAAAGGCATAGGATATACTCCGGATCAAATTAGGTCTTTTGCCAAGAACGGCACCACAGCACCGCTACCCGACGGTCAAATGTAATCAATAAATGCGAGGCGAAACCGTGATTCGGCAAATTCGCCTCGCACTTCATAATTTCAAATCAAAAAGGAAAATATAATGGCAACAGATATAAATACTCCGTCGGCCTCGTCTTCTCCGACACAGGACGCCCCTCGCTATCCCGAACAAGTGACCGGGATGTATATTCTCGCACGGGCATTAAAAGAGATTGGCGTGGACAAAATGTACGGATTGGTCGGTATTCCCGTTACAGAACTGGCCTATATAGCACAAGGACAAGGAATAAGATTCATTTCATTCAGACATGAACAGCAAGCGGGCATGGCTGCTGCCACACACGGCTACCTTACAAAGACGCCCGGCGTGTTGCTTACAGTATCATCGTTGGGTTTCCTCAATGGCCTTACCGCTACGATAAACGCTACGGTGAATTGCTACCCTATGATTCAAATTTCAGGTTCGTCGGTTCGTGAACCTATCGATCTTGACCAAGGCACATATGAGGGACTCGACCAACTCGCTGTGGCAAAAGGACTTGTAAAAGCCGCCTATCGAGTCAACAAACCGGAAGATATCCCCACGGCGGTGGTGCGCGCCTACCGCGCTGCTATTTCCGGCCGTCCGGGCGGTGTTTATCTTGATGTGACAACGCCTTGCCTCGGCGCAATAATGAATATGGCCGATGCGGAGAAACTCTTCGAGAAACCGGTCGGCGTCTATCAGCAAGTGCATGCGGCGCCAGAGGCTCTCGATCGCGCTCTGGCTCTTTTGGCCTCGGCTAAGAAACCGGCAATACTTCTTGGCAAGGGTGCTGCTTATGCACAAGCCGATGATAAAATAAAACAATTTGTGGAACGCACCGGGATTCCATATTATCCAATGTCTATGGCCAAAGGGTTGCTCCCCGACAATCACCCGTTAAGTGCAATTTCGGCACGAAGCACAGTGATGGAAGAATCCGATGTTGTAATGCTGATTGGAGCGCGCCTCAACTGGTTGCTTTCAAGAGGCCACGGAAAATGGAATCCAAACGGGCGGTTTATCCAACTGGAAATCGACCCTGAGGAAATCGATTGCAACCGACACATTGCCGCGCCGGTCGTTGGCGACATAGAGCCGTCGCTCGATTATATGCTTGCCAATCTCGATAAATACAAAATGTCGATGGATGCCGGCTGGGTAGCGGAGATACAGCAAATATCAAAAGAAAAAAACACAGCGTTTGCCCGTCGTCTTGCTGTCGAGACTGTGCCAATGACGCATTGGAGCGCACTTGGCGCGGCAAAAAAAGTGATAGAAGCCAACCCCGATGTTATTCTTGTGAATGAAGGCGCTAATACACTCGACGACACGCGCGACGCAATAGACATGTCGCTTCCTCGTCATCGTGTCGATTGTGCAACATGGGCCATAATGGGCATGGGTATGGGATCTGCTATCGGTGCGGCAGTGTCTACTGGCAAAAGTGTCGTGGCCATTGAAGGCGACAGCGCGTTTGGTTTTTCCGGAATGGACTTCTCTACAATTTGCAGGTTTAATCTACCTGTCACAGTATGTATATTCAACAATGGCGGCATATATAACGGTATAGGCAAGCCCCTTGAAAGCACTGCCGACCCGGCTCCGACCACTCTCGATATTCGCGCACGATACGATAAGATGGGTGAAGCATTCGGCGCCACAACATACTATGTGACTACCCCTGCGGAATTTTCAAAAGCATTAGCAGAAGCCATTGCGTCAAAGAAGCCATGCCTTATCGATGTGCAGCTGGCTGCTGATGCCGGCAAAGAGTCGGGGCATATCGGCTACCTTAATCCCGCCTCTTTGATTCCTGTCACAGTTTAAAATTACAACTATGCCCAGTATATCACACGCTATAATTTATGCGATTGTCCCTATAATCGTGATAATGGCATTGGGCTTCGTGTCGGGGAAGAAAGGCGTTTTTTCCGGCAGCGATGCAAAAATACTAAACAAGGTAGTGCTCGATTACGCTTTGCCGGCAGCTCTATTCGTATCTATTGTCACCGCTACCCGCGAGGAACTGATAATGGATATAAAGTTGACGCTTATCTCTCTTGTAGTGATAATGGCATGCTTTATGTTGGTCTACTACATATATAAATATTGTTTCAAGACCGGAGGCGCCAGCGCCGCTGTAATGGCTTTGATTAGTGGTTCGCCGACTGTCGGGTTCCTTGGATTTGCCGTGCTTGAACCAATTTTCGGCACATCCCCGGCAGTAGCTCTCGTCGTGGCTATTGTAGGAATCGTGGTAAATGCTGTTGGTATTCCTGTCGGGCTTTCATTAATAAATGAAAGCGACGCAGACAAGGCCGCAGCAAAAAACGGAGGAAAGAAACCGTCGATGTGGAAGCCTGTAATTCATGCTTTATGCCAGCCAGTGGCTTGGGCTCCGATTCTTGCCGTGATATTTGTAATAGCAGGAGTTCCTTGGCCAAAGGCGTTTTCTCCGTCGTTCGACCTTATAGCCAAGGCAAATGCCTCGGTGGCTGTTTTTGCCGCCGGCATTACATTGTCGTCGGTTAAGATAAGTATTAATTGGCAGGCTGTTTTCGGGGCGATACTCAAATTGCTTATTATGCCACTTGCACTCCTTGTCGTGGGAATGTTGTTCCATATGGAAAGCAACCACCTTATGATGCTTGTAGTGGCTGGGGCTCTTCCGCCTGCCTTCTCCGGAATCATTATTGCCGATGAATACGACACATATGTGGCTACGGGCACATCGTCGCTGGCTTTGAGCGTAGTCTTGTTTATGGTCACATGTCCATTGTGGCTCTGGCTCACGCAGAAAGCCATGGAAATATTCAGCTATGCCTACTGATTCGTATAATTAAACTTTCACACACTTTCTTGTCCAGCGCCGGATGCGACAATTTGCATCCGGCGTATATTGTGATATTTAGTAACATTCCGATAACTTTTCCAAAAAATAATCTTGGAAAGTTGCATTATAATTATTTTTTGGTTAAGTTTGCAATCTCAAATAATACCACCCAAGTATTGACATAACCATTAAAAACAATTATAAGAAAATGAACGACCAGATCGATTGGAGCAATCTGTCATTCGGCTACATGCCCACCGACTATAACGTCCGCTGTTCTTATTCCGACGGCAAGTGGGGCGATATAGAGGTGTCTGACTCGCCTTATTTCAATATTCATATCGCAGCCACAGGCCTCCACTACGGCCAGGAGATTTTCGAAGGGTTGAAAGCATTCCGCGGAAAGGACGGCAAAATCCGTATTTTCCGTCTTCGTGACAATGCCGCGCGCCTTCGTGACTCTGCAAAAGGACTTATGATGGCTCAGCTCCCAGAAGAAAAATTCGTTGAGATGGTGAAAAAAGTTGTCAAGCTCAACGAACGATTCGTTCCACCCTATGGCACCGGAGCGTCGCTTTATATCCGTCCAATCGAGTTTGGCACATCTGCACAGGTGGGAGTAAAGCCCGGCAAGGAATATGAATTCATCGTGTTTGTATCGCCTGTCGGCCCTTACTTCAAAACCGGGTTTAAGCCGAGCAATATATGCATTATGCGCCAATACGACCGTGTGGCGCCGCGCGGCACAGGCCGTTGGAAAGTGGGCGGTAACTATGCCGCGTCGTTGGAAGCCGGCGAGAGGGCTCATGAACTTGGCTACTCTGCCGTGCTCTATCTCGACCCCAAAGAGAAACTTTATCTCGATGAATGTGGCCCGGCCAATTTCTTTGCAATAAAGGACGGCAAATACATTACACCTGCGTCGGAATCCATTCTTCCTTCCATAACAAACAAGAGTTTCATGCAACTCGCCCGCGACATGGGCCTTGAAGTGGAACAGCGTCATATCACCGTTGACGAACTTGAAACAATCGAGGAAGCGGCGGCCTGCGGCACAGCGGCAGTGGCTTCGCCTGTCGGAGAAATTGACGATCTCGACACCGGAAAGAAATACATAATCTCCAAGGACGGCAACCCCGGCCCGGTCACCACCGAACTTTACAACCGTCTTCGCGGCATACAGTACGGGGAAATAGAAGACCCCTACGGCTGGTGTACGATAGTAGAATAAAAACAATATAAAATAGAGTATTCTCGATATTGCGCAGGCGTGTATCGAGAATACTTGTTTGCGTCTATTCCTGATGGTCCCGGTAAAAGATATTTTTGATAAGTTTTACAAACGCGGCTCAAAACTGCGCGAGCTGTTGCTTGTACATTCCGAGGCAGTGGCCGCCAAAGCGCTCGATATTGCGCGTTTGCGTCGTTTAGATCTTGACCCCGACCATATTTATGCCGGTGCCATGCTCCACGACGTCGGTATTTTTTATGTCGATGCCCCGGACATATATTGCAATGGGTCGAAACCCTACATCATGCACGGGATACTTGGAGCGGAAATGCTTCGCGCGCACCGACAGCCGGAGTGGCTTGCGCGGATAGCAGAGCGACACACCGGATCGGGGCTTACCGCCGAGGATATACGCACACAGCATCTGCCTCTGCCGGAAAAAGATTTCCTGCCCGAGACATTGCTTGAGAAACTGATTTGTTATGCCGACAAATTTTTCTCCAAGACATCGCTCGACACCGAAAAAGATATCGACCGCGTGCGCGCGTCTATGAAAAAATTCGGGCCCGGAGCCATGCAGCGTTTCGAGGATTTGCACGCTTTATTCACATCAGATCAACAATCATAAGACATAATATATTCAATTCATCACTCTTCCAAATCTATCATGGAATCAAAAGCCTATTCCTACGACGAAGCATATGAAGCCACACTCGAATATTTTGGCGGTGACGAGCTCGCCGCCCGTGTGTGGGTAAGCAAATATGCGCTCAAGGATTCGTTTGGCAATCTATATGAACTCACTCCCGACGACATGCACCACCGCATAGCGTCGGAAATCGCCAGAATCGAACAAAAATATCCCAACCCCATGAGCCACGAAGAAGTCTTCGGTCTCATGCGGAATTTTAAATATATTGTGCCTCAGGGCAGCCCAATGTCGGGTATCGGGAACAATTATCAAGTCGGCTCCTTGTCAAATTGCTTTGTGATAGGGCTGGACGGTAATCCCGATTCTTACGGCGGCGTGATACGCATCGACGAAGAACAGGTGCAGCTTATGAAACGCCGCGGAGGTGTAGGGCATGACCTTACACATATCCGTCCGAAGGGTACTCCTGTGAACAATTCGGCGCTTACATCCACCGGGCTTGTTCCCTTTATGGAGCGTTATTCAAATTCGACACGCGAAGTGGCCCAGGATGGCCGTCGTGGCGCATTGATGCTCACCGTTTCTATTAAACACCCCGACTCGGAAGCATTTATTGATGCCAAAATGGTTGAAGGCAAGGTGACGGGAGCAAATGTATCGGTACGTATCACCGACGACTTTATGGAATCTGTGGCCGAAGGAACAGATTTCGTTCAAAAATACCCCGTCGACTCCGATGCTCCTATGGTATCGAAATCTGTCGATGCCAAGGCCCTGTGGAACAAGATAATCCATAATGCATGGAAATCGGCCGAGCCCGGCGTGCTTTTCTGGGATACCATTACCAGAGAGTCGGTGCCCGATTGCTATTCCGACCTCGGTTTCCGTACAATCTCGACTAACCCTTGTGGCGAGATTCCGCTTTGCCCCTACGACAGTTGCCGCCTGCTCGCCATCAATCTGTATTCCTACGTAAAAAATCCGTTTACCGACAAGGCTTATTTTGATTTCGATTTGTTCCGCACCCATGTTGGACGCGCACAGCGCATTATGGACGATATCATCGATCTTGAAATGGAAAAAATCGATCTTATCCTTAGGAAAATTGATGAGGACCCCGAAACAGAAGAAGTGAAATTTGCAGAGCGCAACCTTTGGCAAAAGATTCGCACAAAGACTCTGAAAGGCCGTCGTACAGGCGTCGGCACCACCGCCGAAGGCGATATGCTGGCTGCCCTGGGATATAAATACGGAACTCCCGAAGCCACGGCTTTCTCTGTATCTGTGCACAAGGCTCTCGCTTTGGCGGCTTACAACGCATCTGTCGACATGGCATCCGAGCGCGGAGCTTTCGAGATTTTCGATGCCGCACGTGAGGCCGAAAACCCGTATATCAACCGCCTGCGTGAGGCCGACCCCGCTCTCTACGAAAAAATGCTGAAACACGGCCGTCGCAATATCGCATGTCTCACTATTGCTCCTACCGGCACCACTTCGCTTATGACCCGCACGACATCGGGTATCGAGCCGGTGTTTATGCCCGTGTATAAGCGTCGCAGAAAGGTAAATCCAAATGATACAGCTGTCCGTGTCGACTACACCGACGAAACCGGCGATTCGTTTGAGGAATATATCGTTTACCATCCGAAATTCATCGATTGGATGCGTATAAACAATATCGAGGTGCGCGACGACTACTCTCAGGATGAAATCGACGCGCTGGTGGCTCGCTCTCCTTATGCCGGCGCCACGGCCAACGATATCGACTGGCTCGAGAAAGTGCGTATGCAAGGCGCGGTTCAAAAATGGGTCGACCATTCAATTTCTGTAACAATCAACCTTCCGTCGGATGTGTCGGAAGAAACCGTAGCCGAGCTTTATCTTGAAGCATGGCGTTCGGGATGCAAAGGCTGCACCGTTTACCGCGACGGCTGTCGCTCCGGCGTACTCATTGCCCTTGAAAAGAAACAGGAGCCGCAGATCGACCTTCCCGACGTGAAGCCTCACGTGGCCAAACGCCCCATCGAACTCGAAGCCGATGTTGTCCGATTCCAAAACAACAAAGAAAAGTGGATAGCATTTGTTGGCCTTATCGATGGCGAGCCATACGAAATTTTCACCGGTCTTGCCGATGATGAAGACGGTATCTTCTGCCCCAAATCTGTGACGCACGGCAAGATTATAAAGGCAATCGGTGCCGATGGTTCTAAACGCTACGACTTCCAGTTTGTCAACAAACGCGGATATAAAACTACCATCGAGGGACTGTCGGATAAATTCAATCCGGAATACTGGAACTACGCCAAACTTATCTCGGGTGTGCTTCGCTATGGCATGCCTATCGACCAGGTGCTGAAACTTGTAAGCGGTCTCGAACTCGATTCGCAGTCGATCAACACATGGAAAATGGGTGTTGAGCGCGCACTGAAAAAGTATCTGCCCAACGGCACCAAGGCTTCCGGCCAGCGTTGCCCGAATTGTGGCAACGAAACACTTGTCTACCAGGAAGGCTGTCTTATTTGCACATCTTGCGGCACCTCTAAGTGCGGTTAAATCGCAATAAGGTAAATCCCTCTTGAAATATTTGCGTCCGGCAATCTCTTTTTCATGAGATTGCCGGACGTTTTTTATGAATGAAGTCGTATCAGGCTTACGGCTCGTGCGTGCGCAGATTAATAGTTGATTATCAATTAATTACCAATATAGTTTACCGGACGCACGGGCCGTACGTCCCTACCTTTGGTATTTTGAGCACCATCTGATTGGATATAAAGCCGGCGCGATTTATCGCGCCCCTGACTCAGGCCGGCATTGACACAGGCCGAAATCCGGGAGCATTATTGATTAAAACAGGCAGACCGCATGGAGGTCGAATACCGTAGGCTCGGGCCAAAGCCCGTGCTATGTGTGTACGTAGATTCGACTGTGGCCGCAGTCTAATGATAATCTGGGATTCAATTGAATGTGATGTAGGACGAAGGGGGCAGGGGGGAGCCGTTGTGCCAAAGTTCGAAAGCAAATGTGTGTTTGTCGGTAGAAGATACACCGATGCGCATACCTGTCTTTACTTTTTCGCCACGCTTCACAAATACATCGTCAAGGCCGGAATAAATTGTAATGAAATCGTTGGGATGCTGTATTGCTACTGTGATGCCGAGGCCGGTAGTGTAATAAACATTTACGACCGTGCCGCGATATACGGCCGACACTGCCGTGGCTGCGGAAGTTACAATCTGTGGTATGCCATTGTCTCGCTCCGTGAACGTGACGCCTGTAAAGGGTGGAGCAAACATCATGCCCTCGGCAGCTATGGGCGAAAGCACCGACAAATTAAACCGCTCGGCATCTTCAAACCTGCGTACAAATTGCTTTTCCGCGTCCGAAGACACCAATAAAGAGTCCACAGACACTTCTGCAAGAGCCGCGCCTGCGGGCATGGATACGGTAGCGATGCGGGATGTGTCGTCGAAAAGAGATGTTATGTTTTGGGTGTATCCGTCGAATGTCTGCACGGCGCGTTCGAGCGAGTCAAGGTGTACAGACATGGCTATATATTTGTCGCGCAAGTCAGGGCCAAGACGTGCCGGAAGCAAATTTTGCAACGGAGTGAAAGAAAACAATGCGAGCCAAAAAGCTCCGAAAAGCATAAAAACCACAATCACGGCAGTAATCAACTCCCATTTGCGCGCAGTGATTTCCGCCACGGAAATCATCGAATTTTCGTTTACGATTGATACTGTCCAGCGTCGGCGACGAACATAGTCGCCTGTGTTTTTGTCTCGACGGAACAGTTTCTTTAAATAGCTGAATATATGCTTTCCCGAAAACAGAGTCATTATTATTCCGGAATTTTGACCATGATGTCTGTGACAATAAAGTCGATAAGGGCGGCATAAGTATCGGCCGAGGGTCGCAACACCTCGTCGGAAGGAGGCACGGCATCTGTCGACTGAATCATTTGCAACAGGAACTTGTTCAGCATCACGCACCGGGCAGCGCAAAATTCACCTTCTGCCACGCCTTCACTTAGAATCTGCTCGAGTATTGAGTTTTCTTTCTCATATGCCAGCCGACGAATTTTTGTCGTGCGCCGGCCCTCAAATGTTATCAGTGATTTTATTGATGAGTAAGCCGAAATATCGGTAAGTCTTGTCTGTGCAAGCCGCAGATGCAGAAACCGCCGCAGCTTATCGGCGCAAGAACAGTCTGAGTCTACGATTGCGCGCAGTTCGCTGACAATTTTGTCGCTTTCGCGGTCGATAACGGCCGCATATATCTCTTTCTTATTTTTGAAGTAAGTGTAAATGGTGCGCCGCCCCTTGTCGGATGCGTTCGCAATATCGCTGATGGTAGTATTCTCGACACCTTTATGGATAAAAAGTTGCCGGGCCACCTCGATAAGTTTTTCTCTTGTTTTGGCTACCATCGTAATAAATGTTTTGTGCAAAATTAACGAAATATTTGCTATTTGGCAAAAATTTCTTAACTTTGCGCAACAAAACAACTATAAACTAATCATAATCATTTAAAAATTCCTGTATATGGTACAGACACCTCCCCCTGTTGGCGGCACTATGGGCTTCCAGGAAGCAGTCCGCAAAGTGCTCAACAATTATGTCAACTTCCAGGGCCGCGCCTCTCGCGCCGAATACTGGTGGTGGGCACTCTTTACATTCATCATCGGTGTTATATTCGGAGCGCTTGAAGTCACCGGCTTGAAAATCTTCGCTATCCTTGGCGGTATCGTCAACCTCGCGCTTCTCCTTCCCGGTCTTGGCGTGCTCTGGCGTCGTCTTCACGACATGGGCCGTGCCGGCGGATGGGCTTTCATCGCGCTTGTTCCCATCGTGGGCGCAATCATTCTCATCTATTGGCTCGTTCAGCCGAGCGAACAGTTCACCAACCGCTTTGGTGATGTTCCCGTAGCCTGATATTATAAGCATACTAAAAAAGGGAGGGCTCGCCGATTGCTCGGCGGGCCCCCCCTTTAATTTAGAAGTTATGTTCTATGTAATCCGAAGATTCTTGTGATTAGTAGCCCCAGCGGCAAGCGATCATCTGAAGGTTGGGGCAGGCTTCGGTGCGGAAGTCGGTGATCATGTTGTAGCGGCAGTTGACGTAGGTCAGGTTCTGGTCGAATGATACATCGAGCATCGTAAGCTGGTTATTGTTGCAGAGGATACGCTGGAGGAACGTCTGGTTAGAGAGAGAGAGGGAAGTCAAGTCGTTGTAAGAGCAGTCGACGAAGAGGAGCTGCGGGCAATTTTCAACTGAGAGAGAGGTGAGGTCGTTGTAGGAGCAAACGAGGTCGAGAAGATTCTTGCAGTCGCGCATTGCCAAACCTTTCATGTTGTTGTCGGAGCAGATGAAAGTGCTGAGGCCGGGAAGGTTGGAGACAATCATGTTGTCGATGCGGTTGTCGTCAACGTTGAGGTTGGTAAGGTTGGTGGTGCCTACAAGGTTGAGCGAGGTGAGCTTGTTGTAACCGCAGTAGAGGTTTTTCAGTTTTGTGCAGTTGTTGACGGAGAGAACTTCAAGGTCGTTGCCCTGGATATTGAGGGTCTCGATGCTTTGAGAGTTCGAGATGTCGAAACTGATGAAGTGGTTGTTGGAGCAGTTGAGCGATTTAATAGCCGTAGCATCGGAAATCTGAATTTCGGTGAGGCGGTTGTTGTTGATGCTCACTTTCGAGAGAGCCGAACATCCGGCGAGGTCGGCAGTTGTGAGTTTGTTGCGCGAAGCGTTAAGTTCGGTAAGGGCAGCGTCGCCTGCTACGGAGAGGGAAGTGATAGCGTTGCGGGAAACGTCAACTTTCTGGAGGAAATTGAAACCGGCGAGGTTGAGCTGGCCGGCAAGTTTCTTGCCTTTCCAGTCGATGGAGGTTACTCGTCCGTTATCCATTTTTACGCCTTCCCAAGTGGAAGGATTGGAGAGGTCGGAGATGTTGAGGGCCTGTGCGTTGGTGACGCCTTTTTCGGATGTTTGTGCCATGAAGGCCTGGAGTTGTTTGAGTTCGGCCTTGTTGGGTTTCTGAGCGAATACCATCATGCTACCAAGCAAGAGAGTAAAAAGGAATGCAAATTTTTTCATAACTAAATAGTTGTAATTAAAGGGGTTTGTTTTTTTGTTTTTGTATCTATCTAACAACCCTTATCGAAAAATGGTTCGTACAACTGAAAAAAATTATGAAAAAAAATACATTATCTTTTGCTATGACCCTATGGCGGCTATGTCGTCTTCAAATGTGTCGCGTGATATAGCTCTGGCTTTTAGGCGGTTACGATAGGCGTAGATTGTATTTATGGAATAGTTGAGCATTTGTCCGATGCGAGCGGCATCGTCTACGCCAAGGCGCATAAAGGCAAGGATTCTCAGGTCGGTGTTCATGCGTGTGCCCGGTTGCAGCTCGATTTGAGCATCGGGACGAAGAAGTTTGTTCACATCGCTTGCAAATGTCGGGCAAATATGCAGGAACGCGTCATCGAACACTTCGTAAAAATCGCGCGACTGCTCTTCAATAAATCGTCCGGACTTAGTCATCCGCAACAGTTCGGCGGTAGACCCGGTGGATAGTTTTCGCTCCACCATTTTTGAAAACTGTGTCAGTTTCTCCATATATATAGAGCAGAGGCTAAGGAATCGGCTTATATACACCTCTTTAAGGCGGTTGGCTTCGGCAAGGTGCGCTTGAAGGCGAGCCATGCGCTTCATTTCAAGACGCACAAATGCAAGGGCGGCGGCAACACAAAGGAGCAAGACAATCAAAATGAAAATAATTACATATGAGCGTCGATGCAGAAGATTCTCCTGATGCCTGTATGATTGCTCGATAAGAGGAAGCGCGCGTGAAGACTCAAGCATTCGCGCCGATGCGTGGCATTCTACGGCATTTGCCAAAGCTGTCGTGAGATAAAGATACGCTCGTTCAATTTCTCCGCGTGAATACATGCGTGTGCCGAGTTCTTGAAGCGAAAGCACTTCAAGCGTAGCCGACGATATATCGCTTATAGCCGACTGGGCAAGGTAGTATGTCGAAAGGTTTTCGTCTCCGTCAGCCGATGCTATCTGGTGCAGCATGTGGGCGGCACGAGCCCTGAGATTATTTTCTTTTGGAAGATTCGCGAGCAACTCAGCCAAGACTACACGTGCTTTGTTGATTTGCCCGGTGAGCAAATAGTATTCTCCGAGATTGATTTTGTACAAATCGGTGTTTTTAGGCAAAAGGCCGATTAGTTTCTGTTGAGATTCAAGCGCGCGCACATTCATAGAATCGGCAAAAACATGATAGTCGGAAAACGACGACGCTACATAACTGTACATTTGCCTTGCCCCGGTGTGATAATCTACTTGCAAATCGGCAGGAAGAGAGTCGGGATTTATGCTTTCGTATATTTCAATAGCGCGGTTGCTAAGCCCCGCAAGCGACATCTGCGTGCCATAAAGCAGAGTCATGCGGGTGAGAATATCGCCATCGGCCCGGTCGATGCCCCGGCGAAGATAAACGATGGCCGAATCCGCGTTAAACGAAGTGTATGCTTCTCCTATGGCAAGCATATATTCGAGTGAATCATTTAGCGTCGAGCTTGCCTTTAATCGGGAACACAGTGTGTCTATACGGTTTTGACGCGTCTTGATGTATTGCTGGCGTCTTTGAAGAGCTACATCAAGGTCGTTAAGGGCTATTCGCACGTCTTTATCGGTAATAGACGTCGATGCAGGCAAAGCGGATGCCGGCGCGAACACACCAAATATTATCGCCGCAATGACACACAGTTTTTTCATAGGTATCTTTAATAGCAGGAACACAAGCCTCATATTTACAGCCCAAAGGCTTGTATTCCTGTGTGATGAATCAGATTTCAATCAGTTGGTCATAAGCAAAAGCACGTTTGGCTTTTTGGCCTATGACACTGTCCCAGGACATGGGAGATATTCCCGATCCCGGACGCTTTACTGTAATGTTTTCTTCGGTAAAAACTTCGCCTTGGGCTATATCGCGTGCCGCCACGATGCTTTTACGGGCAACCTCGATATTCGGCCGCTCGGTTTCCGCCACAATTTTCTCACCCGAGCCGAGTGCCTGCTCGATATGGCGCACGGCAGAAACCATTGCGGCGAGTTCGGCCGGGTCGAGAGACGCGCGATGGTCGGGACCGGGCAGGCTTTTGTCGAGCGTGAAGTGTTTTTCTATAACCGTGGCTCCAAGCGCGGCGGCAGCCACCGGCACTTCAATACCGCAAGTATGGTCGCTGTAACCTACTGCGGCGCATCCAAGTTTTTCAAGAGCCTTCATGGCGCGAAGATTCACGTCGGCATAAGGGGTGGGGTATTGTGTGGTGCAATGCAGAAGTATGATGTTTTTCCGCGGTGTGCCGCTTTTTTCGAGCACATTCACGGCTTCCTCCACCTCGTCGAGCGTAGACATGCCGGTCGACATTATCACACGTTCGCCGCGCGCTCCTATCTTGCGAAGATATGGGAGATTTGTAATCTCGCCGGATGGAATTTTCCAATAATCCATGTCGAGGGCGGCAAGACAATCGATGGATTCAAGGTCGAACGGCGTGCTCATGAAACCAATTTCGCGCTGACGGCAAAGTTCGGCAAGTCGAGCATAATCCGACAACGGAAGGTGGATAGCCTTGCACATCTCGAGCTGACTTTGCTCTGCGCCGGTGGTTTCTTTTTGATATTCGGCCTTAGGAGCGATAGAGGATATGACCAGTTCGGGCACGGCAGTCTGAAATTTTACATAATCGGCTCCGGCCTGAGCCGCGGCCTCAATCATTTTTACAGCGAGGTCGAAACTGCCGTTATGGTTCACGCCGGCTTCTGCTATTATTATCATATATATTATATACTAATTAAAGAATGCCACCTCTTGCGGGTATCGTGCTATCTCGGTATAGGGGCGGTAGGTGATAAAACGGGGTGTCTCGCCTTTTGCCTCGGCCAGAATAAGAGCCGGGATGTCGGCCTGGGCCAGGACGGAGCATACGACGCCACCGCCAAGTCGCGGGTTTATTTCCATGAGCAGGCACCGGTTGGCGTCGAGGTCGTGAATAAACTGCACGGTCACGGCTCCGCGAAGCCCTGTTGCCGCAAGCACCCGTCGGGTAATATCTACAATTTCAGGGAAGATAACCGTCTCAGTCCTTACAACTTCGCCACCCGACACCTCAATTCGTTTGCGAGGGACAATGGCGAGCGGTTCGCCTGTCTTAACGCTTACATAGCAATCGACAGTATATTCGTCGCGATGGTCGATACGTTCCTGCACGAGAAAATCCTCGGCATGTGCGAGCACACGGTCGAGTTGGTCTTTGGTGTCGATTATCTCAATGCCTTTCGAAGCCGACCCGTGGCGCGGCTTGGCAATCCATTTTTCAATCTCGCTGTCGGCGGAATATGATTGCGGTATTGGTATTCCGGCTTCGGCGAAAATGCGGGAAGCCTCTATTTTGTCGAACATTGCCTCGGCTTGCTCCGCCGTGGATACCGGAGAGAATATACCCGTTTCTTCGGACAGGCGGGCAGCTACGGCCACGGCTCCGTCGACAAACGGAACAATCACATCGATTTCCTCTTCCCGGCAAACACGTGTCAAATCTTCCAGAATGGCCGGATCTGACCATCGGCGGCCGGCAATAACTTTACCTTCTAATGAGATTGGCGAATGTGTGGTGCCTTCGTAACTTACGATTTTTGTGGCTCCGGCACGTTTGAAAAGGCGAGCCATCGACACACGCTTGCCTCCTCCTAAAAACAGTATATTCATCGGTTGTAAATGTTGCTTTTGTATTTTGCGAGATTTTCCGGCTTGACAAACCAATCGATAGTGCGTTTAAGTCCTTCGCGGAGGGAAACCTGCGGATGCCATCCGGTGAGTTCGGTAATAAGCGTGTTGTCGCCGCAAAGGCGGAACACCTCGCTTTTCCCGGGACGCAATCTTGCCGGGTCCACTTCATAAGTGACATCGGCATCCATAAGTTCGGCAATAAGGGCCAAGGTATCGGCCATGGATACTTCCGTGCCGGTGGCTATGTTGATGTTGCGTCCTGCAATCCCGTCGACATTGGCGAGAGCAATGAAGCCTCGGCATGTATCCGAGACGAAATTGAAATCGCGGGTAGGAGAGAGGTCGCCCACCTTTATGCGCCGCGCTCCGTTGGCAATCTGGGAAATGATTGTGGGTATTATGGCACGGGCGCTTTGCCGCGGGCCATAGGTGTTGAACGGACGCGCTATCACCACTTCGAGTTTGAACGCATTGTAGAAACTTTCGGCTATCGCGTCGGCTCCTATCTTTGTGGCTGAATACGGTGATTGAGGCTGGCGAGGATGCTTCTCGTCGATCGGGACATATTGAGCCGTGCCGTAAACCTCTGATGTTGATGTCACGACAAGGCGGTCGACGCCACAGTCGCGGGCGGCCTGGCACATGTTGAGGGTGCCGTTGATATTTGTGGCAACATACGAGTCGGGCGCTATATAGCTGTAAGGAATTGCGATAAGCGCCGCAAGATGAAACACCGTGCCGGCGTCGCGGCACAGTTCCCGGCAGAAATTCGGGTCGCGGACATCGCCGCACACCACTTCAAGGCGGTCGCTGTGCACATCTTCGAGCCAACCCCAGTAGTTGAACGAGTTGTATTGTGAAAGGGCACGTACGCGGTAACCTTCATTAAGAAGCATTTCCGTGAGATGCGACCCGATGAAACCGTCGGCTCCCGTAACCACGACTATTTTATTTTTATCAATCATTTGAGACAGAATTATAATTTGCAAAAAAATTGCAAGATTCTATTGAACCTTGCAAAATTACAAAATATCGGCCATTGCCACAAATATTTTTAGTCGGGGAAAAGGAGCGAAAGCACACGAGCGCGGTCGAGTGCCCATTGGCGGTCGTAGATGTCGATGTCGGAGTGGCCGCCGTCGGCGGGAAGCTCGGCAATAACGGTCATGCCTCGGGCTTCTGCAAGCATACGCAAGGCTTGGGCGATTGTGAGCATATGTTTGTAAGCGTTTATTGCCGTCCGTAACTCATGAAATTTAAGATCATCGATTTCTTGACCGTTGGTAGAAGACTCGATATATGTTACTTCTCGCCGATTAACGTCGAGCACGCCGAAAAGCAGGCCTTTTGCAAGCATATTGTCAGGAACTTTCAGCATGAATTGCACGGCCGACGGGTCAAATGCCACGCCTGTTTCATCGTCGACTGTCATCGGGTTTTCCGAGGCCATCCATCCCATCATGGCGTTTGCCCTTATCTCGCCGGGAGTGAATGAATTTGCAAAGAAGACTACTTGGCAAATCCCTATTTCCTGCAATTTGGGAATGTCGAGCTCGATAAATTCTGCTGTGCCTACATTGTCCGGAAATCCTCGCATATCGCCGGAATGGAGGGCTCCGTAGGCCGACAGGGAGAAGAATGAGCAATAACCCCTGATGTCAGACTCGCCGAGCAACGCCGCGCTTAGGTCAAGGTCTGTTTCCTGAGCAGGCAGTCCTTTTCCCCAGTGGAGGAACAGACGCACCTTGTCACCTGCGACAGGGAAAACGCTGCCCGGATTCACGGCCATTACATCCTGAATCATATCCGACCGCGCGCCCAAGGGGAGAGCAATACGTTCCAATTCCGGCGAAATATATATTTTTCTTCCGGGCATTGGGTTTTGAGCATATATGGCTTTTAGCGCAGGCTCTATAATCTTATTTATTAGCTCAATTGCCGATACTCGCTCGTCGGCAGACATGCCCATCACACGCTTATCGGCGTAAATGTATTTTTTTACGCCCGTGACAGTGCGGACCTCACGCCATTTTCTTTGCACTTGAAAATATTTTTCAGCGTTTTGCGTGAGCCCGGTGAGCATACGCAATGGCAGTTTGCCGGCTATCGAGCAAAATTCGGCAATAACTTTTTCATGCCCGAAGCGCAGCATCAGCGAGAATAAATGACGGGCGAAAAGTCCCGGGCGGCCCTTCAATATAGCCATTGCCTCATCAAAATCATTCGCTTTGAGAGCACGATTTACCTCGCCTTCTGCCGTGTAGTAATCCTTGCGATAGAATTTGTCGAGTAGGATGCGTAGTCTTGCATAGTCTTTTCGCCGGGCAAATTCGGTGAGACGGAGCGCGCGGATGACATGCACCCACATCTCACGATAAGGACTCATCTGCTCGCACATTGCTTCCACGGAAAGAAGGCAGCCATTGAGCATATCGGCCGCAAAGCGACATTCCCGGCGGTTGAATTTCAGTTTGCGTTGCTCGCGTCGCTTCTCGATTTCTTTCTTGGTGTCTTCAAGAGCGAGATAATAGTGACGACGGCCAAGCGTGTCCCACATTTGTTTTTCCAACGTGCGCGGACGTATTATACGTAATACGTCGGTTTTGACATACCATATGAAACGCAGCAAATCTGCCGGCTCTTTTATATATGGTTTCAGAGCGTCAACCCCCAGGCGAAGCATCAGGTGCTTAGCCACAATCATCGCGTTTTCTTTTATCGGAATCTCCGGCATGGGGTCGGGAACAGGGAGTTCTTCTATCAACGTGCCCAGAATCTCGCGCCATGTCGCGTCAAGAAGGGCGTTGGCCCCCATAGCTTGAACCATCCGATTTTGAAGATCGGCGCGCGATAGCATTGTGAGTTCTTTTTTTTCGCTGCCTTGCCCGAGGAACGTAAACCCCGGATGCAGTTTAAACGGACGGCCGCAGAAAGGGCATCCGTTATATCTCGATAAATCGAATGTGCCGTCCGGTATAAGATGCCCGCATTCGAGGCGTGTGCCGCTGACATCGGCTCCGCCGTCGGCCAATATGTTTGCAAAGGCAGTGAGAAGATGGTCGACAGCCGATTCACCCGTTGGTTCCAGCCAGCCTTTTACAAGCGGAGTCCAATTCATGTCAAGATTGTACACATCATTGATTGTCTCAATAATGGCGGCCTGGTCTTCAACCGGCATCAGATTGAATTGGCGAAGGGCTTTTTCGTCGAGTACAAATCCACGTTCGTTAAGCTGCATCAGGGCTGTAATGGTGGAAAGGCGCAAAAGAGTGGAATCTGTTGTTTCAACAGGATTCTCAACATATATAGCGCCAAGTCGAAGGGCTACTTTTGCAAGGGCTTTGTTCATGGTAGAAAAAGAAGGAGAGGGGTAAAATAAAAAAACCGGCAATCGTAAAACTGAAAATGAATTTTCCTGTAAAAATACGAAGTAAGTTTTACTTGGCCGGTCGATTGCAAAGATATATAGAATCTTTCATATATCCAAATTATTTTTTTTCTCAAATAAATAATGAGGCATGGACAGGGAAAGTCCATGCCTCATTATTATATAATATATGTTTATTCGGCTAAATCAACAAGGCTATGCGATACACGGCAAACGCCATAATCCATGCCACGGCCGTGTTGTACAATACAGAGAATACTCCATATTTCCATGAGCCGGTCTCACGCACTATGGCCGTGACCGTTGCTATACAAGGGCAATAAAGCAATATGAACACCATGAAAGCGAGGGCTGCGGCAGGTGTGAAATCGGGAGTTCCTGTTACCGAAGAAGGAGCCACAAGCCGTGCGCTCAGTCGGGCGTCGTCGACAGCCTCATCGTTTGTGTAAAGCACGCCGAGCGTGGATACGACAATTTCCTTGGCTGGTACTCCGGCAAGAGCCGCCACCGAAGCGCGCCAGTGGAATCCGAGAGGCTCCATGACGGGGTTAATAGCTTTTCCCGCCATTTCGAGATATGAGTCACGATGCTTGTCGGGTGTCGACTGCGGGAAATAGTTTAAGGCCCATACGATAATGCTTGCCACAAGTATTATGCCGCCCATTTTCTTTAAATATTGCTCGCCTTTGGCCCAGGTATGGCGCATGGAAGCCTTGAAAGTGGGGATGCGATATGGAGGCAATTCCATTACAAACGGGGTCTCGTCTTTCTTGAAATGGAAACGCCGCAAAAGACGTGCAGTGATTACCGCCACCGCGATGCCGCACAGGTAAAGCCCCATGAACACCATAGCGGCATGAGCCTCGAAGAATGTGCCAATCAGCAGGACGTAGATCGGCACGCGTGCCGAGCATGACATGAATGGGTTTATCAAAATTGTTATTATCCGGCTCGAACGGCTTTCAATCGAGCGTGAGGCCATTATGGCAGGGACATTGCAGCCAAAACCCATTATCAAGGGGATAAAAGATTTGCCGTGCAAGCCTATTCGGTGCATCACCTTGTCCATAATGAAAGCTGCACGTGCCATATAGCCGGAGTCCTCCATAAAGGAGATGCAAAAATACAGGATAAGGATATTGGGCAAGAACACTATAACGCCGCCGACACCGCCGATGATGCCGTCGGCAATCATGTCTTTTAATATGCCGTCGGGCATTATATCGTTTAATGTGCGGCTAAGCCAATCCACTGCGGCCTCAATCCAGTCCATAGGATATTGCCCAATGGAAAATGTGGCCCAGAAGATAAGGAACATTATTCCGAAGAACAGCGGAAATCCAAAAAGTTTGTTTGTGACAAACGCATCGATTATCTGAGTCGACGAAATTTTTTGCTCCTCGCTTCGGGATAATGTCTCGGCCAAGGCACCGGCAATGAATCCGTATTTCTCGGACGCAATATCCGACGATATATCGTCTTCACGTCCATTAAGCCGATATCTGTCGAGGATATGGTCGCGTTCGTCCAATATGGCATTTCCGCCGGGCACGGCTCTCACTATATGCTCGGCTTCCGAGTCGCGTTCAAGTAATTTTATGGCCAAATATCGTGGGGAGAATTTGCGGTCGACATCCGGTTCCTCTTTAAGCATGTCGATGAGCACACGCACCATCTTTTCCATTTCCGGGTCGAGATTCACATGAATATGCCGCACGTCCTTGTTCGATCCTTCATAAACCGATATGATTGTATCGAAAAGATGGTCGACGCCTTCTCCCGTTTTTGACACTACCGGCACCATGGGCACGCCTATCATAGACCCGAGGGTGGCATAATCGAGGTGCGCTCCTGATTTTCGGAGCTCGTCGTACATATTCAGGGCTATCACCATCGACCGGTCCATGTCGATCAGCTCGGTGGTGAGATATAGATTTCTTTCAAGGTTTGAGGCGTCGACCACATTCACCATCACGTCGGGTGTCTCGTCTTTGAGATAGCGTCTGACATACAATTCTTCTGGAGAATAAGATGCGAGGGAATATGTGCCGGGAAGGTCAACAATCTTGAAATGATAACCTTTGTAGTTAAAATAGCCCGATTTCGCGTCTACTGTAACGCCGGAATAGTTTCCGACATGTTCCCGGGAGCCGGACGCTATGTTGAAAAGCGATGTCTTCCCGCAGTTGGGGTTGCCAATGAGCGCGACATTAATTGTATGCCGCGGATGTGTATCTGCGCTCGATTGAGATGGCCTTTCGTTGCTCTCTCCCGGTTTCGAAGCATATTGTTCTGCTTTTTCCGTGTTCACGGGCTCTACCTCAATTAAGTGAGCCTCTGAGCGGCGCAACGACACTTCGTAGCCCATCACCTGGTATTTCACCGGGTCTTGCAAAGGAGCGTAAAGGAGCACTTTGACGGTGCGTCCTTTTACGAAGCCCATCTCCATAACTCGCTTTCTGAAAGCACCGTGGCCTAATATTTTGATAACAACGCCGCTTTCGCCGGCGCGTAAATCCGATAATTTCATTCTATATGTAATTTTGTGCAAATTTCGCAAAAAATACCGTAAATACATATACCTAAAAGTAGGTATATGGAAATACAAAAAATTGCTGCGTGTATATCCTTTATTGGTGGAAAGTTGTTAACTTTGCATTACGATATAAAGATATTACGATAAAGACAATACGCATGTTACAGTTTATAGCGAGAGAAAATAATCGTTTTTCTGTGCCGGAATTGGTGCAGATGGCCATAGAAGGCGGATGCGCCTGGGTAGTGCTCGATCCCGGAGAGATGTCCGACGAGGTGATACGCGAGATAGCCCGTGAGGTGATTCCGCTTTGCAAGGAAACGTCTACAATCCTGACTATGGTCGACCATGTGGATATGGCAAAAGAGCTCGGTATCCACGGAGTGCTGCTGCAAAACGACAGGCGGTCGCCCGCCGAACTGCGAGAGCTGTTCGGGCCAGAAGCCATAATAGGTGTCGAAATAGGCTCGTTGATGCAAGCCATGTCGCTTCAAGGTGTCGATGTGGATTATGCGCAATTCGCCTCAACTATGGATCTTGACAGCATCTCGCATATCGTGACAGATTTCCGCTCGGAAGGAGAATCGTTGCCTTTGGTCTATGCCGGCGACGCTCCGATTTCCAATCTTGGCTCCGTTATGGCGTCAGGAGTAAGCGGTGTGGCTTTAAGCGACAGGATTGCCGATGCGGAAGATCCGGTGAAAGCCACAGAGCAAGCCATAGCGGAACTCAAACTTGCATCTGAAAATTGATTGTTCCAAAGTGGATTTAAAAAATATACTTTGGAAGATTGTATTGCCGGTCGTGATTGGCCTGGCGGTGATTATATGGCTGTTTAACGACGACCTGTCGGAGGTTGCATGGCGCGATATGCGTTTCGATGCAAGGGCTTGGATTGGAATTGCCCTTGCGTGTCTGTTTGTTGTCGGCCGTGATTTCGGCCTTACATGGAGATTCCACACCATATCATCGCCGGATTTGTCTTGGGAAAGGGCGCTCCGCGTGGACCTGATGTGTGCCTTTACATCTGCCATAACCCCGTCGGCAGTGGGCGGCAGCGCTCTTGCCGTGTTCTATCTCAACAGGGAAGGCCTGGCCGTGGGGCGCGCCACAACGCTTACGCTCACCACGCTTTTTCTCGATGAATTGTTCTTCGTGATATTTTGTCCGGTAATTGTAGCCCTGATACCGTTTGAAGAGTTATTTGGCAACAATCCCGACAATGCTTTCCTTCAAGGCATGGAGATTGTCTTCTGGCTTGTTTACGCCGGAATTGTGATATGGACGGCCATATTGTTTACAGGCATAATTCTTCGTCCTCGATTTGTTGAAAAGGTATTCGGCCGTTTGTTCTCCATGCGCTGGTTGCGTCGTTGGCAGCCCTCGGTAGAGAAAATGACATCGAACATGGTGGCCACATCGGCGTGGGTAAAGACCTGTCCGAGACGATGGTGGCTGAATGTGTTCGGCGCCACAGTCGTGTCGTGGTTCTCACGCTATCTTATCGTGAATGCGTTATTCTGGGGCTTTGTGCCGCACTCGTCTCCCTTGCTGGTGTTTGGACGCCAGTTTGTGGTGTGGGTTGTGTTGATGGTGAGCCCAACTCCCGGCGGATCAGGCATCAGCGAGTGGATGTTTACGGAGTATTACGGCGATTTGATTGGCTCGGCCGGCATCGCGGTTGTGCTCGCATTGATATGGCGTTTGATTACATATTATATATATCTGGTGCTTGGGGTGATTCTCATGCCCGGATATTTCCGTAAAAAACAGCAAACAGAAGTAAAATAGAATTTTATCATGAAATTTATTGGCATAATACCGGCGCGGTATGCGTCGACCAGATTTCCGGGCAAGCCTTTGGCTATGCTTGGTGGAATGACAGTTATAGAACGTGTCTATCGCCGTGCCCGTCTTGAACTTGACGATGTGGCGGTGGCCACCGACGACGAGCGCATAGCCGATGCTGTAAAGGCTTTTGGCGGCGTGGCCGTAATGACATCGGCCGAGCACCGTTCGGGCACAGACCGTGTATGCGAGGCTTATCACCGGCTTGGATCGGATGCCGATGTGGTGATCAATATACAAGGCGACGAACCATTTATAGCTCAGGAGCAGATAGCGGCGTTGAAAAAATGCTTCGACCGGGAAGGTACGGAAATAGCAACGCTTGTCCGCCCGTTTGACCCGGCACGGGGATTCGAAGCGCTGTTCAATGCAAACTCACCCAAAGTGGTCATGGATAATAACGGAGATGCTTTGATGTTCTCACGTTCGATTATTCCGTATGTGCGTAATTACCCGTGGAACGAATGGCTCGACCATCAGCAATTCTACACTCATGTCGGCATATACGCTTATCGCGTTGATATTCTCGACAAAATTACAAAACTTCCACAGTCGTCGCTTGAAATAGCCGAATCGCTCGAGCAACTCCGATGGTTGCAAAACGGCTACCGCATCGCCACAGCTGAAACAACACAACCGACAATCGGCATTGACACTCCCGAGGATTTGGCCAATGCAGAGAAATACCTCTCCGACCATGCTTGACCGTACTCGTCCGCCACATGTCTATCCAATCGAAGGATTGCGTCTGCCTGAGGTTGAAAAGGAAGTTTTTCCCAACAACACCGAATTGTACGAAATAAATGGCGGTTCGCAAGACGTGAATCAACTGATGCTGATTTTCGATGGCGGCAAGGCAGATTGCCGTTTCGGTGTCACGGCGCAACTCGCCGCGGAGCTAATGCGCGAAGGCGCCGGCGAACGCACAGGCGGTGAAATGGCGGAAATATTCGATTTCAACGGTGCGATTCTGCGGATATCGGCCAACGGCCATCACATGATAGTGAGTTTGCTGTCGATGAACGACCGTACATCGCAAGTCTTGCCGTTGCTCAAAGATATTCTTAACGCGCCGGCTTTTAAAGAAAGTGATTTTATAAATTTGCGTGACAAGGCTTCGCGGCAAATGTCGCTTATGCAGTCGCGTGTCGATTTTCTTTCAGGAATTGGATTAAACCGGCTTATGATGGGCGCCGGGAATCCGATGGTGGGAGATGACAGTCCGGGCGACATCTTGACAATTAGCCTGGATGATGTAAAACGCTTTCACAGCGATGTGTTTGTTGGCCGTAGATGCCGGGCAATACTTGCGGGAAAACTTTCTCCGGAACTCCGCACGACGATAAGGCAGTTTCTGATGGAGTGGGGCGGGGGCACGTCTTTCAAGTCGAGATATGAGCCATTTGATGCGGCCTCTCCGCAGATTATGAAAGAAAGCCTCAAAGGAGCGATGCAGGCGTCTGTATCCATGGGCCTGCCCGGCCCGGGCCGTAATACCCCCGATTTTTTGCCTGTCAGAAATGCCGTTACGGCCCTTGGCGGATATTTCGGCAGCCGCTTGATGACATCCATACGGGAGGAAAAAGGCCTTACTTATGGAATCGGCGCATATCTGCTTGGGTATGCGGAAGGCTCGATAATCACCATCGGCGCTCAGGCCGACATGGATTATATCGACCGGGTGATAGACGAAACAGCAAAAGAACTCCGGCTGCTCGGCACAGAACCCATGGCTGAGGAGGAATTGCATCGCCTGCGCCAAAATTTACTGTCGTCGCTCGTTGAAATTCTTGATTCGCCCTTTTCCATCGCGGATTTTTATAAATCCATACTTCCATTTGGAATCGACCCGTGTAAATACTTTGCACAAAGGGCTGCTCTGGCTGAAACACTCACTGCCGACTCCATCCTCGAATATTCGCATAAGTATTTCAATCCCGACTTGCTCCGAATTTCTGTCGTGGGCTGATATTGCCGATAAAGAATGAAAAAGAAATTCTGATGTCTTTTGGGTTTTTCCAAAATTATTCGTACTTTTGTCGCAGTTTTCACAACCTACAATTAAGGTAAAATTTAAATCCTATGTCGTCATTACGATTTAAAGTCGTTGAGGAGGCTTTTGACAGGAAAGCTCAGCCGGTAGAAATTCCGGCGGAGCGTCCGGAGGCCTACTACGGCGAAGCCGTGTTCAATCGTCAGAAGATGTTTGAATACCTCCCCAAGCGCACTTTCGATGCGCTCGTTCACGCTATCGAAAACAAGGAACCCATTACTCGTGAAACGGCCGATGCCGTAGCACGCGGAATGAAGCAATGGGCTATCGACAACGGAGCGCGCCACTACACACACTGGTTCCACCCGCTTACCGACGGTACGGCAGAAAAGCACGATGCTTTCGTCAACCACGACGGAAAAGGTGGAGTAGTGGAGGAATTTGATGGCAAGCAACTCGTGCAGCAGGAGCCCGACGCATCGTCTTTCCCCAACGGCGGTATCCGCAACACGTTTGAGGCACGCGGCTACTCGGCATGGGATATTTCCTCGCCGGCTTTTATCCTTGGCGAGACTCTTTGCATTCCCACTATCTTTATTTCGTATACCGGCGAGTCGCTCGACTACAAAACTCCGCTGCTTCGTGCTTTGAACGCCGTGGATAAGGCCGCAACCGCCGTTGCCCAATGGTTCGACCCGGAAGTGCGTCACGTAAATTCGTTTCTCGGCTGGGAGCAGGAATATTTCCTTGTGGATGAATCGCTTTATGCCGCCCGCCCCGACCTTGTGATGACCGGACGCACCCTCATGGGCCATGAATCCGCTAAAAACCAGCAACTCGAAGACCACTACTTCGGCGCTATTCCCTCGCGTGTCGAGGCTTTCATGCTCGACTTGGAAATCCAGTGCCATCGTCTTGGCATCCCGGCAAAGACCCGTCACAATGAAGTGGCGCCCAACCAGTTTGAACTTGCCCCGATATTTGAAGAAACAAACCTTGCCAACGACCACAACCTGCTTTTGATGTCGCTTATGGCAAAGGTCGCGCGCCGTCATAATTTCCGCGTGCTTCTGCACGAAAAGCCTTTCGCAGGCATCAACGGCTCCGGTAAACACAACAACTGGAGCCTTGGCACCGATACCGGCACTCTGCTGTTTGCCCCGGGCAAAACTCCTCGTGAGAATTTGCAATTCCTTACTTTCGTGGTGAATGTAATGGCTGCTGTCTACAAGCACAATGGTCTCCTTAAAGCCTCCATTATGTCGGCCACCAATGCTCATCGCCTTGGAGCAAATGAAGCGCCTCCTGCCATTATATCCATCTTCACCGGCAGCCAGCTCGCCGATATCCTCGACAGAATCGAAAAATCCACCAACGAGGAGCTGTCCGACTTCTCTCACAAAGAGGAGTATTCGGTAGGCGTGGCACAGATTCCGGAACTGTTGCTCGACAATACCGACCGCAACCGCACATCGCCTTTTGCGTTCACCGGCAACCGATTCGAGTTCCGCGCCGTCGGCTCATCGGCCAACAACGCAGCCGCAATGATGGTGCTCAATGCCACAATCGCAGACCAACTCACTGAATTCAAGGCCAAGGTGGATGCCCGCGTGGAAAAAGGCGAGGAACTTCGCGTTGCCCTGCTTGAAGAAATCCGCGAGCTTATCCGTTTCTCCAAGCCGATACACTTCGACGGAAACGGATATTCCGACGAGTGGAAAGAAGAAGCCGCCCGTCGTGGCCTCGACTGCGAGACATCAGCTCCCAAAATTTTCGATTCATACCTTAGCCAATCCACGATAGACATGTTTGCCCGCACCGGCGTGCTTTCCAAAGTGGAACTTGAAGCTCGCAATGAGGTGAAGTGGGAAATGTACACCAAGAAGGTGCAGATTGAATCACGTGTGCTGGGCGATCTCGCTATCAACCATGTAATCCCGGTAGCGACCAAATATCAGTCGCAGCTTGTCGACAATGTGGTGAAACTTAAATCGCTTTTCTCCGAAGAAAAAGGTATTGAAATAATATCACACGACTTGGAGACCATCGAAAAGATTTCGGCGCATATGTCGGTTATAAAACGTCGCGTATCCGACATGATAGAAGCTCGAAAGAGAGCCAACCGCATTGAATCCGAACGTGAAAAGGCAATCGCTTATCACGATACGGTGCTTCCTCCGATGGAAGAAATCCGCTACCATATCGATAAGCTCGAACTTATGGTCGACAATGAGATGTGGCCGCTTCCCAAGTATCGTGAACTCCTGTTCATACGTTAACACAATATGCCCAAATGCCCGTCGGCAGAATCGCCGACGGGCTCTTTTTTTCAAAATTATATGGAACCACTGAAACATGAATGTGGAGTAGCGCTTATCCGCCTGCGCAAGCCTGTCGAGTATTACCGTGAAAAATACGGAAGTGCATCATGGGGCCTTGCCAAACTCTATCTGCTTATGGAAAAACAGCACAATCGCGGACAGGAAGCGGCCGGCGTTGGCGTAGTGAAGCTAAAAGCGGAGCCCGGACATGAATATGTCTATCGTGAACGCGCGATTGGAGCCGGTGCCATCGACGAAATATTTGGCAATATCAATAGGCAGCTTGCGTCTGCCACCGAGGGCCTTGCGTCGGCAGAGGATATTGCTCAGGCTTCTTTTATAGGAGATATTTATATGGGGCATCTTCGCTATTCCACCACCGGACGGTCTGGCATTTCATATGTGCATCCATTTTTGCGCCGAAACAACTGGCGCTCGCGCAACTTGCTGATGTGTGGCAATTTCAACTTGACTAATGTCGATGAGGTATTCCGGCAAATAGTTGAAATGGGACAGCATCCGCGTCTGTATTCCGACACAATCGTCCTCCTTGAGCAATTAGGCTTTGCCCTCGACCAAGAAAACAACAGGTTGTATCATGAGTTCCGTGACGGCTTGCGGGAGCCTGCTCTCAGTCATGCAATCGAGGACAATCTCGATATGGCCCGGGTGCTTGCAGAAGCCTCCCCGTCATGGGACGGCGGATATGTGATATGCGGCGCCACCGGCTCCGGAGACATGTTTGCGCTGCGCGACCCAAATGGTATACGCCCGGCATTCTACTATATCGACGACGAGGTTGTGGTCCTTGCTTCCGAACGCCCTGTGATACAAACCGTGTTCGACGTGCCTGTTGATTCGGTGAAGGAGCTTTTGCCCGGTGAGGCACTCATCGCCACAAAAAACAACGCTGTAAACACTGTGCAGGTAAATGCTCCCGGCAAAAATGCCCGATGCTCTTTTGAACGTATATATTTCTCCCGCGGTTCGGACGCGGATATATACCAGGAACGTAAGCGTCTTGGCCGCAATCTTGTGCCGGAAATTCTCAAAACAATCGGCAATGACCTCGACCACACGGTTGTGTCATTCATTCCCAATACTGCCGAAGTGGCTTATATGGGGCTAACGCAAGGATTGGAAAAGCATCTCGACCGCGAACGCATGGGGCAGATTCTTGATTTACAAAACAGGGGCGAGCTTACCGCCGATGCCCTTCATCAGATAATGAGCCGGAAGGTGCGGGTGGAAAAACTTGCCATAAAGGACATAAAGCTGCGCACATTCATCGCCGAGGGAACCTCCCGCAATGACCTTGCCGCCCATGTCTACGATGTGACATACGGCACGATTCGTCCCGAAGAAGACACCATCGTTGTTATCGACGACTCGATTGTGCGTGGAACCACTCTTCGCCAGTCGATTATTTCCATGCTCGACCGTCTTAACCCTAAAAGAATTGTAGTGGTGAGCTCCGCTCCGCAGGTGCGTTATCCCGACTATTACGGAATCGACATGTCGCGTATGGGAGAATTTATAGCTTTCCGCGCAGCCGTACAACTCCTGAAAGAAACCGGACGGCAGCACATACTCGACGATGTTTACAAAAACTGCATGGATAATTTGAAGCTGCCCGCAGAAAAACAGATTAATTGTGTGCGCGCAATCTACGAACCTTTCACGCCGGAAGAAATTTCGAGGAAAATCGCCGACATGCTCACGCCGGCATCTTGCCGTGCAAGGGTAGATATAATTTATCAAACGCTTGAAGGCTTGCGTGAAGCGATACCCGATTGCCCCGGCGACTGGTATTTTTCCGGCCATTATCCCACTCCCGGGGGCACACGTCTGGTAAACCGCGCTTATGTCAACTTTTATGAAGGAAACACCGAAAAACGATAGCCGGTAAAAATTATTTTAAATATGGCTCTGATTATACCAAAAAAATATAAACTGAAACTTCTTCCGGAAACAACGGAAATAGCTATCAAAGAAATAAAAAATCATTTCCAGGAATTGCTGTTCGAACGGCTAAACCTTCGTCGTGTCACCGCGCCTCTATTTGTAGAGACGGGCACCGGCATCAACGACGACCTTAACGGTGTGGAAAAACCGGTGTCGTTTAATGTGCGCGCTATGGGCGGGCGAAAAATGGAGATAGTCCATTCATTGGCTAAATGGAAGAGGGTGAAACTGGCAGAATACGACATCGCTCCCGGATACGGTCTGTATACAGACATGAATGCCATCAGAGCCGATGAGGAGCTCGATAATCTACATTCGCTTTATGTCGACCAATGGGACTGGGAACGTACAATAACCGAATCTGACCGAAATATAGAATTCCTTAAAAATATAGTGCGGACAATATACGGCTGCATCCGCGATCTTGAATCGATGATCTACCGCCAGTTTCCCCACATAGAGCCTCGTCTGCCGGAAGAAATCACGTTTATCCATTCCGAAGAACTGCGCCGTCAATATCCCGACTTGTCGGCAAAGCAACGTGAAACGGAAGCGGCTCGCCATTTTGGCGCAGTCTTTATCATAGGCATTGGCGCCCCGCTCGGTGATGGAGAACCTCACGACCTCCGTTCGCCCGACTATGACGACTGGTCTTCGCCGAATTCCGACGGGTTCTTAGGCTTGAATGGCGATATTATCGTATGGGATTCGGTGCTTGGCTGTCCGATAGAACTTTCTTCGATGGGAATACGTGTCGACAAAGACGCCATGCTTCGTCAGCTTGAATCGAAGGGATGCGCGGAACGGGCCAACCTGTGGTTTCATCGCCAGTTGCTCGATGGCAAACTTCCCCTTTCAATTGGCGGAGGAATAGGACAGAGCCGGCTTTGCATGTTCCTGCTTCAGAAAGCCCACATTGGCGAAGTGCAGACATCGGTTTGGCCGGAGGACCAGATAAAGGCATGTGCCGATGCCGGAATTCCGATAATTGTTTAATTTGTCAGAACTTTTTAATGTTTCAGGTGTTTCCATAGTGGATTGGCAGAAAAATTGCCAATTTGGCAGACCGATATGTCAGAAAAATGGTTTGGCACGGTATATGCTTATTTTATCAGTGGATTCAATCCGATAAAAATTGATTAAAAACTTTAACTATTCAATACATCATGAAAATTAAACCGCTTGCCGATCGCGTGCTCATTCAGCCCACAGCAGCTGAGGAAGTTACTGCCGCAGGCATCATTATTCCCGATTCAGCAAAAGAAAAACCGCTCAAAGGCAAAGTGCTTGCCGTAGGCGCCGGAACAAAGGACGAAGAAATGGTACTTAAAGAAGGTGATACCGTTCTTTATGGCAAATATGCCGGTACCGAAGTCGAACTCGATGGCGAAAAGGTAATCATCATGCGCCAGAACGAAGTGCTTGCTGTGGTAGAATAATATAAACATTGAAAAAATGGCAAAAGAAATCAAATTCAATATCAAGGCTCGTGAAGAGCTCAAAAAAGGCGTCGACGCTCTGGCCGATGCCGTTAAAGTGACACTTGGCCCCAAGGGTCGCAATGTAATCATCGATAAAAAATTCGGTGCACCCCACATTACAAAAGACGGCGTATCCGTTGCCCGTGAAATCGAGCTCGAAGACGCATTCCAAAACATGGGCGCTCAACTCGTAAAAGAAGTTGCATCCAAGACCGGCGACGACGCAGGCGACGGTACAACAACAGCGACTGTACTCGCCCAGGCTATCATCAACGTCGGCCTTAAAAACGTGGCCGCCGGTGCAAACCCCATGGATATCAAACGTGGTATCGACCGTGCCGTAGCCGTTGTCGTTGCTGCAATCCGGGAAATGTCGGAAGAAGTGGGCGACGATTTCAAGAAAATCGAGGATGTTGCCCGTATTTCCGCCAACAACGACGAAGTTATCGGCAAACTCATCGCCGATGCAATGCGCACCGTTAAGAAAGAAGGCGTAATCACTGTCGACGAAGCAAAAGGCACAGAAACCACTATCGACGTGGTGGAAGGCATGCAATTCGACCGCGGATATATCTCGCCTTATTTCGTGACCGATACCGAAAAGATGGAATGTGTGATGGATTCTCCCTACATTCTTCTTTACGACAAAAAAATCAGCAACCTCAAAGACATGCTCCCCGTGCTTGAAGCTGCCGCCCAAAGCGGACGTCCGCTCCTTATCATTGCCGAGGATGTCGACCAGGAAGCTCTTGCCACTCTCGTGGTAAACCGTCTCCGCGGCTCGCTCAAAATATGCGCAGTGAAGGCTCCCGGCTTCGGCGACCGTCGCAAAGAAATGCTCGAAGACATTGCCATCCTCACCGGCGGTACTGTCATTTCCGAAGAAAAAGGCATGCAGCTCTCCAACGCGACCCTCACCGATCTCGGCCGCGCAGAGAAAGTCACTGTCAACAAAGAGAATACAACTATCGTTAACGGCGCAGGCGAAAAAGATGCCATCGCCGCTCGTGTTGCCCAAATCAAGAACCAGATTGAAAATACAAAAAGCGATTACGACCGCGAGAAACTTCAAGAGCGTCTTGCCAAACTCGCAGGCGGCGTAGCCGTGCTCCATATCGGCGCTCCCTCCGAGGTTGAAATGAAAGAAAAGAAAGACCGCGTCGACGACGCCCTTTCCGCCACTCGCGCTGCTATTGCCGAAGGTATCGTTCCCGGCGGCGGTGTTGCCTACATCCGTTGCCTTGGCTGTCTCGATGGCCTCAAAGGCGAAAACGAAGACGAAACCACCGGTATCGCAATCGTTCGTCGCGCTATCGAAGAACCGCTCCGCCAGATTGCCGCTAATGCCGGCGTAGAAGGTGCAGTCGTGGTTCAAAAGGTGAGCGAAGGCGAAGGCGACTTCGGTTACAATGCCCGCACCGACAAATACGAAAATCTTCTTGCTACCGGCGTTATCGACCCGGCCAAAGTGACCCGTGTGGCACTTGAAAATGCCGCATCAATTGCCGGCATGTTCCTCACCACCGAATGTGTGATTGCCGACAAGAAGGAAGACAATCCCGCTCCTGCCATGCCCGCCGGCGGAATGGGTGGAATGGGCGGCATGATGTAATGCCCACATTATAATCCATAAAGTGAATAACGGTTTGTTTCAACAACATCCGTTATTCACTTTTTTCTTTAATCATTGCAATTATGAACATCGCCTCTGAAAAAAGAAAAAGCAACATTGCCGAATACATATTATATATGTGGCAAGTTGAAGACTCTATCCGAGCCTACAATTTAGATATTGCCGAGATAGAAAAGAATGTTATAAATCCGCAGAATCTCACCGAAGAGCAGCACAAGATGCAAGTCGAGTGGTACGAATCGCTCATCGATATGATGCGTAGGGAAAATGTGGAGAAAAGCGGTCATTTGCAAATTAACAAAAATGTGCTGCATCAGCTTGTCGATTTGCATGACATCCTGCTGAAAGACCCGAGATTTCCGGAATATACCGCAGAATTTTATAAGACGCTTCCGTATATCGTTGAGCTAAGGTCGAAAGCAGGCGCAAATCCCGCCGGAGAGATAGAAACCTGTTTCAACGCTCTCTATGGCATGCTCATGCTCCGTCTTGCCGGCAAAGAGATAAGTCCGGAGACTCAGGTAGCTATTGCCCGCATAGCGAAGTTCATCGCAGTGCTCGCCCATAATTTTCACCTCGACGAAGCCGACAAACTTTTCCCACATAAAGACTGATATGGAAGAAACCGCCTCATTCAATCCCGTTCAGCAACTCAACCGCAGGCTTTACGCCATGCGCAACGGCATCGTGGCCGACACTTTGCGTCGCGCCGGTTGCCCGTTCAAGATAATATTTGGCCTGAATTTGCCTCAACTTGTGGATATAGCCAACGATACGCCGAAATCCGTCGAACTTGCAGAGCAAATGTGGTTTGACACGGTGAAACGTGAGAATATGCTCATTGCCCCGATGCTTATGCCGAAAGAAGACATGACTGTTGAGCGGGCCCGCCGATGGGTGAGCATAGTTCCTTCTGCCGAAGTTGCCGACATATTGTGTCACAGACTGTTACGTCATTGCGACTTTGCCTTGACTCTTGCGTCGGAAATGTCGGAATCAGATAAGACGATGGACCGTTATCTTGCTGTGCGCCTGATGTTTAACCTTGTGTCAAAGTATCCGCAAGAAGCATTGAAAATTGCGCGGAAAGAAATGACTCGCAACGACCGATTCACCTCTATGGTCGCTCACGGCCTTGAAGATGAAGCCAAATTCATACTCGGCGATTAAACCGCAAGGGTAGGGGGGAGATTTCGAATGTTACTGCTTGTTAAAGGACTTGCAGTAATATTTTTTTATTTCGCTTAAAACTGCTACATTTGCATCACACACATTTAATCACATAATTTGAATGAAAAAGATTAATTTAGTCATTGTTTTTGCATTGTCATTCATGCTAAGTCATGCAAATGTAACACTTTCTTCGGTAAAAGGAGTTTGGGCAAGCAACAAGGCAGAGGCCGTAATAACGGACTCTGTATGCATCCTGTTCGCCCAAATTGACAGCACAATGCAAGCGACTCTTGAAATACCTTCTGCCGGGATATGTCATCAGACTGTTTTTCAAAAGAATGGAGAAGTCACAACTTCGCATCTCACAGGTCCGCTTGAAATTAAGGCTGTTGACGATGCGATAGAAATATCCGGCAATCGTCTGAAAAAAATTGAAGACATCGAGATTGTGGCTCCATATGACATGTTGGAGTGCAAGAATAAACTCGATGTGGAGAAATGTCTGCAAGAATGGCGTCTTGGAGCACAATATGGTATCCAAGGAGATATGCCATATTGTGAAATCAACACAAACAGGCATATGTTTGTCTATCTTGTGAATCCGTCAATGGTGTATATTCGTGCTGCTGCCACCCGTAACAATTGCAATGGCACCTTGTTTTTTCAAAACATACGTATGATGAAAAACAATAATACCGGAGAATACACAATGTCTATTTTGCCGAACAATTTCTCTTTCACCAAAAACGATATTGAGATTGATAATTCAAAATTCAATCCCAACGCATGTACATTCGACACTAATGGCGGTATTTATTGGTCGTTAATTTCATATACACCCGACATGATTTTGCTCAACGGATGTGGCGAAACTTATCAAGTCGCAAGACCTGAAATAAATGCTCCTCTTAACGAATGGATTAAATATAATCCGTATAATGACAACCCTGATTTTAGCATAAGTCGCATGATAGAATAAGCGAAGTGTGTGTTGCCAACCATGTAGGAACACAATCCTCCGGATTGTGATACATGTTTTTGACACTATTTCAATACATGAACGCTTATCTCAAAGCGCATAGTTTTCGAGCAATGAATCCTCCGGATTGTGAAAGTAAAGAATTTACACAATCCGGAGGATTGTGTTCCTACGAACAAGATCGATAGGGGCTAATAGTTATGATAATCTGCTTTATGTGCTGTGTGCAATTTAACATAATCCAAATTATACGCAATGATATACGGGCGTTATTTTATGGCTGTGTTTACGGACTTGGATGTATGTTGGGCTTGGAATGTGGTGCTGTCAGGTGAATAGTTGGCGGAATGCTTCCTCAACTTTTGACACTTCAACTATGCGGATTGAATAACGCGACAAATCGGTACCTTTAAGATTGTGGCGTGGCACTACAATGGTTTCCATGCCTAACTTTTGAGCTTCGGCTATTCGTTGCTCAATACGAGTGACCGGGCGTACTTCGCCTGACAATCCTATTTCTCCGGCAAATGCTGTTGTGCGGTCTAGGGCCGTGTCGACATTGCTCGATAATATTGCTGATACGACAGCCAAATCAAGCGCGGGATCCGACACTTTAAGGCCGCCGGCAATATTGAGGAATACGTCTTTTTGCGCGAGTTTAAAACCGACACGCTTTTCAAGCACGGCAAGCAGCATGTTCATTCTTTTACCGTCGAATCCTGTTACAGAACGTTGCGGCGTACCATAAGCAGCCGTGCTTACAAGTGCCTGAGCCTCAACAAGAAGAGGTCTTGCCCCTTCAATTGTAACTCCGATGGCGATTCCCGATAAAGGTTGCCCATCGGTGTGTGAAAGAAGCATTTCCGAGGGGTTCGTAACTTCCCTCAATCCACGATGTCCCATTTCGTAAATACCTAATTCAGAGGTACTTCCGAATCGGTTCTTTATCGCACGAAGCAGTCTGTACATATACTGTCGGTCGCCTTCAAATTGAATTACGGCATCGACAATATGCTCGAGCACTTTCGGACCGGCAAGGCTGCCTTCTTTTGTTATATGACCGATAAGGAATACGGGTACGCCCGATTCTTTGGCGTATTTAAGGAGTTGGGCGGCACATTCGCGCACTTGCCCGACAGAACCGGCTGTTGAGTCGAGTATATCGGAAGCTATGGTCTGGATTGAATCAATAACGACGATTCCGGGATTTACCGCCTCTATGTGCTCAAAGATTGTTTCAAGGCTTGTTTCACATACGATAAAACAGTTGTCGGAGCCTCGTCCGATACGGTCGGCGCGTAATTTCAGTTGGGTGGTACTCTCCTCCCCCGACACATAAAGTATTGTTTTTGATTTGATTGCGAGTAAATTCTGAAGTACCAGTGTTGATTTGCCGATACCCGGTTCGCCGCCGAGCAGCACAAGCGATCCCGGTACGAGGCCGCCGCCGAGCACACGGTTAAGCTCGCCCGACGGCATCTTTATACGCGGCTCGCTTTGTACCTCAATATCGGAAATTGCAACAGGTTTGCTTTTTCCCCGGCTTACAGGCGACGGTGTCCGGCTCGGGCCGGCCTTTACTCTCTCCTCGACCATGGAATTCCACGCGCCGCAAGCCGGGCACTTGCCTTCCCACTTTGGCGAAGATGCGCCGCATTGGGAACAAAACCATACTGTTTTTTCTTTAATTTTTGCCATCGAGAGTAAATGAGAGCTTTTTATTTAAATGTGTCGGGGAGGTCGTTTTCGTAGAGGACTGTGTCGCCGCAGCGCGCTGTCGATACAAGTAGCTGCTGGGCTTGTGCAAATGAATCGACAGTGTGCACTTCGAGCTTGTCTGTTTTGCCGATTCCTTCGGTTATGGCCTCGCGGTTGTATTTTCCGACAATTATCGCTATATCGGCACACCTCGGTATTTTGGCGCCAAAATCGCGGTTAAGACGGTACTGGTCTTCGCCAAGCTCAATCATGCCGGGAGTGATTATAATACGGCGGCCGGCTGTCATTCCTGCAAGCACTTCAAGCGCCATGGCCGAACCGACAGGATTGCTGTTGTAAGCATCGTCGATTATCGTTAGGCCTCCGGGGGTGGATTTTATGCTTAGGCGATGCTCCACTTGTTCGATTTGTCCGACAGCATATTTGATTTTGTCGGCAGACACGCCCATGTTTAAGGCTACTATTACGGCGGCCATAAGGTTCGATACATTGCATCGTCCCACCAGTCGTGTTCTAAGCGTGATAATATTGCCTTCGGCCGATGCTATTGTAAATTCCGTGCCATGCTGAGAGTAGGTCACATCCACGGCATGATAGTCGGCCGCCCTGCCCTCTTGGGCTGAGTAACGAACAGTTTCGACATTGGCCACATTTCTGGTTGCTATCATGTCGAAATCATTGTTTAGCACGGCGAAACCATCGGCCGGAAGCGAATCGACAAGTTCAAATTTAGTGGCCTGAACATTTTCTATCGACCCGAAAGATTCCAAGTGCTGAGGACCTACGGCCGTTACGATTCCGATTGAAGGGTGCACCAAATCACATATTTCCTTGATGTCGCCACACTCTTTGGCTCCCATTTCAACGATAAAGACCTCATTATAAGGTTTCAGATACTCACGGACAGTGCGCACGACACCAAGCGTGGTGTTGAAATTGCCGGGGGTCATCAAAGTGTCGTATTGTTCAGATAAAATCCGGTAAAGATAGTGTTTTGTGCTTGTCTTGCCATACGAGCCGGTGATGCCGATTATCTTCAAATCCGGCATCGAGCGCAAAATAGACGCCGCTTCATCATAATACTTCTTAACGATATGATTTTCAACCGGTTTGAGCAACCAAACAGCGGCAATCACGACCCAATAAGACGCAGCATAAATAAGCACGGCTGTTGTGGCGCAACGATAAAGGCAATATGGCGTGCTGCTGTCAAAATCGCCCAAGGCAATAATGGTTATGATAATGGCTTCAACCAATAATGCCACCCCGCAGATGCGTCGGACACGTGCTGTCCACACAAGCGGTTTCTTATACTTCTTTCTGAACAGACGGATACATTCGATTGCCCCGAATATGGCTAAAACTGCCAATCCGGCCGTTGCCGGCACCCATTTAACCAATGTTATCCCGGCACATATATATGCCATAAGGCGCGACATCGTAGAAGTGTCGCCGGATTCTTTCTGCCAAACGCGGTAGCGGTTGATGCGGTAGGAATTTTGCTGCATCATCATCAAGTCGACCTTCGTGCGCAAGAATAGAGCAACCAAGGCGACCAATAGCGTCAATATCGAAGCGATTAAATACATGTTAATAAAATTTACGGCAAAGTTACATTTTTTTCTGAGAATATTTGCTAATTTTGCAATCGATTTTACACCCTGAAATGATGATTACATCTTTAAAAAACATAATACTCAGCGGTGGCAGCATCTCTGATGAGCAGGTATTGGCTCTTGCGGATTATGCCGGCAATCCGGAACTGAGAGAGGCAGCGAAAGAAATCACTCAAAAATTGACATCTTCCGCTTTCGATTCATGTTCTATCATAAACGCCCGATCGGGACGTTGTGGAGAAAACTGCAAATGGTGCGCGCAGTCGTCGCATTACGATACTCATTGCGACGTTTACGACCTTGTGGATGAAAACGAATGTATGCGGGCTGCGAAAATCAACAAAGACGCCGGTGTGCGTCGGTTTTCGATGGTTGCATCAGGCAAGGCAACGCGAGGTGTCGCCTTAGATAAGATTTGCTCTATGCTGCGGCGAATCAAGGATGAAGTGGGCATTTTTACATGCGCGTCGCTCGGACTCCTGTCCTCCGACGAATTACAAAAGCTATGGGATGCCGGCGTGCGTCGATACCACTGCAACCTCGAAGCGGCTCCCGAATTCTTTTCCACTCTGTGCACCACCCATACGGTAGAAGATAAGATTCAAACCATACTTGCCGCCAAGAAAATAGGATTTGAAATTTGCTCCGGCGGAATAATCGGCATGGGCGAAAACATGAAGCAACGTGCCGAATTGGCCGTGGCCCTTCGACGAATTGATCCGGTGTCTATTCCCGTCAACATTCTGTGTCCGATCAAAGGCACGCCCCTGGAAAATGCAAAGCCGTTGTCGGCAGACGAGATTCTCGACACGCTTGCCATATTTCGTTTTGCTCATCCGACATTGCAAATACGTTTTGCCGGAGGCCGCAAACGTTTGACTCCGGACCAACAGATTGAGGCCATGTCTATTGCTGTGAATGGAGCAATAGTCGGAGATTTGCTCACAACAGTGGGGGCTACCATTGATTCCGATCGTCATCTCATAGAAAAAACCAATCTTAAATGGTAACTCTTACTAACGCGCGCAAGAAACTTCTGAAATCGCTCGACACTTCCAAAGGGCGCCGACAATCCGGGCTGTTCATAGCTCAGGGCGCGAAATGCGTGCTCGACACTCTGCCGCATTTTAAGGCCGAGGCAATATACGCCCTCGAAGATTGGGCTTGCGCCCACCCCGAGGTGAAAGCGAAGATTGTGAATCGCTCTGACATGAAAGATATTTCAACATTGGTGACAGCCCCCGATGTCGTAGCGGTGTATTCCATTCCGAATTTGGAGATGCAAGAGCCCGAACCCACCCAACTTTATCTGGCACTCGACCGCGTGCAGGATCCGGGCAATCTTGGCACAATAATAAGAGTTGCCGACTGGATGGGCGTCCGCACCATATATGCGTCGGCCGACACGGTAGATGTGTGGAGTCCCAAAGTGGTTCAAGCCACGATGGGAGCGATAGCACGTGTCCGGGTCTGTTATCTCGACGACCTGGCATCGTTTTTGAAAAAGTCCGGTCTTCCGGTATATGCCACGTCCCTTGACGGTGACAATATCTACACCGTCCCCCTTCCCTCCTCTGCCATAATAGTAATGGGCAACGAAGGTTCCGGCATAAGCCCAGAGACATCCGCGGCTGCCACATGCGAATTATATATTCCATCTTATCCCCCCGGCGAACCGACATCAGAATCGCTCAACGTGGCTATTGCCACGGCTATTACACTATCTGAGTTTCGTCGACAGACATGTAAATTCTAAACAACCTCAAAATAATGAAAACCCGTATTGCCGTATTTTTCGGCGGACGTTCCACCGAACACGAAATTTCTGTAATATCAGCATCGCAGGCCATGCACGCCATCAACCGCGAGCGCTTCGATGTTACACCCATATATATCACAAAAGAAGGCCAATGGTATACCGGCGACGCTCTCCTCGACGTGGCCAATTACCGCGACATTCCCTCATTGTTGCGCCAATGCACCCCTGTGTACATGATTCCTCAATTTGGCGACAATAATCTGTATAAAAAGAAGGCCGGACTGTTCGGCTCTAACGTTGTGGCCACAATAGATGTCGTTATCCCCGTGCTGCATGGTTCCAATGGCGAAGACGGCACTTTCGAAGGCATCCTTGATTCAATAGGCATCCCTTATGCCGGATGCAACACGCTTGCTTCGGCCAACGGAATGGATAAGATTACAATGAAGCAGATTCTCCAGGCTTCGGATATTCCGGTGGTGGATTACGTGTGGTTCACCGATAAGCAATGGTTTGCCACCCGCGACTCTCTGATTGCTGAAATTGAAAGCAAGCTCGGATACCCCGTGATTGTAAAGCCCGCAAACCTCGGATCAAGCGTGGGTATCGGCGCAGCCAACAACCGCGACCAATTGATTTCCCGAATTGAAGACGCGTCGAAATATTCGGCAAGGATAATCGTGGAGCATATGGTTGAGCATTTGCAGGAAATCAATTGCTCTGTTCTCGGCGACTGCGACGAATATCAGGCTTCGGTGCTTGAAGAACCAATCAAATCGGGCGAGATTCTCTCTTATGAAGACAAATATATGGGAGGCTCAAAAGGCACCAAGGGCATGCAGGCGTCGGCCAAACGAATTCCGGCCGACCTTCCCGAAAGCGAGACCAAGGAAATACAACGCCTCGCCTCCGAAACATTCCGTGTGCTGTCGTGTCATGGCGTAAGCCGTGTCGACATGATTATCGACCGCGACACACGCAAGATTTATGTAAACGAGATTAACACAATCCCCGGCTCGCTCTCATTCTATCTTTGGGAGGCTTCCGGCATCAGCTTCGACAAATTGATGGAACGCCTTGTGGCTCTCGCTCTCAAACGCAAACGCGACGCATCGATGAAGACGGTGTCTTATTCTCAAAATATCTTCGCTCTCGGTGGAGGCGTCAAAGGCTCAAAAGGCGTAAAATAGAATGAGTCGAGGCTTGCTTGATAATGTAACCATATTAATTCCGGCTCATAACCGTCCCGAACGTCTTTCCCGACTTATAGATTACTATCGGGGCACGGGCGCGAAACTTCTTATCCCTGATTCATCCGACATTAAGTTCTCGGGGGATATTGACGATGATAATATTATCTATCGTCATTATCCCCGTACTCATATGCTCGTGAAAGTACGCAATGTGCTCGACTTGATTGCCACGCCATATGTGGTGTATTGCGCCGACGACGATTTCGCCGTGCCGGAAGGACTGGCTGCCGCGGCCAGCTTCCTTGATGCCAACCCCGATTTTTGCATCGCGCAGGGGCATTATCTCACATTTACGCCGAATCGTGACGGGAGTGTTGAATTCACACCACGGTATATCCGCAATTTCGATTGCCGCATCGATTCCGACAATCCTCTCGACCGCCTTTCGGCAGAGAAGGGCATGTATGCTTCTTTGCTATATGCCTTGACACGCACATCGACATTCCGCAATATTTACAGCCACTGTTTCGACGAAAATGGCACGTTGCTTTTCCGGAATCTTTTCCTTGCCGAGGAATATTTCAACCATGCCGCACTTCTTGCAGGCAAATATGCCACTCTTCCTGTTTTTTTCAGCGCGCGTGAGCGCATCAAAGGCTCGGCGACAGACACCACTGTCCCGTCTTCGGTGATAAAGAACGCGCCGGAATATGCCGATGATTATAACGGATTTTTAACCTCCGTGGCAAATTCGATGGTATCCGCAACCGGGCTTTCTTTCGAGGAGGCTTTTCAGAAAGCCGGCATTGTAAGCCATGCTCCGGTTGACAGCAAGTCGGTGTTGTTCAAACGCCGCGTCAACTCCATCCTTGCCAAAAGCCGATGGCTGCGATGGGCCTCCAATCTTTCGGAGTGGCGTTATCATCAGAAAGGACTCAAAGCCGTGCGCGGAATGGAAAGCTACCCGTGCCGCATTATCACTCCGCAGATTGAGAGAATAATCTCGTGTGTCAATTCAACTGAAATGCCGTAATTGCCCTATTAATCATCCACCTTAAATAAAATAGCCCGCTGCTTAGCGGGCTATTTTATTTAAGGTGGATGATGCGTTGGTTTGAGGAGCCGCGAAAATGGAGCGACGGATCTCGCAGAGATTCTACAAACGGACCTTCGACTATTGTGTCAACCTCGTCTAGGATTGATTGCAGAATGGGCGATTCAGAAATCTGCTCGATAGTAAAGCCCGTATATAGCCATACGTTTTTTTTCAGTTCATGCCTTATGCGCTTGCACAGTGCGATAACCCCCGGCAATTGATATAACGGGTCGCCTCCTGAAAGCGTGACATCGAAATCATTTTCGCGCACATGGTCCACAAGCGCATCTATTGATGTTTCCGTGCCTCCTTCAAAGTCCCACGACGACGGATTGTGGCATCCCGGGCATTGGTGGGCGCATCCTGCGAGATAAATTGAAGTGCGCAGTCCCGGACCGTCGACGATGGTGCCGTCGATAATATCGAGGACACGCAACGTCGTCGGCGTCAAATCGTTATTTGTGGACAACACGGTCGTTAAGTTCTGCGAGTTTTGCATTGTTCCAACGGTCGGTGGTGCCGACAAGATATCCGGTGATGCGTTGCAAACGGTCGATAGCGGTGCTGTGGCAATGCGGACATTCTTTGAGGTCGGCCGACGCGTCTTCATATCCGCATACCATACAACGGTTGCGATTGTGGTTTACCGAACAGTATCCAATATCGTATTTATCCATCAAGTCAACAATATTGGCAATCGCTTCCGGATTGTGAGTGGCATCTCCGTCGATTTCGACATAGAAGATATGACCGCCTCTTGTGAGTTCGTGATACGGAGCCTCGATTTTGGCTTTGTGTCGAGGCGAGCAGTGATAGTACACCGGCACGTGGTTCGAGTTGGTGTAATAAATCTTGTCGGTAATGCCGGGGAGCACGCCGAATGATTTGCGGTCCTTAGACGTAAATTTGCCGGAAAGACCTTCGGCCGGAGTGGCGAGCACAGAGAAGTTATGCTGATAGCGTTCTGAGAATTCGTTAACCTTTGAACGCATATAGCCTACGATGCGAAGACCAAGCTGCTGCGCTTCTTCCGATTCTCCGTGATGTTTGCCGATAAGGGCTACAAGACATTCGGCAAGTCCGATGAATCCAATGCCGAGTGTGCCTTGGTTTATCACAGGTTCGATAGTGTCGGTGGGGGCAAGGCCCTCGGCTCCGTTCCAAAGCCGGGACATCAAAAGCGGGAATTGCTTTACAAGCGCGGTTTTCTGGAAATCAAAACGGTCGCAAAGTTGGCGGGCGGTAACTTCGAGCATATTGTCGAGCTTGCGGAAGAAAGCGTCGATACGCTCGACCGGGTCCTTGATCGGCATACATTCTATTGCAAGACGCACGATGTTGATTGTCGTGAAACTTAAATTGCCACGTCCGATAGAGGTTTTCTCTCCAAATCGATTTTCGAACACGCGCGTACGGCAGCCCATCGTGGCTATTTCATAACGATAACGCTCGGGGTCGTCTTCTCGCCAAAGTTCATGTTGATTGAACGAGGCGTCCAGATTCACGAAGTTGGGGAAAAAGCGTCGGGCTGTAACCTTACATGCGAGTTGATATAAATCGTAATTGCGGTCGCCGGGAAGATAGCTTACACCGCGTTTTTTCTTCCATATCTGTATCGGGAAAATTGCGGTTGCGCCGTTGCCTACCCCTTCGTAGGTGGTGTTGAGCAATTCGCGGATGATGCAACGTCCCTCGGCCGAAGTGTCTGTGCCGTAATTAATCGAGGAGAACACAACTTGGTTTCCTCCACGGCTGTGAATGGTGTTCATGTTGTGGATAAATGCTTCCATGGCCTGATGCACACGGCTTACGGTGCGGTTTACGGCATGTTGCAGATATCGGGCGTCGCCTTCAAGGCCTTCAAGGCTGTTTTTGGTATAGTCCGGTATTTCCACGTTGTAAAGGTGACTTAGGTCTTGTCCGGTGAGATTTTCCAGATTTTTTACTTCTTCGATGAAAGAAGAACGGACAAAGGGCGCGAGATAGAAGTCGAACGCCGGAATAGCCTGGCCGCCGTGCATTTCGTTTTGCGCTGTCTCCATAGAGATACACCCTATTATCGAAGCTGTCTCGATGCGCTTTGCGGGACGGGACTCTCCATGGCCGGCAATAAACCCGTTTTTGAGAATCTTGTCGAGCGGATGCTGCACGCAGGTAAGGCTTTTTGTCGGATAATAGTCCTTATCGTGAATATGGATATATCCGGCGTTTACGGCCTCGCGGGCCTCGGGCGAAAGAAGGTAGTCGTCGACAAACGGTTTTGTGGTTTCCGAAGCAAACTTCATCATCATGCCGGCAGGCGAGTCGGCGTTCATGTTCGCGTTCTCGCGTGTAATATCGTTGCTCTTTGCCTCAATGATTTCGAGGAATATGTCGCGTGTCTTTGCCCGACGGGCGATATTGCGCTGGTCACGATACGCGATATAGCGTTTTGCCACCTCCTTGCGGGGGCTTTTCATCAGTTCGATTTCTACACGGTCTTGGATTTCCTCCACAGTCATGCGTTCACGGCCGGTCACGCCGATTCTGTCCACTATTTTTTGGATAAGGGCTTCGTCTTCTCCGAGTTCGGTCTGGAGCATGGCCTTGCGGATGGCCGCCTTGATTTTTTCTTCGTTATATCCGACGACACGTCCGTCGCGCTTGACCACAGTCTGTATCATTTTATATATGAGGAATTTATGTTTTTGAGGTTATAAATTATGGTTATTGAGGTCGATTTTGTAAAACCGAAACTTCCGCAAAGTTATGGCAAATAATCGAAATAAAAAAATATAAAATCGCAGAAATTTATCCGCGATTTTCCATTTTGGAAAACTTTTGCTTCTTGCAAAAATCTTATATTGCTGAATATTAATATATTATATGTTGGTTTTGGATAACTTTATTCTGAAAATAATTTATCAACATTAACAAATGAAATAATCCCACACTTATAAGACCTTGCTTTTATTCAAAATTTCAAAATCCTGTCGGCGCAGGCCCGAATCATCAAGCCGGACAGATTCGTTATAGTCGTTTAGATAAATTCTCGGCTGCTCAACAAAAGCAGTATCCGTTACAGACCATGCGGGACGATATGACGGAGTGGTGATACCGGCAAGATTGATTAATGTATTAAAGGCCGACTTTGATGAAGAAATTTTTGATGACGCATGACCGACGGCTGTATTAAACTTTTCAGGCTCGATTGTCCTTAGGCTATCCGACATCCACAAAAGCATCGGCACATGAATCTGGTAATAAGTCGGATTTGGCGATGCGTGGAGGAAACGTTCGCGTTCATCGTCGAAAATATCCTCCCCGTGGTCTGAAAGGTAGACAAAGGCCGACGGCCGGCCGGTTGCGCCAAGGCAGGACGCAAGGCTGTCGAGAAACAAATCGGTGTAGGCTATCGTGTTGTCGTAAGCGTTGATAAGAGTCGGGCGATTTGAGGCCGTGGCGTCGAGGGCATTGTCGGGAGTGAAAACTGCCGAAGATGCCGGATAGCGTCCTTCATATTTGAAATGCGATCCATAGGTATGAAGCACTATCATCAGTTTTCGAGCATCGGAATTTCGTGAGATAAATGATTCCATTTCGTCAATAAGGTCGATGTCGAATCTTTCGCCGTTGTCATTTCCGTCGTTGATAAAGATGGTTTCGTCGGCCTGGTTCCCGAAGAAATCAATAAATGACCCGTTGCGTTTCTGGTTTGAGATGAACGCCGTGCGATATCCGGCCTCGTTAAACGTCTCGATTATGCTTTTAGTATGGTATATCGAATCTCCGAAATTCGACGCGTCGAGCGGAGAAAGTATCATCGGCACGCTCTTGTGCGTCGTATTCGATTCCGACAGCACGCGATTGAAAAATACTATGTCGTGGCGACGGGCAAGACGAGGCGTGGTCGGGCGGTTATATCCGGCAAGTTGCCAATTGCAGGCTCGGGCCGTCTCTCCGACAACCATAACATATATCTCCTGCAATGAGTCGGGGCGGGTCGACTGTGCATCGAACACGAAACCGGCCGATGTTTGCGGATAATTTTTTGTGGCGTGAAACCGCATGATGGCCTCACACATGTTTGATATTACATTTATAGGGAAAAGATTGCGCGACACGGCATAGCCCGGTACAGTGATATAGCATGCCACAAGTGCGCCTGCCCCTGCCAAAGCAGATATAATCCCGGCCTTCACGGCTTTGTGACGCTGATTGGCGGCGGTGCATATGCCTTTCGACGCAAGAATTCCGCCCCACACCAAAGGCGGAAGGTAAAGGATGCAAACTGTCACAATGGCAGAGACAAGGTTGGCGAGCAGTTCTGTCGCTTCGGTAAAATTGGTCGTGGCCACATTCAGAAACATGTCCACGGCTATTATCCTTTCGCCATAAAGGAACAACAGTACAATCTGAAACGCTGAATAAATCATAAACGGCAACGACAGCAATGCGGCAATGCCGGTACGTTTCCAAAACCCCATCAAAAAAAGGTATATTCCAAAGGGCAATATTATGTTGGTAAATTTGGCAAGAAGCGGGTCGGTTTCTGTAAAAGCCAGTGCGATATTCGCCACAATCAACACGACAGGCACAAGCCAGATCAGCAGATATGAATATTTTTTCATTTTAATTTTTTTAGAAGGCTTCGTTGATACTGAACACAAAGCCCGGAGAATGTTTGCCAAAACCGAGATCAAGACGCACATTTACGCGTTGCTTGAATTCCCACCGATAACCTATGCCATAGTTCGGCAATACGCAGCGCCAGCGCAGCTTGTCGAAAGCGGGGAAAACAGTTCCCGCTCCCAGCCATATCACAAAACCGTTTCGCCGCCATACGTGCTGGCGCAGCTCCACCGTGGCATCGAGCTCGCACTTGTCGCGGTAGCGTCCCTCGAAATATCCGCGCATGGTGTTTGCGCCACCTATTGTCGACAGCAACCCCCACGGCACATTTCCATACATGGCCCGTCCGTGAATGCGAGTGGCTATCGTGGCGCCCTTCCATGCCGGATTGTAGCTTGCGGCTGTAACCTCGGTCATTGAAAAAGCCTGCTTATTGCCCAGAAACCGCGGGTTGAATCTTTGCGTCACATCGAGATAAATGCCGCGGAAAGCATTGGTAAGGAAATCGCGCGTGTCGAGGCGCATGCAAAAGCCGACACCGAGGTTGAACGTGCGGGTAGGCTCGTCGCGCCACAGCCACGGTTTATCGAAATCTCGGCCATGAATATAGTCAAATTGAGCCAATGGGCCCATATATACATTCTTCCCTACCCTTACGGTCCAGTCGGCAAGTATTTCCGATTTCAGATATTTGTAATCCGACTCGTTGGCATTGTTTGAGGCATCGTCGTAGCCTATGCCCCAGAATTGAGTGTGTATAGACTGGAAGTTGACATCGTAATTCAGACGCGACGCGTCACCCCTGAATATGTGCGTGCCCTCCACGCCCACTTTCAGCCACAAGTTGGTCGTGACGTCGGTGTATATGGATACCGACGACGGAGGTATCAACGAGTCATTGCCGTTGTATATGCCCATACCCATCAGTCCCAGCCCGAATCCGGCATCTGCCGAATAATGCGGACCTCCGATGAAACTTATGTCAAAGGCCTTGTCGGATTTTGGCTTGTTGGCATTGCTGAAATAGTCGAGAATTTTGGTTATCAAATTCTTATGATGCACAACGCTGTCTTCCGGAGCCCGGGCATGAGTTGCCATAATGCCAAAAGATATGGTTGTAAACAGCAATAAAGCCCTGGTGCGTATGGTCATTAAAAAGAGTTGTTTAAAACGTGAATCATAAATCACTTGCAAAAGTACATAAAATAATGCTATAAAATTCGTCTTATCCACCACTTTATTGTTCCTTATGGGCAAAATGCCGGTTTTCTCCGGCTCCTTGGCTTTTGGCGTGGCTGTAAAAATTCGTACCTTTGCACTCCCAAAAGAATAATAGGAATATGAATCGTGATTCAATTGATTTCGGCAAGGACAAGGTTTCGGTCCTTTTCCGCCGGATGTTTATACCCACTTTGCTCGGAATGTTGTCGGTGTCGGCAATGATAGCCATCGACGGTATATTTGTAGGCCACGCCGTGGGCAGCATCGGCATTGGCGGTATTAATATCTGTGTTCCGCTGTCGATGATTTTCACCGGCTTCGGACTGATGATAGGTGTCGGCAGTTCGGTCGTGGCATCGGTGCATCTGTCAAAGGATAAAGAAAAGGCGGCCCGCATAAATGTGACACAGGCTGTCGTTTTTGCTTCGGTCGTGACAGCAGTGATAAGCGTGTTGATACTTACATTCCCCGATTTTACCGCAAAAGCTCTCGGAGCGTCCGAGACTCTCGAGCCATATGTGGTAGATTATCTCATCGGATGGATTCCCGGCTGCCTGTTGCAATTAATCGGCATGATAGGCCTGTTTGTGATTCGCCTCGACGGAGCGCCCAAACTGGCCATGTGGTGCAACGTTATCGGCTCAATCGCCAATATCGTGCTCGACTGGCTGTTTCTTTATCCGCTCGGCATGGGCGTATTCGGAGCGGCAGTGGCTTCGAGCATTAGCGTGGGAATCGGCGGTGTGATTGTGCTGATATACATGAGCCGTTATGCAAAGCGTCTGCGCTTTAAATCAATAAAATTATCTTGGAAAAGCATGTCGCTAACGATGCGCAACATCGGCTATCAGGCAAAGATTGGCTCGTCGGCCTTGCTGGGAGAGTTGACAATGGCCGTGCTTATGTACACCGGCAACCTTGTGTTTATGCACTACCTCGGCGACAACGGCGTCGGCGCTTTCGGCATAGCCTGCTACTATCTTCCTTTCGTGTTTATGGTGGGCGGCGCCATCGCGCAGTCGGCCCAGCCTATTATAAGCTACAATATGACAAAAAGCCCCGACCGCTCGATAGGCGTGCAACGCATAGCCATCTGCACGGCTGTGGCCGCCGGGCTTATCGTAACCTCCGCGTTTGTCCTTTTCCCTGATGCGCTTGTGTCGCTTTTTCTCTCGCCTGAGGATCCAACGGCGGTAATAGCCTCGGGCGGGCTGCCCTGCTTTGCTATCGGCTATACATTTTTTATACTCAACCTCACGGCTATCGGATACTATCAAAGCGTGGAGCGAATCTTCATCGCCACAGTCTATGCCCTGCTGCGCGGGGCCGTGCTCCTCATCCCGTCATTCTTGCTTCTGCCCAAGTTATGCGGCACCCCCGGCATCTGGCTTGCGATGCCCGTCTCGGAGTCGCTCACTTTCGCCATCATACTCGCCCGCTATTTCATCACCGGGCCAACACTTACGGCACATGTGGCGAAATAAAAAAAAGGAGGCTGCCAGCCTCCTTTTTTTATTTTAGGATGATGTTATGTCATTTCATTATCTTCGATGTCGCTGTCGGAGATTTTACTATGTATATGCCTTTGGCAAGACGGGGATAGATATTGGAGTAGAATTCATCGGATGCGCCTTGGTACACGACCATGCCGTTGAGCGACACCACCATGATGTTGCCGCCGGCGTCCGATTCCGGGCCGACAGCGATGTCCTCCACTCCGGAACTGCTGCCTGTTATCGTAAGGTCGAGAGTTGCGGATATGCCTGAACCGTCGCGTGTGGCGGCGTTAACGGTGATTTTTCCGGGCTTATATGCCGTGACAAGTCCGTTGCCGTTGACCTTTGCCAAATCCGAGCCTTTGGAGATGTACCAGTCTATTTGACCGACACTTACGCCCGTTGGGGTGAGATAGGCGGTAAGCTGAAGTTTATTGCTTTCGTCAAGGTCGATTTCATCGGATTCCTCGCCGGTGGTGATTACAAGGCCCGAGGCGAGTATCACGGCCGATGCGTCGGCAGTGGCGGCGACATTAGACCTGGGCGTTTCTGCGCCTGCCCTTGATGCGGGTTCTGCGCTTTCGTCGAACACTACGCCCACGGCATAGTAAGCCTTGGTGCCGTCGGCGGTGTAGGATGTGAGGTTGCCGCTCACGCTTTCCACAAGTTGCAGGGCGTCTTCGGTGTCGCCGCCATAAATCTCGTAGGACATTACCGGCCGGCCTTCATACTTGCTCCACATCAGGTTCACTCCGCCGTTCCAGCCTTTGTTTAGTTGCAGGTGCATGGTCTGGTGCGCCTCGGAGAGTGCGCTTTCGCCATAAGGCAGAACGAAGGCGATTGCGTAACGTGCTGCTTTGATGCTCGGGAGCGAGGTAGCGTCGGTGAACATGCCGTCGGCTGCTGCGACGCTTCCAAGCAGTTCATATTGGTTGATGCGCGCTGTCTCGCGGTAGACGAGCACAGTTTCGGTGCCGGCCGGCATCGAGTTAGCGTCCCAATATATAGCATTGGCCTCGCCGGAGGCATTGATGGCTACGCGGTCAATCGCGGGCCTTGCTTTTTCGCTGATAACAGAGGCCGTGTGTTCCACTGTGGTGCTTCCGTAGCTTTCCGTAACAATGTGGCGGATGGTGAAATCCTCGCTGCCTGTGACAGTGAATGTAATTTTGCCATCGTCAACTTTCACTCCGCTTGTCCGCGGCGACAGGTCAAGGGGCGATTCTTTGCCATTGCAAACTATTTCCCATGTGCCATTTTGGGCCGTGGGGCACTCGACATTCACTGTCGCGCCTTCATATATCTCTGCGGGGAGGGTGAAATCGGCTTCGGGCGCGTCGTACACCATAAGAGTCGCCACTGTCTCGCCGTTCATTTTCAGCGTCTTCATGCCGCTTTCGGTCCAAACAGCGTCGTAAGATTGGCGGAACTCTGATTTAACGACTGTGGCATCAGGGCCGAAATCAAACTCGGGAGAGGCAATATTGCCGATAAGTCTCACCGTCACTTTTTCGCCTGTAAGCGCGGAGGCCGGGGCGTCGAGAACGGCTTTCGTGGGCACTGTCATTGTATAAACTTGCGAGAACGGCCCTGTCACGCATTGGCCGTCGACAGCCTGCACTTTCACTTCGTATTCTCCGGCCGGAATCGACGACAGCGGTATGGCAATGCGCGGAGCGTTGAGCAAGCGGTGGCCCGACGGAACCGACACATTGTCGCGGCCCATATTCATTGGCGAAAGGAGGTATGCGCCCTCGCCTTCCACGCCTTTCTTCTTCACCGAGATATTGTATTTCAAACCACCCGCGGGTGTCTCCTTGTCGGATGCTGCCGACCATTCGATATTCACAAATTCCTCATTAACCGAATGGCGAATCTCGCCGGGAGCCGTAGGCCGCTCGTTGGCGATATTATATATCTTCTTGGCAAGAGTGTAAGTGCCTCCGTCGTTACGGTGGAAGACACTATTATTATATACATAACTGTCATCTCCGGCATCTAATGAGTTGTATGAATAGTCAGGATTCATGTATATGATTTGTGAGGTCCCGTAATTTTTCATATCAAACAGGAAATCATCTATGCCATTGTTGTCGAAGTCAAAAACTCCGATTGTTTCACCGAAAGCATTTCCATCAGGACATTGCACTTTCACAATGCGTCCATTACCGTAGCATATGGTTACCGATTCGGCATAGCCGACAGGGCCAGCAGAAACCCAGTATCCATTATACAACACATCCAGTTTGCCGTCATGGTCGAAATCACCAATCAGAGTGGGGTCAATATCATTGTATTTGGGGATTTGTTTTCCCTCGCTGAATTTCATACCTCCTTTGTTGTAAAGGATGTAGTATTCATTATTATTTTCAGTGAATAAATCAAGGAGCCCGTCGCCATTATAATCATCGATATTCAAAACACGATTATTTGGCCAATTAAGATTTAGGGTCTCATAACTTTGGAAATTATCGCTGAATTTCACTATTTTATCATTATTCGTCTCTCCTTCTATTTTACCGTCATTGTCAAAATCTGCGTAAATTGAGGGGGCAATTCTAAACTCTTCGCTAATTTCAAGGTCTTTGTCGCCATTGTTGTTCCAGAGATAGTAAGTTTGGTCATCAGTAACTAAGAAATCAGCCAAGCCATCGCGGTTGATGTCGACCGGGGATGGGTAGTGCGTATTTGTATAGGACATATTGGAGTTGTACATTTTTCGCACCTTGTTAAATTCACCGGCTTCGTTTTGCTCCATCACCCAGTGAGATTTTGTTACTAAGGAATTACCGCCCACCGTAAAATATTCTTCCGAGCCGTCGGCATCAAGGTCGAAAACGCCTATAATACTAAATGATGCTGTATCCACTTTTGCATTGCGGATTTCGAGGGTGCGTTCCTTCGATATGGAGCGGACACCGTTGGCGCCGGTCACGGCCACGCTTATGTTTTTACGGCCGGGTGCCGTGAAGCGTATCTTGCACTCCGATTTGTCGGCGTTGGCACTCAGCATCTCGCCGCCGTCGAGATTCCACGTCACGTCTTTTGCCTGCTTGTTTGTGCCGATAAGGCGCAGAGCGATTTCATCATTCACAGAGAGAATGTCGGGAGCATCAATTGCGAAATTTGTCGCGGGAAGTTTTTTGTCGAACACTGCCGCCTCGCTGAATTCCGAGCCAAGCATATTGGGGTCGACGGCCTGCACCGAGATATAATATTTCCCTGCCGGCCATCCGCTCACGTTGAATGTGCGATACAACTGGTGGCCGTTTGCGCCAAGTGACATGGTGCGGCGTCGGCCGTCGGGCAGAGCGTCGGCAGCCACAATGTCGTCAAGACCCGGAGCGGTGCCTACGCGCAACTCGTAAGTGAGGTCGGCTGTGGGAGTCTCGGCATCAGTGGCCGCTTCCCAAAACACTTTCAGAGTACCTTCCTCTTGATTGAACATATATTGCGGCTTGCCCGGGGCATTTGGCCGCTGATTTATCTTTTCAGTAGTGTAAACTACTGGATGATAGAATTCATTATTAATCCATACATCACCATTACCGCAGGTTATTATAGTTTGTCCCGAATTATCCAAATTGAAAGCCTTTGTTACAATACCTCTACAACTGTTCTTTTGGGTTACTGTATAGAAAGTTTCAGCAGAATTAGATATTTTTCTACCGGGAACCTCATAGAAACACAATTCATAAATATCATAATCGCTCTGCATTTTAGACGCTAAAATTTCATATTTCCCGTCGGCATCGAAGTCGAGGCAGTCGAAAAAGCGGACATATGTGTCATCAATCCAGTTTTCACACTTTTTAAAATTGCCTTTACCATCGTTCTCGAAATATACGAGGAATGCGCCACCGTTATCGTGCGACGATGACGAAGTCCATGTGTACCATATACGGTCGATTGGCACAAGGATGTCAATGTCTCCGTCGTTGTCGAAATCATAGCACCAAATGCGGTCATTACAGTAGAAGCCTTTTAGCAATTCAACTTCCCGGCTGCTGTCGGGACCATCGGAGAGTATCGCTTTGATTGTGGCCGTATCTTTGTCGAAAACGACAAAGTCCACGATTCCGTCGGCATTGAGGTCGCGCACCGTCACTTTTCCGCCGAACGTATTCTGCACGAAACTGCCGAGACCCGTGTTAAGATAATAACGGCCACCGGCGGCATCAAAAATATCCGAAAGGCCGTCGCCATTTAGGTCGAGCGAGCGCAAATCGCCGTAAGATGTACCGGGATTGGAACCTACAAACATACCCTGAGCCACACTTGGCATTCCACCGCCGTCGGAAAGCACAAGATTACTTCGAATGCCCTTATATTCGTTCCAGGTGATTATCGAAAGTTCATCGGATTGATAATTGCCGTCGGAATCAAGAGTATAAGCAATCTTGAACTCGGTATCACCTTTACTGTCATGAGAGATAAGGCCAAGCGAGCCGTCACCGCGAAAATCCGCAGGATAATAATAGGTCCAGTTTTTTATATTGTCATAATACACATTAGGCAATTGAATCTGTTTCAGCGAATAGTCATTCTGTATTGAATAGACATCCTCTTTACCGCGATTTAGCACAATCAATGGCAAGTTTGCTGAGAGTCGCGAGATTTTAGGCTCGCGTAATTCAGTGCTTAATTTTTTGATTACTTGCGTATTGCCGTCGTCGTTGAGTCGATATAATTCCTTACCTTTTATAAACTCGAGCTTGCCGTCGCCGTCGATATCATACCAGGCCGAGGCGAGGGTTTGAATGTAGGGCGATTCCGCTTCAAGCAATGGCGGCGATGCCAGCAAGGCCAAAGCGACAGCCCCGATTTTAAATAGTTTTTTCATGTTTCGATTGGTGCCGCGGGCCCTTGTCGCAAGCGTTATCAATTTGCTTAAAATAAAAAAAAGCGTGAGAGCCTTACCTTATTGCTCGTTCCGCTCGTTGAGGCTCTCGCATTGCCCGATATAGTAGAACGAGCAACATGCAGAGACCTCACGCAAATATGTATATATACACATCGGGTGCAACGCTCGCGCGCTACCCCATGGCAGATAAATACATATCCACATAAGACATCTACCGTTGCTGCATCCTTGACTATATCTATGAAACTTGCGAGATTTCAACGAGCCAAGAAAGAGCGCAGATATACGCCTTTTCGTTATTATTTGATGCACCCGCCCGCTATCCCGCTCTCGGGTCTCTGCGGACGATATGCACTTGCAAATATAGCATCATTTCATTGCTGATGCAAACAATCGAAATTCACTTAAATATTTTTAACATATATTAACGCCCCGCACGTCGGAATATCCAGCATGCGGGGTTATAAATTGCGCCTGATATAATACAGTTTGCAGGAACACAATCCTCCGGATTGTGACATAAACCACAATCCGGAGGATTGTGTTCCTGCATTTTAAAGGGCTTCGACTTGCTTGTTGAAGGCGACCATTTTCAGGGCACATTCGGCACATTCAGCGCCTTTGTCGCCATGCTCGCCGCCGGCGCGGTCGAGAGCTTCCTGAAGGTTGTTGACGGTGAGGACGCCGAACACCACGGGGATGTCGCAATCGCCGTTGAGGGTGGTGATGCCTTGCGTCACGCTCTGGCACACGTAGTCGAAATGCGGCGTGCCGCCGCGTATCACGCAGCCGAATACGATTATGGCATCGAAAAGTTCGGCCTCGATAAGCTGCGAGGCGGCGAATGTAAGTTCAACGGCGCCGGGGACGGTGAAAACGGGACAATCCTCATCCCCCACTCCATGCTTCTTCAATGTGGCCACGGCCGACTCGGTGAGCCGACGGGTAATATTGTCGTTCCACTCTGTGGTGACTATGGCGATACGCACGCCTTCGCCCGAAGGCACGTTGTCTTTTGCAATATATTGTGACATAGAAATTATATTTGTTGTGCTATAAATACCGGGCGGACGCACGAGCCGTGCGTCCCTACACCGTGATATTATTTATTTAACTGTGTGCTTATTTGCGGGCCTGCACGCCGAGATAGCCGCCGTGGTGCCGCTTTGCATATTCGTTGCGGGTGAACCCGGTCGCTTTCATCGTAGACACCACCAATATGTCGCCTATCACGGTCATCATTGTGGTAGATGTGGTGGGCGTGAGCCCGAGCGGACACACTTCCGGAGCGCCGCCTGTAAACAGGGTGACATCGGCAAGGGCTGCCAGCGGGCTTTCGGCATTGCCGGTGATAACGATGAATGGAATCTGCGGATACAGCCCGCGGGTCAGTTCCACCAGCTCGACTATCTCCCGTGTCTTGCCGGAATTGGAGATAAGCAGCATTACATCGTCGGGCTGAAGAATACCCAAGTCGCCATGCTGGGCCTCGGAGGGGTGCAGCGATACTGCCGGGATGCCGGTAGATGCAAAGGTCGTGGCTATATTCATGGCTATCTGGCCGGCCTTGCCCATTCCCGACGCCACGAGTTTGCCTCCGCGACCTTTCACATGCTCTACAATAAGGCCGACGGCTTTTTCATAATCGTCGGTTACGGGGATGTCAAGTATAGCCTTGCTTTCTCGCTCAAGAATAGAGCGCATAATATCTTTTATGTCGAAATCCATCTTGTTTCGTGCGTAATATTTTTTGCAAAGATATGTAAAAAAATGTCTCCGCGCAAAAAAATGTTAAAAATCGATGGTAAGACGCACGTTCAGTTGTCGGCGTGTCAGATAGTTGGGAACTGCATACTGGATATTGTTGACATCGGTAACCCAATAATACGAACTTACGTTCGATATGTCGAGCAGGTTGAAGCAGTCGAGTCCGAGCCATATACTTTTGAAATGGCGGAGGAAACCGGTGCGCGGAGCGGCGCCTTCTTCCACGGGCGAAAGCAACGCATAAGACACGCCGATGTCGACGCGCTTGTAGGCCGGCGCACGGAAATAGCCTTCGTCGCGGCCGGAGCGCGGAGCCGTGGTGGGCAGTCCGTCGGAAAGGATTCCGCGCAAAGAAAATTTCAGTTTTGGAAATTTCGGGAAGTAGTCGGTGAAATAAAGCGCGAAAGCATAGCGGCGGTCGGTGGGGCGCGGCACTTTTACGCCGTTGAGGTCTTCCTGAGTTTTCATGAGCGAGAAACTGATCCAGGAGTCGGAGCCGGGGACAAACTGCCCGAACAGTTTAAAGTCAAGCCCGGCGGCGAATCCTTTCGATGAGTTAACGCCGGAATATACCACTTTAAGGTTCTCCACTTCGTAAGGAATAAGGTTGCCGAGAATCTTGTAATATGCCTCGCCGGTGAGCTTGAACGGACGGCCAAAGGCCCGGAAAGTATAGTCGGCACCGGCTATGAACTGGAACGACCGTTGCGATTTGATATCGGAATTGAGCACTATCCGGGTGTTGCCGTTCTCATCCACCACGGGCATGCGGTATTCTTTATAAAATGGCGACTGATAGTAGAGGCCCGTGGCAAAGCGGAACGCCCAACGCGGCGCGGCATCGGGGACGAATCCGAGATTCACTCTCGGGCTTACGAGCGTTTCCTTGTTGTAGTCCCAATAAGAAAACCGTATGCCGCCGGTTATATTAAGGTAGCCGGCCGATGTCGACAGACGATATGTGTCCTGAACATAAGCCGAAAAGCGGTTTGACGACAGGTTGTGACGCGAGTCGAGGTTGTAAATCACTTTCAGGGCGCCCGGGTCGACAGGCAACGAGTATCCGGCGGAGTCGCGCACCTCCCATTCGCGCGCACGGTCGTGGATGGTTTCATGCTTGAAGTCGATGCCATAGGCAAGGCTGTGGCGGTTAAGGCCGGTGGTTCCGCGCAGCCCTACGGAGAATACCGACGCTTTCAGACGGTTGCGGGCATGCTCGTGATAGCGGCCCACCCCAAGCTCTCCGCCAATGGCGCCGCCGCTTCCTCCGCCGGTGGTTCCGGCCTGGTCAAGCCAATATTCCCCGGAAATATCATAAGCCACAAGTTCGTTGGTGAGATATCCGGACGTCAAAAGCGACAGGCTCGACGATTTGTTGAATCGGTAATCGAGGGTAAGGGCGCCGAAGAAAGTCTCGAAACGGTCCTTCTCCTGTCCGTCGAAATATACCTTGAATTGCTTGGCGTCGGTGCTTGTGCCGAAATTTGTAGAGCGGCTTGCCGGGATGAATTTGTAATTATTGATTGCAATGTTTCCAAGAACCGATGCCGTGAATTTCGGCGAGATTTTCAGCGTCATTGCTGTTTGATAGTCGAAATAGCGTGGGTCGTATTCACCTTTGTCCTCCATCGACGAAAGCAGCGACGCGTTGCTCTTGTATCGCACGCCGTGGAGCTGTGTAAAACGCTTGGAACTTGTGCCTATGGCAAGATTGCCGCCCATGAGCGACGCGCCGAGCGAACCTTCAAACGCTTCGGGCTGCCGGTAGGTGATGTCGAGCGCCGACGACATCTTGTCGGCATACTGCGGAGAAAAGCCGCCCGTGGAGAAATTGACCGAGCCCACCATGTCGGGATTGATGATGCTCAACCCTTCCTGTTGGCCGGAGCTGATGAGCTGCGGGCGATACACTTCTATACCATTTATATATACGCTGTTTTCGTCATACGACCCGCCTCGCACCGAGTATTGCGACGACATCTCGTTGCCGGAGGTGACGCCTGCCATTGTGGTGAGCATCGACTCCACCGAGCCTCCGGATACATCCGGAGCAAGACGGTAATTGTCGGTGTTGATTTCCTGCATGGAGCCGGTCTGCTTGCGGAACTCTGTCACCTCCACATCGCCGAGCGAAAAAGTTTTAGACGTCATCTTCACATTAAGCGTGACATCGCCTGCGGGCTTAATGAGCCTGCGGGTAGCTTCTTCATAGCCAATGCAAGTAAAAACCACGCGAATCGTATCAGCCTCCGGAGCCGACAGCACATATGTGCCGTCAAGCCCCGATGTCGCGCCTATGGCCGTGCCCGCGATACGGACAGTGACAAATTCAAGCGGCTCGTTGTTATCTTCGGTCACCTTGCCGTGAATCTTAACGGCGGCATAAGCGTTTGTAGCGCATGCCGACACTATAATTATGGATAATAACTTTCTGAATATATTCATACTTTGATTAACGGCCGGACATAAAAAAAATTGTGTGGCGAATTTCTTTTGAAAAAACAAGAGTAAAAAGTTGCAAAACAGGGAAATTATGTGTAAATTTGCGCCGATTTTTGTTTCATTGCCATGTTGTAGATGGCGGTGTTAAGTTAAACAGCTATAAATCAATGATTAATATTACCTTCCCTGACCAGTCGGTTCGCACGTATGACAACGGCGTTACCCCTTTGCAAATAGCCGAAAGCATCAGCCCCCGCTTTGCTTCCGATGTTCTCGCCTCAAATATAAATGGTGAAGAATGGGATTTGTCGCGCCCCGTCGACACCGACGCTACTATCGAATTCTTCAAATGGGACAGCCCCGAAGGCAAGCACGCCTTCTGGCACTCATCTGCTCACCTCCTTGCTGAGGCTCTTCAAGATTTATATCCCGGAGTGAAGTTCGGCATCGGCCCCGCCATCGAAAACGGATTTTACTACGATATCGACCCGGGCGAGCATCAGCTCACAGCTGCCGATTTCCCGAAAATCGAAAAACGTATGCTCGAGCTTGCCCAGGAGAAACAAGCTATCGTTCGTGCCGACATCTCCAAAGATGACGCCTTGAAGCTCTTCGGCGACAGAAACGAAACTTATAAGTGTGAGCTTATCTCCGAACTTGAAGACGGCCATATCACCACATACACCCAAGGCTCGTTTACCGACCTTTGCCGTGGTCCGCACATCCCCAACACCGCTCCTATAAAGGCCGTAAAGATTACATCTCTTGCCGGTGCATATTGGCGTGGCGATGAAAAGCGCAACCAGCTCGTGCGTGTTTATGGCATCACCTTCCCTAAAAAGAAGATGCTCGACGAGTACCTCGTGCTTCTCGAAGAAGCCAAGAAACGCGACCACCGCAAACTTGGCAAGGAAATGGAACTCTTTGCATTCTCCGCCAATGTCGGCGCAGGCCTGCCCCTTTGGCTTCCCAAAGGCGCCGCTCTCCGCGACCGTCTCGAGCAATTCCTCCGCAAGATACAAAAACAATACGGCTACCAGCAGGTAATCACCCCGCATATCGGCAACAAGCAGCTTTACGTCACCTCCGGCCACTACGCCAAGTACGGAAAAGACTCATTCCAGCCCATCCACACACCCGAGGAAGGCGAGGAATACCTGCTCAAACCCATGAACTGCCCTCACCACTGTGAGATATTCAAGGCTTTCCCCCGCTCTTACCGCGAACTGCCGCTCCGTCTTGCGGAATTCGGCACTGTTTACCGCTACGAGCAGTCGGGCGAGCTCCATGGCCTGACCCGTGTTCGCGGTTTCACGCAAGACGACGCCCACATCTATTGCGCACCCGAGCAGATAAAGGACGAGTTCCTCAAAGTAATGGACATCATCCTTTACATCTTCAAGGCTCTCAAATTCGACAACTACGAGGCTCAGATCTCGCTGCGCGACCCCGCCCATAAAGAAAAATACATCGGTTCGGACGAAAACTGGCATCTCGCCGAAAACGCCATCATCGAAGCATGCGCCGAAAAAGGCCTCAAAGCCCGCAAGGAACTTGGCGAAGCCGCTTTCTATGGTCCGAAACTCGACTTCATGGTAAAGGACGCCATCGGACGCCGTTGGCAGCTCGGCACGATTCAAGTCGACTATAACCTCCCCGAGCGATTCCAGCTCGAATACACCGGTGCCGACAACCAAAAGCACCGCCCGGTAATGATTCACCGCGCGCCGTTTGGCTCGATGGAACGCTTTGTGGCCGTTCTTCTTGAACACACCGCCGGTCGATTCCCGCTTTGGCTTGCACCCGACCAAGTCGTCGTTCTGCCCATTTCCGAAAAGTTCAACGACTATGCATTCGAAGTGGCACGTCAGCTCAACGCCGCCGACGTCCGTACAATCGTCGACGACCGTAACGAGAAAATCGGCAAAAAAATCCGCGACAACGAACTCCGCCGCATCCCCTATCTCCTCATCGTAGGCGAAAAAGAAATGGAAAATGGCGAAGTTTCCGTAAGAAAACAAGGCGAAGGCGACCAAGGTTCCCAAAAAATTGCTACCTTTGCAGAAAATTTGACTAACGAAGTCAACCAAATGATTAACCAATAAGCCCCTGAATGGAGAAAAAACCCTACAACCCCGGTCCTCGTCCCCCGAGACCAATGTCTGCCGGCAAGCAGCAACGTCAACTGCAACGTCGCTCAAACACAAAAGACGCCCCCAACGCTATCAACGATCAAATTCGAGCTCGCGAAGTGCGACTCGTAGGCGACAACGTTGAGCCGGGCATCTACTCCATTCAAGAAGCTCGCGCCAAAGCCGAAGAGCTCGAACTCGACCTTGTTGAAATCTCTGCAACGGCAGAGCCGCCGGTTTGCAAGATTCTCGACTACCAGAAGTATCTTTATCAGCAAAAAAAGAAACTCAAAGAGCAGAAAGCAAAGTCTGTAAAAGTCGTAATCAAGGAAATCCGTTTCGGACCCCAGACCGACGAGCACGACTACAACTTCAAGCTCAAACATGCCATCGGATTCCTTCAAGAAGGCTCAAAGGTGAAAGCCTATGTATTCTTCAAAGGCCGTTCGATTCTCTTCAAAGAGCAAGGCGAAGTGCTCCTGTTGCGTTTTGCCAACGACCTCGAAGAATACGGTAAAGTCGAGCAAATGCCTCTTCTCGAAGGCAAGCGTATGATTATCATGATCACGCCCAAAAAGAAATAAAAAAAGAGCCACGAGCTGGCTCGGCAAATATAATCACGAACAAAAACAATTAAAAAAATGCCCAAGATTAAGACTAACTCCGGTGCCAAAAAGAGGTTCGCCCTTACCGGATCAGGAAAAATCAAACGTAAACACGCTTTCCACAGCCACATTCTTACAAAGAAGACCAAGAAGCAAAAACGTAACCTCACCCACTCCGGCCTCATCGCCAAGTGTGATGAAAACAACGTAAAATCGCTCCTCGGCCTTAAATAAGCAAGAAAAAACAAGCGTGTCACGTTTCGATTCGATCGTGACTATAACAAACCCATTTTTATTAACCGGATGTACAGCCCCAAAGCGCATAAATTATAAATTCAGCCGCTGACATCCACAAACAACAACAAAATGCCAAGATCAGTCAACCACGTTGCTTCTCGTGCACGTCGTAAAAAAATCCTCAAACTAACCCGCGGTTACTTTGGATGCCGCCGTAACGTGTGGACCGTTGCCAAAAACACCTGGGAAAAAGGTCTTACCTACGCTTACCGCGACCGCAAAGACAAAAAACGCAACTTCCGCGCTCTCTGGATTCAGCGTATCAATGCCGCTGCTCGTCTTGAAAACCTCTCATACTCCAAACTGATGGGTCTCATCCACAAAGCAGGCATCGAAATCAACCGCAAAGTCCTCGCCGACCTCGCCCTCAACAACCCCGCAGCCTTCAAGGCTATCGTCGACAAGGTAAAGAACGCATAACCCCGCATACGTAAATTGCAATAGCACTTTACTATCCCAAAACGGGCTTCGAAATTTTTCGAAGCCCGTTTTTTTAGGAACACTAATCGCGAAACGCTTTGCCAAAGCAAAGAATCCTCCGGATTGTGAAAATGCTGCACAATCCGAGGCATGCCGTAATAAAGGCTGTCTGTGCCGAGATTGCAGGGCTGCACGGCTCGTGCAATGCGGTTCAAATAAGCAAAAGAAGCGCGTATGTGCTTCACGACAATAGCCGTGGGTGGCGCGACAGCGTAACCCACGGTATGAGCATTGGAATCATCCGTGTGGTATATAGCGAGAGACAGCGTAGCGTTTGCATCACGGTTAGCGTTATCGAACGCTCCGGCAGGCTCCTCTCCAAATCCCCGGTTGCCGACTACCTTTTTCCGTGGGTTCGGTCGAGGCCTCGCCACGCCCTCACCCACGCTATTACCGGAAATCGCTACGCGATTTTGCGATACGGCATTACTTGTGAACCGCATTGCACGAGCCGTGCGTTACTACAATGATATTACAAAACAGGGGCTGCGCCGATAGTGACGCAGCCCCTGTTTTAATATTTGTATTATCGTTAGTTTTCGAGGATGTAGATTGCGCGGGACGGGAGAGTGAGGGTGTCGGAGATGGTGATGGTATTGCCGGAAAGGAAGTCGTGACGAGTGGAGCCTACGGGAAGGATTTCGGCTGTGTTGGCCATAGAGATGGTGCGTGGCTCGTTGGCGCCGTTCATCATTACCACTACTTGTTTGTCGCCCAGACGACGTTCATATACATAGACGCCTTCTTGCGGAATGAAGTGTTTAAGTGTGCCTTTGGCTATCACTTCGTTGCCCTTGCGCCAATTGAGGATTTTTGAAAGGAATGTGTGGGCTTCAACCTGTTTGTCGGTCAGGCCTTCGAGAGTGAAAGCATTGATGGTGTCGCCTTCGAATCCGCCGGGCATGTCGCGGCGAATATTGCCGTCGGAATGTTTTTTAGTTCCGTTCATAAGAATCTCCGTGCCATAGTAAAGCTGGGGGATACCGCGTGTTGTGAGAAGGAAGGTCAGAGCCTGCTTCCACCAGTCGAGATTTTCGGGCTCTTCAAGAAGGAAACGGTCGGTGTCGTGATTGTCAAGGAATGTGAGAATCTTGGAAGGATCCGGATAAAGGTAATCAAGCGTAAGATGATTATACATGGCATTGAGATTGGCTCCTTTCTCATTGCCTTTGAATGCGTCGCGTCCTTTCGTTGCTATTACAAAGTCCATAACGGTGGGTAATTTGGGATCGCCGTTGGGATTTACCTTCGATCCACGCTGCCAGTAGGCCTCGCCACCTTCATTTTCGACCCAGCACTCTCCTACTATGTTGAAATTGGGATATTCGCGGAGCACTGCGTCAATCCATCCGGCCATGGCTCTTTCATCGGCGTAGGGATATGTATCCATACGGATGCCGTTGATTTTCGAACTCTCAATCCACCAAATTGAATTCTGAATAAGGTATTTCATGAGGTGGGGGTTGCGTTGGTTCAAGTCGGGCATTGAGCGCACAAACCAGCCGTCGACTGTGCGGGTGCGATCGAAGTCGCTGGCATACGGGTCGTAGAGCGTGGTGAGATTGTAGTTGGTCTGGACGTATTCGTCGGGGAAATTAAGCCAGTCGGACGACGGGCGGTTTTTATTCCATATATGGTTGCTGCCAGAGTGATTGAAAATCATATCCATCACCACCTTTATGCCACGTGAGTGGGCATCGGCCACAAATTCATTCCATTCCTCATTTGTGCCGAATCGAGGGTCGATGCGATAGTAGTCGGTGGTTGAATATCCGTGATATGAGCCGCCGGGCATGTCATTTTCAAGCACGGGGTTTACCCATACGGCTGTAATGCCGAGAGAGTCGATATAGTCGAGATGGTCGCGCATACCTGCTATATTGCCACCGTGGCGTGTATTGGGATTTTCACGGTTGTTCGGCACGACATACTCGAGGTCGTTAATATCGGCCTTGGATTCGCCTTTTGCAAAGCGGTCGGGCATAATCAGGTACAGCACGTCGGATGCGTCAAAACCGGCATAATCTTCCGGACGACGGTCGCGTGCTTTGAGGTCGAATTTCTTGTCGAATGATTTTTTTCCTACTTTGAATTTAAATTCGAGTTGGCCGGGACGCGCATTGTCGTTGATGTCGAGATAGACAAGAAGATAGTCTTTGGAGTCGAGGGCAACGGTCTCGATTACATTCACGCCGTCGTAAGGCTTCATCGTAAGTTGAGCATCTGCAATCCCCGGGCCATAGGCCATGATTTGCAACGTGTCGCAGGCCATGCCTGTCCACCAGTAGGGAGGGTCGAGCGTGTAGTCCGACGCTTTTACTGTTGCTGCCGCTGCGGAAGCGAAGCTCGCAAGGACAAGCAGCATTGAGAAAATAAATTTCTTCATGGTTTTTATTATTAGTTAGTGAAAGTTGAATCCAATATTATTTTTGCGGCGACACAGCCTCATTGTTTCGCCGATGCTCGTGACGGTAAAGCTGATATGAGTTGAATACGTTGTGCCATATTGAATAGAAACCGCCTGCGATGGCTGTAATCGGCGAAAAGAATGTGTAGCCAAGCCATATTGCAAACACTGTATTTTTCTGCCCGAGGGCTTGACCGGCTGTCACCGTGTCGTGGTAATGCGCGCCTATTTTTCGTCCAAGCCAAAACTGGAAAATACATGAAAGAAGCGACACCGCCACAAGCCACATCTGCGTCGACACTCCGATATTTGAATGCACGATGCTTCTTGCAGTAACGCCGATGGCAAGGGTGAGCGCAACGGCCCACATATAGAACGAAAGGTCGGGGTACTGCATAATCCGGTCGCGCAATCCGGGCATAAGTTTACGCACAAGCTGGGCAAGGACCAGTGGCATCAACAGCAGCGGAAAAACCTTTCCGAGAATAAGCATGGCCGAGTTCCACACGTCGAGCGACGGATTGGGATGCACCCAGGGAATCAATGCCGGAATCAACATTGCAGCAAGCAAATTGATAAGTATGGTATATGTAGTGATATGCGCCATGTCGCCTCCCAATTTACGAGTGATTACGGCGGCAGCCGTGGCCGTGGGGCATATCAGACATATCATCGCGCCTTCCAAAACGATGCGCAATCCGCTGTGGGGGAGCAATACAAGAACCAATCCAAGAAGCGCGAACAAACCGCCCTGCACGGCCAAAAGCCATACATGCCATCGGCAAGGACGGATATCGTGAGGATTGATTCTTACAAATGTAAGAAAAAGCATGAAAAAGATAAGAACCGGCTGCACTAATTCCACCGCCGATAAAATATTTCTTTTAATGGAGTCCGATACCGGCAAAGCGACACCGGCAAAATATCCGACAATACCGGTAAGAATGGCGATAATTAATGTCCAATCACGAAGCCATTGAAATAATTTCATCTTCTACATCTTTTGAAAAGTCAATGCAAAAATAACGATAAATTCTCACACAAACAAATCCCGGATAATAGAATCTGAAACGAGCCACCGTTCTTCGGGTATAAGTATCTTTCCGTTGCGTTCCGTCAAAAGACCCTGCCTGAGTATACGTTTAACCTCACGATTAAAATCCCGCAAGTCGAGCCCGGACGACTGCTGTGGAAAATCGAGCCCTTCGGCGGTACGCAATGCTGTGAGCACACGGTCGTTAAATTTATCTGATTCCGTTTCCGGCTCAACTTCCGGCTTGCCGACCGAGGCAAGATACTCCCCTATCGACGGCGGGTTGAATCGGCGCAACGCTCCGTCGAAACTATGCGCGGCGGGACCAAGTCCGAGATAAGGTACCCCGGTCCAATATCCGGAGTTATGCACGGCCTTTCGCCCGGGAAGCGCGAAATTTGATATCTCATAATGCTCATATCCGGCATCTGCCGCGACAGCGCACAGCATCTGATAACGTTGTTCCACCTCATCGTCGGTCGCCTCCGTTATTTTGCCGGCTTTAAGCATCGAGGCAAGGCGAGTTCGTGGCTCGTAACTCAGAAGATACGCCGAGAAATGTTCCGGATGGATCTCTACAAGACTGTCGAGCGAGTATTTCCAAGAATCTGTTGTCTGGCCCGGCAGGCCGTAGATCAAATCAAGGCTTATATTGTCGAATCCGGCCGCACGAAGAGTCCGGCAAGCCTTGCGGGCATCTTCGGCGGAATGTCTTCTGCCTACGACCTTTAATTCTGAATCGACAAAACTTTGCACACCCATGCTTACCCTGTTGATTCCAAGCTCTTTCCACATGTGTGCCTTTTGCTCGGTAACGTCGTCGGGATTAACCTCTATCGTGAATTCCTCCACACATCCGAGTGGAATCGGCACCAACATTTCACGGAGCATCTCTGCCGAAAGCACCGAAGGCGTGCCGCCTCCGATATATACAGTATTCACGGGCATGGGCACCTCTCCCCGGCGCATATCATATTCTTGCGCAATGGCCTTTGCTATCTTTTCGGCATCGTCGTGGCGGATGACGGAGAAAAAGTCGCAGTAGGCGCATTTGCTGCGACAAAACGGCACATGGATATAAACACTGCTCATATCTCAGTCCTCCTTCGGCTTGGCACGTCCGCACATTTGAGCAAAACGGCAATACTCACAGGCCTTCTCGTTTTCTGTCATTGAGAAAGGATAATCGGAGCCTTCATCAAAAATATGACGGATCACCTCTTCAAGCATGGGATTGAATTCGTCGGCAAATTGCTTGTGCGATTCTATTGGCATGCAATTCTTTTTAGCCCCTATCTTCAAGTCCGGTATTCCCATGGCGAACTCATTTACCTTGTAAATCACAGGTTTTATATCGCCTTTGAATCCGGTCATATCGGCATAAGCCCGTGCGTATATCAACAACTGCAACATGCCGTGGCATTTCTTTTCTTCGAAAAGTTTGGCGACCGACGAGGCTGTCGTGGAATCGGAACCGGTCTTGTAATCGATAAACCGGAGAGTGTTTTCATCGAGGCGGTCGACACGGTCGATTTTCATCGTAAAGTTGATTTCAAGGTCGTCGGCAAGTCGCCACACCTTTTGCGGTTCTTCCATCTCGGCCTCTACAAATGTAAACGGAGAATAGTTGTCGCGCTCAAACATCAGCATCATCTTCACATATTCCGCCATCACCTTCGACAGCACTTGTGCCTCGCCCGGCAGCCGCGAGAAATCGCCCTTGAAACGTTCGCGGTAATAATCCCTGTCGAGTACCCTCATTGCAAGTCCTCTCAGGTCGGTTGCCAGCATGGTATTGTAGGCCCGCGCATCAATCAAGCTGTTCTTATACGGCTTGTAAAGAGTTTCGGCCATGCTGTGAAGTATAGAGCCGTATGATGCCGGGTCGATGTATTCAAGTGTAAGTTCCTCACCCCTCAATCGTTTTACATATTGGAGGTAGAAACTCATCGGACATTTAAGATATTGCTTAATGGCGGAAGCCGAAAGCGCAAGGTCGCCTCCCGGGCGGAAGCGGCGCAAGTCTTCTATCACATCGGGGGTTTTCTCGATGCAAAGTTTGCGGTCCGGTTCGCCTGCCGACATTAATGATGCCGAAGTGAACCGAACGGTGTTGGTTGGATCAAGATGCCGGAGCTGGAATAAATAGCGCGACATTTCTCCGGCCGATAGCCCCGACTGCCGGCTGTCGTAAAGCAACGCCACATTCGACGCGCGCGAAATAAGGCGGTAGAACTGGTAGGCATACGTGGCCTCCTCATGGTCCTGAACAGGCATCTCATAAGCCTGACGCAACGAGGCCGGGATAAGCGACGGCGTGAAAGTGCGACGCGGAAAAACACGCTCGTTCATCGACAGGATTATAAGATTGTCGAAATCAAGCACACGGGTGTCCATCACACCCATTATCTGCAAACCTGCAAGCGGCCGTCCGGTAAAACGGATTTTCGACGAAGCAAGCGTCCGTTCTACAAGTCGGAAAAACGAACTTTGCCGCATAGTCTGACCATAGCGGTGGCAAAGCTCGGCAAGCTCATCAATTGCCGACGTATATGCATCCAGAATCTCATTCTCGTAGAATTTCGGACGTTCTGTCCCCGATGAAATCTTACCGAAGCCATCGCGAAGCCCGTTTATAAGGTTGGTCATATATTCATGCACCTGCCTTATATTCTTATCGTCGGCAACGGCCGAGAAAATCATTTTGAGTTCCGGGTATGTTTTACACAGCATGTCGGCGGAGAGCGTGTATAGACGCTCCGACGCAATCATGGCTTTAATCTTCACGGCGGCTTTCGGCGCAATCAAAGCCACATGCGGATGAGATACGACAGAAAGCACATCTTCATAATAGTAGTGCATATCCCCCTTTGAATAACGTGCCCGCATCTGCATCGACACTATCGACTGCAACAGGGACGCAAAAGGCGTGGATAGAAACGGCACACCCATCGTGACATTGATTTGCTTCACTTCCGGCCCAATGGCATACAGCAAGGGCATAAGCAAATTCTCATCCGGCAAAACTATCGCCGTGTTCACAAGCGCAGAATAAGGTATGTTTTGTCGCTTAATCCATGTTTTTACAATAGTGGACGCCACCTTGGTTTGCGCCACGTTTGACGGCACGGATACGACAGTGACGCGGTGGGAAGAAGTATCGACCGCCTCCGGCACAAAATTGTCGGGCATAGGGAACATTTTAGACAGAGGCAAAATGAACCTCCCGGCACGATTGCGATCGGTATCGGGTGTGGATTTCTCCAAATCGAAGTATGGTGAAGCCGTATCCCAGAAAAAGTCTGCTATGCCAAGTTTGCGAAGATGCTTGAATATCAATATACGCGATATAGGCAATACATTGAACCCGATAAAGGCAAAACGCCGGCTGCCGAAATCATCGGCCGTCATCGACCGTATTTTATCGCAAGCCCGTCGAGATTGCAGTCCGGAGTAAGCAAGCGGCGTTTCAAGACTATCCAGGCGTTCGATAAAGCGGTGATAAACCTCTCCGAGAATTTCCCATAATTTAATGAACCGCCCCGATGCTTTTTCTTCGTCTGTTTCCGGCGACAGATGCTCCCAAAACAAGTCTTCATCAACTTTCCCCCGCGGGCCTCCCCACAGTTCGGCGACAACTTCAAGTTGCGACTCGGTGAGATAGTTGGCCCTTATGTTTTGCCGGTCCTTAATGTTCATGAACAATTGTTCGGAATCGACCATATATGAATCGACATCGTTAAAATCGTCGAGAAGAACATTTCCCCAAAATATAAATGCGTCGAAGTCGCGTATTTGGTCGGCATGTCCGTGAGCCTCCAACACATCGCAATACGATTTATAAAGAAGGAACAGCAATTCTGTGGGCGTGCCCAACGCCGAAGGCTCATATTGTTGAATGAAATAAGTAACAGACACAAGCCGGGGCATAAATCCCACTTCCGACATATTTTCTTTCAAATACTTGCGCATGAACATGGCGCTTCGCTTGTTGGGAAACACCATGGTCATGCCGGAAAGGTCGGCGCCCGACTGAATATAGTACCGGGCAACTTGTTGCAAAAATTTCATTCTATTTGAGAAGGAGTATTACTTTTATGGCCACATCAAAATTAACCAGCTTTGCGTTGGCATTGGCAGCTATATCGGCTTTCGCGTCATTCACCACATCGAAAAGCCGCAATACGTTGCGTTCGTTTATAAAAGGTGAAAAACGCGACGAGAATTGACGTTCAGCCGGGTTGAGATATGTCAATTCATCGATATGCAGGTTCAAGATAAAATTTTCCCGAATCATTCGCGCGCAGTAGTCGTAAAACTTCATCATGCGCTCGCGCCCGAGCCCTGCAAGTTCAGCTGCCCAGTTTTTCAATTCTACCACTTTACGCCCATAGGCTGTGCGCATAAGATCCATGAACATGTTGAGGAACAGTTCAGAATCCTTGTTTACTGATATAAGACGCACCGCCTCCGTGATGCTGCCGGCGGCGAGGCGGGCAATATCAGAAGCCGCCTGCGGGTCGAGAGAAAACTTGTCGCCAAGAAAGCCGGCTATCTCCTCGTCGGAATATCTGGATACGCCTATGCGCTGCGTGCGCGAATATATTGTCGGCAATATGAGACGCGAGGCATCGGATGTAAATACAAAAAGAGTGTCGGAGTAAGGCTCCTCGACAAGTTTCAGTATTTTGTTTGCGGCCTCCTCTTTCAGACGCTCGGGAAGCCACATCAGCACAATTTTGTATTTTGAGCCGGTGGCGGTGAAATTCAATCGGGAAATCAACGCATTGGCTTCATCGACATAGATATTCGGCTGGGCGTTGATATTGTCGAGCAAGGATAACCATCGCTCAAAATCCATCCACGGGCTGTCGGATATAAACTCCCGGAACTCGGGCAGATAGTCGTCGGAACGCGTAGGTCCGGAGCCTTTCTTTACAACCGGAAAAGAATAAAGCGTGTCGGCATGATTGAATGTCTCATGCTGACGGCACGACGGGCATCGACCGCAGCTGTCGCCGTCGACGCGCGAAGTGCAATGCACATATTGTGCAAAAGCTCGCGCAAGCGCAAATTTAGCGGCTCCGGCCGGCCCTTCAAGCAGCAGGGCATGCGGAATACGGTCGCTGTCGGCAAGTCGACGCAGTTTTTGTTTTACATCGTCGTGGCCCGGTATGTCGGCAAATCTCATTTTCAGTCGGGATATACGAAACGGTCGGCAGGCCGCGGTTCGAGCACGTCGGCAAGAAATCGACGGGCCACAGCTCGCGCCTCAGACAGGTCGTTAAACTTGTAATTGCCACACTCACGCGCAGAAGCACCCGGGATGTCGCCTTCAAACGATTCAATATATCTCATCATCTCGGTGAGCACATCGAGAATGTCTTCCGGCTTGTAATTGCCGGCAAGGATAAGATATGACCCTGTGCAGCATCCCATCGGACCCCAATACACTACGCGGCTCCCCCACTGAGGGTGATTTCGCAGAAATGTGGCTGCGAGATGCTCGATAGTATGAAGCGCTTCCGGAGCTACCGCAGGTTCGATATTCGGCGCCGTAAGGCGGATATCAAAAGTGGTGAGGGTGTCGCCCGAAGGCAATTTGTCGAGTCTGGACACATACACGCCCGGACGGAGCGTGAGGTGATTGATTGTAAAACTTGCTATCTTTTCCATCGGCGCAAAAAGTCAAATTATAGAAATAAGGCGACGCACGGCATCGAATGTGCGCGCCGGGGCATTTTCCCAAAAGTTCTCGTATTGCAACGCATTATCTTCGTGTGCGCCGGGGGTGTCGCTCACTATTCTAAGACAAACCATGGGAACAGATTTCAAAAAGCACACCTGTGCAATCGCAGCCGATTCCATATCGACGGCCACAGCTTCGGGATACATCGACAAAATGCGTTGGATATCATCAGGGCGCGACACAAAAATATCGCCGGAGGCCAAAAGGCCTGCGTTGGCGCCAAGCTCTGCGGCAACCTTTCCGGCATCGAGCGGACAAGCAAAGCGAGCCGGACAGCCTGCGGCCTGCCCGGGCTCCGTGCCCGGTCCGCACCAGCAGTCGTGATAAGCTATCTCGGAGGCGAGAATCACGTCGCCACGGCTCGCGCCATGGCCGGTGCCGCCTGCCACACCGGAATTAATTATCACCGAAGGATGAAAATTCTCTATCATCGTAAGGGCTCCGATGGCGGCATTGACTTTGCCGATTCCACACTGCATAGCCACAACTTCGCGTGAGCCGATTTCTCCAAGCGTAAACGTGAAGCCGTTCAAGGCAACCTGACGGCGGTTTTCTATCAATGGCTCAAGCAGGGCCAGTTCCTTGCCCATCGCCACTATTATTCCTATTTTCATTTTGTAACCTTTGTTTTTGGCAAAGTTACAAATTTATTTTAGGTTCTCCCTCACTTTGTCGAGAAATTCTTTCATGCCTGCCGCATCGCGGGCGGTGACGATAGTCTGCAATTCGGCCAGACGTTCGCGTATTTGTTCAAGCTGACGGGGCGTGTTTGGATTGAAGAGTATTTCCTGCAAAAGATAATCGTCCTCGCTCATCAAGCCTTTGGCAATGGCCATATGGCGTTTGAATGTAGTGCCCGGTGCCGACTGGTGTTTCATCACGGCACCGAAGACGAGAGTGGAGGCAAACGGGATTGAAAGCGAGTATGCTATTGTTGTGTCATGTTCGTCAAAAGAGTATTCTTCGATATGCAATCCGAGCCGTGAATACAGGTCGCGGAAGAAAATACGGCCGAGATGGTCACCTTCTGTGATAATTATGGCATTTTCATTTGCAAGATTGCTCAGCGAGGCAAATGTGGGACCAAACATGGGGTGTGACGAGGCGAACGGCCGGCCGCACTTTGCGTAGAATTCCGGCAGGCCGGTTTTTACCGATGCGATGTCGGACAGGATGCACTGCGGAGGGATATATGGAAGCACGGCCTCGAACGCCGGGATAGTATATTTCACCGTAGCCGCGTTAATCACAAGTTGCGGCTCGAAATCGCGCACTTCTTCCATCGTTGAGAACCGATAGCACCCGAATGTGAATTTAAGCCGGTCGGGGTCGATGTCGAAAATAGCCACTTCGTGATCTGACGAAAGCACATCGCAAAAGAAGGAGCCCATTTTCCCCGCGCCCAAGATAAGTATTTTCATTTTTGTTTGATGATTATTAGCGTAAACGGTCGTTGAACACTTCTATCTGCTGGCGCACCGACTCCTCGTGGATAGCGGAAAGGACTATGCGCATGAAGTCGCCCGACATGCCCATCTCCTGGGCGATTTTTACACGCGAGTTCATAATTGAATCGTAGCGTGCGGCTTGCAATACGGGCATACGATGCTCTTTTTTGTACTGTCCGATGTCGCGCGACACCTCCATACGTTTCGACAGCACCTCGAGCAATTCGTTGTCGAGCCGGTCGATTTGCTGGCGAAGCAGGCTCAGGCTTTCGGTAGTAGCGTTTGCATGTCGGTAGACAAGCGTGTTGAGGATAAAATTCAACACTTCGGGAGTAACCTGCTGGTTTTTATCTGAAAGGGCACAGTCGGGGTCGCAGTGGCTTTCTATGATAAGACCGTCGAAGCCCATGTCGAGAGCCTGCTGTGAGAGAGGGCCCACAAGCTCGCGCTTGCCTCCGATATGGCTTGGGTCGCATATGATAGGAAGCGACGGATAGCGACGGCGAAGCTCTATCGGGATTCGCCATTGCGGAAGGTTGCGATAGAGATGCTTGCCATAAGCGCTGAAACCGCGATGGATGGCCCCCAGACGCCGGATGCCGGCATTGTATATGCGCTGCAACGCGCCTATCCACAGTTCAAGGTCGGGGTTCACCGGGTTTTTAACAAGTACGGCCACGTCGGCATGGGCCTCGGCAAGCGCGTCAGCTATTTCCTGCATGGCAAAGGGGTTGGCCGATGTGCGTGCTCCAATCCACAAGAGGTCTATTCCGGCTTTGAGGGCGGCCTCGACATGGGCCTTGGTGGCTACTTCGGTCGACACGGCCATGCCTGTCTCTTCCTTTACCTTTTTGAGCCATTCGAGCCCGGGCGCCCCTACCCCTTCGAATCCTCCGGGTTTGGTGCGCGGTTTCCATATGCCGGCCCTGAATATGGAGATGCCGTTGGCGTGCAATTCGCGGGCAGTGGCAAGCACTTGCTGTTCTGTTTCCGCCGAGCATGGGCCTGCTATAATCAGCGGTTGCTTTATGTCAATGCCTTCAAAGGCTATCGGTTGAATATCTTTCATCGTTTAATGATTAGTCGTTTGTTATGCGGTTAAGGGCACGGGTAAGCGTTTGCTCGTCGGCACACAGCGATATGCGTATGTACCGCTGTCCGTTTGTCCCGAAAATAAATCCGGGCGTAAGGAAGATTCCCTTGTCATACAGCAGCTCATCGGCCAGGGCTTCGGCCGACTTGGCCTCAGCAGGAATGCGTCCCCATAAAAAAAGTCCTTTTTGGCCGGGATCGAATGTGCAACCGAGGGCGGTCATAATCTTTTCGGCGACAGCACGTCGGCGCGAATACGCTTCGTTGAGATTCTCATACCACGCGTCGGGTTGACGAAGGGCACATATTGCGGCTTCCATTACCGGTCGGAACTGCCCTGAATCGACATTGCTCTTTACCTTTATAAACCATTTCACAAATTCGGGATTTGACGCAATCATGCCCACACGCCAGCCGGCCATATTGTGACTTTTGGAAAGCGAATTAAGCTCAACGGCAATATCTTTTGCCCCCGGAATTGACAGGATAGAGAGCGGATTGCTGTTCAGTATAAAACTGTAAGGGTTGTCGTGTGCGATTACGATGCCGTGGCGTCGGCCAAAATCAATGATTTTTTCAAACAAGGCACGCGAGGCCGGAGCGCCGGTTGGCATATGCGGATAATTCACCCACATCAATTTTATGCGTTCGAGAGGCAGACGCTCCAACGCATCGAAATCGGGCTGCCAGTTGTTTTCCTCCACAAGATCGTAAGGGAAGATTTCGGCTTGCGCGATACGCGACGCCGAGGTGTATGTGGGATACCCCGGATTGGGAACAAGCACTCCGTCGCCGGGATTGAGAAATGTAAGCGACACGTGGAGCACTGCCTCCTTAGACCCAATCAACGGTTGGATTTCGCTGTCTTGGTCGAGGATAACGCCATAATGCTTTTTATAAAAGTCGGCAAATGCCGCCCTTAAACCCGGAATCCCGGAAAATGGCTGGTAAGAATGATTTCCGGGCTGTCGGGCCGACTCGCAAAGGGTATCCACCACGTCGTCGGCAGGCATCATGTCGGGGCCTCCGATTCCGAGAGAGATGATATCGCAGCCTTCGGCTTTCAACCTTGCCACTTCTTTTAATTTCCCTGCGAAATAATATTCTTCTATTGTATCGACCCTTTTGGCCGGTCTTATCTCTTTCATTATATTTTACGAATTTTGGTTTTCAATTTGCATGATACTCGCCAAGGAGGCGGAAATCGTTGAGGAGCGGGCGTATTGCATCAATGGCCTGATGATAGCGGACAAGAGAATTAAAAGTGAGGTCGACATAGAACCGATATTCCCACTCTCGCCCGATTATCGGCATCGACTGTATCTTGGAAAGATTCATGTCGTAGAAAGAAAGGATGGTGAGCACCTTCGACAACGCTCCGTTGGTGTGCGGCAATGTGAACACTATCGAGGCTTTGTCAATCTCGCTTTCGGCAGGACCAATCTCGCCGGCAAGGAGCGGATCGGCAAGAATAAGAAAACGCGTAAAATTGCGTTTATTTGTCTCTATGCCGGTTTCAAGTATTTCAAGTCCATAGAGCCGGGCGGCGTATTCTCCGCACACTGCGGCATGTCCGGCAAGGGAACGTTCCGCTATCTCGCGGGCCGAACCGGCAGTGTCAAATCGCTCTACCATCTTCAAATTAGGATGCCGGCGCAGATACTGCTCGCATTGCATCAGAGCCATGGGGTGAGAATTAACCTCCGTAAGGCTGTCGACAGACTGTCCGGGAAGGGCGCATAACACATGCGAGATGCGCATCTTATGCTCTCCTACAATCCTCAGCGAACTTTGACGCAGCAGCTCATGGTTTTGCAGAAGGCTTCCGGCAATAGTGTTCTCAATGGCCACAATGCCTATAAGCGAGGCATCAAGCGACAGCCTGTCGAACATTTCCGGAAACGTGTCACACTCCACAGTGCATACATCGTCGCCGGAAAAGAATTCTCTTGCGGCTGCATCATGAAAACATCCTTCTATGCCTTGTATCGTTACCTTTTTCATTGTTACCTTTTACTAATAAAAAATCCCGCTGTATTAAAACAGACGGGACTATATCGATAGAATAATCATATCGCGGCTAAACGACTGTGCAAATCCCGTCCTTATCCATCGGATAAAAATAAAAATAGCGCGAATATGCATAAAATCGTGTCATTTTGTATTGCTTTTGATATGGCAAAGTTACAAACTATTTCCAAAACTCCAAAAATATTTGATATTTTTTACAGTCAAAATGCTGTTTTTTGCAATATTTCATTGAATAAAATTTAAAATTTCGCTATTTTTGCAAAATACTACATCAATAACAATGAAAAAGTTTTTAACGGCTGCCGTGGCGGCTTCTCTGCTTGCAACAGGAGCTTGCGCCGGCACAAATAATAAATCAGAGACAATGGAAAATGAGAATACGCAAAAATGCGACACGGCCACGGTTTATTTCACATCGGAAATCACCCCTGAAAGCCTTGTAAAAATTTTCAAAGCCCTTGGAGTGGAGCCCGCCGGCAATGTGGCCGTGAAGATATCCACGGGTGAGGGCGGCAACACTCATTATCTCAAGCCTGAGCTTATCGGCAAACTCGTTTCGGAAGTCGACGGCACTATCGTGGAATGTTGCACCGCCTACGGAGGCACACGTCAAGATCCGAAACTGCATTGGGAAACCATCCGCGAGCATGGATTCGATAAAATAGCCAAGGTGGACCTCATGGACGAGTTCGGAGAATTCAATATTCCCGTTTCCGACACCACGCATATAAAATATGACATTGTAGGCGAGAATCTGAAAAACTACGATTTCATGATAAACCTCGCCCATTTCAAAGGCCATGCCATGGGCGGCTTCGGCGGGGTGTTGAAAAACGCTTCTATTGGCGTGGCTTCGACAAACGGCAAGGCCTATATCCACTCCGCCGGAAAATATGACACTCCGGAAAAAATATGGGAAGACCTTCCCGAACAGGATCATTTCCTCGAATCCATGGCCGCCGCGGCACAGGCCGTACATGACTATATGAACGGCAAGAGCGACGACGGCGCGCCACGTGTTGTCTACATAAACGTGCTCAACAATCTCTCCGTGGATTGCGACTGCGACGGACATCCGGCCGCTCCCGAGATGAAAGACCTGGGAATCGCCGCGAGCCTCGACCCTGTCGCCCTCGACCAGGCTTGTCTCGACATGGTATTTAACCATGTGTCGACGGAGGGTGATGACTCCGCCGCGTTAATCGAACGCATCAATCGCCAACACGGCACCTACATCACGCCATATGCCGCCTCCATTGGTCTCGGTTCGCTCGAATACAACCTTGTAAAATTAGATTGAACGCCAACGCGCTTCGCGTACCCTTAAACAAATAACAGTGCGACCGCAGCCGCGGTCGCACTGTTATTTGTTTAAGGACAAAAAAAGATATACGTTATAAAAATAGCGTATATCGGTTGGCGTTGAATGTATGTCTCCGCCCGGGTTCCTAAGAAAGGGAATTCAAGGCTTCTAACTCGGGGTTGGCGGCGATGACACGGCCTTCGGGGCCGATGAGAAGAGTGCCGAATCCCTCGTTCAGGCGATAATCGCGTATAATACGCGAGGCAGTGTCGCCTGTCACATTGTACTGGTTTGCAGCATCAAGAGCGTCTATCGCCACTATCTCTTTGAAAAGATCGATGTCCTCGTCAAAGTTAAACGCAAGATGGCGGATGCTGCCGCAGTGTCGCTTAGCCCATTGGGCATAGTAGTTGCAGTTGATACGTGATTGGGCGTCGTCCGACGACCAAAAAGAAAGCAACACGTAATCACCTCTCATTTGCTCGAGTGCGACATTGCCGGAATCATTACTTGCAGAAATTAACGGTGCGATTGCACCGGGTTCCGTGCTGAATGTCGTCTCGTTAAATGCGGAGGAAACAAGGAGCGTCGACGCCAGAAGCGCCATGCCCATGATTGTTTTCTTCATTTTTATCGTATTATGTTCATACTGAGAAATCTTTTTCAGGCTCTCGCTTTTGGAAGATTTCCTGCCGATTTTCGGCGATGTGCTCCAACTCTTTGGCGCACGCAGTGTTTAACTACACCGCAAAATTAATCATAAAATGCTCACAGACATAATTTTGTTCACAACGGATGCAATATTATACATCTGATTTTGCTCTTGATTCCGCTTGGCAAGCGACTTTTAGGCGTTTGTTAAAAATGCTTAACAGACATGTTTTACAACATATTTTCAATGCAATCACAGTTGTATTTATGTATTTTTTACTGACTTTGCTTAAAAAACATTTATAAGGTTTTGCTTGTTAGTTTTTTAAAGATTATTTTTGTAATAACTTTCTAAAAATGAGTTAAAATTTTAATAATTCATCATATTAAGGATATAATTCCGGTTTTTGGCACGGTTATTGCTACATATATCTATGGATTCGGATGTGGCAGTCAATGCCAATTAATATGAATCCGGTTTTCCGACATTAACCGTATATGGACAACTTTTCAACAGAAATACCCGCTCTGCTCAACAGATGCAAGAAAGAAGCGATCCGGCACAACAATGCCGAGATCACCCCGGCCCATCTGCTGCTGAGCCTGCTCGACAATACTGAAGGGATGCCCTTTCGGCTTCTCGACAGCGTTGTGCCCGACGGCGCGATTATGCGTCTTCGCAGCAATCTCGACCAGATTCTCTTCGACCTGTCAGGTCCGGTGCCTCCATCGTTGCAGGTAAGCGAACTAACCAACCGTATTGTTAAACTCAGCGTTCTTGAAGCTCGCCAGCTCGGGCATCCCGAAGTAGAGCCTCTGCACGTGCTTCTGGCGCTTTTCCATAATCAAGCTGTGCAAAATATGGACTTTATCCAACCTTTCAAAGCCGCAGGTATAGATTACCACGGCCTGTACCAATCCGTCGCCCGCGAGAGCGCGCCCGGCCCTGTCGCCGGTCCCGACTTTGTCGACGACGATGACGATGACAAGCCGGCATCTTCCGGCTCCGGTTCCGGGCAGTCTTCTCAGGGCCGGTCGGCATCGCGTTCGTCAAAGACTTCCGGCAACGACACCCCTATGCTCGACAAATTCGGGCACGACATGACGCGTGCCGCCTCCGAAGGCCGTCTCGACCCGGTTGTGGGCCGTGATGTAGAAATCGAACGTCTTGCCCAGGTGCTCAGCCGACGCAAGAAAAACAATCCCGTGCTCATCGGCGAGCCCGGCGTAGGCAAGTCTGCCATTGTAGAGGGTCTTGCATTGAGAATAGTACAGCGCAAGGTGTCGCGCATTCTCTTCAACAAACGCCTTGTGTCGCTCGACATGGCCGGCATCGTGGCCGGCACTAAATATCGCGGCGAATTCGAAGAACGCATCAAGGCTATCCTCAACGAACTTACAAAGAATCCAAACATCATCCTGTTCATCGACGAGATTCATACCATCGTGGGCGCCGGAAATCCTTCCGGCTCGATGGATGCCGCCAACCTGCTCAAGCCCGCCCTTGCACGTGGCGAATTGCAATGTATCGGCGCCACCACTCTCGACGAGTACCGTAAAAATATTGAAAAGGATGGCGCGCTCGAACGCCGTTTCCAAAAGGTGCTCGTGGAACCGACCACTCCCGAGGAAACACTCCAGATTCTTCGCAATATCAAGGATAAATATGAGTCGCATCACAATGTAAGCTACACCGACAGCGCTCTCGAAGCCTGCGTGAAACTTACCCAGCGATATGTGTCCGACCGCAACTTCCCCGACAAGGCTATTGACGCCCTCGACGAAGCCGGCTCGCGCGTACATATTACTAATGTGGAAGTGCCGGAAGAAATCGAACGTCTCGAACGCGAGATAGCGGAAGCGACACAAAACAAACTCAAAGCCGCACAGGCACAGAACTTCGAATCGGCAGCTTCCTTCCGCGACAAGGCGCAGCGTCTCGCCGAGGAACTCGACCGCGCAAAACAGCGTTGGGAGCAGCAGCTCTCGGAGCAGCGCGTCCCCGTCGACGAAGACAAAGTGGCCGAAGTAGTGGCCATGATGACAGGCGTGCCCGTGCAGCGCATTGCCCAGGCCGAGGGTCGCCGTCTGCTTGAAATGGGTCCCAAACTCAAAGATGCAATCATTGGCCAGGACAATGCTATCGACAAAATAGTAAAGGCTATCCAGCGCAACCGCATCGGCCTCAAAGATCCCAACAAGCCCATCGGCACATTCATGTTCCTTGGCCCGACAGGCGTGGGTAAAACTCACCTTGCCAAGAAACTCGCCGAATATCTTTTCGACTCCGCCGACACGCTTATCCGCATCGACATGAGCGAATACATGGAGAAATTCACGGTGAGCCGTCTTGTCGGAGCGCCTCCGGGATATGTTGGCTACGAGGAGGGCGGACAGCTGACCGAAGCCGTGCGCCGTCGCCCCTACTCCGTGGTGCTTCTCGATGAAATAGAGAAAGCTCACCCCGATGTGTTTAACCTTCTTCTTCAACTTATGGATGAAGGCCGCCTCACCGACTCCCTTGGCCGTCATATCGACTTTAAGAACACAATCGTGATTATGACGTCCAACATAGGCACACGCCAACTGAAGGATTTTGGCTCGGGTGTGGGTTTCAACACACGCGAAGTCGACAAGGAGTATTCCCACGGCGTGCTCATGAAAGCCCTCAACAAGGCATTCTCGCCGGAATTCCTCAACCGTGTCGACGACATAATCATGTTCGACCCCCTCGACAAGGAGGCCATCTTCAAGATTATCGACATCGAGCTTGCAGGCTTCTACCGCCGTGTCGCCGACCTTGGTTACACACTCCGTCTTTCCGAACCGGCCAAGACGTTTATTGCCGAGAAGGGCTACGATGCCCAGTTCGGCGCCCGACCTCTCAAACGCGCCATTCAGAAATATCTGGAAGACCGTCTCGCCGAGATGATTATCTCTGCGTCGGTGACACCGGGCAACGAAATTTTTGTCGATTTCGACTCCGAGAAGGGAGACATCGTAACAGAAATAAGAACCACGCCCACCAACTAACGTAATTTAAAAAAGTCCAATTCTTGTTAACCGGGAATTGGGCTTTTCCAACAATAACTCTTATTTGATTGTTTTTTCCTAAAACTATTTTACTATGCAAGATAATAAGACCATGCAAGGAAAAATAGGTGTTACCACTGAAAACATCTTTCCTGTAATCAAAAAATTCCTTTATTCCTACCACGAAATATTTTTGCGCGAACTTGTTTCAAACGCAGTCGACGCAACACAAAAGCTGAAAACACTGTCGTCGTTTGGCGAGTTCAAAGGCGAACTTGGCGACCTCTCCGTATCCGTCACCATCGACAAAGAAGCCGGAACGCTTACTGTATCCGACCACGGTATAGGCATGACTGCCGACGACATCGAAAAGTATATCAACCAGATTGCCTTCTCCGGTGCTGAAGAGTTCCTCGAAAAATACAAGGACACGGCCAATTCCATCATCGGCCATTTCGGCCTGGGATTCTACTCGGCTTTCATGGTAGCCAAGAAGGTGGAAATCAATTCGCTTTCTTATAAAGATGGAGCAACGTCGGTGAAATGGGTTTGTGACGGTTCGCCCGAGTACACCATGACCGACGGCACCCGTACAACCCGAGGAACCGACATCATTCTTTATATCGACGATGACGACAAACAGTTCCTCGATCAAGCCACAATCGACGGCCTTCTGCGCAAATATTGCCGTTTCCTCCCCGTGCCGGTAATCTCCGGATTTGAACAAGAATGGAAAGATGGCGCGATGGTCGACACCGACCGCCCCAAGGTAATCAACGCCACCGAGCCCCAGTGGATGAAAAAGCCGTCGGAGCTCTCCGATGAGGATTATCTCGCGTTCTATCACGAACTTTATCCCGGACAGGACGACCCCATGTTCTGGATTCACCTCAACGTCGACTATCCGTTCACCCTTACCGGTATCCTTTTCTTCCCCAAGATTCACAACAACTTTGATGTGCAGAAAAACCGTATCCAGCTGTATTGCAACCAGGTCTACGTCACCGACTCTGTCGAAGGCGTCGTACCCGAGTTCATGATGCTGCTGCAAGGCGTGATAGATTCCCCCGACATTCCTCTCAACGTGTCGCGCTCATATCTGCAAGCCGACACCGCCGTAAAGAAAATATCGTCGTACATCACCAAGAAAGTCGCCGCGCGCCTCGAAGAAATATTCAAGGCCGACCGTGCCGATTACGAGAAGAAATGGGACGACATAAAGGTATTTATCGAATACGGCATGCTCACCGACGAGAAATTCTGCGAAGCAGCCATGAAATTTGTCCTTGTGAAAGACACCGAAGGCAAATATTTCACCCTCGAAGAATACAAGGCCCTTGTCGAACCCGAGCAAACCGACCGCGACGGCAATATCGTATTTCTCTACTCCACCGATCCCGTGGCACAATACACCTATATCAACGCTGCCACCGACCGTGGATACAATGTCCTGCTTATGGACGGCCAACTCGACAATCACTTTATCGGCCTGCTCGAGCAGAAACTCGAAAAAACACAGTTTGTGCGTGTCGACTCCGACATTGTCGACAACCTCATCCGCAAGACCGATTCCAAGGTCGCCGACCTCATCCCATTGCAGCGCGACGAACTCACCACGCTCTTCCGCTCGCAGATTCCGGCAATCGACAAGACCAACTTCCTTGTCACATTCGAGGCTCTCGCCGCCAACGCTCAGCCAATTGTGATTACACAAAACGAGTTCATGCGCCGAATGAAGGATATGGCCGCCATGCAGCCCGGCATGGGATTCTATGGCGAGCTGCCCGATAGCTACAACCTTGTTGTCAACACCGAGCATCCGCTCATTGTCCGCATCAAGGACGATGCAGCCAAGGCTCTCGACGCAACGGTGCAACCCCTTGCATCAGAAATTGAGTCTAAGAATGCCGAGGCTGAAAAAATCCGCAAGGACGCGCCCGAAGGCAAGACATCGGCCGAGGACGACCAACGCATAAAGGACATTGAGGCCGAAGTGACACGCCTGCGTGGCGAGCAGGAAAAGGCGATTGCCGATTACGCCGCCACTCAACCCCTCGCCGGCCAGCTCATCGACCTTGCCCTCCTTGGCAACGGCCTCCTCAAAGGCGAACCCCTCGCCCGCTTCATCTCCCGCTCCATCTCCCTTCTCTAATAACCCGCATATTACGCTAATAACCAAGTCGGACAGGCAATCCTGCCCGACTTGGTTATTTTAATCCTTATTAACAAATTTTAACAATGGGGGGGGGGTATTTGTAACTATTCAGCGGACGCGCCGATGTAGTCGCCGTTTAGAAAAGGGCGAGGATTGCGTTGTAGGGCGAGTTGCCGTGCTTCTTGGTTGTCTCGACGATTGAGTGCAGATTCATGA
>Ga0073906_1000393_pt1 | contig 78550 bp, 73 predicted proteins | sample Inofromicrocosms_FD_65485 | JGI IMG/M metagenome (GOLD analysis project Ga0073906, IMG submission 65485) | Mouse cecum microbial communities from Vienna, Austria - Inoculum for glucosamine and mucus D2O microcosms | ecosystem: Host-associated > Mammals > Digestive system > Large intestine >...
TCAACCTCGGCGTCGGAGATCGCACCTCCCGACCAACCAATTTTTGATAGGTTTGTTCCGTTCCCTAGTGCGACCGCTCGCAAACGAAATGTACCCTTGATATTCGGTAACCCCTCAGCGATGTACTTTCCAATCTCCGAAAGCACCGTAGTGCCTTCAAGGAAACGGTGGTGCATATCAGGAATTGAGAAATGTGCTGAATCAGCACTTCCGCATTTCGTCCCAATTACGTCAAACAGCTCGGGATACTCCGTCCGAGACAGAGAGGCGCCGTTGCATAGCAGAAATCCCTCAGGGATTGTGTTTCCCATGTAATGCACAACTGTACCAATCGGCATGGCAGCCAGACACGATGCAGCGATTTCCGCTCGCAACAGCTTCTTCAGCCCATCAATTGCTGTCGTGACGTAGTTTTTGACAAAATTGAAAACACTCGATGGTGTTGTCGATTTTGTTCCGTCAATTCCAGCCTCAATGTCGGCCAGCGATGCTAATTTCACAACGCCAGCCGTGACAGTCGTTGCGGGAGGGTTGAGGAAATTTGTGTCTCCGTCGATAGTGATCACCGAACTACCACCCTGAACGACCAAATCGATCGACATCATGCCTTGCGAACCCGCGGCTTTCTGCAGAATCGCTCCGACCGGCTGCGAACTAACAGCAAACAGAGTTCCATCCTCTAGATAAACTCCAACCTCGTTCACTGTGTAGGCATCGGAACTGATATCGTTCATGGTCACATGGATAACGTTGTCTCCAACATCTCCACCAGTCAGTGCCTCTATGTCCTTAAATTTGTTCTGGAGCGCGGTTTGCTCTGCCGTGGGCGTGTAATTCCCTGTCCCAAGGCCAAATTTGGCAATTTTTACCGGGAGTGTGCCGTTGTGTTCGGCATTTACAAGCGCGGCAAGTCCTGCCGACGTGATGACAGCGATAGGCATAAAAATTTCTCCAATTGATTTAAATTAAATTCGTGTGTACGTAGCGGGGCGGAAAACTCCGCCGACAATGATTTGCCCCGTTATTGGCAATTGCTCAGAAATGCATCGTGCGTATGAAACTGGTCGGATTGCAGCCGAAATGTGGATTTGCCCCAACAGAGACTGGACGACCGTGAACGTGTAATGAGATCGAACGGGTTTTGCCTCATCCAGCAATCGAAAAAAATCCTCTTGAGATTCAGCGCTCAAGCCGCCAGAAAGCGAGCTGATCGACGCAACAACCTCAAATGTGTGAGGTTCTCCTCGCGGATTTTTCTCCCACCATTCTGTGATGGAAACGGCTGATCCCAGGCTAGCCAGAACTTTTTTAATTGCAGATAGTGTTCCCATTCTGCATTTTTGTGCCACAACCGTTTTTGCAACCTGTCGTTTCTGATTCAGTGGCCATGAGTCACGCCACGTGGTCAGGTCGAAACTGTAGGCCAGGTGATCGAGTTGCAGGCTCGTCAACTTGTCGACGTTGGCAAAAATAGCGCCTAAATAAAGAGACCCGGATGCGCGTTTGAGCTCCGGGTCTATCGCTGCGGCTGAATTCCGCACTCGTTGGTCATCTGAGATGCTTGACGGCAACAGGTCGGAAATCGAGATATCATCAATTGTTTTCATTAACCGTCCTCCAGCCCTTTAAATGTGATCGTGACGCCGGAACATTGAGCAACCTGGCTGCGATTCAGAGCCTGGAATGCCGGTTGCAGCGTTGCATGGTCGATTCGTCCTGCGCCTGCAGCTCGAATTCGAGAAATCAGCTCATCAGGATTGATGTCACGTCCAATTTTCGATTGCTGCCACGTGACGAAATCCTGAGCCGCATTTTCAACAGCCTCTTTGATTGATTCCAGTCGAACGACGTCAGAATTGAGAACGTAGTAATCAACGTTGACCTCGTAATTGACAGCGCTCGGACAGCACGCATGAACGTCATCGGTCAACGGGCGCACTTCTTCGCTAGCCAGATACGATTCGACCTCTTGCAGAAATGCTTCTTGAGGCAGTTCGCCTCCAGTCAACAACGTATAGACATTGACAACTCCTGGTGTTGGCGAATCCACTGCCACATCAATGATTGACGGAGAGACTGAAAATGCATGGAAAATGTACGCCTTCTCAGGCCCTGCAACAGAAAACGAATTCGGTCGTAGCCGGAGGCGCTCAGCATAGCTATCATCGCTTTCTTCGTCTGAACCTCCAGAGGATTCATTGATGTTCGCCGCTGTTGCTAAAAATGCCAGCGGTGCAACGATTGTCGATATTTGTCCAGCAAGATATCCATTACCAACAACTCCTGATTCGGTACATTCAGCCTGACCGACGGCTTGCAGTCCCCCCGGTTCTATCGCTACCTGTTCTGTCGTTTGGAACGTAACCTCGCCATTGGTAATTTGGAATCCTGCAGGAATAACGAATGCGCCAGTCAAGGCCTGAGTTAACGTAAATTGAATTTGCGTTACTGCACGATCGGCCTCCTGACGGGGACAATCAAGAAAGACGCCTAAAGCGTCTAAATATTGGTTTTGCGCATAGCTCAGTAAATTTTGCTGAGCAGCATGATTGAAAACCTGCCTGAGTTGGATGATTTCTGCGGCGATCGTCAGCAAAAACAATCGAATCGGATCACCCATAGCGAGAGACCGCCCGGAGGCGGTCTCATATCTGTTGATTATCGAGGCTCTAATTTGGTCCGGATCTGTCTCCATAAAATTGACATCCGGCAATCCCCAACGCGGGAAATTTTCCGACATATTTACTCCTGTATTTCCAGTGTCAGCCGCGGCATCGTTATTCCCTGATTAACGCTCTCTCCGTTCGTTGAAAAATCGATCGAGACCAATTTTGCCCTGGGCTCGTATTTTGCAAGGGCCTGAATCACAGCGGACTGGAACAGCATCCGTGAAATGTTTATCGGCTGGTCAAGCATATCCATCGACATTCCGAAGTCCCTATCCAGCGGAACAGAACCAACGACTGTTGAACAAATCGTTCGAACGTTCTGAAGAATCTCCTCGGCCACAGAGGATGGCGAGAAATTAACTGCGATAGGTTTAGATAAGTCCATCGAATAATCCATTTCCAACCTCCGAAAACGAAACAGAGACCTCGGCAACAATGCACGCACCGCCTTTGCCGAAAAATTTGTGTTGAACATCAAATTTATCCATCGCCATCATGCCCATATAAACTCCTCCAACGATGAGCGGCAGCGCTATATGTTGATCGAGTAATTTTTCCAGCAACGGGATTCCAATCAACGGAGCTATCCCTCGAGAGGCATCGAATCGCAGGCTAAACGACACCTCCAGAGGTGAATATCCCAAAAACTCCTTGATTGTTTTTCCTTGGTAGACAGAATGCTCCGCCCACCTGATCTGTTTCGAGGATTTCAGATCCTTGTAATTGAAAATTGCATTCTCTGAACAATAGAACGGCATTGGTCCATAACATCCTAAAACACTGGCCATATGTCCTCCTATGAAACATTGGGCGCGTGAACTGTTCCAGAGAACGTGCCATTACCCGAAACCGACAGATTCCCCGTTACAGAAACGTTGCCTCTGAACGTTAAATCCTGCGATGTAATCGTTGCACTGGAGCCATTCAACTGCATTGTTGTTCCTCCGACATTGAGGTTGAGCGTGGGTGTTTTAATGTTGACCTCCGCAGCCCCCTCGATGTCAACGGCCTGACCGGACTTAACGGAAACCCGCTGTGCTGCCTCGACATTGACAGAGTTCTGATCCAGTTTGATTCGTGTGCTGCCGATTTCAATTTCAAATGTTGAGGCGCTGCGATCAAAGCTGAATTTCGAACCATCAGCAAACTCAACCATGCGCACATCTGCAGAACTCGACGGAGGAACGACTTCCCCAGCGTAGATCGAACCTAGAATAAATCCGTCTTCAAGCCCAGCAGAACCGAACAAACACAGAACATCTTCTCCAACATCAGGCAGGTGGAAATCTCTGTTCTCGATCGAATTCGGAATGACGATGGGCAGGGGGTCGCTCACAATTGAGTCATCCTCATCAAAAACCACACGCGCCTTGCATTGATCAGGTAACACCTCGACTACTTCGCCAAGTTTTAAAACAGCCATATTTCGATCGTTTTGATCATTTTCAAAAATCATGCTTTCACCCTATGAATCTGTAGTGATGTCGTGTATCCGCCACCTAACGAATGCGTGGCCGAATCTATATAGAAATTTCCGTCAAATGATCCGAATCCAGATAGAGCGATAACCTCTCCTGCGACGAACAATGGGTTTCCGACAACTGTGACCTCTCCGGTTATGCTCTTCGCATTCAAGGCGCGTAACTTCGCTTCGGCCAATCGTTTAGCCTCGGCAATGCTGGTGGCTCGTTTTTTCCACTGAAAATCCTGAGCAGATTCATCGGCATTCGGATCTGTAGCGGTGTATTCCATCACAGCAGGGTTAGTTTTTTTTGTTTTGATTCGGCGTCCGTGTTCGTCAAAAATATCAGCCTTAGCTGCAGAAGCCGGAGCGGCCTTGGTTGGCCGTCCGTATTTGTCAAACATCTCACCACCGGCGCAACCTTTTTTCTTGAGTTTCGGATTTCGATAGCTTACGGTCACGCTCTTATAGGTTTCAGAGTGAGACTGGCTGAATCGAAACGATAGAACCTCTGATCGCCCGACGGCAACGGTTGCAACCGGCTCCTTCTTCTCGTATTTTTCTTTGCTGAAAACAACGAGCTGCTTGTCTGTGACTTTTACGGACAGCCCATTTTCAGAACACAGCCGCTTTAAAAATTTCAGATTGTTTTCTCGGCTCTGATCCTGTCGATCAAATTGCGGATCGTCATCTGAATCAAACAGGAATTCCAGGTCAGCCTCCTCAGCTATTGTTTTTGCGATTGCAGAAAGTGTCTGAGATTCCCAGGCGCGGGACTTGACTAAACGCCGAATCGGCACAGCTAACGGAATAGAGACGGCCTGGATAGAGACGGTTCTCGGAGGACCTGAAAAGTCAATGCCGTCAACGAAAAATTTCCCGCAATAAAGCTCAGGCCCTTTAGACAGAGGTGTTCCTGTAGCGATGTATGCTTCCAGAACCATCCCTCCGTCAGGAGTCCAACTGCCGGCCCATTTCCCCGTTTCATCTTTTAGCGTAATGCTGATCTCGTCAGCTTCGTCTCCGTCTTTATCGCTATAGGAAAACGACAGTAGATCAGGATTGAGGTATTGCGTCATGTTCGAGGCGTCTGGCCCCCAGAGCACTCTCAGATACGCCTGACGGGGCTGAAAATTGTCAATCATCAGACCTCCTCGTTTTCCACGGCGGCAACCCCTGCAGTGTTTCCGCAGGAACGGCAATCTCAGGGGCCTCAACCTTCACGCCAGCCGGAAAAATAACAATCTCCGCAATATCCGGATTAGCTTGCATTAAGCGTGTCATGAACTTTTCCGTGCCGTAAAGTTTTTTGCTGATGATGTCCCAAGTATCCCCTTGGACTGTTTTGTACATAATCACCTCACTCAATACGCCAATCGGCGTTCGTTTGCCAGCATACGCTCCAGTTCGCGTTTGAGATCGAACGCAGCGGCGGACGCTCCTTGCCGTATATCGGATGCTGCATTACCAGTTCCCTGTACATTCACCGTGAGATTCACATTGACAGAGGGAGGAGGGGATACCATCGAATTACCCAGCATCGAATCAAGGCGAGAGAGCGGCAGAATTGCCTCTGGCTCGGCTCCCTCTCCGATGTTGGCCAAAGTTGAGGAGGTTGCAATGCCTCCACCGGCCAGCTGAGGTATCGGATTGAGCTGGAATCCGAGCCCTTGGCCTCCAATCCCCGGGACCCACGATGGAACCTGAACATTCGAATACTCATTGATTTTTTCAATGACGGAGTTGACCATTGCAATCATGGCATTTATTGGCGCTTTGGCCGCCATCATGGCTGATTCAAACGCCCCGCCAACAAATGAACCCAGGCCGGAAAATGCATTTTTAATAGTATCCCAAGTTTCGGAAGCAACCTCTTTTACTGATTCCCAGTTTTGATAGAGAAGGACGCCTGCCGCGATAGCTGTACCAATAACCGTTACAACCATGGCGATCGGATTAGCCGATAACACTAAATTAAATGCAGCCATCGTAATTTGAGCTGCTCCAATTACCGACTTGAACAAGCCAAAAATAAAACACCCGGTCTTAAATAAAGTGAAAGCAGGTAAAGCAGCGCTTGCAAACGCTCCAATTCCTCCGGCAAGAGTCCCGAATGCCGCCGTGATTTTTGGATGCTCATTTACGAAATCTGTTACCCAACTTACAGCTTTCGTGCCGACCTGAGTAATTTTTCTAAGTGCAGGCTCCAGCTTTTCATAGAAAGCAATAGTCAATCCCTCGATCGCACTCGTAAACGCCTTGTAATCACCAACTAAATTATTATTTTGGTCGGCTGCAACCTGTTGTGATGTCCCGGTTTTCTTCACGGCTTCTGTAAATTCTTGCAAAGCTCCCTTCCCAGCCTGCTCCATGAGAACAAAAGCCCCTGACATAGCCTCTGTCTCAAAAATGGCCTTTGTATAGGCTGCTTTTTGTGCTTCTGGCATCTTTGCCATTGCCTTGTTCAAATCGGCCAAGATGTCCGGAATCTTCCTCATATTGCCGGCGGCATCAGTGGTCTTAACTCCTAAAGCATCTAAAGCTTCTGCGCCTTGTTTACTCGGAGCTGATAGGCGTAGCATCACAGCTCTAAGAGTTGTGCCAGCCATGGATCCCTGAATACCTGCATCTCCCAATTTGCCAGCCATTGCAGCCGCTTCTTCAAGTGAAACGCCTAAAGACTTAGCCACCGGGGCTGCAAACTTCATCGTTTCTCCGAGCATGGACAAATTAGTATTGGATTTGGTGAACGTATTAGTTAAGACATCTCCAACTCGCCCCATTTCTGATGCGTCCAGACCCATACCGGTCAAAATATTTGAGCCGATATCGGCGGCCGTTCCTAAGTCAATACCTCCGGCTGAGGCGAGGTCTAGCATTCCCGGCATAGATTTAAGGATTTGATCTTTAGAAAAACCAGCCATAGCAAGGAATTGCTGTCCCTCAGCGGCCTGAGAAGAAGACCAAACAGTAGATTTTCCCAGAGTCTTAGCTTGTTCTCGGAGGGCGAGAAGATCTTCCCCGGATGCTCCGGAAACAGCGCCCACACGAGCCATAGCGGCATCGAAGTCTGCTCCGGTTTTTACTGCTCCCGCCATTTGCGAGAACATTGCGACTCCAGTTGTTGCTGCGTAGCCCTTGCTTGAATTGATCAGATTCCTTCCAGCATCCAGCCTGGATTGACCGCTTTTGGCAAATTTCATCCTCTTTTGAAGAGCCGTCTGCTTTTTTAGTAAGGTATCAAAGGAAACCCCTGCAGTTTTCGTCTCTGATTCAAGTTTAGCTAGTGCATTTTTCTGAGCTAACCAGGCATTCTTTGCCTTAAGAGACGCGGACTCCATTCGGTTAAATTCAGCTACTAATGACTTGCTTGGATTTGACATCCCAAGTAGAGTTCGTTTTAACTGATCGGCCGATTTGGCCGCCCAAACCCATTCATTTCGAGCTTTTTCTGTGGCTTCTCTTTGCTTCAGAACGGAGCTTATATCTGAGTTTGCCTTCTGAAGATTTTGAACGGCCTTTTCTAGGTTTGTTGTCTTTTGTGTCGCTTTATTCATTACGGTTGCAAATTGTGCTTGCAAAGCCGCTCCGACAACAAAAGCCATCTCGAATGTTTTAGATACCGACATGGTGTTATCCAAAGAAAAAGCCGCACAAAGGCGGCTTTCTTAAATTAAATAAAAAGTTAAGTTTCATCATCTTTTAGTTCAGGAAGCCTCCAAAGATGCTTCCTGAACCAATTGATGTAAGTTGTTTTCACAACAAAAGTGACCAAGCAAATTTCAAAAATAACGAAGTAAATCAGATCACGATAAAGAGGAGTCTCAATTTCTTGAATTGCTTCGTATCCCATCAAGATTGCAATATAAGGAACTAGGAGAAGAAGAGGCAGTCCTAAGATGAGCATTGCTGCGCACCAAATCATTCCGACTATCGAATGAAGAAAATCATCTATTAATGACATATCGGGCCTCTTTTCTGTGATTTCTTTAATTATAGGGGGTTCCTGGGCTTCTTAAAAGCCTTTTCTTCGAGTTTCCGAACCTTTTCTAATTCAGAAAGAAGTATCCTAGACCATTCCATCAAGTCCCTTATTGGCATGTTGTACCAATCCAAAAAAGAAAGCTTGCAGTCGGTTAGCGATAATCGAACGCAAAGACGCTTTAAATCTTGGATTGGATGTTTAGCACTTAGTCCTAACTGTCGAAAAAAGGGGAGACAATCCCGGAGAGTTTTAACCAGTCTCTTGCCGGCAAGTTTGTAAAGAACTCAACAGGCAGCTTCGATGCTCTTGCGGCTAAAAATTTCCAACTGGCTGCTGTTGGAATTCTCTGCCCCATCTTGGTTAGGTCTTCAACCTGGATCATGGCAGATTCAATATCGGAGCCTCTTAAACCGTCTAAGTCTAGTTCGATTTCGGAATATTCCTTATCTTCGAATTTATAAGGTTTAAAAAATTCATATTTCATTTTGTCTCCTGTTTAATTCATTCCCAGGGCTTTCCTTACGTTGCCCATCTGATCTGTACCGCCAACCTTAAAAATCATGTTGAGCTTGTCAATTTCAAGCGTTTCCTCATCATTGATAAAAACTCTGAGGTATGTTGTCTCAACAACGGTTGTTTGTTCCGTCTTTGCGTTCACCTCTGCAGACCCGAGAGCGGAAGTTTTAACCAGACCGCGTAGGTGAATCCGCACAGCCTTGACTTGATTACTGTCTCCAGACGCATTGATCTCGTTCTGTGCCAGTCTCAGGGTCAGACTGACAGGACCTTCTTTGAGCAAATTAAATGCTTCGCGGGTTAGACTGGACCAATTGATTGTGGTTTCCATCGACTGGAAGTGGCCCGGGATCGTTGTTTCAACCTCGCCTGCGATACCGGAACCGGAGAGGGTGTCAGTCATCCTCTGGATTTCAGGCATGTCCACAGTGCCGATGCCGAGGAAAACATTCCCCTCATCAGCAGTTACGTTGAAATTGATTGTGCGGTCAGGAATGTAGTTTGCACCATTATTTTCTGTCATTGGCGCCTCCTTTTAGGCTGCGAAGAGCGCGGATAAGGCGCTCGCATCATATTCGAGGATAAATTCAATTTCTCTGTTGGGAGAGGGCGGCGTGATCGTGACGTGGAATTTTGAAATTCCGTCGGAGAGATCTGAGATTGTATTTTCGTCCTCTCGGAACTCGATCCTGCCAGCAATCAGGTATTCGCGTGCAACCAAACCGTTGAGCCAGACCTGAATTGTGTTGGTGATCGTCTGGATCTGGCGACGATTGAGCGGTTTGTCCAAACGCGGCCAGCAGGTTTGCACCACGGTGTTCGTGATGTAGCAGAATATTCTCCGGATTGGGATGAATGCATCTTTTGGATCTGTATTTGCCGGATAACAGGCCGTTCTGTTTCCGAACGCTCTCAGGCCGCCGATAAAATTAAGTCCTGTTACGATGCCCTGTCCGTTTAAGTATTCTGCATTCGGCAGGCTGAGCGGGATTTCAGTTCCATCAGCTAGCGTCATACCTGTCGCGCTGAACGTTTTGTTGGACGGTGATTCATAGGGAATTCCACCGTTGTTCTCATCGACCTGTCCCATCAGCCCGACCAACTGGGTCGACATGTGATACAACACGGAGTCCTGCTGCAACATCGGCCAGCACAGGATTTGAGCTGAGTTGACAATGTTGTTTTCGTTTTTCCAGTTAGACGCCTCCGAATAGGATTTAACTGCCTCAGTCGGAATGTCGCAAATAGAAATCGCTCGAAATACCTCGTTGATGCTGGCCGCTTTAGCTGCCATCACAGTCGCAACAGTTGAATTGTTGGCAAATCCCGGAGCAATCAGAATGCCTGGAACGATTCCAAACAACGGGAATACATCCTCAATCAGCTCTAATCCCTTCTTGATTTCGACGTCGTTTACCATGGAAACGCCACCGATGATGTCATCGGCTGTGACCTGAGATGGATCGCATTTATCGGCAGAAAATGTGATCGCTGTGCCGGTTGGACATCTGAAATCGCCATCTTGGTTCTTCAATGAGGTGATAACCAACTGGCCAATGTCATCAAATGCGAGCAGATAATCCTCGTCGACCGTCAATGAATTGTCTGTGCCGCTGAGAACAACCGAATCGAGCAGAATGCCGGTTTCCGGTACAGTTGCAGATGCTGTTTTTGTGTCCAACGTGACTGTTGTTGTCGCTGCCTGAGTTTTATGTTTGGCAGGATCCAGCACGTTCACAATGACCGCAGGACCCACTCCGAACAACTGGAACTGAGAGAACATGAATTCAGAAATTGAGTATTCATATTTTTTCAGTCCGGAGGATGCATCCTCCTTAGGCGGAACATATCCGAATGCGGCGAATGCCTCTGAATAGTTTTGAACATATTTCACCTGATTAGAACCGCCGTCTGTCATGTTGACAGGGGCCGTTCCAACAATGAATGGAATGGCGCTTGGAACTGCGACAACAGGCAGAACGCTGCTTGCTACCTCAGAGCTGTGCACACGATGCATATATGCCATTTAATCACTCCTTTAAAATCTTTTTATAGAAAACGTTGAGGGGATGACCGGTTTTTTGAATGTCCAGACGCGCCTGAGCTAATTCGTCGACATAAACAATGAGGCCTGCAATTGCGGGCCTCTTTTCGATCATCGTTTTTATATGCGGCGGTATCGAACCGCCTTCAAACACAGAAAATCGGTTCAAGCCTGGCAGACGTGGACCGACGTAAATTTTTGCTTTAGCCATAAAGTGCCTTCTTCAGTTTCTCGTTGTAATCATCGAGACCGTCGGTATTAGGCAGGCCTCCTGTTTTGTTTATCGGAAAATCAATAGCCCATGTGGTTTTTAGACCCATTTGCCAATACGGCCAGGGCTGATCGTCAGTTAACGTATCCCATTCGATTTTTGGGAGCAGATGAAATTTTTGATCCAGCGGAGTCTGGGTGAATGGCAGGATCTCGTTTCGGATTCTGCTGCACACATTAAGCGCATCCCGAAAACCAACGGAATCCGCAGCGAATGTGCCAACAATGATTGAGACAACAATCTGCAATTTCTCCGATTTGGCAACAGACGAATCAGCGCGAACCATAACAAACGGGTAGGGATCATCTGAATTGTTATTCTTGATCGGTAGATACGAGTCAATGAATTTCAATTGCCGAGATTCCCCTGGAGTTTCGATATTCGAACCGCGCGTCGGCAAAACGACGTCAGTCATCCGAGATGCCAGAAATACCCTCAGGCAGTCACATAAATTTAATTCCACTATCACCTCTTATTCATTAGTCGAGAAATTTCATGCTCTAATCGTCTCTCGTAGGTTTCTTTGAAATCGGACTGGACTGCGTCAACCACACGTTCATTAGCAGCCATGCCGGGAACAGCAGGCCCGAACACTGGCTCTATCGGATATGAGCTGAATCCTTTTCTGCGCAGCAAAACTCCTCTGCTGACAAAACCTCGATCGATGCGCTGCACGCCGCCTTTTCGAATGCCCAGCCTGACGGCTTTACGTCGTCCGCCCGTTGTGTCGGTTTTTGGTCTCAGAGAAAACTCGCTGGCCAGGAGATTCCCGCCTCTAACCAAAATTTCCGCTTGAGTCGAACCAGAGGTCTTGACTCGTTTTGCCGTAATCGCAGATCGAGCTCGTCGTGCCTTAATCGCATATTCAGTTCGTATCTCTTTGCCTAGCACCGTCTTAGCATGAGACATTGCTCGCCCCATTGCCGCAAACGACGCTCGCTGGATGAGGCTGGATGCGCGTTTGAGTATCCGTTGAGCCTGAGCAAACGAATTAGAACTCATTCGTTGTTTTCCTCGCATGTAATCACGAGCATGCCGTGTTCATCGGACACTGACGCGACACGGTGGAACGTTCCGTCCACTGACAGTGTCTGATTCACCTCAGGCGTGTCAACGTCACCGATCCGGGCGTAAATCCTAATTTGATTTGAACTCAACCCGTAAAACGGCTCGGATACCCGTCCGGCATTCTGAATCTCCAGATCCCTGTCAATCACACATCGAGCGATTCGAGAGCCGATTCGACGTTCCCTCCCAAAAGTGCCGAGGAAAATCTCAATATCAGCAGCAAACATTGAGTCATAGTTACTCATCTTCAGACTGCTCCGTCTCCAAAGACTCATCAGATTCAATCGGCTGAGGAGTGGCCTTGACCTTCGATTTCTTCTGAGTTGCTCTTTCTAACGGAGCCGGCAGTGGTTTATCAGAGGGCCAATCGACCAGTTCCCCGGGGCAAAAAACTTTGCCTTCGTGATGTAAATAAAACTGGGGTCTGACAATGCATTTCATAGAGTTTCTCCAAAGAAAAAGGGGCCCGAGCCCCTCAAGAATTAGCTCAGAAGAGCGTCGGAGAAGAGGCAGAAACTCTTCGGGTGGCGGACTGCAATGTCGATTGACTGCAATGCGCGGATTTCAACGCCGCCAGATTTCCAGGAATCGCCGTAGCGATTGACGTCGATTTCGAGGAAACCCCACTCGCCAACGAGAAGGTCGGCCCAGTTGCCAAAGTAAATTTCATTACAGGTTGTTGCAGTGCCTTTTGTCAGTCCACCGCGAACTTGATTAGAGCGGCCAACAGCATAACCGTTGACCTCACCCGGGAAACCATTACGAACCGCCTCAGTGATAGGTTTCCAGATGTAATCGCCGGAAGAGTTCTTAATCTTCTTCAAAAAGCCGATTGTGGCTGCGTTGCACAGGTAGTACATATTTGTGACGTCAGCATTTTCAGTGGCAACCTGAGTTTCCATATCGATGAGATGATCAAATGTCAGAGCTGCGCCGTTTTCACTGCCCTCAACTGTGCAAATTCCCGGCACATTCGCGATGCCGGTAGGCTCATTGTTTGTTCCAGAGCCACAGAGAGCAGCAAGGTCAATGCCAAGAGCCAAAGAAACAGCCAGCTCATTACGGACAAAAGCCTCAACATTCATGCTGGATTGGAGCAGCAGATTTCTAGAAACAGAAGAAATCGCACCGATTGTTTTTGGTTTCAGAGCAACCTTATCAAACACCGCGTTGCTTTCTGTCGGCTTTCCGTTTTCAGCCAGCCAATATGTAGTCGATGCTCCGGTTTGTCTAGGAATTTCAACGTTTCCGACAAGGCCGGAAATTACGGTCGCGCCCATACGAGTAACCATTGCTTTTGCTCGAAGAAGATCAATGAAAGATCCAGTTCGAAGCTCATTTTCAACAAGGTTCCCGCCCTGCGTGGCCTGACCAACTACATATCCGCGCGTGGTATCACGCTGCATTGTGATGTCGCTGGGCATGAAAAAGCCGCTTGTTTCGCGGCCGCTGCGTTTTGCAAGCGTTTGAGAAACTTCGCGTTCAAATCCCGCCTTACTCCAGTCGCCAGTCATTGCTGCATTCAATGCACGGACCAGGCTGAAATTGCTTCTTTCTGTGGCTGTCAGACCGATGTCTTCGGAGATTCCTCTGGAAGCGGCTCCGACCGGGGCGGCGGAACGATTGCCGAGAAGATCTAAAACATGTGAGCGAATATTTTCGATGGACTCATTGGAGCGGATCATGTTTTCGCGTTCGGAGTCCTCGATATTGAACTGGCGGCAGAGAGAATAAATATTCTCAATGCGCTGGCGTTCAGCCTTGCGAACCTGTTCGCGTTCTGCCTCCACGCGACGGGCCTCTGTGATCGCTGCTTCGCGAACATTTTCTCTGACCTGTTGCTCGGAATCATTAACAGTGTTTTCAGAATTTTCTTGGTCTCTAGTTGCCATCTTTTTTTCCTTTAAGTTGGTTTCAAAATGTCTGTAAACGCCGACGTTCGAATCGGCGGGAATAGTTACAAGGGAAACCTCAAAGATTTCCCATGAGGTCGCGATAATCTGATCGTCCTCACGGTTTTCTCCACGAATTTCGTCGTAATCTCTGATTTCGTATTGGAACGAGCAGTTAACGAGAACTCGTTCGTCAACCATCGCCTTAGCCTTTTGCCCGTCCTCTGAAGAAGAAAAACGGACCGTTGCATAGGTCCTGTGTTCATCCTGATCGAGTTTCTCGACAATGCCGATTAACTTATTGCGGTCATGGTTAAAAAGAAGGGGAAGCGTTTTTTGTCGCTCCCCCATAACCATGGCACCAGGCTTGTGGCTCAGAATTTCTTGTCCGTACCACCGTTGAATCGGCGTATCGGATGCAACCGGGAATCTAATCACACTCGAATTCTGATCCTCCGAACGTTCAAATACTGCAGAACGCACTTGTCCGCGAAGCTGGTCCGCAGTCAACTCAGTCCTCTTTTTCGTCACTTTTATCCTCCGTACTCTCCTTTTGCTGTTTCAAAACCTGACTGTTTGTTGTTACTCCGTAAAATTCCGCAGTGGCTTTATCCTTTGCCCGCTGCTTGCAAATGTCTTCAAAGTCTTGGCCGTTGCCCATTGCGGCAACGACATCGCTATCAGACATAAAGCCGGCGTTCCGAGCATTGATATATGCAGTAACTTCTTTTGCCGGATCGACCCATGACCAACCGCGAGGTTTGAATCTGACTGTTTGATAACGTTCCTTGTTTTCGAAATATCCGGGCAGATTCAGACGCCCGGACAAAACGGCGTGATCCAGCCAGTCACAGAAAATAGGCTTCAGGAATTTTTCAATCAGCCACGTCTGCAACACCCGCCATTGATCCCGATCATCGAGCAACGCGAGACGGGAGCTGGAATAGTTGCTCTGCGAATAATCGCGGGACAACGTTTCGTAGGAAACCCCGACGCCCGCGGCAACTTCTCTCAGCATGTAACGCATAAATGCATCGATGTTTGAGTTGGGTCGAGACGGCGTAAAGCCTTCAAATTTTTCTCCCGGGAGCAGGCGCTGGAACATTCCGGGTTCGGACCGGAGATATTTCGGGATCGGTTTCCCGTCGTTTTCCAGATCACCATCATCGACAATCTCTCGCTGCACAAAGCCGACAATATTTGCTGCCGCCCTTGCTGCCACGATTTCGGAATTGACATAACCGCCCATGTCCCGAAGTTTTTTCAGGACAGAATGCAGCCACGGCGTTCCTCGGGTTTGAGGCCATCGCTCGACCAAATACAAATGGACGATGTCAACGGCCGGAATGTAGAGCAGTTGGTTCTGTGTATAGGCGGAAACATTGATGTCGCCCGGATGATTTGGCCAAAACCAATAGGCCTGCGGACGCATCCACTGGTTTACCTCAACGCCCAACCGCACCGTATTGCCGCGCTGGCTCGGAGTTAAAGTGCATTCGTTATCGACCAGAAGGTCAGACTCAATGACCTCCAGGCAAAACGGGACATCAGAGCGGCCAAAGCCGTCGTGAATTTTCCGGACAAGAATTTCACCGTCCTGGAAAACCGAGCCGATGATTAACCTCATCATCTCAGTCATATTCAGCCGGCCGGCGGCGTGACAGTTGTCTGCCTCGCACCATTCATACCAAGCGGCCTCAATCAGATCATTAGTTTTTTGATCGGGTTTCCCGTCCTTCGTTTGGACTTGACACTGGATTCCAATGCCTTGGCCAACGACGTTGTTCTGGATCATTCGCCGCAGGTTTAAGGCGTGCGGATTGTCACGAATCATTTGGCGACTGCGGGCTCGAAGCGTTCTAAGATCACCCCGCAACTCAGTGTCCTGAGTCGTGTCCCCGGCATTGAGCCAGTCAGCTGTTAATCGCCCGGTTTTTGCAGACTCAAATGACCGAAGCCCATTTTTCTTGATTCTTTTCTTTGATTTACTCATCTGAATTCAACCAATAAAGTATGCGGGTCAACGCCCCGGGCTCGGCATTCCTCAAGGAAAACCTGTTTTTTCCAATATTCGATGAGATCAAACAGCTCCTGAGGGGAGTTGAATGTCATGGAACGGGAGCCGATCGTGTAACTTTTGACATGCCCGTTGGTTCCTGTATAGGTTTCCAATGCGCGCTGAGCTGCCTCCAGGCACTGGCGAGCCCTCGACTTGAATGAAGCCGGGCGACTGTTTTCCAGCGAAACGATGGAAACCTCTTCAACCAAGAAAGTTTTCCGGAGATTTTTCCCAGACACCTGAAGCAATACATCCCCGGACTTTCCGGAGAGATTTTCGGACACCCCCGGGGGCATGATGATCACGATAAAATCACCAGACGTTTCAACCAGCAGGGCCGGCTGATCCTTACCTTCGGCCGGATTGAAAAACGCGGACCATGCCGCGTTTTTCGGAATCTCTTTCGGGTTCAAATATCGAACCGGAAGCAATCGCCAGGTGTGCGAATCGCCTGCAATGATGCTTACCATTCACTGTCTCCAAAATAAGGTGGCGGCTCGTCATAGCCGTCAAACATTTGTTGCTTACGCTTAGGTTTGGTTTTTTCTTCCGGGAGCGGCTGAGGTGCCGGCTGCTGTTCAATCGGCTGCTGTATCGTCTCGGTTTCTGCTTCAAACGAGAGCGATTCCTGAGCCTGCTGCTGAAATTCAAGGAGCCATCGGGCCGAGGTCCACATGTGCAGTTTCAAACTGCGCGCTGCATGCAACGCGTAAACCTCGCAGTCCAGCGCCTCGTTTCGTACCGAGCTCTTTTTTTGCCAGACTCTTTTTCGGGAATTTCTGGCTGGAGCCTTTACCTCGCTCACCAACTGTTCAAAGTAGTCCGGACGGACCTCTTTGTACCAATGCATACGCCCCGGGCCTTTGCCCTGGAGCTTGATGCGGCCGGCATTAGCGTCCACGCCAAGAATTAAGTCTTTCGCTCTGGAGGTTCCGACAATGAACGGACGCAGGCCGAACTTCGAAGCCTTCTGTTTGTAATTCAAATCAACGGAAGCCCTCGGGGTCGAGAAGATTTCCTTCGAATCATCGTTGACCGAAGATCCTTTGATCGCCATCAAGCCGCGGCGTTTCCTTTTCCGGACAAACGTGTAAACCGCGTCAGAAGTTTGGCCGTCGGACGAGTCAATGGAAGCTGCTCGAACTTTTAGCTTGCTGCCGTTCGGAGTCGGAAACTCTGAAAGGAGCAGGGCATCCAAATCCTTCCAGGCACCAGCCTCCGGAACCATTGTCTGTCCGTAAATTTCGCCCCACCAAACCAGCCAAGATTCCTCGCCGACGCCCCAGGCGCGGATGATTACGGCCAATCGGTCGTGCTGAACGTCGATTCCGGCAGTCAAAACCACACCGTTGACCGGTATTGTCTTCTCCGGATAATCCTCGGCGCGTGCTGCCAGGTCGGCAGTGTCTGGAAGGTCACTGGCGAATTCGTAGGGAAGGCCGAGCTGGTTATTGACGAAGCTCTTCATAAAGCTGTCGTCTCCGGCATCGAGCTTCGCTTTAGCGCTCAAATACTTTTTAGCGATTTCGGCCAGGCTCGATCCGGGAAACGGGCTGTAAAGCTCGTTAATGTAAAAGCCGGCAATGCCTGTGAAGGCGGCGGTCGCTCGCCACTCTCCGTTTTTGACCGCGCGGTTTTTCAGCTCATTCGACCACTGGACGCCGCAGTGCGGGCAGTTATAGACCGCAGTTTCCGGCAACGAGTCGCCGAAGATTTCGTGATTTCGGCCTTCCTCATGCTGCCAGGAGACGTTCTCCCAGGACAGCGTCTGCCACTCGCCGCAGTGCGGACATTTCTCTTAAATATAATCCTTTAGAGCCGGAGTCACTGTACAGTCCGTCAGCTGCCGTAGCAATAAAATTTTTAGTCAGATTCATATAAAAACTAGTGCCATTAGTTTTGCCATAAACATCATTTTGGACTAGTTAGGTTTTATTTGCATTAGTTTGTTATTGGAACTTTCTTCTAAACCAAGAAAAACCTCTGATATTCAAGGTGTTTAACTGTTTGTTTGTATTGGTTTGTGCTCGTTTGGTTTTGTTTGTTTTTGGGTTTTGGCGGCCCCAACAGGAATCGAACCTGTACTTCAGTCTTAGGAGGACCACGTTGTATCCATTCAACTATGGGGCCGGAGCGAGTAATTTTAAAGCATTTTTAATTTACGAGTTGGAACGTCTTCCAAACAGGGCAAAATTCTTGTGGTTTGTGTCTGGAGACTTTTCGTTCAACAGGCCGAGGTTCTGAAGTGCGGCCTTATCCGGTTGTTTGAATCGGCTTAAAGGTTCTTTTTGTACGGCAAAGCCGTTTTTTAAGAGAAGGAAATCGCTATTTCGGCGGCTGTTTGAGTCTCTCAGCGGTCGGTACCGGAGACGCGCTGCTCAATTTTCGATGGCATTCCTTCTTTGATTTTCGGCTCATGAGCGACGAAACCGACTCCCTGCTTCGAAGTCGGACACGGCAGTGAAAATATGAATTAACACCTGCAGGCCTTTTGATAAAATAGAACTTTGCGCTTTTGTCTTTTGTTTTACTTATTCCAACCGTATGTCCGCAATTAATGAAGCAGCTCAAACCTACTCAGAAGGTTCCATCACAGTCCTAAAAGGTCTGGAGCCGGTTAAACAAAGACCGGGTATGTACACTCTGACGGATAGTCCGCTGCATATTATCCAGGAAGTTATTGATAACTCCAGTGACGAGGTTCTTGCGGAATACGGAACAAAAATCATTTTTACCGAGTACGCGGACGGTTCAATCTCCGTTGAAGACGACGGACGCGGCATTCCGGTCGGTCTGCATCCGCAGGAAAAGACTCCGGTGGTCGAATTGGTGTTCACACGACTGCACGCGGGTGGTAAATTTAATAAGAAAGAAGGCGGAGCATACTCATTCTCCGGCGGTCTGCACGGCGTAGGCGTGTCTGTGACAAACGCTCTGTCAAACCGCCTGGAAGTTACCGTATGGCGTGACGGCCTCGAAAGTACGATCGCTTTTGAAAACGGCTTTGTTAAAGAAGAGCTGAAAAGCATCAAATCTCCCAGGCCGAAGCGGGCCACAGGAACAAGAGTTCGCTGCTGGCCGAATCCTAAGTACTTTGACAGCCCGAAGATTCCGCGGGCTCAGCTGATTCGTCTTCTTAGAAGCAAGGCAGTACTGCTCCCGGGCTGCGAAGTCATCTACATCAATGAAGCCGAAGACATTCGCCAAACCTGGAAATATACGGGCGGCCTCAAAGAGTATCTGCTCGATCAGGTTTCCGGTAAGTCGATCGTCACTCCGTTCGAAGCAAAAGGATATGCGACCGAAGAGGACGAAATGTTCCCCGAAGGAGAGGGCGCAGCCTGGGTTGTGACTTGGACGGAAGAAGGTAATCTCGAGCGCGAAAGCTACGTTAACCTGATTCCTACCCCGCTCGGAGGAACTCACGAAGCCGGTTTGAGAGACGGAATTTATCAGGCGGTCAGATCTTTTATGGAAACCCACGGCCTCGGTGCCAAAGGTGTTCGTCTGATCGTCGAGGATGTGTTCGCAAGAGCAAGCTTCGTTCTGAATACGAAGGTTCTCGACCCTCAGTTCCAAGGCCAGGTTAAGGAAAAACTGATCAGTAAGGAAGCGTTAAAGCTGGTCTCTTCCTTCGTTCGCCCTCAGATGGAATTCTGGCTGAACAGCCATATCGAAGAGGGGAAGAAACTCGCCGAGATGTTTGTGAAACAGGCTCAGGCAAGACAGCATTCTTCTCAGAAAATTGAAAAGAAAAAAGGTTCGTCCGTCGCGGTTCTGCCCGGAAAACTGACCGACTGCACGAGCGGAGACATCACCAGAAATGAATTGTTCCTGGTGGAAGGCGACTCCGCGGGCGGCTCGGCAAAGAAAGGAAGAGATAAAGAATATCAGGCGGTTCTTCCGCTTCGAGGCAAGGTCCTGAATACATGGGAAGTGGACAGAAACCTGCTCTTTGGCAATAAGGAAGTTCATGATATTTCTGTTGCGATCGGTGTGGATCCTCATGCGGTTGGGGAAAAACCAGACATCTCCGGCCTGCGTTATGGAAAAATCTGCATCATGGCGGATGCCGACGTTGACGGTTCTCACATCGAGGTGCTTCTTCTGACGCTTTTCTACCGTCATTTCTCCTACCTTATGGAGACTGGACACATCTTTATCGCGATGCCTCCGCTCTTTAAGATTAAAGTGGCTAAGACCGCGAAGAAAAAAGAGCGGAGAATTTACTGCCTTAACGAGGAAGAACTGAGACAGAATTTGGAAAGGCTTAAAAAGGAAAAGTACAAAGAAAATCAGATTGAAATCTCGCGTTTTAAAGGTCTGGGAGAAATGGATTGGCAGGAGCTGAAAGAAACTTCGCTTGATCCTGAAACCCGCAGACTGCTGCCGATTAAAGTCGGCGCGCCGGGTGACGAGCTGACCGAAAAGGCGATGAATATTCTGATGGCCGGAAAAGAAGCGGATTCGCGCAAGGAATGGATTGAACGTCACGGCGATCAGTTTGAACCGGATATTTAACGTATTGCGGACAGTCAAATGGCAGAAAATAAAAAAAGAAAATTAACTGAAAAGGATCAAACCAGCTTCTTTGATGAGGAAATGATGGCTGAAGAGCCTCAGATTCCGGAAGAAACTGACAGTGATACGAAAAAAAATACATCCGCTGACTCCGCTCAGGAGGAAGACATCGGTGCCGGCTCCGGTTTCCTGTTTGATTTAAACGAATACGGATCGGAAAGCGAGAGTGTCGAAGAAAAAGACACCGCTCAGACCGATTTGGCGGAGACTTTAGTCGCGCAGGCAGAAAGCGCCGCGGCTGAGCTGATTGAGCAGGACGCCAAAGACGAAGAAGCCGTAGTTGAAAAAGTTGAAGCGGAAATCGTTGACGCGGAAATGGTCCCTCAGCCTGCGATGCTCAGCGGAACAGACATCGTTGAAGAGGCGATGAAGAACGCCGAAACGGATGTTGATGAACTGACATTGGCTTATTTCGCAAGCCGCGCCTATCTGGAGTATGCGATTTCCGTCGTTAAGGGGCGCGCGCTTCCGGATGTCTGCGACGGCATGAAACCTGTTCAGCGCCGTATTCTCTACGCGATGAAGCGCTTGGGGCTGTCCCCGGACGCTAAAACCGTCAAGAGTGCGCGTGTCGTCGGTGACGTGCTCGGTAAATACCATCCGCACGGTGACTCGGCGGCCTATGACGCAATGGTGCGCTTGGCTCAGGACTTCACGATGCGCTACCCGCTGGTGCACGGTCAGGGCAACTTCGGTTCGGCCGACGGTGACGGCGCGGCCGCAATGCGTTATACCGAAGTAAAACTGTCTAAGTATTCGGAACTTCTGCTGAGCGAAATTGACGAAGGAACCGTTAAATTTGTCCCGAACTACGACGGCGCATTCAAAGAACCGACGCTTCTGCCGGCTCGCCTTCCGATGCTCCTTTTAAACGGCTCAAGCGGTATCGCGGTGGGTATGGCCACTGAGATTCCGTCTCATAACCTTAAAGAGGTCGCGGCCGCTACTGTCAAACTAATTGATCAGCCGGAAACGACAACGGAAGAACTTTTGGAAATTATTCCCGGTCCGGATTTTCCGGGCGGGGCCCAGATCATCTCGCCGCAGTCCGATATCCTTTCGGCTTATCAGTCCGGCTACGGTTCGCTTCAGCTTCGCGCGGTTTATCACTTCGAGGATTTGAGCCGAGGTCTCTGGCAGCTGGTGATTGATCAGCTTCCTTATAAAGTATCCGCGCAGAAAGTACTGTCGGAAATTGACTCTCTGACCAATCCGAAAGCATCATCCGGTAAAAAGACGCTGAGCGCCAAACAGCAGCAGGACAAGCAGCTTCTCATGAACGTGATCTCTTCTGTCAGAGACGAATCAAACGGAGAGGCCGCGATTCGAATTGTTATTGATCCGAAGAGCAAAACGGTTGACCGGGATGAACTGCTGAATGTTTTATTCAGCAAGACCAGCCTTGAAGTCAGCTGTAAATTTAATCTCGTTCTTATCGGTGTTGACGGCAAGCCGAAGCAGAAAGGGCTCAGAGAAATCCTGAACGAATGGATTTCTTTCCGAATCAGAACAGTTCTTGCGCGATGCGGCTTCCGCCGAGAGGAAATCCGCGCGCGTATTCATGTTTTGGAAGGTCGTCTCACGATCATTATCGATATTGATGAGGCAATCCGAATTATCCGTACAGCGGACGATCCTAAGGTCGGACTTATGGATCATTTCCATTTAACGGATAAACAGGCGGAAGACATTTTGGAAATCCGTCTGCGTCAGCTCTCCGGCATGGATCCGATCAAGATGCAGAAAGAGCTAGATAAGCTTCGCAAAGAAGAAGAGAGACTGACGGAGCTGATTGATAATGACCGCAAGCTCAGAAAACAGATTATTAAAGAGATTGAGGAAGATTCCGAAACGTTCGGAGATGAAAGAAGAACGTTAATTGAGGAAGCGCAGACCGCGGCTCTGACCAAGCGTGTTGTGGACGAACCCGTCACTGTCATTATCAGTGAAAAGGGTTTTGTGCGCAGCAGAGGCGGTCATTCTATCGACTGCAAATCGATGAACTATAAGCTCGGAGACGCCTATCGCATGTCGTTTGAGTGCCGCAGTGTCGACAACTTATATGTCCTCTCTGACAGCGGAAGAATTTACTGTGTTCCGGTTTCGCAGCTGCCGAGCGGACGCGGAGACGGAACACATATCAGCGCATTTGTTCAGCTTCAGGACGGCGACAGGCCGCTAGATTACTTTGCAGGTTCGGACGATACAAAGCTTTTATTCTCTTCGGACAGCGGTGTGGGCTTTTTCTGCAAGGCGGGCGACCTTGCGGTTCGTCAAAAAGCCGGTAAAGCATTCTTTACGTTGGAAAAAGGCGCGAAGCCGCTTCCGATCCGTACGGTTTCTCCGATTACCGGATGGATCGCCGCGCTCTCAAGTTCAGGCAGACTGGTTGTCTTCTCCGTCGACGAGCTGAGCGCACGATCGAGCGGAGGCAAAGGCGTTTCGCTGATGATGATCAGCGAGGGAGAAAAGCTTGTTTCTGCGATCCCGATTGCGCCCAACGGCGTTATTGTTGTCGGTAAGGGCAGAGGCGGAAAGATTCAGGAACTGGTGGTTGGTCCGCGTTCCGTTGAAGATTTCCGCACCAGAAGAGGCCGCAAAGGAAGATTTGTTGAAGCTCGCTGGACATTCCTGGAACTCAGACAGAACAAGCCTGAAAAAGAAATGTCGCCGGAAGAAAGAGCTCAGACAGAGTCAACCATTATTTAGCGAAATTCGGCAGCTGCAGCAACGCCCCGTTGATATCCTCAATTGGGGCGTTTCTTCTTTTGCCGCAGACGCTCAAATCTACAATGTAGACGTGCATTTTTATAAAGGTGCTGTGATGCTGTGGAAAGACAGAGAAGGCAGTCAGAACGTTGAAGACCGAAGAGGTCAGGGCGGCGGAATGCCGGGCGGAAGATTTCCTATGCCGCGAGGGAAATTCGGGCTTGCGGTCTTAGCGGTTGTGCTTGTCGCCGGTTATTACGGCATCGATCTCACACCGCTGCTGGGTCTGGACTCCTCGATGCAGACGCAGACCACTCAGTCCGTTCCCTACAAGCCGACGGCTCAGGAGGAAGAACTTGCGAAGTTCTCTTCTGTTGCGCTGAAATCCACAGAGGACACCTGGGGAAAAATTTTCAGAAATTCCGGAAAGGCGTATACGCCACCGAAGATGGTTCTTTATACCGGTTCCACAAAGACGGCCTGCGGTTACGGTCAGGCGGCTATGGGCCCGTTCTACTGTCCGCAGGATCAGAAGCTTTATGTGGATTTGTCCTTCTATAAGGATATGCAGAAGAGGCTTGGCGGCGGAGGAGATTTCGCGTTAGGTTATGTGCTGGCGCACGAAGTCGGACACCATGTCCAGAATTTGCTCGGCATCGCGCCTCAGGTTCAGAAACTGCAGTCGCAGGTGAGTCCGAAGGAAGCCAATCAGCTCTCTGTCCGTCTTGAACTTCAGGCCGACTGCCTCGCGGGTGTCTGGGGCCATCAAATGAATAAAGAAGGTATCCTTGAAAAGGGCGACTTGGAAGAAGCGCTTAAGACAGCGACTGCGATCGGAGATGACCGCCTGCAGAAACAAGCGCAGGGCAGAGTGGTTCCGGACAGTTTCACGCACGGCTCGTCCGAGCAGCGCTATTACTGGTTTAAGACCGGGTTTGACAGCGGAAATCCGGAAGCATGCAATACGTTTGCGGCGGGCGCTAAATAAAAAAAACGCTGCGGACAGCGGCTTTCGGCGGGGCGTCTTTCGGACGCCCTTAATTATTTATTTGGCCTCGCGGGCGTCGATTCTTTCTTTGACGAGCTGAGCGAGGATCTTAATACCGGCGTCAATCTTTTCCGGAGGAACGGTGACAAAAGACAGACGCATCTTATTGAGTTCCGGTTCATTAGCATAGAAAGCAGAACCCGGAACATAGGCGACCTTACGATCGAGTGCTTCTTTCATCATCTCATCGGTATTGATGTATTCGGGCAGAGTGACCCAAATAAACATTCCGCCGTCGGGTTTAGTCCAGCTTGTTCCCTGCGGGAAGTATTTCTCGAGCGCTTCGAGCATACAGCTGCACTGTGTTTTGTAGAGTTCGCGAACGGCCGGCATATGCGCATTCATCAGGCCGGTATCCAGGCAACGAGCGGAAATCAGCTGCGTGAATGTGGAAGTGTGCAGATCAACCGCCTGTTTGAGTACGATAAGCGGATCAAGAGCGGTTTTGGGGCCGACGACATAACCGAGTCGGAATCCGGGGGAGAGGACCTTTGAGAAGGTACCCAAAGTTAACGTTCTTTCCGGAGCGTAGCAGCGGATCGGTTTCGGCGGCTGATGATCATACCAGAGCTCACCGTAGGGGTTGTCTTCAATAATCCAGAAATCGTATTCGCGGGCTTTTTCCGCAAGTTTCTTTCTTCTTTCTTCGGAAAGCGTAATGCCGGTCGGATTCTGGAATGTCGGAATCACGTAGGCGAAGCGGATGCCGCGGAATTCCGGACCGATTTTATCGGGGTTGAGGCCGTATTCGTCAGTTGGGATGGTTAAGAAAGTCGGTCTCTGCAGTTTGAAAGCGGAGAGCGCGCCGAGGTAAGTCGGATTTTCCACCGCGATGACGGAACCCTCATCAACATAGGCCGAGCCGATGAGGTCCAGCGCCTGCTGAGAGCCGGAGACAATCTGAATATTGTCCGCTTCAACCGGAGCGCTCAATTCTGTTTCGCGTTCGGCGATTGCTTTTCTCAGAGCCGGTTCGCCTTCCGTGCTTGAGTACTGAAGCGCCTGAGCGCCGTGGTGTTCCAAAACCCAGTCAGTCGCTTTTTCAATGGCTTCAACCGGAAAGCTTTTCGGTGAAGGCAGACCACCCGCGAAAGAAATAACGTCCGGTTTGGAAGCGAGCTTTAAAAGCTCGCGAATAATAGATCGTTGAGACCCGCGCGTGCGAACGGATTTCGGCGGGGTCGCGGAAAGTTCAAATTCTGACATTGATAGGCCTTTAATTATTGAATGCCTCGACGAACGCGAGGATAACTGAAATTTTTTAGCTGCTTTTGACAGTTCTACGTACAGGCATTGAACCAAAACGGGTAAGGGAAGAGGGTGAGTTCCCCTATTTGCCTATGCGCAGAAGATATTACAACAAAAGGTGTTTGAAAATTAGAAAATTGACACCAAATAGAGTGTTAGATAGGTAATTAATTTCTGTGAGGTTATTAATGTCAGAAAACAAAAAAGAAACTTTGGGCTTCCAGACTGAAGTAAAACAAATGCTTCACCTGATGGTGCATTCGCTGTACTCCAATCGGGAGATTTTTCTGCGTGAATTGGTTTCTAACGCTTCGGATGCTATTGATAAGCTGCGTTTTGCGGCGTTGGACAATCCGGCCTTGTTAAAACAGGATCCGCACCCGTCCATTCGTATTGGAGTGGATGAACAAAAACAGTTAATTACGATTAGCGATGACGGCATTGGCATGACGCGCAGTGAAGTCATTGAACATCTTGGTACGATCGCCAAGAGCGGCACAAAAGAATTTTTTGCGCACCTTTCCGGTGATCAGCAGAAGGATGCTCAGCTGATCGGTCAGTTCGGCGTCGGTTTTTATTCTGCATTCATTGTCGCGGACAAAGTTACCGTGATTACGCGCAAAGCCGGTGATCCGGCTGACGCCGCAACCATGTGGGAGAGCAGCGGAGAGGGCGAGTTCACGGTCGAAAATACAACGCGTGACCACTTCGGCACGGATGTGATTCTTTCTATTAAGAGCGAAGACCGCGATCTGGTCAGCAAATACCGTATCCGCAATATTCTTCAGAAATACTCCGACCATATTTCCACGCCGATCCTGATGGGCAAAGACGAGTATAAGGAAGACAAATTAATTGAGACCGGTGAATGGGAAGCGGTTAACCAGGGCTCGGCCATCTGGGCTCGTCCGAAATCCGAGATTACGGAAGATCAGTACAAAGAATTCTTCCATCACCTTTCCCACGATTCGAGTGATCCGCTTTGCTGGACGCACAACAAGGTGGAGGGCCGCAACGAATATATTCAGCTGTTGTATGTTCCCTCGACCGTTCCCTATGATCTTTGGGACAGAGAGAGCGTGCACGGCTTAAAGCTCTACGTAAAGCGCGTCTTCATTATGGATGACTCGAGCAAGCTTCTGCCGAGATATCTGAGATTTATCCGCGGTGTTATTGATTCGGAAGACCTGCCGCTGAACGTCAGCCGTGAAATTCTTCAGCAGACCCGCGATCTGCGTGTGATCAGAGACGGCACAACAAAGCGTGTGCTTTCCATGCTCGAAGACTTGGCCGCAAACCGTGCCGCTGATTACGACAAGTTCTGGGCGATGTTCGGCAACGTTCTGAAAGAAGGCCTTGGCGAAGATCCGAGCAACAAGGACCGTATCGCCAAACTGCTGAGATTCGTTTCCACGTCAAGCGAAGGCAAACCCTCTGTCACGCTTGAGGGCTATATCAGCCGCATGAAGACCGGTCAGAACTCCGTTTACTACGTCACAGGAGAAACCACCGAAGCCGCTGCCAAGAGCCCGCTTCTGGAACTCTTCAGAAAGAAGGATATTGAAGTGCTTCTTCTGAGCGGCCCGATTGACGAATGGATGACTCAGTTTATGACTGAGTTTGACGGCAAGCAGCTCGTCAATATCGCCAAGGGGGATCTCGATCTTGGAGAGCTTAGCGACGCTGAAGAGAAAGAAGAGAAAGCCAAAGTTCAGACGGAATATCAGCCCTTGGTGGAACGCTTCAAAGAGTCTCTTGGCGACGAGGTTGAAGATGTCCGCATGACGCTTCGTCTGACGGATTCTCCGGCTTGCATCGTGACGGATCCGAACGCACTTAATCCGGCATTTGTTCGCATGATGCGCGCCGCGGGTCAGGATGTTCCCGATCCGAAACCGATTCTTGAGCTCAACCCGAACAATCCGCTGGTTTCCAGACTCAAGGAAAGCGGTGCCTTCTCCGGCGAGTGGGCAAAACTTCTGCTTGAGCAGGCTCAGCTGATGGCAGGCGAGCAGCTGAAGGATCCGGCCGGTTTCGTCAAGAGAATGAATCAGATGCTTCTTGACACGGCAAAGGACGGAGCGACCATCAATTAATGACTGATTGATCGCTGGTATTTATAAGGCGGACAGCTCAGGCGGCTGTCCGTTTTTCATTTATGCTCCTAAAAGAGATTAGGGGCGAGTACTGTTAACATAGCAGACTGTTTTGATGAGAGGTTCGATATGTCCAGACGCAAAAAAACACCGGTTGATTTTTCCGAACTTGGCGGTTTTCGATTCCTGCATTTCGGTACGGAGTGGATTCAGGGCGGCATGCGAATTAATCGTCCGTATCAGCTCGCGCTGGATTATCAGCAGTCGATGATGGCGCTGATGCTGTTTGTGCCGGAACCTAAAGAGATTCTGCAGCTTGGGCTGGGTGCCGGCGGTCTGGCCAAATACACATGGAAGTACTTTCCCGAGGCGAAGACGCGTGTGGTAGAGATCGCTGAAGAGGTCTACATGGCCTCGCGCATGTGGTTCAAGATGCCCGATGACGACGATCATCTGGAGACGATTTTTGAAGACTGCAAAAAGTATCTGGTCGGCGCGCAAAAGAGCGCGGACTGGCTGCTTACGGATATTTACGACGCAGAGGCGTGGGGGCCGGTTTACAACGACGTGCCCTTTTATCGGCTGTGCCGAAAGGCGCTTCGGGACGGAGGCGTTTCCAGCTACAACGTGTTCGGAGGAGAGGATTTCACGAAGAGTCTTGACGCGATCTCTGAAGCGTTTAACGGGCAAGTGCTGGTGATGCCGGAGGTCGCGGAGGGCAACCGCATTATTCTTGCAAAGAACGGTCCTAAAGAGACTTATCCCGCGGAGCTTCTGGATCAGAGGGCGGCTGAGCTGACCGCTTCGCGCAAGATCCCCGCAAAGAAACTTTTAAAGATGCTGCGCAAAGAGAACAATTTCAAAGGCGATATTGTTTTTTAGGGTACGAGACAAAAAAGCCGCCCGTTTAACGGCGGCTTACAGGAACTCATTTAGGTCCCGGGAATCATTTTTTTAACTTTCTTTTTCTCCGGCTTTACCAGAACTTTTTCTTTGTACTCGCAAAGATCATTGATGCAGCATTTCCAGCACTCCGGGCTTCTTGCCTTGCAGATGTAGCGGCCGAGAAGAATAAACCAGTGGTGCGCGTCGACGCGGTACGGCAGCGGGGTGTAGCGCTCCATTTTTTTCTGAATTTCTTCCGGTGTTTTTCCCTTTGCGTAACCGGTGCGGTTGGCGACTCGAAAAACGTGCGTGTCCACGGCGATGAGCGGATGATTAAATGCGACGTTCATCACGACACTGGCGGTTTTGCGGCCCACACCCGGCAGAGCGACCAAGGCTTCGAAGTCTTCCGGCACCCGGCTGTCGTATTTGTCGATCAGTTCCTGACACAGCTGCATGACGTTTTTGGTTTTGCTGCGGAAAAGTCCGATGTGACGGACGATTTCCAGAAAATTATCCGCGCCGAGTTCAAGAATTTTTTCCGGTGTGTTGGCAAGCGGAAACAGTACTCGGGTTGCTTCGTTGACGCTTTTATCGGTTGCCTGCGCGGAAAGAACAACCGCGATCAGCAGTTCAAAGGGAGACGAGTACTCGAGTTCGCTTTTCGGGTTTGGGTTGTCAGCCTGCAGGCGCTGCAGGATTTCCAGTCTTTTTTGCGGGTTCATTTGTTTCGTTTGCGCTTGAGAAGAGCCGCCAGAAAATCCTTTTTATCTTTTTGGCTCTTTGAGTTGAGGCGTTCCTCTTCAAGGCGACGGCGTTCTTCCTTGCGCGCTTTGCCCCTGAGGTAGTTGCTACGGGAGCGCTGAGCAAGATCTTCCGTCCACGCTCTTGGAACCTCAATCATGCGGATACAGTCGACAGGGCAGGCGAGCTGACAGAGGCAGCAACCGTTGCAGCGATCGGCGTCGACCATGTGCAGGTGCTTAGGCGCGCCGATAATCGCTTCGGTCGGGCATGCGGCCACGCACAGCGTGCAGCCGATGCAGCGCTTGAGATCGATCTCGGCGATTTCGGGAGGAACGTGTCGGCCGCAGGTTTCGTCGAGCGGGAGTACTTCCCGGCCGAGCAATTGGGAGAGACGATAAATGACGGCGTCTCCGCCCGCAGGGCAGCGGTTGTGTTTTTCTCCGCCGGCGATCGCGCGGGCGTAATCGGCGCAGTCTTTATAGCCGCACTGACGGCATTGCGTCTGCGGCAGGATCGCTTCGATATCGACAGGATTAGTCATTCCAGAGGTTTTCCGCGAGAAGGCTGCCGGGCTCGGTGCGACGGGGCGCTTTAAAGCCTTTGTCTTTCAGGATGGCTCGGGTTTCTTTGATCATATCGGGGTTGCCGCATAAAAGGACGCGGGCATTCTGAGGATCGAGTTTCAGCGCGGCGGCGTCTTCGAGCTCTCCGCCGACGATAAGTTTCGGGATGCGCTGAGAGAGGAACTGCGTTGCCTCACGCGTGACGATCGGGATATAGATAAGCTCACGCTCGTTAGCGCCGGCCAAAGAAGAGTCGGTCCGGATTTTTTCAATTAGCTGAGTGTAGGCAAGGTCTTCGCTGCAGCGGACTGAGTGCACCAGTACGGTTTTACGCCACTTGAGCCAAGTGCTTTCCTCGCGAAGGATACTGAGAAAAGGCGCCAGACCAGTACCTGAACTCAGGCACCACAGGCTTTCGCCCGCAGGCAGTCTCTCAGGGAGCATGCTCCCGAAGAGGTCGGGTTCAAGCCATACTGAGCTTCCCGCTTTAAGCGAAACAAGAAGCGGGGAGACAGTGCCGCCCTGAACTTCCACGATAAAGAATTCGAGGAAATTATCCTCGGGCAGAGAGACCATGGAATAAGCTCTGGCGCTGTATTGTCCGTCGGCTGTCGTTATGCCGAGGCGTACGAACTGACCGGGCTTAAATGTGAAGTCTCTCGGTTTTTCAAAGCGCAGGGACACAAGGCCCTTGCGCCATTCGCGTCTTTCCAGAAGGCGGATTTGGATGCGTTCTGCGCTCACTCGTCGAGTTCCTTCTTCAGGTACTGACGTTTATCGAGCACGTCTCTCCATTTTTCCGCTTCGTCGGTGTGCGGTTTCATACGAGTAATGGAAGGCCATACTCGGGCAAGTTCCGCGTTCAGGGCGATAAATTCCTGCTGATCTTCAGGAACATCCTCTTCAGCCATAATCGCGTTGGTCGGGCATTCCGGAATGCAGACCGCGCAGTCAATGCATTCATCCGGATCGATTACGAGGAAGTTCGGACCTTCGCGGAAGCAGTCAACCGGGCAGACGTCCACACAGTCGGTGTACTTGCAAAGGATGCAGGGTTCGGTCACAACATGTGCCATTCAGTAACTCCGTTTGTTCTTTGTTCATTAATAGTCAAACCTGGTATTTTAAAACTTTTGAGGGCGTCAAAATCGGAGTATTTCCAATAGTAGGCAACATCTCTTCAGTCAATTAGAAAAAGCCAAGCCTCAGTGTCCTATACTCACTTTAGAAGATTTCAATTCACCTGATTGGAGTGACCTCGTGGTTATTGATTCACTGTTGGACACAGACTTATACAAATTCACCATGATGCAGTGCGTGCTGCATCAGTTTCCTGCGGCTCAGGTTGAATATAAATTCAAATGCCGCAATGAAGGGACGGATCTGCAGGCCGTGATCGGTCCGATCAACGAAGAGCTTGATCATTTATGCGCGCTTCATTTCCGCCGCGAAGAACTGGATTATCTGAGAAGTCTGAGGTTCATCAAAAGTGATTTTGTCGATTTCCTCGAACTCTTTCATTTGAAGCGCAGCGCGGTAAGCGTGACACGCGCCGAGGGCAGCGATACTGATATTGAGATCCGAGTACGAGGCCCGTGGCTGCATACCATCATGTTTGAAATTCCGGTACTGGCGATTGTCTGCGAGTGCTACTACCGCAAATTCTATCCCGATACCGACTTCACGCTGGGTCGCGAGCGTCTTGCGCAGAAGATTGCGGATGTAAAAAAACATCCGGGTTTGGGCATTTCCGAGTACGGAACAAGACGGCGCTTTTCTAAAGAGTGGCAGAAAGAAGTGATCTGTACGATGCGTGATCAGATGGGGCTGCAGTTTACCGGCACAAGCAATGTGTATTTCGCGATGACCGAGGGGCTCACGCCGCTTGGCACGATGGCGCATGAATATTTACAGGCCTGTCAGGCGCTCGGTCCTCGTCTGAGAGACTCTCAGAAGTACGCCTTTGAAATGTGGGCTAAGGAGTACCGGGGAGACTTGGGTATCGCACTTTCCGATGTGTACGGCATTGACGCGTTCCTCTCGGATTTTGATATGTACTTCTGCAAGCTCTTTGACGGAGCGCGCCATGATTCGGGCGATCCTTATCAGTGGGGCGAGCGAATTATTGAGCACTATAAGAAAAATCGCTGTGACCCGCGTACAAAGACCCTGATCTTTTCCGACATGCTGAATATTCCTAAAACGATCAGTCTGTATGAACGCTTTAACGGAAGAATTCGGGTGGGTTTTGGTATTGGAACCAATCTTGTCAATGACGTCGGGGTGCCCGCGCTACAGAATGTGCTGAAACTTGTGCGCTGCAATGATCAGCCGGTGGCGAAAGTTTCAGATTCGCCCGGAAAGAGCATGTGCGAAGACGAGTCGTATTTGAACTATCTGAAAAGCGTTTTCAACATGCGATAAATTAATGCCGCAGAGTAAAATTTGATAGACTTCGTGCTTATTTCTTGAATAAGAAGATTTTTTCTCCCGCGTTTGTGCGACAGACGCGGGGGTTGTCCTTTTTTATTCGATCGTTAAGCTCGACGGGACTTTTCAGTTGGCAAAAGCACGGACCGACTGATGGGATCGTGGGCAGCATTTTTTAAAGGAAAATAATGATCAACAAATCGATAGGGGCTGTGCTCGCGGCTGCTCTGGGCGCGTTTTTGCCGATGACGGCGAATGCGGCGCTTCCGGGCAGTGAGCTTTCCCTTTGCTGGGCAATTCCTTTTGCGGGAATTCTTTTAAGTATCGCCCTCGGACCTTTGCTTTTTGCCCATTTCTGGCATAAGAACTACGGCAAGATCGCGCTTGGCTGGGCCATTCTTTCGGCGGTTCCGCTGTTTGTGTTTTACGGTTCCGACACCAGTATTCACGCATTAGCGCACGCACTGCTCGGCGATTACGTTCCCTTTATTATCTTTGTGGGCTCGCTCTACATTGTTGCGGGCGGTATTCATCTGAAGGGATCTTTTGTCGGCAAACCGAAGCTCAACACAACATTTCTTCTGACGGGCGCGGTTCTCGCAAACTTCATGGGCACAACCGGCGCCGCGATGCTTCTGATTCGTCCGCTGCTCTCTGCCAACCGCATGAGACGCTATCAGATGCATACCTATATTTTCTTTATTTTCATTGTCGCCAATATTGCCGGTTCTCTGACTCCGCTCGGCGATCCTCCGCTTTTCTTAGGCTTCCTGAGAGGCGTCACATTCTTCTGGACCGCTCAGCACTTATGGGAAGTGACCGGACTTGCGGTCGGTATGCTCCTGGTTATTTACTTCCTGCTTGACAGCTACCTGTACCGCAAAGAGCTCAAAGACAACGAAGAGCTGAAGAAGCCCGCCGGCAATATTCCGGTTGGTTTTGAAGGTGTTGTGAACTTTGTTCTTCTGGCTCTGATTATCGGCGCGGTCCTTCTTTCCGGTTTCTGGAAGAGCGGTGTCGAGTATGAATTTCTCGGCAACCACTTCAAGCTTGAGTCTTTAGTACGTGACGGCATTTTTGTGCTCGCCGCGATTCTTTCTCTGGTTTTGACGAAGAAAGAATACAGAGACGCGAACCAGTTCTCATGGGAGCCGATTTTGGAAGTCGGCAAGCTCTTCTTCGGCATTTTCGTGACGATTGTGCCGGTGCTTGAGATGCTGAGAGCGGGTTCTTCCGGCGCGTTTGCTCCGGTTGTTGCTCTAGTTTCCGACGCGAACGGACAGCCCATCAATGCGGCTTACTTCTGGCTCACCGGCATGCTTTCCAGCTTCCTTGATAACGCGCCGACCTATCTCGCGTTCTTCAATCTTGCCGGCAATGATCCGACTTTCCTGATGACCGGCGGAGCGCATACCCTGATGGCGATTTCCATGGGCGCGGTGTTTATGGGCGCGATGACCTACATCGGCAACGCTCCGAACTTCATGGTGGTCAGTATCGTTCAGAACCGGGGTGTCCGTATGCCGAGTTTCTTCGGCTTCGTGGCCTGGTCCTACGGTATTTTGGTACCGATCTTCCTGGTGCTGACTTACATTTTCCTAATGTAATTTCCGCCTGAATCCCAAACGGGTCTGATGCGCTTGTGTCAGACCTGTTTTTTTGCGTGCAAAACGGTGCGGCAAGTCACTGACGGCGCATTCGATTTGTTAAGATTCACGAAGATAAGTACTGCATATGCGGCACACTTCTGTTGACACGCGTTTATGACATACAACCATTATTATCAAGAGGATTCGGATGTCGGATTAAAGCTTGCTGCGCTTTTTCTGCAGCTGAGCCGCAATCCGTCGGCGCTCTCCAAAGCGGAGTGGGATTTTCTGAACATGATTCCGATCGGAACTCTGGTTCGGGAAGCTTCGATTTCCCGCAAAGAAGCGGTTCATGTCCTTAATCAGATTGACCGGCTAGAGGCTGACGTCAGCCGTATGGGTCGGTTTGAGCATTTGACAGACGCGTTTATGATGTGGATTGTGGGCGGAAGCTTTATTTTGGCGGCGGTTCTTCTGGCGGTTTTGTCGATCCCTGAATCGGTTGCGGGACGAGTTTCCATTCCGATCAGCATCGGCGTGGGCCTGTTTTTTATTTTCATTCCGCTGGTGAGCCGTAAGCGAGCGATGTCATACAAGATTGACTGTTTCAGAGAGACCATTATTAACATCTTAGGCACCGGTCTCATGAAACGAAGCGTGCTGACCACGGATGCGGTCATCCGTGAGCTTGACCGGCATGAGCCCGAAAAAACGCTTAAAAAAGTCATTGAGAAATTTTTAGCGGCAGAAGGGCGCCGGTATCCGAAATATGAAGAAAAGTGCCTGATGGAACAGCTCCTTGACGGCTATCGACTGAAACTTAGCGATCTGTCGCTGCTGCAGGCGGTCGGGAACAGTGAACAACCATGAATTTAGAGAGTCAGCTTACCAAGCATTTTCACGGTGACAGCAGCTATACCCATCAGGGCGGCGGAACATCCAAGAAAGTGCTTATTGCCGCGGTGTGTTTAACGCTTGGCTATGCGCTGGTTGAAGCGGTCGGCGGTTTTTTATCCAATTCTCTAGCGCTTATTTCAGACGCCGGTCACATGGTAACGGATTCGGCTTCGCTGCTTTTTGCGCTGGCGGCGAATCTCCTGGCGGCTCGTCCGGCAACTGGAAAGTATTCATTCGGTCTGGCCAAGGTCGAAGTACTGGCCGCGCTCATCAATGCGATTGTGATGTTCGGGGTAGTCGGCTGGATTGTTTTTGAAGCGGTTGAGCGATTTACCGATCCGCAGAGCGTAAACGGCGCGAGTGTGTTTATCGTGGCGACGGTTGGTCTGATTATCAACATTGTGGTCGCCAAGACACTTTCACACGATAAGGACAGTCTGAATACACGGGCGGCGCTTCTTCATGTGCTTGGAGATTTGCTCGGCTCGGTGGCTGCGATTATTGCGGGCGCTGTGATTTATTTCGGCGGTCCGACGGTTGTGGACCCGATTCTGTCGATATTTGTGAGTCTGCTGATTTTGAACTCTTCGTATCACGTGCTTCGTGATTCCGTACATTTGCTTTTAGACGGTGTTCCCGAGGGGATTCCTTACGCGGAGGTCGGATCAGATCTTGAACGGATTCCGAATGTGTATGCCGTGCATGACCTGCACATTTGGGATATGACGCCCAATGAAATAGCGTTGTCGGCGCACGTGCTGATTGAGGATATGAACACTTGGGCGGAAGTACTTGAGCAGTGCCGTCAAATGCTGGAAACGCGGTACGGTATTTCGCACATTACGCTTCAGCCGGAGCCTGCCTCTTCGAAGACTGAGACGCATTAAAGCGCTGAGTAGCTCCGTGTTTGCCCTTTTTGTGTCCGCGTACATGTATCAAACCGTCAGAACGAACCTCGAGCGGGTTACAAATTAGGACACTAAAGTTATAATTAGCGGGATTACGCCAACTCACTTGAAGCGCGTCTCTTTTTTTTTTCTGCTGAGAATAAGATGACGAAATATGTATTTGTTACAGGCGGTGTGGTTTCTTCACTGGGGAAAGGTATTGCAGCCGCTTCCTTAGCCGCCATCCTGGAGTCCAGAGGACTAACCGTCACCATCATTAAGATGGATCCTTATATTAACGTTGACCCGGGCACGATGAGCCCGTTTCAGCACGGCGAAGTCTTCGTAACGGAAGACGGCGCGGAAACCGACCTGGATTTAGGTCACTATGAGCGCTTCATTACTCCGAAGATGCACAAGGCCAATAACTTTACAACCGGTCAGATTTACAGCAACGTGCTGCGCAAGGAGCGCCGCGGAGAGTATTTGGGCAAGACCGTGCAGGTGATTCCGCACATTACAAACGAGATTCAGGACTTCATTGCGCGCGGCGCGCATGCCGCGGGCGACCCAGATATCGCGCTGGTTGAAATCGGCGGAACGGTGGGCGACATTGAATCTCTGCCGTTCCTTGAAGCGGTTCGTCAGCTGTCGCTGCGTGCCGGCAGAAACAATACCTGTTTCATTCATCTGACGCTCGTGCCCTATATCGCAAGCGCCGGAGAACTGAAGACAAAGCCGACTCAGCATTCTGTAGGTGAGCTGCGCAAGATCGGCATCATTCCGAACGTGCTGCTTTGTCGAGCCGATCGCAAGATTCCGGATGATGAGCGCGCCAAGATTTCTCTTTTTGCCAATGTTCCGATGGACGCCGTGATTTCCGTTTGGGACGTGGACACTATTTACAAAGTCCCGATGATGCTGCATGAGCAGGGACTTGACGACATCGTCTGCAAGACGCTTGACATCAACCCGAAGCCGGCGGATCTGTCCGCATGGGACAAGGTTGTAGACCGTCTGGAGCATCCTAAAGATCAAGTCAATCTTGCGATGATCGGAAAGTATGACCTGAAGGATTCCTACAAGTCTCTGAATGAGGCGCTGGTTCACGCCGGTATTCACACCGGTCATAAAGTCAACGTGACCTTTATTGAAGCGGAAATTCTTGAGAAAGACGGTACTGACTGCCTCAAGGGCATGGACGCAATTTTGGTTCCGGGCGGCTTCGGCAAGCGCGGCACTGAAGGCAAGATCAAAGCGATTGAGTATGCTCGTAAAAATGATATTCCGTATCTCGGCATTTGTCTGGGCATGCAGCTTGCTGTGATTGAATTCGCGCGCAATGTCTGCGGTTTAGGCAGGGCCAACTCCACCGAGCTTGACGCCGATACGCCGCATCCTGTGGTCGCGCTGATCACCGAATGGAAGGATCACACCGGTGTTATTGAACGCCGCAGCGAGGACAGCGACCTCGGCGGTACAATGCGTTTAGGCAAGCAGATCGTTCCGGTTAAGCCCGGCACACTGACCGCTTCTATTTACGGCAATGAAGTAGCCGAACGTCATCGTCATCGCTATGAGGTGAACAACGCCTACTGCGATCAGTTTGAAAAGGCCGGCATGGTGATTTCCGCCCGCACTCCGGGAGAAAATCTGCCTGAAATTATGGAACTGCCTGACCACTCTTTCTTTATGGGTGTTCAGTTCCATCCGGAATTTACCTCCACCCCGCGTTTTGGTCATCCGCTGTTTAACGCGTTCATTAACGCGGCAGCCAAGTACCACCACGAACACGAGAAGAAGGATCAGAAATAATTTATGAAGCTTTGCGGTTTTGAAGTCGGTCTGAATCATCCGTTTATTTTGCTGGCTGGCCCCTGTGTCATCGAGAGCGAGCAGTTGGTTCTTGATATTGCCGGCAAGATGAAGGAAGTCACCGATAAACTTGGGATTCCCTATATTTTTAAGGCGAGCTATGACAAAGCGAACCGTTCCTCGGATCTGAGTTTCCGAGGTCCGGGCATGCAGAACGGTCTGCGTATTTTGGAAGAAGTTCGCCGTCAGATTGGAGTTCCCGTCGTCACAGACGTGCATACGGCCGAAGAAGTGCCTGAAGCAGCCGCTGTTGTGGATTTGCTTCAGACTCCAGCGTTTTTATGCCGACAGACTGACTTTATCGTCGCGTGTGCAAGAAGCGGCAAGCCCGTCAATATTAAGAAGGGTCAGTTTCTTGCGCCGCAGGATATGAAGCAGGTTGTTCTGAAGGCGCGTCACGCTGCCAAAGAAGCCGGCCTGGATGAAGACCGTTTTATGGTTTGCGAAAGAGGCGCGAGTTTTGGCTACGGCAATTTAGTCGCGGACATGCGCAGTCTGGTGATTATGCGTGAGTGCAATGCGCCGGTGATTTTTGACGCGACGCATTCCGTGCAGCTTCCCGGCGGACAGGGAACTTCTTCGGGCGGCAAGCGCGAATTTGTTCCGCCGCTTGCGAGAGCGGCCGCCGCGGTCGGTGTTTCCGGTTTCTTTATGGAAACGCATCCGAATCCGTGCTGCGCCAAGAGCGACGGTCCGAACATGGTTCCGCTTGACAAGATGGAAGAGCTTCTGACCACGCTCAAGCAGATCGACACGCTGGTTAAGACCGGTGATCAGTTTTTAGAAAATCAATTACGTTAACCCAACATCAAAGAGGCATCAATGAGTGCAATTGTTGAAGTAATCGGCCGTGAAGTAATGGACTCCCGCGGCAATCCTACCGTTGAAGCGGAAGTTATTCTTGAATCCGGCGCCTTTGGCCGCGTAGCGGTTCCGAGCGGCGCATCCACCGGCAGCCGTGAAGCAATTGAGCTTCGCGACGGAGACAAATCCCGTTTCCTCGGCAAAGGTGTTTTAGCCGCGGTTGACCATGTCAACGGTGAGATTCGTGATGAAATTCTCGGTCTTGAAGTGACCGAGCAGGCGCTCATTGACAAGCTCATGGTTGAGCTTGACGGTACGCCCAACAAAGCCCGTCTCGGCGCCAACGCGATTCTGGCTGTTTCTCTGGCGGTCGCCAGAGCCGCGGCTGATGAGCTCGGCCTGCCGCTTTATCGCTATTTCGGCGGCATTAACGGCTGCAACCTTCCGGTTCCGATGATGAACGTGGTGAACGGCGGCGCGCACGCCAACAACAACCTGGACATCCAAGAATTCATGATTATTCCGGCCGGTCTGCCTTCTTTCCGTGAAGCCCTGCGCTGCGGCGCGGAGATTTTCCACGCGCTCAAGAAGATTATGAACGCCAAGGGCATGTCCACAGCGGTTGGTGACGAAGGCGGTTTTGCACCCAACATTGACAGCCACGAAGCCGCGATTGAATTTATTCTGGAAGCGATCGAAGCGGCCGGTTACAAGCCCGGCAAAGACGTATTCCTCGGCCTTGACTGCGCTTCGAGCGAGTTCTACCACGACGGTATTTATGACCAGAAGGGACAGGGCCTGAAGCTCACAGCTGATGAATGGATTCAGAAGATGACTGAGTGGTGCGACAAGTATCCGATCATCTCGATTGAAGACGGCATGGCTGAAGGCGATTGGGAAGGCTGGGCCAAGCTTACCGAAGCGCTCGGCGACAGAATCCAGCTCGTCGGTGACGATCTTTACGTGACCAACACCAAGATTCTGAAAGAGGGTATTGAACGCGGCATCGCCAACTCGATCCTGATCAAGATTAACCAGATCGGCACGCTGACCGAGACATTTGAAGCGATTGAGATGGCCAAACGCGCTCGCTACACCGCGGTTGTCTCTCATCGTTCCGGTGAAACCGAGGACTCCACGATTGCTGACATCGCCGTCGGCACCAACGCCGGCCAGATCAAGACCGGATCAATGTCCCGCAGCGACCGCATGGCCAAGTACAACCAGCTGCTTCGTATTGAAGAAGAGCTTGGCGAAGTTGCGGTTTATCCGGGCCTTGACGCCTTCTACAACATCAAACGCCGCTAGTATTTATGTCACGCTATAACCGCAAGGTCAATCTGACTGTTCCTCGTCTTCTCGCGATTCTGCTTCTCGGCTTAGTCGCCGCGATTCAGTATCCGCTTTGGAAAGGCAAGGGCAGTGTCGCGAATCTTGCGGAGTTGCGTGCCCAGGTTGATGAGCAGAAGCGCATCAACAAAGCGCTCGAAGAAGAGCTTGATCGACTCTCCGCGGAGGCCGAGAGCCTTCGCGGCGGCGAGCAGGCGATGGAGAGCCGGGCGCGCAGCAGGCTGAACATGATTAAGGAAAACGAAGTGCTGATTCGGTTAAAACCATAGCAGTGCTTTAATGACTCAGCGAGACGGACTGCCTTTGACGACAGTCCGTTTTTTTGTGTACTCAGATTAGCCGATTCGGGATCGAACGGACTCTGAGATTCAATATGCTTGAAGCAACTCGGAGGACAGATTTTGATTCAGTCGCTTACGATTGCAGATTACGCCCGCAGGCATAAACTTTGGGCGTGTTTCTGCGCTTTATTTTTTCTGATTGTTTTCTTTAGCTGCGCGAGTGCCGTCTATGACATTCTCGTTCTCAACGAGAAAGCGCCGCTCTATGCTTTAGGCGCGGGCATGGTCGGGTTTGCGGCCACCGCTGCGGGCTCGATTCCTGGGCTCTTCATGAACAAGCTTTCGGATCGAACTGAGGATCTGATGTTAGGAAGCGCGGCCGGAATGATGATCGCGGCAGCCTTCTTCTCTCTTTTGATGCCGGCGCTGGAAGCGAGCGATAAGCTTTTTGCCAATGAATGGCTTTCAATGGCGTGGGTCATATTCGGCATATTTCTCGGCATTGTGTTTTTGCTGGGCATCAACGCCATTACGCCGCATGAGCATTTTGAGAGCGGCGTGGAAGGGCCGGAAATCCAGGTTCGCGACGGGATTTGGCTGTTTGTGCTTGCAATTATTATTCACAACGTTCCTGAAGGCATGGCGATGGGTATTTCATTTGCCGCAGAAGATATGCAGATTGGCGTTCCGCTGACCGCGGCGATCGCTCTGCAGGATCTGCCTGAGGGGCTAGCGGTTGTTCTTGCGCTCTGTACAACGAGCATTTCACGTGTGAAAGCCGTCATGATCGGCGTGCTCTCCGGGCTCATGGAGCCGATTGGCGCCTTATTCGGAGTCAGTCTTACCGCGCAGCTCGGCTATGCCTACCCGCTCGGTTTAGCGCTGTCAGCGGGCGCGATGTTCTTTGTGGTCTTCCACGAAGTGATTCCGGAGACTCATCGCAGAGGCCATCAGACCGCCGCGACGATGGGTCTGATGTTTGGTTTTTGTCTGCTGATGGTATTGGATCGAGGGCTCGGTTAAATATTTCGTGACGGTAAGTCGCTAGAATGTAGGAATTGCTCAATCCTTGGATTTATCGTCATGACAAGACCTATTCGTGCCGTTATTGATTCTTCTGCGCTTTTAAGAAACATTGAATGTCTTCGAGAAAAAGCCGGAGCGCGTTTTTTTTGGGCGGTTGTTAAGGCGGACGCATACGGGCACGGACTTATCGGTCTTTTGCCGGTCTTTGACAAAGCGGTTGACGGTCTTGCGCTGCTCGATCCCTCCGAAGGCGTGCAGGCGCGCAAAGCGGGCTGGCGCAAGCCCATTCTTCTGATTGAAGGCGTTTTCAGTGAAGCGGATATTCAAACCGCATCCGAGTATGACTTTGAAACATTGATTCATCAGGAGCGGCAGATTGAGTGGCTTGAGCGCGCGCAGCTTAAAAAACCGCTTCGCGTGCATGTGAAATGCAACACCGGCATGAATCGTTTGGGTTTTAGGCCGGATCGGATTCAAGGCGTGCTTGAGCGGCTTCAGGCAATTCCCAATGTGGTAGTCGCGGATATTTTGGCGCATTTTGCGAACGCTGAATTGACCTATCCTCAGGATCGGCCGGTGACGGTTGAGAAGCAGCTTGCGGCCCTTCAGGCGCTCAGAGCGTATGGGAATATGTGTCTGTCCAATACCGGAGCCATTCTTTGGCATCCCGAGGCGCTGGATCATGCGGTGCGCGCAGGCATTGCAATGTACGGTGTAAGCCCTGATGGAAACATCACATCCGAAGCCCTTGGAGTTGAGCCTGTGATGAATTTCGAGAGTGAGATTATGGCGCTGCAGGATCTCGAAGTCGGAGAAGCGGTGGGCTACGGCTCCAAATTCATCGCGCAGCGGCCGACGCGTCTGGCGATTGTCGCCTGCGGCTATGCGGACGGCTATCCGAGGAAATCGGGCAAAGACCGCAAAGTTTTTGTTGAAGGGCGTTTTGCCCCGGTGGTTGGCAATGTTTCGATGGATATGCTGACGATTGATGTGACGGATGTGCCGCAGGCGGGCTTAGGCAGCAGAGTGGTCTTTTGGGGCAGGGAGCTTTCAGTGAACGAAGCGGCCGCGTCATTTGACACCATCGGTTATGAACTACTATGCGCGGTAGCCAAGCGCGTTCCCCGCGTTTTGAAGTAACCGCCCCCGGTATTTTCCCGTCGAACGCTCCTGCCGCTGTGACTTTATTGATATTCAATATTTTCTCAATATTGCGCTGTAACCGTTAGGTTCTGAAGCGCTGAGCATTCTCTTAGATAACAAATTTAACGACCAGCGATACGAGGAGCATGAAGAGCACGACATAAAGCATATTGCGTATCAGACGCGGGCCGACTTTTACCGCATAGGCGGCTCCGAGATGGTTGCCCAGAATGCTGGCAATGGCGCAGGGAACCGCAAGCGCGTATACAACGGTTCCGGCCGATGCAAAGGTTGTGACTGCGCCGAGATTGCCCGCGATATTGAACGCCTTGGCTGTGCCGGAAGATTTCACTAAACCTGCATGGAGCAGCAGATGGATTCCGATCAGAAAGAAACTTCCCGCGCCGGGCCCGAAAAACCCTTCGTAGAAGCCGACGGAAAGACCGATCGCGCTGACTCGCCACCAAAGTCCTTTCTTCGGAAGCGGCTGATCGTCCAGCTTTAGGGCTCCGCAAAAGAGCGAGATCAGAAGCCCGAGCGGCAGCATAAAAATCATGATGATCGTCATCAGTTCATTTGAGAGAAGAAGCGTGACGCCGGAAGCGCCCGCAGCGCCCAAGTAGGACGTGATAACGCCGAGTATGACGACTTCTTTTATGACGGCTCCTTTTCTCCAAAAGGTGATAAGCGCAGTCAGTGAACCGAGACAGGAAGAGAGTTTGGCTGTGCCGAGCGTGTAATGCGCGGGAAGTCCCAGCAGAAGAAGCACGGGCATTGTGATGAGACCGCCTCCGCCGGCGATAGAGTCGACGAATCCTGCAATAAAGAAGGCTGCGCAGCAGATCAGAATGATGGTTAAGGTGATTTCCATGGATTGAGCTTTTTTGTGGTTTACCAACATTATCCTCTTTGCTGTTTGATTTTATGAAAGTCCGTAGTATGGAAAACGCCAAGCGAACGGCCTGCGAAATTAGGAGATAATGAGTCGAGCTTCCTTCTTAAAAAGCGACTGTCCATGCGATTTCGTACGATCCTTTTCTGCATTTCTGCGGCCGCCGCGACCTTCCCGTGTGTTGTGCTCGGGCTGCTTCAGTATTCGTCAGCACAGAATGAGCTCGCAAAGGAAGAAACCAATCGAAAGCAGATTTCGCTGTATGTTTCCGATCGCCTTGATGCAAAGCTCGAGTCTTCTCTAAGACTGATCAGCGTTGCCGCCGAGTACTTTAAGGAGGAGCGTCATCAGCAGGAAAAACTCTCGAGGCATTTAGATGAACTCAGACGAAGCGCGCCCGAAATTCTGAACATCCATTTCGATGATGCTGAGGGCAGAAGCGTCGCCTTTTCTCCGCGGTTCAATGATCGAGGGGAGCCGAACTTCGGAATTTCACATAACGGTCGGGACCATTGGAAAGGAGCGGGAAGCTCCGATGTCACCGTGTCCGGGCTTGTCCATGCGGTTGGTGCGACCCGCAGCGATATTGTCAACATCACTAAGTCTGTGTACGAAGGATCGGAGTTTTTGGGTTTGGCGGTGGCGGCGCTCGATTTGAGGGAGCTTTCCGATTCGGTTTTGAAGGATTTGCCTGATGACAAGTTTCGAATCGCGATTTTTGACCGCAGGGGCAGAGAAATTTTTTCTTCATCCGCAAAAGGAACCGGTGCAGTGAACCTGACTTCTTCGGAACTGAAAGTGGTCACGAAGGGTGCCTCGGCCATATCGATCAACGGTTTTCTCGGCATACTTCAGCCGCTGAGCCGCTCAGACTGGCTGGTTGGCGTGTTCTCAAGCGAGACAGATCGAGCCGGTGTCTATAAGAAACTGCTTTTTAACAATCTAATCGTCTGGCTCTTTACCGCGTGTACGGCAATTTTGTTCGGATATGCCGCTTCCGTATCGGTGGCGCGTGCGGTGGAAAAGCTCTCAAAGCAGATGCAGGCGGGCAGAAGTCTTCCGGATAAATCCGAACGAGTACGCTCTCCTAAAGAAATCGTTCAGCTTCAGGTGCTTTACAGCCGTATGCAGAAGAAATTGAACGAAGCCACCGAGAGGCTCAGTCAGCTGAATCGATCCTTGGAAGATAAAGTGCAGGCTCAGGTGGATGTGATTCATAAACAGGAGTCGATGCTGCGCGTGGTCTTCTCGGATATTAGCGAGGGTGTCGTTCTTCTTAATAGAGAAGGCGGTATTTTGTTTTCCAATAAAGCGGCCCAGGCAGTGCTCTCTGATCGCTCCCTCAAGCTTGATGAGGTTATTGAAGCAGCCATCGCCAACCCGTTTGGGAAAATTTTCCGTGAACACGAGAAAGTTATTTATGAATTACGCGCTCTGAAGATCGATAAAGACGACTTAGTCGTTGTGTTGATGCGGGACGCCACATCCGAGGTTCAGGTCGATAAATTAAAGGATGAGCTGATCGGTGTTGCGGCGCACGAACTCAAAACGCCGCTTTCCTGTATTCGTCTCGAAGCGGAATATCTGCGCAACAACTCCGACCGTGACGCGCTGAAATCTTCAGCTCAGGCGCTGCTTGATGAAGCAGACGAAATGAAGTCTTTAATTTCCCGCTGGCTTGATGTGGCAAGACTTGAGTCCGGCTCCTATATGATTCATCGGGAGCTTTGTCTCATAAAACCGCTTATTTCAAAGGCGCTTAAACGTTTTCTTCGGCAGGATGACTTCAGCTGCGAGGTATCTATCAGCGAAGAGGCTAAAGCCGCGTTTATCGACAAACAGGCGTTTCTGCAAATACTCCTGAATTTGTTTTCCAACGCGGACCGTTACCGCTCGGCGGAAAGGCCTTGTCGGGTGTCACTGCATGCGGAGCGAAGAGAGGACCGTCTTGTCATTACAATTGCTGATAATGGAATCGGGATGGAACGCGCTGATTGCGAAAAGGTTTTTGATCGGTTCTATCAGTGCAGAATGGATTCTGCGCGCAGGATCAGCGGAACAGGGCTCGGGCTCTTTATTACCAAGCGGCTTGCAGAACTTCATGAGGGAACGATTTCGGTGCGAAGTACGCCCGGAGTCGGATCGGTTTTTACAATTGAATTACCCATTTTTTAAAACCCGGCGGAGATAATGATGAACAGCATCAGACCGACAGTCCTGATTATTGATGACGAAAGCAAGATCAGGCGCCTTCTCTCTCGTTCACTCGACGGTTTCGGATTTGATGTTCTCCTGTCTGCGTCGGCCGAAGAAGCAATGTTTCTGCTTGAGAAGAGCAAACCGGACATTATCATTCTTGACTATATGATGCCGGAGGTTGACGGACTGACATTTCTTAGTGAGATGCGTAAAAGGTACTCGATTCCGACGATATTCTTATCGGCTCGTGATGAAGTCCGCATTAAAACAAAGGCTTTGGAGCTCGGAGCCGATGACTACGTCGTCAAACCGTTTTCGATGGAAGAGCTGACGGCGCGTATCAAAGCGGTATTGAGAAGAAGCCGCGTTAATTCGGAAAAGGCACCCGAACAAACTGTGCACAACGGAGACTTGGTGATGTTCCCGGATCGAAGAATGTGCCGCTACAAAGATGCTGATATTAAGTTTGCGGATACCGAATTCCGTCTGCTGCTGGTTTTAAATAAACGTCCTGGAACAATCTTCACGCATGAGGATTTGCTTCGTCAGGTGTGGGGCGCGGAATATATCGGCGAGCTCAATTATCTTCGCGTGTCTTTTTCCCGCATTCGCAAAAAGCTGACGGAGGCGGGCTTGGCCGGAACGGCGATCGCATCCTACTCCGGCATCGGCTACTACATTGAAGATCTTTCGGAAGAAGTTTTGTAGCGTTTTTTTAATCTTTTTGAAAAATTCGTGGCGGCTTGGAAACATCTTTGCGCCACACTGAGGGTCATATAAAACCATTTCTCAACACTAGGAGAAAAATATATGACCTCATCTCTTTGCAGACGCAAGTTCCTTCAGACGGCAGCCGCGGCCGCGGCGGCCGCGGTCTCCGCAGGCGGCGCGCAGGCTCAGGACAAACCGTCCTTTGACGAGACATTCGACATTATTGTGGTTGGCAGCGGTATTGCCGGAACAATGGCCGCGCTGAGCGCAGCTGAGCAGGGCGCCAAAGTGCTCATGATTGAGAAGATGAGCCGTCTTGGGGGTACCTCCCGCATCAGCGGCCTGAATTTTGCCTGTGTCGGATCTCCCGCGCAAAAGGCCAAAGGCATCCAGGATTCTCCGGAGCAGCTTGCCTCTGACATGTACAAAGTGTCCGGCTCTATGGGCGACTATGAGAAAGCCCTGGAAATGGCGAAAAATACCGCCAGAGCAGAAGCGTTTATGACCGCAAGAGGCGTTAAGTGGGACGGACGGCTTCTGAAGCTCGGCGGTCACTCCCAGCCGCGCGTGCTGATTTCCGAGGGCGACGGCGCCGGTCTTCTGAACGCGCTGTGGAAGTACATGGAAGGTCTTAAGAACGTGACCGTTCGAGTGCACTGCAAAGCCGATGAAGTCCTCTTTGATGATAAGAAAGCGGTGGTCGGTCTGAAAGTCAGAGAGAATTATTACTTTGATACGCCTGAGAGCGACGATCTGACCAATCGTACGGGCGTGGAGAAAAAGATCCGCGCCAATCAGGGCGTCATCTTCGCGACCGGCGGTTACGCCAGAGACAAAGCATTTCGTTCTGCGGAAGTTCCGTTTCTTGCCGGCGTGGCGACAACGACAAATCCCGGCGCGACTTCCGGCGCGCTCAAGATTTTAGTGAAAGCGGGCGCTCAGCCGATACATTTGTCCTTATTCCGTTTCGCTTATCCGCTGCCGACTGAAGATATGATCTGGGGCGTTATGATCGATCCGGCGACAAGCCGCAGGTTCCTGAATGAGGGGCTCACGAGAAACGCGCTTGCGCAGTCGGTTCTTCTGAGAAGAATGACTAACGGCGATAAAAAGCCCTTCATTATTTACGACGAAAAAGCGCTCGGCAAATTCCACAACCTTAATCGTGTCCAGCGTTCTCTGAACGGCCTCAACGGTATTGACGGCACGATGTACAAGTACGATTCGCTGAAAGATTTGTGTGCGGCGTACGGCGCTGATCCCAAAGTTGTCGCTGATGAGCTTGAAAAGTACAACAAACTGATTGCAGCCGGCAAAGACTCCGATTTTGATAAGCAGATGGAGCGCTCCGGAAGGAAAGTGCAGACGCTCGACTTAAGCGGTCCGCTTTATGCGATGGTCATCAATCCGCGGTTAAATTACACGCCCGGCGGAATTCGTACGGACCTCAGGGGCCGCGCGATCGCGCTTGCCGACGGCAAACCGATTGAAGGACTTTATGTCGTCGGAGAGGCCTCCGGCGGTCTTCACGGACAGGAACGCATGACGGCCTGCTCAATGCCCGAATGCTGTGTATTTGCCATGCTTGCGGCGGAAAACGCGGCTCAGCGTAAGCGTCAATAGGAGAAAATCAATGAAGACAATACTCAAAACCTCAGTCCTGCTGTGTTCGCTCATTTTTGCCGCTGCCGCTTCCGCTCAGATGCCGCAGATGAGTAAGCATGCACAGAGAAATATTCAATGCACAGGCTGTCATCAGAACGGAACGTTTGCACCGGTACCGACCGCGCAGTGCGTCACCTGCCACAATCAGGATCAGCTTGCGAAAAGTACGGAACGTCTTAACTACACGTCCCGCATGAAAAATCCTAAGACGGGCGAAGTGAAGGAGCATATCGCTTTAGTGAATCCGCACGACAGCTATCATTTCGGCCGTACGGAGGACTGCACCGACTGCCACAGAGAGCATAGGGCAAGCGTTAATGACTGCGCGACGTGCCACGACGTTAAAGCGTGGAATATGAAAGATCCGAAGTAACACGCTATAAACAAAAAGGCCTTCGAGTCCTTGCGGAATCGAAGGCATTTATTTACCTAGAAGCGGTTACTGAGGACGCTTCGGATCAGCGCCCTTGGCGCCGGCGTCCGGATTGGCCTCGATAAAGAGCGCTTCAACTTCTTCAGGTGTGTACGTCTGTGTCTGGTTGCAGAAGCGGCAGGTGACATCGATCTTGCCTTCGGCTTTGATGATATCCATACATTCTTTATAGCCGAGCTGCTGCAGCATGGAAGAAGTTCTTTCGCGTGAGCAGTTGCAGCTGAAGCTGACGTCGTCCTCGGCGATCGGTTTCATTTTTTCCTGCCAGAAGAGGCGATGCAGAAGTTCCGGCGCGGCCAGCTCCAGAAGTTCTTCGTTCTTGACGGTATTGGCGACCTGAATGATTCTGCCCCAGGCGTCAGGGTCATTGGCTTCGGCGGCTGTTCCGCCGGTACCCGGCATCTTCTGAACCAGAAGTCCGCCGATCTTTTGGCCGTTTGCAGCAAGCCAGAGTTTGGTTTCGAGCTGTTCGCTTCGTACCATGTAGCCCTCGAGATTTTCCGCGACGGTGGCGCCGGACAGAGGCACGATGCCCTGATAGGGCTGGACGCCGGCTCTGCGGCCTTTAGGATCAAGAATAATGGCGCACTGGCCTTTGTTGTCCTGATTGATCAGCGCCTGCAGGTCCATATCCGGCGTGATTTCTGCACCCTCGCGAAGCTGAGCCATAGTGCGGACCGAAAGCGGTGTTCTGACTTCGACTACGATCAGCTGAATCGGACCGGAGCCTTTAACCTGAAGGATCAGAGCGCCGTCGAATTTGATAGTGCTTGATAAAAGAAGCGCACCGGCAGCAAACTGTCCGAGCAGCGAAGCGACATTTTCCGGGTATTTATGGAAACGAATCATGTTCTGCCATTCGTCAGAGGACTGAACGACGGCGCCGCGAACCGGAGCTCCTTCAAAGAGGAACTTAATCATGCGGTTCGAAAGGTTTTCTTGTTTATTTTCTGTCATATTCAATTTATCTACAACTAAGTCACTGACCGGTCGGTCATTTTATCGACTGCTCAAATTACTTAGTAACCAAAATGTCCAAAACGGTCTCAATCTTACCAGTCGTGTCCATAGTGCGAAGAAGGCGGAACATGCGGATCCCAGGCAGGTTCTTCGCTCGCAGTGTTTGTAAGCGATTGTTTAGCACGCTTAGTAAAGTCGGATCCGTCTTAAGACTAAGTGAGGCAAAATCGCGGAAGGAAATCTAAGATTCGCTTTCCAAAGAGACAGATCAGTTTTGCAGAAGCGGCCCTCCGCTGATAAAAAATCTAGCGCAGCGGACAGTTTTTTAAGACAAAAACGGTAATCTGTTCGATGAGATATGAAACTGCGCAGCTGCAGGAATCGTCTTTCAATTAACCTGATCTTCCTTCAGCGGCCGCGGAATACATTGATAAAGAGTGCGGCTGGTGTGTCGCTGAAGTCGCGGGCAGCTCAGCAAAAGAGGTAAGTGTGAAAGAGTACAAGAGAGCGGATTTGCATATGCATTCGATTTTTTCTGACGGAGTACTGACTCCGGAGGAATTGGCTAAAAAAGCGTATGACAATGGTGTGGAGCTGATTTCGCTTACCGATCACGACGAAACGGCAGGTTTGGAAAGAATGAAAGACGCGGCTTCAGAGCTTGGTATGGACTTTGTGACCGGCTGTGAAGTCAGTACGGATTTCGCTCACGTGCCGATCCACATTGTGGGTCTGAATTTCGACCAAAAAAATGAAGCACTGCAGAACCTTCTCAAAGATATTCGGGCAAAACGTTTTAATCGCGCCCTCAAAATGGCAGAGAAGTTTGAAGAACTCGGACTGCACGGAGCTCTGGAGGGTGCTCGGGAGCAGGCGGTAAATTCCATGCTGCTCGCACGGCCTCATTTTGCGGATTGGCTGGTAAAAATCGGGAAGGCCGAAGATCGACAGGACGCTTTTCGCAAATGGGTCGGCACCGGCAAACCGGCCTATGTGCCGAGAGAAACTACCCCGATCGCCGCGGCTGTCAGAGCAATATCGGATGCGGGCGGCATCCCTGTCTTAGCGCATCCCGGACGCTACCCGCTCAAGAGGTGGGCATTTGATGAGATGTTTGCGCAGTTCACAGCCGCAGGCGGGAAAGCTTTTGAGGTGACGACAGGAAGTCATAAGCCCGGCCAGGCTGAAATTTACGCCAAGATGGCTGAGAAGCTGGGATTCTGGGTCTCCACGGGAAGTGATTTTCATTTTGAAGGTTCGCCTGCGCAGCTGGGGCTTCAGGGCGATCTCCCGTCCAATCTTGATCCGGTTTGGCGCCATTTCTCGTAGCTTCGAACGGTCAGGGCTGCCTGAACTCGTCCATGCATCAAAAACATAAGATATCTCGGCACAGTCGGCGCCAGAAAGTCTGATCCTATTTCATCGGCTTCGTCTTTTTGTCTGTGAACTTTAGACGACGAAAATGTGCTGAAGAAATCCGCAAAGCAATGCGTCATAACAGGACCTAACGCTCTTGTCAGGGCAATATGAGAAATCTACAATGAACCCGCGTTTTGTCCGGCAGCAGACAAGGCAGGGCAATTATCAGGCAGGCCTCGAAGGATCGGGGATTTATACAAAGATTAATTAATAACGAATTCAATAGGAGTCAATCATGGGATATATTCTTCAGGTTATGCCTGACAGTCCTCAGCCGCACCGAATTAATCAGGCAGCGGAGCTCCTCAGCCGCGGTCAGGTCGCGGCAGTTCCGACAGATACCGGATTTTCTTTGGTGTGTCGTCTCGATGACAAAGAAGCACTGGATAAAATTAGAAAGATTCGTCAGCTTGGTGAAAAAAAACACTTTACGCTTCTGTGCGAATCTCTCTCTCAGATGAGTCATCTCGCCAGAGTCAACAATACCGGTTACCGTATGGCAAAAAGCGTGACGCCGGGACCTTATACATTCATTTTGGAAGCGACGCGCGAGGTGCCTCGCCGTCTCGCACATCCTTCAAAAAAAACAATCGGACTCAGAGTTCCATCAAATAAAGTACTTCATTCACTGCTGGAAAAAATCGGAGAGCCGCTTATCGGTACAACGGTGATCATGCCGGGGGAAGAAGAGGCGCTTTCCTCCGCTTGGGAAATTCAGGACCGTATCGGAGATCAGCTGGCATTTGTGCTTGACGATGGAAGCTCCGCAATCGGAGACACGACTGTAGTGGATCTTTCGGGCGACGCTCCGGAAATCGTTCGAGAGGGACTCGGAAGCGCCAAGGCGCTCGGTCTATAACCGCACATTTGCTAACAAAACAGAAGGCCGAGAGCGGACCGCAATTGATTAGAGTAAGAAATTACGAATAATTATTGGAATAAAGAAAAAACATGGATATTGCTTCAATCATTCAGACGATCACGGTGTACGCGATTCCTCTGATCTTTGCGATCACCATCCACGAGACGGCGCACGGCTATGTCGCCAGGATGTGCGGAGACCCAACTGCCTATATGCTCGGGCGTCTGACGCTCAATCCGATTAAACACATCGATCCGGTCGGCACCATTCTGGTTCCAGGCGCGCTTCTTATCATGAGCGCGGTCACCGGCATGAGCGGCATCATTTTCGGATGGGCAAAACCGGTTCCGATCAATTTCCGCAACCTGCGCAATCCGAAGACCGATATGATTTGGGTCGCGGCGGCCGGCCCCGGCGCAAATCTTGTTCAGGCGGTTATTTGGGCGATTATTTTGAAGATTCTTTTTATTGCCGGCATTGACAGCGACTTTCTCGCGCAAATGTGTCTTGCCGGCGTGAGCTGCAATATCGTTCTGATGGCGCTGAATCTGATTCCGATTCCTCCGCTGGACGGCGGACGAATCGTAACAGGTCTGCTGCCTCCCGGAATGGCCTGGCAGTATTCAAGAATTGAGCCCTACGGAATGTATATTCTTTTTGCGCTGATTCTTACCGGCACGCTTTCTTTCTTCATGAGACCGTTCATGCACTTGGGAAGCTCCATTGTCAGACTTTTCCTGTGAGTAAAAAAAGATGAAAGAGCCGTATATTCCGAGCGAACACTTGCTCAAAGGACTGAAGGGGGCCCCCTCCGAATGGGTGAAGCGTTTTATTCCGAAGCTGCCTAAAGGCGGCAGAGTTCTGGATCTGGCCTGCGGCTGCGGACGCAACACGCGTCTTTTGGCCTCCTGCGGTTTTGAAGTGGTGGGCGCCGATATTGATGAGCGCTGCCGCCCCTACATCGAAGCAATCCCCGGGGCCGTTTTTGTTCAGGCCGACTTTGAGGGCAGCCCTTGGCCTTTTGAACCGAAAAGTTTTGACGCGGTTCTGGTGAGTTTCTATCTGGAGCGTCGTTTGTATCAGAACCTCTTTGAGGTTTTGAAAGAAGACGGATTCCTGATCTACGAAACGTTCATGCTCCCTTATCCCGGATTTGACGGCAATCGCGCGAAGAACCCGGACTTTGTTCTGAAGCCGCTTGAGCTTATCGATGTGTACCGTGATCAGATGGAAATTCTTGCTTACGGACAGGAGTTAGGAGAAAAGGGGGACTGCTTCCAGCAGTTTTTAGCTCAAAAATCCCTCAGGTCCTAGTGTTTTGCTCGCATAATCATTTTTAAAACAACGGATAGGCGTTCTTATTCGTTAAAATGGAGCAACTCAATCTATCAAGTCTCAGGAGAGAAGAATGATTAAAGGAAGTATTGTTGCACTTGTGACGCCGATGTTCGAAGACGGATCGATTGATTACGATTCCTATCGAAATCTTATCGAGATGCACATTGCTGCCGGCACAAACGCGATTGTGGCGGTTGGTACCACCGGTGAGAGCCCGACGGTGGATTTTCCCGAACATAACGAGCTGATTCGCGTTGCGGTGGAAGCGGCGGCCGGTCGTATTCCTATTATCGCCGGTACCGGATCCAACTCCACGCGCGAAGCGATTGAATTAACCGAATATGCCGCAAGCGTCGGCGCGGCAGCCTCTCTTCAGGTTGTTCCTTATTACAACAAACCGACTCAGGAAGGTCTGTATCAGCATTTCAAAACAATCGCCGAAGCGGTTGATCTGCCGATGATTCTTTACAACGTACCGGGAAGAACCGTTGCGGATCTGAAAAACGACACCATCCTGCGTCTTGTCGAAGTTCCGGGCATTATTGGTGTCAAAGACGCGACCGGAGACTTGGCGCGTGCGGCAGATTTGATGAGCCGTCTTGCTAAAGACAAAGAATTTGCGATTTACAGCGGCAACGATGATTCCGCGCTTGCGCTGATGCTCATGGGCGGCAGCGGCGTGATTTCCGTCACCGCCAACGTCGCGCCTCGTCTGATGTCTGAGATGTGCGAGCTTGCTCTGCAGAATGATGTGATGGGTGCCCGTGCGATCAACGACCGTCTGATGGCGCTCCATAAGGAACTCTTCTGCGAACCTAACCCGGTTGCTCCGAAGTGGGCGCTTCAGCGCATGGGTCTGATCCCGGGCGGTATTCGCCTTCCGCTGGTGCCGCTTTCACCGAGTAAGAGAGAGCAGGTTGAACGTGCGCTGCAGATCGGCGGCTGTATTTAATCGGTAAGTTTTTAAATTAAGGCGGCATAGTCTAAAATGACCGCCTTAAATCAATTTTTGTATCCCGACCAAGGGAAGATTTGGAGTTCAGAATGGGCAGATTTCCTCTGCGAGCTTTAACCCTGGCTGTAGCGGCCGTATCGTTAACCGGCTGTCAGTATTTAGGTTCTAAATTTACTGACGAGAAGATTCAGTATGAAACCACTTCCAGCCGTGCGCCTTTAGAAGTTCCTCCGGATTTGTCTCAGATCCCGGTTGATGATCGCTTTACGGTTCCCGGCAAGCCTCAAGTTGTGACAGCGACACAGGTTGCGGATGTCGAGGAAGCCCGCAAGGCTGCTGCCGGAGTTCAGGCAGAAGTCGGCGCCGCTGTTCCGGTCCTGCCGAAGACAGTCATGACCAAGATCATTAAGGAAGACGGCCAGCGTTACCTGCAGGTCAATCTCCCGCCCGATCAGGTCTGGGAAAATGTTTTAGATTTCTGGCCTTCCGTCGGACTTCAGGTCGAACGTGAAGATCCGAGAGCAGGCGTGATGGAAACAAACTGGGCGGAAAACAAGGCTAATCTGCCGCAGGATATTATTCGTGCGACGCTTGGCAAGATCCTTGATACCGTGTATTCCACCGGCGAAAGAGATCGCTACCGCACCCGCTTGGAACGCAACGCCAACGGCGGAACTGATATTTATGTGACGAACCGCCGCATGATCGAGGTTTATACCAACAGTTCCGAAGAACACACCGCTTGGCAGCCTGCTCCCGCAGATAAAGAGCTGGAAGCCGAAATGCTGACGCGTCTCTCGCTGCGTTTGGAAAACGACTACAACCCGAAACAGAAGACACGTGAAGAAATCGAAAAACAGCCTGCACTTCAGAAGGCACAGCCGGTTTATATCAGCCGCGAAATCAGAGGCGCTGACGGCAAGACCGAGGCGCTTGAAGTTGATGAGCCGTTCGATCGCGCTTGGCGCAGAGTCGGTGTCGGTCTTGATCGAGTCGGTCTGACGATTGCCGACCGTGACAGAGCACAGGGCATTTACTTCATCCGCTACCTTGACCCGGATTACGAAGTTAAGAAGAGAAATGATGAAGGACTGTTTGCTCGCTGGTTCGGAAAAGAAAAACCGATCGATGCTCCGCTGTATCGCGTATGTCTGACTTCCGACGGAGATAAGACAAAGGTTACGGCAATGCCCGACAGCGATAAGACAGATCCGCTGAGTACCTCTTCGAGAATCCTGAATCTGCTCCAGGAACAGATTCGCTAGTCAGTTAATCAAAACACAAACCGGATAAATGCTATCCGGTTTTTTCTTAGGTGAAGCTATGAGAAGAACCGACCGAGAAGTTACGGATATTGGAATAATCAAAGATGTCCTTGATCACTGCCAGGCGGTGACTTACGGCCTCTATGACGGCAAAGAGCTTTACTCCGTACCGATGTCCTTCGGCTATGAAATGACTGAAGACGGAAAAATGCGTTTTTACAGTCACTGCGCTCATGAAGGCAGAAGACTCAGTATTCTGAGAAACGGACATGATCGTGCAGCTGTCAGCGCTTTCTGTGACGGCAAACTGTATCTCGATCCGGTGGTGGTCTGCCGCAGCGGATTTTCTTACCGCAGTTTCATGGGAAGCGGACGGCTCCGTATTGTAGAAGACGCTCAGGAAAAAGCGCACGGACTTAAAGTTGTCTTTAAGCATTATTCGGGTATTGAAGAAAACTTCACTGAAGAAATGACAGAGGCGGTTGAAGTTCTGTGCATGGAGCTTGAGAGTTTCTCCTGCAAAATTTGTGTGAAATAACCGATCTGAGCGGATTTTGCGCTGTCCTGCCGTTTTTAGGACGTAGGATAGGCCGATTGAAATACTGAGAAGAAGAGATAACTATGGAACAAACAACCATTGGTCCGGATACAGTTGCCTGGCTGCAGATCGATATGTTCGATCTCAAAGGCGAAGAAATTGAAAAAGGCCCCGCTGAAGGTATCCCGGTGCTTTTCGGACACGGCGATATTTTTCCGGCTCTGGAAAAAGCACTCCTGGGCAAGAAAGAAGGAGATGTTGTCAACGTTACGCTGGAGCCTGAAGACGCGTTTGGCGAGAGCGATCCGGAGCTGATTAAGGCGGTCCCGCTGAATCTTCTCGGTGACAACGTGGAAGAGGGGATGAGGCTTGAAGGTGTTCCCAACGACCCGACAGACGAACATATTTATACGGTAATCGGAAGCGACGAGAACCGCGTTTATCTTGACGGCAACCATCCGCTTGCCGGATGGTCGCTCAAGTTCATCATCAAGGTTTTGAAGGTTGAGAAAGCCACACCTGAGGAAGTCGAAGAAATGGAATCCTCGGAAATGATGCCGGACTTCCTTCAGGTCGCGGATGTGACGCGCAAAGATATCGAATAAGGTCTCGATTTATCGGAACTGTTTCGCGGTTTTCTGAAGCTCAGCAAGCGCTTCCCAAGCCTGACGCGGCGATAAATCATCCAGATCGATATCTTCGATCTTATCAAGGAGCTCATTGAGCTCCGTTTCTTTTTCCGCAGCCGGCTCGAACTGAGGTTCAGCCGGTGCGCAGAACAAGTCGAGCTGCCGATCATCGGTCTGAGCGGCCCTCTCTTCCAATTTTTCTAAAACTTTTGATGCGCCGCGAATGACATTTCTCGGAATTCCGGCAAGTTTTGCCACAGCGATGCCGTAGCTCTGGTTAGCGGCTCCTTCACGGATTTCGTGCAGAAATACGATGTCGCGGTTGGTTTCTGCAGCCGCGACGTGCATGTTGACAACGTTCGGCACGGTTTTTTCCAGCTGCGTCAGCTCGAAATAATGCGTCGCAAAAAGCGTGAAGCACTGACGATTGACGGCCAGATCCTCAGCAATGGCGGCGGCAAGCGACAAACCGTCAAAAGTCGATGTGCCTCGGCCCACTTCATCCATCAGCACTAGACTGCGATCCGTCGCCTGACGAAGAATAGAAGCGGTTTCGGTCATCTCCACCATGAATGTCGAGAGTCCGCGCACTAAGTCGTCGGCCGCGCCGATGCGTGTCAGAATCTTATCAATCAGTCCGATCTCCGCATAATCCGCAGGCACAAAGCTTCCGCTGTAGGCAAGCAGCACAATCAGCGCGATAGAGCGCATATAGGTTGATTTACCGCCCATGTTCGGACCGGTGATGATGTGCAGCTTTCTCTGTGCGGACAGCTCGCAGTCATTAGGCACGTAGTTCTCAATGGTGCGTTCCACCACTGGGTGTCTGGCGCCTTTGATATCGATGCCGGGATTGAGTGTGAATTCAGGCTTCACCCAGCGATAAAGGTCGGCGTGTGTCGCAAGCGACGAGAGCGCGTCAAGAACACTCACCGCGTGCGCGGACTCAAAGAGTTCGGTGACGTACTTTTTGCACTCTTCAACGACTTCATCGAAAAGCTGCTTTTCAAGCGCTTTTGAACGCTCTTCGGCGCTGACCGCTTTATCCTCAAATTCTTTTAATTCGGGCGTGATGTAGCGTTCAACGTTTTTCAGCGTCTGACGTCTTCGGTAGTTGTCGGGTACTTTATCGATCTGTGCCTTAGAGACTTCGATAAAGTAGCCGTGAACCGAGTTAAACTCCACACGCAGAGTAGGGATCCCGGTTCTTTCCTTTTCTTTGGCTTCATATTCGACAAGGAATTTGCCGCCGTGATCTTTGATTGCTCGAAGGTCGTCAAGCTCTGCGCTGTAGCCTTCGGCGATGACGCCCCCGTCCCGGATAAACGTATTGGGTTCTTTTTTGATTGACTTGTCGAGCAGATCGTAGAGACTCTGAGGAAGCGGCAGTTTCTCAGCGGTGTTCGCAAGCAGCGGCGCGGCAAGTTTCTGAATATTCTCCGTCAGGACATTTAGAGACGGGATGCAGTCTCTGAGAGAGGCGAGCTCACGCGGCTTGACGCTCGATAGCGCGATTCGTGTCGCGGTTCTTTCAAAATCCGGTATGGACTTTAAGAAGTCCTGAATATTTTCCAATTCAAGCATCGACTCAAGCAGAATTTCGATCGCGTCGCTTCGAGCCGATGCGGTTTTCTGAGCGCTTGCCGGTGATGTGAGCCATGAGAGCAGTCTTCTGCTGCCCATCGCGGTTTTGCAGTGATCCAGCGTCGAGAGCAGGGTATTGGTTTGTTCTCCCCGCAGCGTGCGGGAGATTTCCAGATTGCGGCGGCTTGCCGCATCCAAACCGAGGTGCTCGCTGTCTGTTTCACGGACGATGCCGGTGATGTGCGTGAGCTCAGTACCCTGCGTTCCGCGGGCATACTCGGCGACAACGCCCGCCGCAGTGATTAAGAGATCAGAGTCGCTGATGCCGAAAGGCTCCAGGGTCGATGTTCCGAACTGCGACAGCAGCGTTTTTTCTGCCCGCACCCGATCAAAGTGCCAGTCGGGAAGCGCCGTCACGCTTCTGTCCGGAAAGACTCTTTCCGCGGTGTCCCTCATGGAATCGGGAATCAGGATTTCCGAGGGATTGATGCGTTCGATCTCGCTCATCAGCGCGCTTTCGTCGGTTTCGATCGCTTTGAAAACGCCTGAAGAAATAATCATCCAGGACAGACCGATCTTGCCTTTTTTCCCGGAAGCATAGAGAGCCAGAAGACAGCTTTCGCTTCTCTCGCTCAGAAGGCTTTCATCGGTAAGGGTTCCGGGCGTAATCGTGCGGACCAGTTTCCGATCCATAGTGCCCTTGCCCGGTACGCCGATTTGTTCGCAGATGCCGACGCTGAAGCCCTGATTTACGAGGCGAAGCAGGTACTGATCAAGAGTTGTATACGGAATGCCCGCCATCGGAATGCGCGCTCCGCTCACGAGCGCGCTTCTTGAAGTCAGTGTCAGCCCGAGTGTGCGGTGCACGGTTTCCGCATCGTCAAAAAACGTTTCGTAAAAATCCCCCATGCGATAGAGAATGAGCAGTCCGGGGTTGGCCTGCTTAATTTCGACGAACTGTCTCATCGCCGGTGTGAAGCTGAGCAGCTGGTTTTCGTCAATATCTTCGAATCGGATGGACTGAGCGGACATATGAAACGTCTCTCTGAATAAACAAAGAACCTTCTAATACTGCAGAAGGTTCTTGATAAATGCAAATAAAAAAATTACTCGGACTGAGGTCTGATGACTTTCATCATATCGGCATAGACCTTCGGTGTCGCGGCAACGATTTCGCCCTTGGAGAGGTAATCGCCCTCGCCGGAGAAATCGGTCACGATGGCGCCGGCTTCACGAGCGATCAAAGCTCCTGCGGCGATATCCCAAATCTTGATTCCTTTTTCCCAGTAACCGTCGAAGCGGCCGCAGGCGGTCCAGCATAAATCCAGGGCAGCGGAGCCGCATCTTCTGAGGCCGCAGGTGTTTTCCATCATTTTCTTCATGGTTTCCATGTAGGCGCCGTAATCGTCACCTTCACGGAACGGGAAACCGGTTGCGACCAGCGCATCCTGAATAGAAGTCAGACTGGAAACGCGGATTCTGCGTTCGTCCAGGTAAGCGCCTTTGCCTTTCTCAGCGGTAAAGAGCTGGTTGCGGTTGGCATCATAAACGACGCCGCACTGAGGAACTCCGTCTTTGAGAAGCGCGATGGAAACGGCAAAAACGTCGATGCCGTGGATGAAATTAGTGGTTCCGTCAAGCGGATCGACAACCCAGAGATATTCAGCGCCGACAGTACCGCTTTCTCCGCTTTCCTCACCGAGGATCGCATGATTCGGGAAAGCCGTTTTAATGGTTTCGGTAATGACGCGTTCGCATTCCTTATCAACCTCGGTGACATAATCGCCTGCGGCCTTGTTCGTGATGTGCAGGCGGGTTCTGTCGCGGAAAGCCATCATCTGAATGCGGGCAGCTTCTCTTGCTGCTTTAATCGCGATGTTAAGCATGCCGCTGTTCTGCATCGGCATTGTCGGAGCAGGTCTGAACAATTTTTTTTCTGCGGACCGTTCTTTTGTCTTAGCGGAAGCGGAGCGCTTGCCCGCACCGGATTTCGCGCGCTGCGGCTTGGCTGCGGGCTTATTAGTAACTGCCATTTAAACCTCTGTAAGAATCGGATGCACCGAAATAGGTGCTTTAAACTAGTATGCGATTTTAACGCAACCACAGGCAATATATGGAATTTGTCACTCACGGCGGGCGGATCCGTTTCATCCTTGTTTCTCCGAGTCACCCGGGCAATATCGGAGCCGCCGCTCGGGCGATCAAGACCATGGGTTTTGATCGGCTTTATGTTGTCAATCCCCGTCATGAGGATTATCGGGAGAACGCAGACGCGCTCGCATTTTCAACGCACGCGGCCGACGTTCTGAAAAAGAGCGTGTCCGCTCCGACACTGCTTGAAGCGCTTGACGGTGTCTCTTTTGCCTGTGCGCTGTCCGGCTATGACCGTGAATACGGACCTCCGCTTAAAGATCTTCAGAGCAGCTGCGAGGAGGTTCGCGATCGTCTGGAGCGATTTGAGGACGCTGAGATCGCTTTTGTATTCGGCACTGAGAGAAGCGGTCTCACGAATGAGGAGATGGAGCTCTGTCAGCTCTGTACGGCGATACCCGCCAATCCCGAGTGCGATTCTCTTAATTTAGCTCAGGCTGTGCAGGTCACGGCGTATCAGCTTCAGCAGACGCTTCGCGGAAGGGCGCTTGACGCGCATGCGCATCGTTTTGAAGATGAAGAGCCCGCCAAAGTTGAAGCGATCGAAGGACTCTTTGAGCACTTGGAAAAAGCGATGATCAGCTGCGGGGCGCTTAATCCGCAGCAGCCCAAATTTATGATGCCGAAACTCAGAAGAATCTTGTCGAGATCGGGGCTTTCGTCCTCAGATGTCGATATGCTAAGAGGTATCTGCGGGGCAATTATCTGCCCGAGGGAAGAAAGAGCCGGCAGAAAAACTCAAAGAAACAAGTAAGGAAAAGCATGTTCAGCAGAATCAAGGGAGACGTAGACTCAATTTATGAACGAGACCCGGCGGCGCATTCCAAATGGGAAGTACTGCTGTGTTATCCGGGGCTTCATGCCGTGATGGCGCATCGCGTCTCTCATTGGCTGTGGCAGAAGAATTGGCGCGTCTGCGCCCGCTGGCTCTCGCAGGTCAGTCGGTTTTTAACCGGGATTGAGATTCATCCGGCAGCTAAGATCGGAGACAGAGTGCTGATCGACCACGGGATGGGCGTCGTGATCGGCGAGACCGCTGAAGTAGGTGATGACTGCACGATTTATCACAGTGTGACCCTCGGCGGTACGTCCCTTGAGAGTGGGACGAAGCGTCATCCGACGATCGGACGCAACTGTATTATCGGCGCGGGCGCCAAAGTGCTTGGCGGCTTCGAAGTCGGCGATAACTGCCGTATCGGCAGCAACGCTGTGGTGATTAAGCCGCTTCCGGCTAATTCAACCGCGGTTGGTAATCCGGCACGAATTGTCGATAAGAAAAAGAGCGCCGAGAAAAAAGCGGTCGAAGATGCAAAAGCTCAGGTTCGGCTTGCCGCCTACGGTATCGTCGCCAATGAGGAAGACCCGTATGTGCTGAAGCTCAAGCAAATGGAAGCAAAGCTTGCGGAACAGCAGGCAAGAATAGAAGCGCTGGAAAAGAGCTCAGCAAAATAAGACGATTAAGTCTTTGTATTACACGAGAAGTAAAAAAATAACGGCAGTCCGCGAGGCTGCCGTTATTTTTAGGGCGGCCTGACAGGACCGCACCGTTGGGTTAATTTAGGGTTTGTTTTGAGGAACCGTATAGAGTTCTTCAATTTCCGCCGCAAGACGCTCTTTAATGATGGGGCGGCGCAGCTTCATAGTGACTGTCAGCGCGCCGTTATCCACATTCCAGCCCTCACGAAGGAGGCGGACATTTCGCGGAATTCCGTACTGCGGGAAATTCGCGGCGGCTTTCTTCAGGCGCTTCAGGGCGGCCATTCGAATGTCTCGGCGCATCATTGCGCTGTCGTCCTTCGGATCAATACCGTGCTCTGCGGCAAAATGTTCCCATTCTTTTTCGTTTACGACAGCAAGAGCTGTAATAAAGGGACGGCCTTCACCGACGGCCATGACCTGTTCAAAGAGCGGGTCTGTCTGTATAGCGAGCTCCAAGTCAGTCGGCGAGATTTTTTCTCCGGTCGAAGTCACAATGATTTCCTTGATACGGCCCTTGATTCGGATGCGTCCGGCGTCCGAGAGCTCTGCCTGATCTCCGGTGCGGAACCAACCGTCTGAGGTAAAGGCCTCTGTGGTCGCTTCGGGACGTTTCCAGTAACCCTTCATGACCGAGGGTCCTCTCACCTGAAGCTCATCCATATCACCAAGGCGTACTTCGATTTTTTCAAGCGGTTCTCCGACGGTTGTCGGATTGTTAGCGCCCTGACGATTGACGGAAATCACAGGGGCGGTTTCTGTGAGACCGTACCCCTGTCTGATATCGATACCCATGCCGCAGAAGAAGTGGCCGATTGCGTTATTCAGCGCGGCGCCGCCCGCGACCGCGGTTCTCAGGCGGCCGCCAAAGAGCTTGAGAATCTGTTCGCTGAATTTGGGCAGGATGTAGGGCGCTAGGAATTTGTCCATCCAAGAGTAGGAGGAAGAGGGAATGGCCAGATCGTTTTCTTTGCAGAACTTTCTCCAGCCGATAATCTCGGCCTGATCAGCAAGAGAAGCAGTAAATCCGCCTTTGTTTCTTAACGAATGTTTGATCTTGTTGTAGAACTGTTCAAAGACTCGGGGAACCGCAACGAAGATCGTGGGGCGAATGATCTGAAGATCTTCCGGCAGCTTGAGCACGGAACGGGCGAATCCGACCTCTGCGCCAAGATTCAGCGCGTTATAGATGGTGACGGTTCTTTCGAAGGTGTGCGAGAACGGCAGGAAAGAAAGGAACACATCATCCGGCCCCATATCGAGTGCGTTGGAAATGCCGATCGTGTTGGCAAATATGTTGCCGTGCGTCAGCATGACGCCTTTGGGTTTGCCGGTGGTACCGGATGTGTACACAATGGCGGCAAGACTTTCGGAATCAATGTACGGGTCTTCGATCTCAGTGCCGCTGCCCGCGTTAAGCCAATCAGAGAGGTTATAGACCGGAACGGGAGAATCTTTATCAGCCGTATCGGCATCTTCTCCGGAAGTGATGACCGCTTTCAGATTAGGGTAGTCGCGCTCGGCGTTGAGCATCGCGTTCCAGCGCAGCGTGCGCGGGACAAAAAGGATTTTTGCTTCCGAGTTATTCAGAATGAATGCGCTTGACGCCGGGGTGTCGACCGCGTGCAGCGGCACCGGGACCAGGCCCGAGCTCAGAAGCGAGAGATCAGCGAGCGCGGCGGTGGTGGAATTGGGCATCAGTATAGCCGCATGATCGCCTTGCTTCAGGCCGGAAGCGGCAAGCGCTTTTCTCCAGCGCATCACACCGTCTCCAAACTCCTTCCAGGTCATTGTGACCCAAGCGTTGGTTTTGGCGTCAAATTCGCGGTAAGCGACTTTATCGGGACGAATTCGGATGTTTCTTCTGAGCAGGTCGGGAAGCACCCTGGGTTCTATGGAATTTTCGGCTGTCATTTATTTTCCAAAATTTTTATAAAGGTTGTCGATATCTGTCTGATTGTCCGCAACGATAACGCGGCGTTTGATTTTGAGCGTCGGAGTCAGGGCGCCGTTATCAATTGTCCACGGCTCAGAGAGGAGCTTAACCGCACGCGGTACGCCGTACTGAGGGAACTGTCGGCAGTCAGATTTCAAACGTTTGAGGACCGCGCGTATCACCGTGCTGTTGGTCATGATGTCCGGATCGTTCGGGTCCAAAGAGAGCTGCTTCACAAAATCCGCAAACTGATCTTGGTTCACTACGAGCAGCGCGCAGATAAACGGCCGATTGTCGCCGTAGATCATCGCCTGATCAAACAGCGGGTCAGTTTCAATCGCCTGTTCGATGTCAACGGGCGGAACTTTTTCGCCGGTCGACGTTACGATAATTTCCTTAATTCGGCCTTTGATTTTCAGGTATCGGCCTTCTCCGATTTCTGCCTGATCTCCGGTTGAGAGCCAGCCCTCAGGACTGATGGTTTTAGCGGTATCTTCCGGTCGCTTCCAGTAACCCTTCATGACTTGAGGACCTCTGACGAGAAGCTCGTCTTTGTCTCCGATTTTTGCTTCGATGCCGGGAAGGATTGGTCCGACCGTATCCGGATGGTTGGCGCCTATTTTATTGACAGAAATGATCGGCGAAGTTTCAGTCATGCCGTAGCCCTGATAGATTTCCACGCCAAGTCCGATCAGTGTGCGCGCGACATCCGTACTTAGGGCCGCACCTCCGGAGACGGCGACGCGCAGTCTGCCGCCGAATGAATTTCTGATCTGATTGCGGACGGTTTTGTTGTAGAAGGGATCAAGCAGATCGTCGAGCGTATTGATAAACGGATTGTGAGCGGCTAAGCCGTTGCGGCGCTCAAAACGGCGGTAGCCCGCATTGACGGCGCTGTTAAAAACAAACTGCGCGGCAGATCCCTTCGTTTTCAGGCGTTCTTTAATCTTGGCCGCGACTTTTTCGTACACACGCGGGACCGACATCATGATAGTGGGACGAGTATGTTTTAAATCATCAAGGATTCGGGTGACGCCGCGGCTGAACGTCACTTTATTTCCCATGCCGAGACCAATGTAGTAAGAGGTTGTGCGCTCAAACGTGTGTGAAAGCGGCAGGAATGAGAGCCACTCGTCTCCGCCGACCGGCGCAAGGTTGTAGAGCAGGGCGGATATGTCGCTCATGATATTTTTATGCGTCAGCATAACGCCTTTGGGTTTGCCGGTCGTGCCGGACGTGTAGACGAGAGCAGCAAGGTCCTCTTCGGTCGGGCGCTCGAAAGGGAGAGTGCTTTCCTGTCCCCTTGCGAGCCACTCGTTTAACCCGAGTGTTTCGACGCCGCTGCTGCTGATGCCTTCGCCTTCGTCATCGATAAAGACAACGGTTTTAAGGTGTGGCAGATCGATTCCGGCCTGTTCGATGGCATGCCAGCGGGCTCGATTCAGGATAACCAGAAGTTTGGTTTCTGAGTCGTTCAGAATATATGCGCAGTTTGCGGCGGTGTCGATGATATGAAGCGGAACCGGGACGCGTCCTCCGATGAGTGTGCCCTGGTCAAAGCAGACCGCATCGATGCTGTTGGGAAGCAGCATTGCCGCTTTGTCGCCTTTTTTAAGTCCGCTCGCGGTAATGGCTTTGTGCCACAGCTGAGCGCGCTCCCAAAGTTCTTTGAAAGAAAGCGTGACCCATTCCTGTTTTTTGGCATCATATTCGCTCAGCGCGGGATCGTCTCCCCGAATGCTGAGGTGGTGAGAAATGAGTTCGGGAATAATGGAAAGTTTTCTAATTTCAGCGGCTCTTTCCCGGCTGTCGTCAAACATTGTCATTGTTATCTCGCAGAAATCGGCTTATCCCGGACAACAAGGTCAAGGTCTAAGGCAGAAAGAATTTTAAGAATGGTCGCAAATTCCGGTGAACGCGTTCCCGAGAGCGACTTATAGAGGCTTTCTCGAGAAAGGCCGGTTTCTCTGGCAAGACGCGACATGCCGTAATTTTTGGCAAGAGCGCCGAGCGCGAGAATAATCTGCGCAGCATCGTCCTGGGTGCGGTCAAGGATGTCGTTGAGCGTTCTCGCTTCCGCCGACTCCGCCCGCACCGGGAAGTCTTGTATTTGTGACATGGTTATTTCCCGTTGTTTCACAAGTATCAGGGCTGAAGTGTAGCCTACAGGATACAGAAGCAGCGGAAGTTCGCGTAGAAGCGTAGATACGGGTTTGCCGCAATGATCTACTGGTTAAAGCTGTACGGGCTGACAGAGTAGACGTATTCAGGGATAGTCTCTCTTTTCTGAACTTCTGAGGGCGGCGTCATGTTCTGGCTGGCAAGGAAGTTCTTGACAGCGCCGACGGAGCGATCGATGAACTTTTCGGTCAGAAGTTCAATTAGGCGATAGGTGTTTCCGCTTTCGTCATGAAAGTTGGGATAGTCGGTGAAATCGTAATCGATCAGATCTTCAACGGAGAGGCGGCCGTCGGTGACGGTAAAGTACTGCTGCACCGAGGCGAATTTTTCGCCCTGAGGGTCGACAAGGTGTGCGGTCAGGCGGAAGTCGAGCGAATCGTCCATAAAGGAAAGATCGTCGGATTCTTCCGCGTCAAAGAGTTTTTCTCTTGACACGGAATCCACAAGAAGGTCGGCCTGACGGATACGCGCCCAAAGAGCGTGGCAGTCATATTTTTTAAGACGGTAGCTCTGAGCTTTGATACGGAAAGTCGCCTCGCCGTCTTCATCGTGACCGAAGTCAGCGGTGAAGTTGTTGATTAGATCATCGGCATGAGCGAGCGCCTCATCGGTCGGGAAAACGGCTCCGGCGTTATTCAGAATAGAAAGACAGCGCAGCAGTCTTCTTGTGTCATAGCCTTTACGGTCAAGTTTTACCTGTTCGAATGCATACTGGCCGGCAATCTGACCGGCAGTAAAACGAACGCCTTCTTCACGATAATCAGCAGGCAGGGCGCTGATGAACTCAGCGACGCGTTCGAGCTGTCCGCAGCCGTATACGGCGAGACAAATCGCGGGCAAAGTTCGATTCGGAGTAGTGAGGCGCATTGCAAAAAACTAAGTAAAAATTAAACGGGGAATACATTGTACCGATTCAAAAAATAGATTGTGCGCAACAAAGAGGACAGATACAAAAAAATAAAACAAAAGACGAAAAACTGCGCAGCGGTATGATTTTCAAACGCTACGAACAAATCAGCTGAAAAGTTGAATTTTGAAATCTTCGTATAGAAAGTAATTTACCCTTTTTAGCCTGGTTTGTGACTAGAAAATTCCATTTGAATACTTTTGAAAAACTAAATAGTGTCAATTTAATGAAATCAATCATGAAATAAAATTGAAAAAATCTTGATATATTTATTAATTATTTATCTAAAATTATTGAAATTTGATTAACAACTTGTTTCTTATTAAATTTTCTTGTTTCAATTTTGCAAAAAGAAATTTTTTTTATGTATTCTATTGGCACTGTCTTATTAAATGCGTTTCTCCTCTATTTAACGCGAGATACCTCCGGTTGGTCCCGGATGGTATGTCTAAGACCCAAAAACCGCCGGCAAGGCGGTTTTTTCTTGCTTTCGATATTTTGATCTCGCAATTGCTGAAGAAACATCGAGGCTGCATTGGAAACGCCAAGCGTCCGGGATGTTATAAATTCATCCAGCAGCGGTTCACTAAAGGGACCTTTTTGCGGTCCTTTGAACTAGAGAACAGTTCACCGGGCAGCTATTTGATAAAAATCTCATTAGAACTATCCCTAATTAGGACTATTCCTTATCTGTAAAGAAGTGAATTTAATTTAATTTGACACCAATAAAATATAAATCTAATGAAAAATTTAAGCGTATATCTAAAAAACAATAATTAAAAAACATACTCTCTTTTTTAGATTTGTTTCTCTTAAAAGACGGATTCTTCGTGCATACCGATAACTTCATGTTTTTATAAAAGAACTTTATTTGTTAGTTTTTATGCTCTCTAGCCTAAATTTTTAATCTGTCAGGACAATGAATCCGGGTCTGCTGAATTCAGTCCGAATATCTTGCCTTCAACATCTTGTGTTTTGTCTGAGCTGATCAAACTCCGATTGCTAAAAGTTATCCGTATGAAATGACGGAAAAAAATTGAAATGACGCACCCACAATCCTTAGCGGTTCTCCAATAACCCTTTATTTAGTTGCAATGATTTGCTAACCTACAATTGATTGTGTTCATAATGAGCGAGGCCGTTTGTATATTCAAAGTTTGCATAGTAGTATCGAGGCCATCAACTTTGAACCAGAATTTTCCAAACGGAGTGATTAATGAGCCTATCTATAGTGATGCCGCTTCACGTAATCAAGCGTGACGGTACCGTAAAAGACTTTGACATGAATAAGATTTCCGCGGCCCTGGCTAAAGCCGGCGCTGCGACCGGTGAATTTGATGACGCCACTGCCAACCGGATCACGCATGTTGAAGTGATGGAAAGGCTCAAACAGTACACAACACCGACCATTGAGCAGATTCAGGACGCGGTGGAAAACGCACTTTTTGATACGGGTTACCGTAAGACGCTGCGTGCTTATATTGTTTACCGCGAACAGCGTGCAAAAGCCCGCGACGCCCGCCGCAGTCTCGTTGATGTGGAAAGCTCCATGAACGAATATCTGCAGCAGCTTGACTGGCGCGTCAATGCGAACGCCAATCAGGGCTATTCTCTGGGCGGTCTGATTCTGAACGTTTCCGGTAAGGTTGTTGCCAACTATTGGCTCAGTTACGTTTATCCGAAAGAAGTCGGTCAGGCGCATCGTGAAGCTGATATTCATATTCATGATTTGGACATGCTTTCCGGCTACTGTGCCGGCTGGTCGCTAAAGACACTGCTCAACGAAGGTCTTAACGGTGTTCCCGGTAAAGTGGAAGCGGGCGCTCCGAAGCATTTGACCAGTGCGATCGGCCAGATCGTCAACTTCCTCGGCACAATGCAGAACGAATGGGCCGGAGCTCAGGCGTTCAGCTCCTTTGACACGTATCTTGCTCCGTTCGTCCGTGTGGACAACCTGAGCTACAAGGAAGTTCGTCAGTGCATTCAGGAACTCATTTACAACCTGAACGTTCCGAGCCGCTGGGGCACACAGACGCCGTTCACCAATCTCACATTCGACTGGGTCTGCCCGGAAGATTTGAGAGAACAGCACCCTCTCATCGGCGGAGAAGAAGCCGACTTCACATACGGTGAACTTCAGGAAGAAATGGCGATGATCAACCGCGCCTACATTGAAGTGATGCTTGAAGGCGACGCAAAGGGCCGCGTGTTCACATTCCCGATCCCGACTTACAACATGACGCCGGATTTTGATTGGGACAGCCCCAACGCGCGTCTGCTTTTCAGTATGACGGCCCGCTACGGTCTTCCGTACTTCCAGAACTTCATCAATTCGGAACTGAAGCCGAATATGATTCGTTCCATGTGCTGCCGTCTGCAGCTTGACCTCCGCGAACTTCTTAAACGCGGCAACGGCTTATTCGGTTCAGCCGAACAGACCGGCTCTCTCGGAGTTGTCACGATTAACTGCGCTCGTTTAGGTTACGTGTTCGCGCAGGACGAAGAAGGTCTTTTCAAGCGTCTTGATTTTCTTCTTGACTTAGCCCGCAACAGCCTTGAAATCAAGCGCAAGGTTATTCAGAGACACATGGATCAGGGGCTCTTCCCGTATACAAGACGTTATCTCGGAACGCTGCGCAATCATTTCTCGACGATCGGTGTCAACGGTATGAATGAAATGATCCGCAACTTCACACAGGATAAGGAAGACATCACAACGGAAGCGGGTCACGATTTTGCAGCGCGTGTACTTGACCATATCCGTGAAAAGATGGTCATGTTCCAGGAAGAAACCGGCCATATGTATAATCTTGAAGCAACACCGGCCGAGGGCACGACTTATCGTTTTGCCAAGGAAGACAAGAAGCGCTTCCCCAAGATCCTTCAGGCAGGCACGCCGGATCATCCCTACTATACCAACAGCTCTCAGCTGCCGGTAAGCTACACGGACGATCCGTTCGAAGCGCTCGAAATGCAGGAAGATTTGCAGAAGAAGTACACTGGCGGTACAGTGCTTCACCTTTACATGAACGAAGCGATTTCGAGTCCCGAGCTCTGCAGCGATATCGTTCGCCGCGCGCTGACGAATTTCCGTCTTCCGTACATTACGATTACGCCGACCTTCTCGGTATGTCCGAAACACGGCTATATCCCGGGCAACCATGAGTTCTGTCCGAAGTGCGACGCCGAACTGATCGCAAAGAAGAAGCAGGAAATGGCCTAGGCCTCTTAATACACAGATTTATTGACTTTGACAGGAGCAGCAAAATGGATGAAAAAGCAAAAGAACAGGAAATCACACTGAAAGACGAAGAACGCACAAAATGCGAAATCTGGACACGCGTGATGGGTTATCACCGTCCTACATCTTCCTTCAACATTGGCAAGCAGGGCGAATTCGCCGAACGCAAGTACTTTGTTGAAAGCAAGTGCGGCTGTGGTAAGTAATCCTTAACCACTTGTCGTTCAGTACGAAGCCTCCGCATGATCGGAGGCTTTTTTAAAGGCCAGAAGATGTCAGAAAAAAAGAGGGAAATCATCGAAATTGAGGAAGTCAGCAGCAAACCGGCTGAAGCGTTAGTCGTCGGCGGACTGGTCCGCTTCACAACGATTGATTTTCCCGGAAGCCTGGCGGCTGTCGCATTTATTCAGGGCTGTCCCTGGCGTTGCGTCTACTGTCAGAACAAAGAACTTCAAAGTCGTCGGCCGGACGCAGAGACCGATCAGGTGAGCTGGGCTTACATTGAGCGGTTTCTTTCGCGCCGAAAAGGGCTGATTGACGGTTTTGTGTTCAGCGGGGGAGAGCCCTGTGTTGATCCCGCGCTCGCTGACGCGGTGAAGAGGGTCAAAGCACTCGGCTATAAAGTCGGACTGCACACCGGTGGGATGTATCCGGCGCGCCTAGCAGAGATTCTCCCGTATTTGGACTGGGTCGGCCTTGACATCAAAGCGCCTCTGTCCGAAGAAGAGACCTATGACAGAGTTGTCGGAAGAAAAGGTTCGGCGCAGAAAGTCAGAAAATCACTTTCCCTGTTGCTTGCTTCCGGAGTCGCTCTGGAGACACGCACGACAGCGCATCCTGATTATCTCAGTGAAGCACAGATCGTCAAACTTGTGAAGGAATTGAAGGAGGCCGGCGTGCGCACATTTGCGCTTCAGATTTATCGCCAGCCGAGAGAGCTTCCCGAAGAGGAAGTGTTGGAGCGCGTCGGCGCGCACTATCCGAATCCGCAGGCTCTGGATGAGCTGAAGGCGCTTTATCCCGAATTTATTCTCAGGCGTCCGTAGCTTTGAACAAAACACATACCGGCACTTGGCAGGAAGAAGCTCAAAAACAGTCCTGTTCGTGTCGGTATTTTTTTGTTTTCGTTAAACTGAGCCGAGTATCACGTTAAACAGTATCAACGCATCGGAGAGGAACCATGCAGAAATTCAAGCCGGACAACTTTAAGCGCAGTGTTTATCTCGCTGTTGGTGTTTTTGCGGTTGTCGTCGCTCTCATCAAAGGCGTGTATGGTCCGGGAGAGACTCAGACGATCGAGCTGAATCGCCCGGGTGAGCAGGTTCAGCAAGTCGATAAGGAAGGCTTTAAGTTAATTCACGCGACCGTGACGCGTGTTCCGGATGGCGATACGGTTTACATCAAGACTTCCAACGGGCGCGAAGAGCGTGTGAGACTGCTTGGCATAGACGCTCCGGAGGGCAAGATGCCTTATGGAAACAAAAGCCGCGACAACCTCTACCGCATGCTGAAAATGAACGGATTTAAAGCAGAAGTTGCTTACCGCGAGAAAGATCAGTACGGACGCTTGGTCGGCAAGCTTATGACCGATGGGAACGATCTGAACTATGCCCAGGTTAGAGACGGATATGCTTGGGTTTATACGCCGTATGTGAAGGATATGATGAGTTCTGATCGGATGGCGTACCGAGATGCGGAATCTGCGGCGAGAAGAGAGAAGCTCGGTCTTTGGCAGGATCCTAATCCCGAACGACCCTGGGAGTGGCGCCGAGCTCACCCGAGAGCGAATTAGTCCGTACTTTTCTATTGAATCCGACAGGTTTCCGGTCCTTCCGGATTGAGTTCAAAGCAATCCGGGGAGAGAAGTACGGCAACGAAACCGGCTCCGTTAGGCGAGGCCGCAAAAATCGGAAGATCAAATCCTTGTCCGGTCTTAACGGCGACCTCTGCGAGCACCTCTGAAACTTCCGGAAGCGGCAGGAGAATTTCCGGTTTCACCCACATCTTTTCGACTTCTGTTGAGAAGAACGAGGTACCCATGCCAGTCTCGTGTTCGTGGATTTCATCGAGTTTTCTGCTTCCGAGATACTCAAGGTTAGCAATGATCTGCTGAGCTTTTTCATCCTTCAGATAGCTAAAGATTAGCACTCGGCATTTTTCTTTCAGACGATACGATGTGAACGGTTCTGACCTTTTGTCGGAAAAATCAATCGGTCTTCCTTTTACAGGCTGTTTGCTCATTTCTTCTCATTAAATTTATCTTTCCGACCATTGTAGCGGATCGGCTTATATAAAAAGTAAACGCCCTTGCGGGCGTTTACTTAGAGCAGGTAATCAGCTTACTCTGACATCGCTGTGAATTTGCGCTGCGTAGGCTTTGACATTAAAGCTTCGCTTCCACATAAAGGCGAGGAAGAGGACAAAGCATGCGGCCGTTGCGCCGAAACTGAGGACCCAGCTTCCCTTTGTAAAGCCTGCAACAATGTAGCCGACGAAACAGCAGCAGGCAATGAACCACGCGTAGGGCAGCTGCGTTGTGACGTGTGAAATATGACTGCAGCCGCTTCCCGCACTTGACAGAATCGTCGTATCGGAGATTGGAGAGCAGTGGTCGCCGAAAACGGAACCTGCCAGCGTAGCGGAGAGGCAGACGATCGTGAGCGAGGGATCGACAGCGGCAGCGACGGGAACCGCGATCGGAATCAGAATGCCGAAAGTGCCCCAAGCGGTTCCGGTGGAGAAGCTAAGGAAGGCAGCGATTAAGAAGATCGCAGCAGGCAGGAAGATATCGAAACCGGAGCCGCCGGCAACGAAAGCCTGTACGAAATTCTGAGTGAGGAGCAGATCGCGGCAGACACCCGAGAGTGTCCAGGCAAGAACGAGGATCACGTTTGCGGGCAGCATGAGCTTCATGCCTTCGATTGTGCCTTCCATGAAGTCATGGAACGTAACCACACGACGCGGGATGTACATTAAGAAAGCGACGGCAAGCGCGCCGAAAGAGGCCCAGACCAGCGCTTTGGAAGCGGTGCAGTTGCCGAGCGCTGCGATCATAGTGTGGTACTGCGGATCTTTGCCCCAGTAGCCGCCGTCATAAAGGAAAGCGAGTACGGCAAAAACGACAAGCGCAATAAGAGGAACCAGCATATCCCAAATCGTGCCTTTTTCGCTTTGGGCATGTTTGCTGCGGTCGATATTTACCTTCTGCTCTTCGGCCACGTTTTTGGAGAGCGCGTTTTCTTCTGCGAGCTTCATCGGGCCGAAATCTCTGTTGGTCCAGCAGAGGTAGATCACGAGCAGCAGGCAGAAGATCGCGTAGAAGTTGTATGGGATCGTGGAGACAAATGCCTGGAAATCGCTTTGGAAAGCACCGGTTGATTTCAAAGAGCTTCCGACGGCGGCCGCCCAGGATGAGACCGGAGCGATAATGCACATCGGCGCGGCGGTTGAGTCAATGATGTAGGCGAGCTTTTCTCTCGAGACCTTATAGGAATCGGTGAGCGGCTTCATGACGGTGCCGACTGTCAAGCAGTTGAAGTAGTCATCGATAAAAATAAAGAAACTCAGGGCGCACGTTGAGAGTACGGAGGTTTCTCTGCTTTTAATCTTTTTGCGTGCGATTTCTCCGTATTTCTTAGTGCCGCCCGACATGTTGAGAACATAGACAAGCGCACCGAGGAGCGTACAGAAAAGCAGGATCTGGAAATCGACTTTTTCGCCCATGAGGGAAAAGGTGACATCCAGCATTTTGATGAGGGGATCGGGAACGCCCGAACCGAACGTATAAATGCAGGCCCCCGAGAAAATGCCGATCAGAAGGGAAGAAAACACTTCCTTAGTGATCAGAGCCAGAATAATCGCGATAATTGGCGGCAATATGGAGAGCCAGCCTGCGGCAAAAGGTTCCATTAGTATTTTTTGAGAAGTTATAGAGACAAGTTAATAATTTTAGCCCAGCTCCGGCCCTGATATTCAAGAGAAAGAAAAGCCTCCGCACTGCGGAGGCCTGCTGATCGTACGATCAGAACAAATTACATAACGCGGCTGCGGTATTCGTCTGTTCTTGTATCGATTTCAATCTTGTCGCCGGTGTTCACGAAAGCCGGAACCTGGATGATGTGGCCGGTGGCGAGCTTAGCGGGCTTCATGACCTTGCCGGAAGTGTCACCCTTAACTGCGGGTTCTGTATAAACAACTTCGCGAACGAGGATTGTCGGCAGTTCGATGGAGATGGCGCGGCCGTTGTAAAGAACGACTTCAGCCTTCATGCCGTCTTCAAGATACTTGAGGACGTCTTCCATGACTTCTGCTTCAACTTCGTACTGGTTGTATTCTTCGTCCATCCAAACATACAGAGGATCACCGAAGTAGGAATAAGAAACTTCCTTCTTATCGAGGATGATGTCTTCGAAACGGTCATCAGCGCGATAAACAGTTTCTGTACCGCCGTTAGAGAGAAGGTTCTTCATTTTGAGCTTAACGGTGGAGGCACCGCGGCCGCCCTTGCTGTATTCGGACTTCAAAACAACCATCGGATTGTTGTTAATCATCACGACGTTGCCGACGCGAAGTTCTTGTGCTGTCTTCATAATTCTTTCACTAGATTAAAAGTTAACGTTCTCGCCGATGCAAACAGGGGCGAACAAAATTTTTTTCAAGTTGACTATTTTAGCTTTAATTCAATAAATTTGCACAGATTTTCACTAAGAGATCCAATTGCGAGGAGATCATTTCTCCAAGACTGTGAGCATATTGAAAGTTCTTCAGTACTGTTTCTCCATTGAGGCCACAGTCTTGGAATCTCCTCAGGTCTTTCGTTCCACGCAATATTCATCTCAAGCCACAGGGGCTGAAGCTCACCGTAGCTCGATGTCAGTCTTGAAGCAAATGCTTTCAATTTCTTGATATGTGTGGATTCCGTCTGAGGATAGATATTCCATATAAACGGCTTAGCCGCGAGCTGGGCTCTCACAAAGGAGTCTTCTCCTCGGATAATCAGACTGTCGGCGCACCAGAGCAGCTGATCGAAATTTTCCTGCGGGACCATCGGAAGGACTCTGGTATGTATGGTTTCAGAGAGATTGTCTTCGCAAAGTTTCAGCCACTTATCCGCTGCCGCGCTTTTAGGTATCAGGACATTGACTTCACGCGCGTCTTTGCTGAGCGCTTCATAAAAATGCTCAAGCGGCGCCTCCGGATAACAGAAAACGAATACCGTGAATACGGATTGCTGCAGCCCGAGATTTTGCAGGAATTCACTGCGATGCTGCTCAAAGGCATTCTGAGCGGTGAGAAGATCATTTTCAATCATAATGCCGCCGGTTTTTTTCGTGACGCCCGGGAAGAAGAAGTACTTCTGCACAGAAAGAGACGGATGAGGCGAAGGCAGACAGTGGCATCCTTCCACCCAATCTTCGGCCGAGAGGTATTCCAGGTTGATCCATAGCGGCTGAGGGCTTTTTGCCGCGATTTTCTTTTCGAATTCATCGGGCAGCCGGCAGCCGAACGTTTCGATCACGACGTCTCCCGGGGTGCACTTCAGACATTCATCCCAGTGCATGACGGCAATATTGCCGAGTGTCTGAGGAAGATTTGAGCTGTTTAGGTTTGGGGCAAGAGCCTGCAGTGTTTCAGGGCGATTGATAAAGAGTCGGACGCGGCCCCCTTTTTCTTTTGTCAGAAGACGAGCTAAGCGCCAGCAGACGCCCGCATCGCCGAAGTTATCAATGACGTCGCAGAAAAGATCAATATTCAGCATGGGTTTTAAAAAAAATTTGAATACAGGCATTGTAAGGACGTTCATCGGATTTTTTGACGCGGAGCGAAGAATGAGGTCGGCGCTTCAGAGTGCATATATCGGGTAACTCTTTGTAATTAAAGACGGCTGCTGACACAGGCTGTCTATAATTCTCAGACATATCAAACGAGACCGAACTATGGAGCAGCAGAACGAGAAGTCAGAACAGGCGGCAGAGGGCATTTCTACAAATGAGACGCCGAAAAAGTTTGACTCGGCTTCCTTTTTAAAAACCCTTCCGCATCTTCCCGGTGTTTATCGGTATTTTGACGCAGCCGGCAATCTTTTGTATGTCGGTAAAGCACGAGATTTAAAGAAGCGCGTGTCGAGTTACTTTCAGAAGACTTTGGCTCCCCGCACGGCTGTTATGGTCAGCCTGATTGCCGACGCGCAGATTACCGTGGTCAATAGCGAGGCGGAAGCGTTAATTCTCGAATCGAATCTGATCAAGACACAGGATCCGCGCTTCAACATTTTATTTAGGGATGACAAGAGTTATCCGTATTTGAAGCTCAGTGCTCAGGAATATCCGAGGCTTTCGTATTATCGGGGGATGCTGGATAAAAAGAATTCCTATTTCGGTCCGTACCCGAATGCGAATGCAGCGAAGGACACGATGGTTCTTCTGCAGAAGATTTTCCAGCTGAGAACCTGTGAGGATTCTGTCTTTAAGAACCGCTCTCGTCCGTGCCTTTTGTATCAGATCGGCCGCTGCAGCGGCGGCTGCACAAGAGAGATTTCGCCTCAGGACTACGCGCACTCTGTGCAGATTGCTAAAGAATTTCTCAGCGGAGATTCTGAAAAGGTGCAGAACGATCTCAGGCGCCGTATGAACGAGTACTCCGAAAAGCTTGAGTTTGAGAAAGCCGCTGTCATGCGGGATCATCTCGCGGCCATTTCGTCGGTTGTCCATCAGCAGTCCATGGAGGCTTCTCCGGATTCGAACGCGGACATCATTGCGGTCGTGATTTCGGAAGGGGAGGTCTGCGTCAATCTTGCGATGGTTCGCGGAGGCCGGCATCTCGGAGACAAAGCGTCTTTCCCGTCGCTTAACGGAAAGACGGAACTTCCTTCCAGAGAAGAAATTCTGGAGGCTTTCATCGTGCAGCACTATTCACACATGGAAGTTCCTCCGGTCATTATTGTCAATCTCGAGGAGAAGAACGAAGCCATTGAAGCAGAACTTGCGGCTTTAGCCGGAAGAAAAGTTACAGTGGTTCGCAAGCCGCAGAATGTCCGCAGAAAATGGCTCGAACTTGCGGTTAAGAATGCGAGAATGGCTGTGGTACGGAGATTAGTCCAAGAGGGCAGTCAGAAGAGACGGATTGACGCTCTGGTGCGGGAGCTTGATCTGAATATTCCGGAATCCGATTATGGAGACTTCCGTGTGGAGTGTTTTGACATCAGTCATACGTCCGGAGAGGCGACACAGGCCTCCTGCGTAGTGTTTGCCAACAATAAGATGGACAGTTCGCAGTATCGCCGCTTCAATATTCATGATGTAAAAGCCGGGGACGACTATGCAGCTATGAGGCAGGTCCTGACACGCCGCTATCAGAGGGTGGCCAACGGAGAGGCTCAGCTTCCGACGATTGTGCTGGTTGACGGCGGTCGAGGGCAAGTCAAAATGGCCTGTGAAGTGTTTGACGAGTTGGGCTTAGACAAGAGTGTGATTGTCGGCGTTGCCAAAGGCGAAGGCCGCAAAGTCGGTCTGGAGGAACTGGTTTTTCCCGATCCGGATCGAGAGCCGTTAAAGCTCGGACCGGAGTCCGCGGCCCTAATGCTTATTGCACAGATTCGCGATGAGGCACACCGTTTCGCGATCACAGGTATGCGTGCAAAACGTGCAAAGGTGAGAAATTATTCTAGAATCGAGGATTTGGAAGGCGTCGGGCCAAAGAGAAGGCAGAAGCTGTTGGAGCGGTTTGGAAGTTTGAAAGTGCTTTCAAATGCTTCGATAGAAGACATTGCATCTGTGGAAGGCATCTCCCGAACTATTGCAACTCAAATTTACGCTCAGCTTCATGAACACATCTCCTAAAAAAGTCAGAATCAACATTCCGATGGTCCTTACCTGGACCAGAATCGCGCTTATTCCGCTGATTGTCGGCGTGTTTATGGTTCCGACAACGATTTTATCTATTCAGCATCAAAATCTCATCGGCTGCATATTTTTTATCGTCGCAGCCATTACTGACGCACTTGACGGCTATATTGCCCGTAAATACGGGATGGGAACGCAGCTGGGCGCATTCTTGGATCCGGTCGCAGACAAACTGATGGTGAGCGCGGCGCTGATTGTTTTGCTGAACTTCGGGCGAGTAGACATGCTGGTCGCCCTGGTGATGATTGGCCGCGAAATTACTGTTTCAGCGCTCCGCGAGTGGATGGCGCGCGTCGGAGAATCGGGCAAAGTCAAGGTCAACTGGTTTGGCAAGATCAAAGCGATTGCCCAAATGGTCTCAATTCCGATGCTTTTATATTTCGATGACATCGCAGGAGTTGATATTTACTTTATCGGCACAGTGCTGATTTACATCGCAACGGTTCTCACGCTTTATTCGATGTTCGTTTATCTGAAGGCTGCAGCTCCGTTTTTTGGCAATGAGCCGAAAAATTAAGCCGCTGTCTGCAGCCTAGACAAAAGAACCTCCGGTCGCTGAAATGATTCGGAGGTTTTTCTTTTTACAAGCGATTTATATCGCTTTTTGAAAATAGACAGGAAGGGAAAGACTTTGCGGTCACCAAGCAACTCGGAAGAAATATTAAGGTTTGGATAACAGTAATAAAAATAAATAACCTTATGAATATATGCAGTTTTTATTAGGGTGATGCTATTAAGTTCTAAGAGCAATCTTGAATAGCTGCGGTTACTCAAACGCCGGTTGAATGTCCGAAAAAATAAAAAAGCGGATTTAATGGAGAGTTCGTAAAGAAAATAAGACTGAAATAAAAGTATACAACTGATATAACTATTTGATTATCTGTAATAAATTAAATATACCGGATCTGAAAAGAAAATTTTTTTCGCTTGAAGATTTGACAACCCAAAAAATCATCTTCATAATTCGCATCCTCGCTGATCAACACGACAGCGAAAACAAAGTTCTTTAAAAATTTATCGACGACCGATAAGAGCGGGCGCTGAAGATTTAAGCGGGTTTAGAAGGTTGAATTCGCGAAGCAATTTTTAGCTCGCACTTATTGGATGAAGGAGTAGAAATACTCCGTCAAACACCAAGAGAGTGATTCGAGCGACAACAGAGATTAAACAAAAGAGTTTGAT